>Ga0187819_10000135_pt1 | contig 34096 bp, 28 predicted proteins | sample NC_wetland_sal_i_15_FD_132411 | JGI IMG/M metagenome (GOLD analysis project Ga0187819, IMG submission 132411) | Wetland sediment microbial communities from Neuse River Estuary, North Carolina, USA - SO4_4 | ecosystem: Environmental > Aquatic > Freshwater > Wetlands > Sediment | place: USA... | reverse complement strand
TTATGGGGCCTTCTGCGATCCCTCCGACATCACCTGCGCGGAGGATCTATCTGTGACAAGCACGCCCCTCGCAACCGGGTCGTATTCCGCCACCGTGAGTCCCCCGGGTGGGGTGATCACGCCCGAGCCTTCTGCCGCGCTGTTGCTCGGGGCGGGCCTGATTGTGCTGGCGTGGTTTTCTCGTCGCCGGCAGGACGTACGCGCCTAATTCCGCCTAGCCGCACAGGTCTAACCCCTCTCCGAGGCCGACGGCGCAGTTCGGACCGAGGAGTCGGATGGCGGCATAAAGCCGCCGCTACATTCCACTGGCGGTGCTGCCCGGGAGGCCGAGTTCGCCGGCCACAGCGCGCCCTTTGCATTCGCTCAGGACGAACCGGTCAATCCTAAATCGCCAGCGACGGTTCGCATGGCGGTGATGCAGTTGGCGATGTGCTCGTCGAGGGAAATGCCCAACTCTTCCGCGCCTTTGGTTACGTCGTCGCGGCTGACGCCGCGGGCGAAGGCTTTGTCCTTCATGCGTTTCTTCACCGAGCTGACTTCCAGGTCCAGGATGCTCTTGCTGGGGCGGACCAGGGAGCAGGCGGTGAGGAATCCGGCCAGCTCGTCGCAGGCGAACAGGGCGTGCTCGAGAGCGGATTGGCGGGGGACGCCGGTGTAGTCGGCGTGGGAGAGGATGGCGCGGATCATTTCCTCGGGGTAACCGCGCTCGCGGAGGATTTTGGAGCCTTCCGAGGGGTGGCCTTGCTCGGGGTGATGCTCCTGATTGGGCCAGCGCTCGTAGTCGAAATCGTGGAGGAGCGCAGCAACGCTCCAGGCCGCTTCATCGTGGCCGCCCTTGCGGGCGTAGACGCGCACACACGCCTCCACGGCCAGAGCATGTTTGCGCAGGCTCTCGTTCTGCGTGTATTCGCACAGGAGATTCCAGGCGTCGTCGCGGTTGGGCATGTGGGCCTCGGGATCACGGGCCCGGCCCGCCTCGGCGGGCAGGCGCGGGGGGCCCGTGAATCTACGTCAGGATACGACGGCGAGGGGCGGCCTGCCAGCGTCGAAATGGGCGCGGAGCGAGGGGAGAAGAGAGGACTGGCCCTTCGCTTGTGCTCGGGATGCACAAGAATGCCTGTCCTACTTCGCTCAGGGAATCGCGGAATCTGCCGATGGTTGAGGAGAGAAAGGGGAGAATTGCGGCTGACGACCGAGAGTCTCCGGCGATTGCGGGAGACATAGGTCAATTTCGGCCATTGGCGGGTGACTCAGGGCAATTAGCGGACAAAACTTGAAATTCCGCTTGACAGGCCGGGGGGCGCAAGGCATTCTTTGCGCGCGCGCCAGTTTCTGCCTTCCCCTTTGATGAGTGGCCTCCCATCCGCTCGCTGGAAGAATGAGCGAGGTTCAGGTGTCTGAGGCGCAAGCAACCCACGCCCCGGAAAGCGGGGCCGAGAGCGAACGCGAAGTCATCCGCTGCAAGGTGTGCGGGCTGGTTCAGTACCGCACCAAGACGGACAACTGCCGGCGCTGCCTGCGGATATTGCCTCCGCGGGTGCAATACTTAATCCCTCCGCCTGCTGCGCAGGAGCTTCCCGGCGACGACCGGCAGCTCTTTGAACATTGGCCGAACGCGCAGACGGTGGAGAACATCGGGCACCGGATCCGCCAGTTGCGGGAGACGCGCGGGATGACCCAGAGCCAGCTTCAGGCGCGCTCGCGGGTCTCACGCTCCTATCTCTCGCGGATCGAGAGCGGGCAGATGACGCCGAGCCTGGGGACGCTGGAGAAAATCTCCGAGGCACTGGGCGTGGGCCTGAACCGCTTCTTCCTGCCGGAATCGAGCAGCGAAACGCTGATGGAGGATCCCTTCATCCAGGGGCTGCGGCCATTTCTGCGGCAGCTCGACTGGGAGCAGTGGCAGTCCATCCTGCGGCGATTGCAGGTAATCAGCGACCACGTCACGGCAGTGACGGTGGCGGCGCAGGGCCACCCCCCGCGAGAATCGGCGGCGCACGGCGGACCCGCGCCCTCGGGCCGCGCGCCGATCCCGCAAAACGGGAGCGCGCGGCGGCACTTGGCGTCCTAGACGTTGAGTGGGAGAGCGGGATCGCTTCAGGGCCGAGCCGGCGCGGCTGCCGCGTTCGGAAGAGCACAGGCCCTTCGCATGCGCTCAGGGTGCACAGGAATGACTGTCCCACCTAGGCGAAGCGGACTTTGACGTCCGGGCGTTTTTCCAGGTGCACGGTGTCGATGAAACGCACCTGGCGATTGTCGAGAGTCATGACGAGGGATTGCGTGCGCGTGCCTTCGCCGAAGAAGCGCACACCCTTCAGCAGGTTTCCTTCCGTCACGCCGGTGCAGGCAAAAATGATTCTCTTGCCGGGCGCCAGGTCTTCCGTATCGTAAATTCGCTTCGGGTCCTTGATCCCCATTTTGGCCAGGCGTTCCTGGTGTTCGGGCTTGGAGACAACCAGCCGGGCAAGGATTTGTCCGTTGAGGCAGCGCAGGGCCGCCGCGGAGAGGACGCCTTCGGGCGCGCCGCCGGTGCCCATGACCGCGTGCACGCCCGCGCCCACCACGGCAGCGGAGATGCCGGCGGAGAGATCGCCGTCGCTGATGAGGCGGATGCGCGCGCCGGTGGCGCGGATGTCGTTAATCAGCTTCTCGTGGCGGGGGCGATCGAGCACGATGACCACCAGGTCTTCCACGTCGCGACTCAGCCGCCGCGCAATGGCTCGGAGGTTGTCAATCACCGGAGCGTCCAGCTCCACCGCGCCCTTGCACGACGGTCCCACGATGATTTTTTCCATGTAGAGGTCGGGGGCGTGCAGCAGGCCGCCGTGCTCGCTGGCGGCCAGCACGGTGATGGCGTTCGGCGAGCCGGTGGCGCAGAGATTGGTGCCTTCCAGGGGATCCACGGCGATATCCACGGCGGGGTAATCGCGGTTGTTGTGCTGCGCGGCGCCCACTTTCTCACCGATGTAGAGCATGGGGGCTTCGTCGCGTTCGCCCTCGCCGATGACGATGGTGCCGTTCATGGGGACGGTGTCCATGATGCGGCGCATGGCCTCGACGGCTACGTCGTCGGCTTTGTGGCGGTCGCCCAGGCCCATGGTGCGGGCCGCGGCGATGGCGGCTTGTTCGACGACGCGAAGGAATTCCAGTCCCAGTGCGATTTCCATGGCGGTGCGGCTCCCCTTGGAGAGTTCTGAGGCCGGCAACGACGAACTGCGCGCTGGCCGGCGGGAAAAACCGCTTACTTCTTATCGCAAATCAGGGGACATGACAATACGGGCGGTGACTGGTGGGAAAGAGGAGGGGCTGACCCCGCCGCTGCGGGGTCAGCGCTACATGGAGAGGGCCAGCCAGGCGCCGAGCGCGGCGGATTTTTCTTCGGCGCGCCAGGGGCGGCCGGCCTGTGCGCCGAAGCCGGCGAGGGCTCGCTGTAGCCGGGCCTCGGGACGCCGCAGGGCGCGAGATGTGAGAGCAAGAGCCTCGCGCTCCAGAACGAGCGTGGCAGGGACGCTTGCGGCGTGTGCTCCTGCTTCCAGCACTTCGCGGAACAGGATGCCTTCCAGAGCGTGGGCGCGGATATGTCTGCTGCCGATTCTGGCTGGATCCGGGTTGCTCGACACGACCAGGGCGACGCCTGCCAACGAATAGCCCGCGGCATGAAGTTCACCGCTGAGTGCTGTGACGACGGCAACGGCAGTTCTTTCAGCCGCCTTTCTGCCTTGCGCCACGGCCTGCGGAGTCGCGGGGACAAACGGCATGATGCCGCCGTGATAGGGCTGGCGGGACTCGGGCACCTTCGGATCGCAGAGCTGCACTTCGCGGCGGAACAGAATCTGCGGATTCGCTGCGGGCCCGGCGAGCGCGACGAGGATGGCGCGGCCCGTTTTCACGCGGAAGCCCAGCGTCGCGAAGCGGTCTGCGGACCGGCGGGGCATGCTGCATCATCGCACGAAGAGGAGAGGACGTGCACTCGTTCGAAGCAGGAGCGCGGCAGAGGGCACGCTTACTCATAGCGAAGCGCGGCCATGGGGTCGAGCCGGGTGGCGCGGCGCGCAGGGAGATAAGAGGCGGCGAGCGCCACGGCGAGAACCACGAGAGCCACGCAAGCGATGGTCAGCGGATCATAGGAGCTGACGCCGAACAGAAGGTTGCGGATGAGGCGGCCGGCGAGAGTTGCCGCCACGATGCCTACCGCCAAACCAAGCACGACCGGGGACATGCCCTGCCGGAGAACCATACGGCGCAGGTCACGGAACTGGGCCCCGAGGGCGAGGCGAATGCCCAACTCGTGGCGGCGCTGCTCGACGGAGTAAGCGATGACGCCGAAGATTCCCAGCGAGGCCAGGAACAGGGAAGAGAGAGCAAACGTGAGGATCAGGAGCATCTGGAAGCGGCGAGGGGCGACCGACTCCGAGACAATCTGGTTCATGGGCCGCAAGGCAACAACCGGCACATTGGGGTCCACGCGGTGAATCAAAGCGCGAACTGCGGCGGCCGAACCTGCCGGGTCCATAGAGGTGCGGATGATGAAGGAGGCGGAAGCGGGCACGCTGATTTCGTTGAACCAATGGGGCACGTAGACCATGAGGAGCGGCCGGTCCTCGAGGCGCACGGTGCGGATATCGCCGACCACGCCGACAACTTCGCTTTCGACAGCTCCGTCCCACTGGGTAACGCACTTCTGCCCGACCGGATCCTTGCCGGGCCAGAAGCGATCGGCGATGTTTTTCGAAATGACGACGACTTTCCGCCCGCGGTCAGCCTCAGTGAACACGCGCCCGCGCAGCAGGGGAATGCCCATCGCAGAAAAATAGCCGGAGCTGGCGGGACGGTAGTTTGCTGCGGGATTTTCCTCGGGTAGGTGCTGCCTGCCGGGGAGGCCAATCCCTGTAACGCTTCCTTGTCCGGAGAGGGGCATGAGGCTCACCCAGCCGGCGTCACGCACACCGGGAAGCACACGAACCGCCTCGAGGACACGGTCGTAGAACTGCAGCCGACCGGGGAGAGCGGCGTAGGTTTGTGGCGGCAAGTCCACCTCGGCAGCGAGAACATTCTCGACGGCGAAGCCGGCATCGACGCGCAGGAGGCGCGCGAGGCTGGCGGTGAGCAGGCCGGCGAGAATCAGGAGCATCGTGGTGAGCGCGACTTCAAAGCCGACCAGAGTTTCGCGTGTGTGGCGGATGCGGGGGCTGTGCGTGGTGGTGGCGGATGCGGACTTCAGTACTTCGCCAGGCTGGGCGCGGGTGATGCGCCAGGCCGGCAAGACGCCGAAGAGGGCGCCGGTGATCGCGGTAACCAGAACCGCGAACACCAGGACACGGGCATCCATGTGCACCTCGTCGAGGCGCGGAAGGCTGAGAGGCGCCACGTGAACGAACCACTTCACCCCGAGCGAGGCGATCCACAGCCCCAGCGCACCTCCGGAGAAGCTGAGCAGCAAGCTTTCCGTGAGCAACTGGCGAATGAGACGCAGGCGAGTGGCGCCGAGCGCCCTGCGCACAGCCGCCTCGCGCATGCGGCCGGGCACACGGGCCAGGAGAAGTCCGGCGAGATTCGCGCAGACGATCAGGAGTATCGCGGCAACGGCGGTGAGGAGAAACACGAGGCCACGGCGCGCCGGCCCGACAATCTCCTCTTGCGCAGGGAGGAGCTGGGCGCGCAGGTCCACGTTCTCGCGCGCCTGCTGGGCGATTTGCGCCTGAACGGCGTTCAGTTCCGCGAGCGCAGTTTCCGGACTCAAGCCGGGGCGGAGGCGCGCCACGGCTCCGAAATCGAATTCACCAATCAGATCCTGCTCATACGTCCTCGGGCCGTTGAGGGGCTGGAAGAAGTCCTGGCGATCGTCGAGGTTTGCAAGCCCCGCAAGGCCCTCCAGTGCCGTGGGGAGGCGGAACGAAGGCGGAAGGATGCCGACCACCTCGTGGGGTTCGCCGTCCAGGGACATCGTGCGACCGACGATAGAGGGGTCGCCATTGAAACGGCTGCGCCAGAAATCGTCGGTAAGAATGACCGCGTGCCCGCGGCCGGCCTCGTCTTCCTCCGGCAAGAACGTGCGGCCTAGGGCGGGGCGCACGCCGAGAAGCGAGAGGAGGTTTGCGGATGCCCGGACGCCGTGGATGCGTTCTGGTTCGCCGGTTCCGGAAAGAATCGCGCTCGTCCCCTGGGCAATGGCGACGTCTTCGAAGGCACGCACCTGCTTCCGCCAGATTAGAAAATCGGGGAAGTTGGCGGGGAGAGAAGGGAAAAACTTGGCGTACTGCGGAACGACTTCGCGGACGACGTACAGGCGTTCCGGATGGGGATAGGCAAGAGGCCGCAGAAGGACGCTATTCACAACAGAAAAAATGGCCGTATTGACGCCGATGCCGAGGGCGAGCGTGAGGATGGCGACAGCCGTGAAGCCGGGGTTGCGGCGCAACTGGTGGGCAGCGTAGCGCAGGTCCTGCCAAAGCTGTTCGAGCCAGGCGCCGGCACGGGCGTCGCGGATTTCCTCCTTTACCTGTTCCAAGCCGCCGAGTTCGATGCGCGCGGCGCGGCGGGCCTCGGCGGGGGACAGGCCCTGCTCGATCTTTTCGGCGATGAGCAGATCGAGGTGTGCGCGGACTTCGGCGTCGAGGTCGCGGTCGGCGCGGTCGCGACGGAAGAGATTGAGGAGCAAGCTGCGAATCCTGTTCATGTGCGTACCTCGGCGCCTCCGAGCTCGCCTGCCTATTCGTTACGCAGAGCCATGATGGGATCCACGCGCGTGGCCCGGCGCGCCGGGAAGTAGCACGCCGCCAGCGCCACAAAGAAGAGCAAGGCCGCCACGCCCGAAAAGATCGAGGCATCGGTGGCGCTCACGCCGAACAGCAAACTCGAGAGCAAGCGCGTGAGTGCGAGTGCGGCCACCAGGCCGCCGAGGACCCCCACGCCCGCGAGCGTTGCCCCGTGCCCGAGCACCAGGCGGGAAACATCGCGGGGTTGCGCGCCCAGCGCCATGCGCACGCCGATTTCATGTGTCCGTTCACTCACCACATAGGAAGTCACGCCATAAATCCCGATCGCTGCCAACGCCAGAGCCAGGAAGGCAAAAACCCCCAGCAGCAGAAAGGCGAGGCGCTGCGCGGAGACAACTCCCGAGATAATTTCGTCCATGGACCTGATTTGGAAAACGGGCTGGTTCTTGTCCACCGACCAAATGGCATTCTTGATGGCAGGCAAGGCGGCACTGGGCGGCAAGGTTGTGCGCACCACCAGGCTCATGGTCTGGTCGGGACTCTGCTGAAACGGGAAGTAGATCGTGGGGCGCGGCTGTTGATCGAACCCCGTGTCGCGCACTCCGCCGGCGACACCGACGATTTCGCGGGAGGGCCGGGTGGCATCCGGGATCTGCAAGTGCTTGCCGATGGGATCCTGGTTGGGGAAGAACCGTCGGGCGAGCGTCTCGTCAATGATCACCACTCGCGGGCGGTCCAAATCGTCCTGCTCCGCAAAGGCCCGGCCCTTCGCCAGGGGAATGCCTATGGTGGCGAAGTAACGCGGGGTGATGTCCCGGTAGTCCGCGGCGAGATGCTCCCCCGGCGGCAGGGGCGGATTTTCCTGGACGACGAAATATCCCATGTCCATATCGTCCTGGCTGAGCGGAACGATTTCCGTGAAGGCGGCCGATTGTATTCCCGGCAGCGCTTCCACGCTGGCAAGAAAGCGCTGAAAAGCCGCGGCCCGCTGGCGAGGCTCCCGATATGGGGAGTCCGTCGCGTCCGTGGGCAGCTTGATGCGCAACGTCATCAGGTGGTCGGGACGGAAGCCCGGATTCGCCTCCAGCAGATGCCAAAAGCTCTTGATCATCAGGCCGGCGCCGATCACCAGCACAAACGCCAGCGCGGTTTCGACAATGACCAGCGTGGACCGGGAACGATGCGCGCGCGGACCAGCGGCCAGAAAGCCCCGCCCGCCCTCTTTCAGCGCTTCGTTCATATTGCAGCGCAAGCTTTGCAGTGCGGGGATGAGGCCGAGGACAATTCCCGTCACGAGCGAGACGAGCAGGGTAAATGCGAACGCCGCGCCACTCATGTGAATTCCCGGCAACAGGACTTGGTCGGCTGCGTTCGGAACGGGAATGCGCGAGGGCACAAAGATGGCCAGCAGGCCGGTGGACCACAGCGCCAAAAGCGAACCGGCCGCGCCTCCCAGCAGCGAGAGCAGCGTGCTCTCCGCGAGGAACTGGCGGATGAGCCTGGGGCGTCCGGCCCCCAACGCCATCCGTATCCCCACTTCCCTTTGGCGCACAACGGAGCGTGCCAGCATGAGGTTGGCGACGTTGGCGCACGAGATGAGCAGCACAAAACCCACGGCGCCCAGCAAGACGAGCAGCGCGGGGCGGAGATACTCCACGCGCACATCCGCGAGCCGTACCAGAACCACGCCAAAACCCTTTCGTGACGGGCGTGTGAGGGCGACGCGCTGCGCGATAACGCTCATCTCCGCTGTGGCCTGCTCGAGAGTGACTCCGGACTTGAGCATGCCGAAAACGCCGAGGTCGGTATCCACGCGCTTCACCCACTCGGTGTCGAAGGGCACGACCACGTCGGATGGAAAAAGCGCGGCGAACTCCGGAGGCAAGACTCCGATGATCGTGTACGGGTCCCCGTTCAGCGTCAAGCCGCGGCCGACCACCGAGGGGTCGGAGCCGAAGCGCCGCTGCCAATAGCCGCAGCCCAGAATGGCGTAGTTATGCCGGGCTGCCCCTTCCTCCAGGCGAAAGGTGCGTCCCAGCAGGGGCTTGATTCCAAAAAATTCGCCGAAATTGGTGGTGACGCGCAAGCCGGCCACTTGTTCCGGCTCACCCTGTCCGGTCACGGTCCCGGTGCCGTGCTCGAAGAGAAACAGGTCGTCAAAAGACTTGCTCTGCTCCTTCCAATCCAGGTAGTCCAGTCCGGTCGGCCCGATGCGGCTCCAGCCGCTTGCGAGGTTGTTCACCCAGATCACTGCCAGCCGGCTCGCATTTCGACTGGGCAAGGGCTGGAGAAGAGTTTGGTGGACCACGCTGAAGATGGCGGCGTTGGCGCCGATGCCCAGGGCGAGTGTGAGGACGGCAACGGCGGTGAACCCGGGATTGCGTCGCAGGCCGCGGGCGCCGTAGCGCACGTCGCGCCAGAAGGAATCGAGCCAGGCTCCGGCGCGGGCGCCACGGACTTCTTCTTTTACCTGCTCGAGGCCGCCGAGTTCGATGCGCGAGGCGCGGCGAGCTTCTTCCGACGGCATGCCGGCGCGGCGTTTTTCTTCGGTGAGCAGATCCAAGTGCGCACGGACTTCGGCGTCGAGGTCGCCGTCGGCGTGGTTGCGTCGCAGGAGATTGCGGAAGAAGCTGCGGAGGCGCATGAGCGACTTCATGGTGCTGCGCTCCTAACTCGCCTCCAAGGCGCGGGCGATGGCGATGGAGATGCGGCCCCAGCGCTCGGTTTCCGTTTCCAGTTGGCGGCGGCCGGCGCGGGTGAGCTGGTAATACTTGGCGCGGCGGTTGTTCTCCGATTCGCCCCAGTGGGAGCTGAGCCAGCCCTGCTCTTCCATGCGGTGCAGGGCGGGGAAGAGCGAACCGGGGCGCACCTGGAATGTGCCGCGGGTGACCTGCTCGATGCGGCGGGAAATGCCCAGGCCGTGGAGGGGGCCGAGGCCCAGCGATTTCAAAATGAGCATGTCCAGGGTGCCTTGCAGGAGATCGGTTTGTTGATCGGCCAAAGGGTCCTCCTATCGAGATTCGATACGTATACGGCTTCTTCCTATCGAATGTCAATACGAAACTTGAGGCCGCCGGGTTGAACGAAAAAGAAGCGGCGCCGGAGGCAAAAGAAGGGCTCGCCGCCGCGGCTTGCCGGCACTTCGGCCTGTGCCACGAGCGCGGCCCCCGGCGCGAGTACCTGAAACCCGGAAGAAGGTTGCCGAGTCCAACCTGAAGCGTCGCCAATGAAACGGGCAGGCCCTTCGTTCCGGCGCGCCCGGCAGGCCTCGCCGGGTGGCTGAGTCTGATAGCGGGTGGGCTTATATTGTTCATGCCCGGAAGGCCAAAAAGACGATTCCCGGCCACATCCCGGCTTCTTGCATACCCGAGGGGAATGCCGAAAAAAGCCGGAAGCCACCGGGTAGACAACCGCGCAGTAGGAAGGGTGCAATGATGCAATTCAACTCCGTTGTTCGGGCATTGCCGGCTCTCAGGCCGCAGCGCTCCGCCTTTGTTGTTTGCCTGTTCCTGATCCTGTGGCTCGCGCCGAACGCGCATGCCGCGGCACCCGCCCCGCCAACCACCACGGAACGGCTCCAAGCCCTCGCGCAAACGATTACCTTTGACTGGGCAAAATCGCACCCGCTCACGGCGACATTCCTCGGCCTGAGCGACGAAGACGGCCGGCTCGACACCCCGTCTGAGGCCGAGAATGCCCGCGATCTCGCGACGATCCGCCGCTGGGAGAGCGAGCTGGCGTCCATCCCGCTGGACGGCGCCTCGCTCGTGGACGTGGACGACGCCAAGCTGCTGCGCGCGCAGCTCATCGGATTAGAGCGACAGTACACGGTCTACAAGACCTATGAGAAGGATCCGTCCGGGCCGTCCCTGTCCATCGTCGGCGCGATCTACACGCAGTTCCTGCACCTGCCCATCGCAGGGACGGCGGGCGCTACGCAGGCCGACGTCTCTGCAGCGTGGCAGAAGATCGTGGAGCGGCTCAGCGGCGCCCCGGCGTACATCGCCGCGGGCAACGCGCTGGTCACACACCCGGGCCACCTGTTCGGCGTCACCGGCGCGGAGCAGCTTGCCGGGGCGCCGAGTTTCCTGAGCGGGCCGTTGACGGACGCTGCGAAACAGCAGTTGCCCGCTGACCGCTTTACGGCGTTCGTGAAGGCGCGCGACGCCGCGCTCGCTGCGATGGAGCAGACCAAGAAGTACATTGACGAACATGCGGCATCGTGGCCGGAGAACTATGCGATTGGGCGGGCCGCCTACGACGCGATGCTGCGGGACGAGCAGCTCCTGCCTTTCAACGCCGCCGACATCGAGCGCATGGGGCGCGACGAGCTGGCCCACGGGTGGGCGGTGCAGATCTGGATGGAAGCCCTCGCCGCGGAGCGCGGCACGCCCATCGGGCCGGAGACGGGCGGCGGCCTGGCGCCCGGGGGCGCCGCGCTGATCGACTATTATCGCGCCCGCATTGAGCAACTGCGGGAGTTCGTCACGCAGCATAAGGTGGTGGATGTGCCGGCGTGGCTCGGGGAGATCTCCGTCATCGAGACACCGAAGTTTATGCAGCCGGTGTCGCCGGGCGCTTCCATGTTTTCGCCGCTGCTGTTCAGCAAAGGCACCACGGGCTTCTACTTCATCACGCCTCCGACATCGCTGGCCGAGGCGGCCAAGAACCTGGATGCCAACCAGGACTTCGACCGGGATCGCATCCTCTCGACCGGGGCGCACGAAGTGATGCCGGGCCATTTCCTGCAGTTGTCCGTTGCGAAGAGGCATCCGGACTTCGTCCGGAAGATCCAAAACAGCAGTGAGTTCGCGGAAGGATGGGCGTTCTACGGCGAGGAACTGTTCGTGCAGTTCGGGCTGTTCGGCGACGACCTGGATGCGCGCTACTTTACGGCGCAGTGGGAACGCGTGCGCGGCGCCCGAGCCATCGTCGATCCAGAGTTGGCGAGCGGCGCGTGGAGCGTGGAACAGGCGGTCCAATTCTTCGCGCACGAGACCGGGTTCTCGCCGGAGCAGGCGAAGGCGGCCATCGCCGGGATCGCCCTCGGACCCGGATACGTGATTGCGTATACGGCGGGTCGCGCGCAGCTCGAAGAGCTGCTGGCGGAATATCGGGCGAAAGCGGAGGCAGGCGCATCCCTGCACGATTTCCACGACCGGCTGTTGTGCTACGGATCGACGCCTTTCTCCGTTGTGGGGCCCGAACTCCTCGCGGATCTTGCGAAGCCGCTCACTGAAGTTCGCGCCCGCGCCGGCTACTGACGCGAGGGCAGGGTGCGGGCTAAGCAGGGGTGTGCCCCAGCGACGACAATCAGACGTAGGCGGGGATGCCGGTGATTTTTTCTCCGATGATGAGCTTGTGGATGTCGTGAGTGCCTTCGTAGGTGTAGACGGACTCCAGGTTGTTCATGTGGCGCATGATGCAGTAATCGTCCACGATGCCGTTGTCGCCGAGGATGTCGCGGGACTTGCGGGCGCATTCGAGGGCCATCCACACGTTGTTCATCTTCAGCATGGAGACCTTGGAGAAATCGGCTTTGCCGGCGTCTTTGAGACGTCCTACCTGCCAGGCGAGCAACTGCGCCTTGGAGATTTCCGTGATCATCCAGGCGAGTTTTTCCTGGACGAGCTGGTGGGAAGCGATGGGTTTGTTGCCGAACTGCTTGCGCTGCTTGGCGTACTGGAGCGCGGTGTCGTAGCAGGCCATGGCGGCGCCGGTGGCGCCCCAGCCGATGCCGTAGCGCGCCTGGGTGAGGCAGCCGAGTGGGCCCTTGAGCCCTTCGACGCCGGGGAGCAGATTTTCAGCAGGAATCTCGCAATCGTTCAACGCCAGGCCCGAGGTGACGGAAGCGCGCAGGGAGAATTTTCCGTGGATGTCCCAGGCTTTGAAGCCCGGGGTGCCTTTTTCGACCAGGAAGCCGCGGACGATGCCGTCCTCCGTTTTGGCCCAGATGACGGCAACGTCGGCGATGGAGCCGCTGGTGATCCACATTTTCTCGCCGTTCAGAACGTAGCGGTCGCCTTTGCGGACGGCGCGCGTGAGCATCCCGCCGGGATTGGAGCCGAACTGCGGCTCGGTGAGCCCGAAGCAGCCGATGGCTTCGCCCTTCTGGAGCTTGGGCAGCCATTTCTCCTTTTGCGCGCCGGTGCCGTAGGCGAAGATGGGATACATGACCAGAGCGGACTGCACGGAAACGAAGCTGCGCAGGCCGGAATCGCCGCGCTCGAGTTCCTGCATGACCAGGCCATATTCAATGTTGGACATGCCGGCGCAGCCGTAGCCCTTCAGGCTGGCGCCGAAAAAGCCCAGCTCGGCCATTTGCGGAACCAGGTGCCTGGGAAACGAGCCTTCCCGGTTGTGCTTCTCGATGATGGGGATGACTTCCTTCTCGACGAATTCACGCGCAGTTTGGCGGACCAGCTTTTCGTCGTCGCTCAGCAGCGAGTCGAAGTCGATGTAGTCCACGTGGGCGAAAGGCATGACTGGTCACCTCGGTGCCGGCCGGGGCGCATCCATTTGCGCCGGAAAACAGAGCCGGGAAGGCGGTGCCGAGAGGCTCGGGGCCGCATTCCGAAACGCGCCGCGTTAGTCTAGCAAGGGCGTCTCCACTGCGGCAAATCTCCGCGGTTCACACGCTTGCGACTGGAGAGGAATATCGCCTGGAGATTCCGTGGCCATTATTGCGGTCGTTGACCGGGCGGGCGGGGGATGCTATAAAAATCGCTCTGCCTGGTCTTCGCGGATTGCGCAGAGGTGAGCGCCTTTCCTCTGGACGAAGCGATCCTGTGGCCTGGGACCAGAACCAACAGACAGGAGCGGAGTTCTGAGCCGTACCCTATGGAGTTGATGACACAACTCAAAGGCCTGTTCCTGCAGGCCGTCCCGACGGTCGTCCTGGTCATCCTTTTCTATTTCTTCCTGCGGAGCCAGTTCTTCGGGCCGCTGGTGCGGGCGATGGAGGAGCGCGCGCGGCGGACCGAGGGCGCGCGGCGGGAGGCGGAGGAGAGTACCGCGGCGGCACAGAAGGCGCGTGCGGAATACGAGGCGGCACTGCGAACGGCGCGCGCGGAAGTGTACGCGGGGCAGGAGGCGGAGCGGCGGAAGGCGCTGGACGAGCGCGCCGCGGTGATCCGAGTGGCGCGCGACCAGGCCGCCGCGTTTGTGCGCGTGGGCAAAGAGGTGCTGGAGGCGGAAGTGGCGGAGGCGCGCAAACAGCTCGAACGCGAAAGCGGCAAATTGGGCGGCGAGATTGCCCGCGTGCTGCTGGCCCCGAGGCTCGGAGGGCCAGCGGCGCCGCGTCCCGGAGCCGCAGGGCCGGGAGGCGCGGCATGAGGCGCCTGCGTGGGGCGATGCTTCCCGTTCTGCTGGCGTGCGGCCTGGTGCTTCTGGCGGCGCATCCGGCGCTTGCCGCGCAGGAAGGCGGAGGAACGTCGCCGCTCACCGGGGTCTTCCAGTGGATCAACTTCGCCATCGTGGCGGGATTGATCGGCTGGCTGTTGGTGAAGAAAGCGCCCGGGGTTTTCGCGGCGCGGGTGAGGGAGATTCGCTCCGCGATTGACGAGGCGGCTAAGGTGAAGGCGCAGGCGGACGCGCAGCGCCGCGACGCGGAACAGCGGCTGGCCAATCTGGCCAGCGAAATCGAAGAGATGCGCGCGGCGGCGCGGCGCGACGCGGCCGCCGAGGCAGAGCGTATCCACGCGGCGACAGAGGAAGAAGCGGCGAAAATGGCGCGGGCGGCGCGGATGGAAGTAGAGGCGGCGGGCCGCGGCGCGCGGGTGGCGCTGCGGGCGATGGCTTCGCGGCTCTCTATTGAGGTCGCGGAGGCGGTGCTGCGCGCGGAGATCACGCCGGCGGCGGAAGAAGGCATGTTCGCCACCTTCGTGGGCGAATTGGCCCGCCCCGGCGGGCAGGGCGGGAGGCGCAATTGAGAACGGCCGCCTCAGCCTACGCGGGCGCACTGGCGGACGTGGCGATGGCCTCCGGCCGGGTGGAAACGCTGCGGCAGGAAGTGCGGGGGTTTGCGGAGCTGGCGGCGGGATCCGCGGAATTGCGGGAATTTCTGGAGTCTCCGGCAATTTCCCGGGATGCGAAGCAGCAGCTCCTGGCAGGGCTGGTGACGCGGATGGGGGCGAGCCAGGAACTGCGGAATTTTCTGTTCGTGCTGGTGGACCATCATCGCACCAGCTTGGTGGCGGAGATCGCGCGGGAATTCGAGACGAAGCTATTGGAACGGCTGGGCGTGGCCGAGGTCAACATCACTTCGGCGCGGGAGCTTACGGCGCCGCAGAAGCAGAAGATGGCGGGAACGCTGGAATCCATGACCGGAAAAAAGATTGAGGCGCACTACGCGGTGGACCCGGGGCTGGTGGGGGGCCTGGTGGTGCGCATCGGCTCGACGGTATACGACGGTTCGGTGCGCGCGCAGCTCGACCGGCTGGGCGCGAGCCTGACGGGGGAATAGGAGCGGCGAATGGCCACGATCAAAGCGGACGAAATCTCGAAATTTCTCCGCGAGCAGATCCAGAACTACAAGCAGACGCTGGAAGTGGACGAGGTGGGCGCGGTGATTTCCGTGGGCGACGGGATTGCGCGCGTCCATGGCCTGGAGCGCTGCATGTCCGGCGAGCTGCTGGCGTTTCCGCACGAGGTGTTCGGGATCGCGCTGAACCTGGAAGAAGACCAGGTGGGCGTGGTGCTGCTGGGGGAGTACTGGAGAATCGAGGAAGGGGACACGGTAAAGCGGACGCGGACGATCATGTCGGTCCCGGTGGGACCGGAGATGGTGGGGCGGGTGGTGGACCCGCTGGGGAGGCCGCAGGACGGGAAAGGGCCGATCGAGGGGAAGCTGCGCTTCCCGCTGGAGCGCATCGCCCCGGGGGTGGTGTCGCGGCAGCCGGTGCGCGAGCCGCTGCAGACGGGAATCAAGGCAATTGATTCGATGATCCCGATCGGGCGAGGGCAGCGCGAGCTGATCATCGGCGACCGGCAGACGGGGAAGACGGCCATCATTCTGGACACCATCGTGAACCAGAAGGGCCAGGACATGATCGGGATTTACTGCGCGATCGGGCAGAAGCGGTCGACGATCGCGCAGGTGGTGAAGGTGCTGACGGACGCGGGGGCCATGGAGTACTCGATCGTGGTGGCCGCATCGGCGACGGAGCCCGCGTCGATGCAGTACATCGCGCCGTACGCGGCGTGCGCCATGGGCGAGTACTTCCGCGACAAAGGCAAGCATGCGGTGGTGTTCTACGACGACCTTTCGAAGCACGCCCAGGCCTACCGCGAGATCTCGCTGCTGCTGCGGCGGCCGCCGGGGCGCGAAGCGTTTCCCGGGGACGTGTTCTATCTGCATTCGCGGCTGCTGGAACGCGCGGCGAAGCTGAAAGATACACTAGGTGGAGGCTCGCTGACCGCGCTGCCGGTGATCGAGACGCAGGCGGGCGACGTGTCCGCGTATATTCCGACCAACGTCATCTCCATCACCGACGGGCAAATCTACCTGGAAGCGGACCTCTTCAACGCAGGCATCCGGCCGGCCATCAACGTGGGGATTTCCGTGAGCCGCGTGGGCGGAAACGCGCAGATCAAGGCCATGCGGCAGGTGGCCGGGGCGCTGCGGCTGGACATGGCGCAATACCGCGAACTCGCGGCGTTCGCGCAATTCGGCTCCGAACTGGACAAGGCCACGCAGGCGCAGCTCGCCCGGGGCCAGCGCCTGACGGAACTGCTGAAGCAGGACCAGTTGATGCCCCTGCCGATTGAAAAACAGGTGCTGGTGATTCTGGCGGCCTCGAGCGGCGTCGTCGACGGCGTCGAAGTTTCGCAGGTGAAACGCTTCGAGAGCGAGCTGCTGGAGTTTCTGGAAACGAACCAGCAGGCGCTGCTCCAGAAGCTGAGGGAGAAGAAGGCGTTCGACGACGCGCTGCGGCAGGAAGCCTTACAGGCGTTTGCCGCGTTCAAGGAGCGCTTTGCGGCCGCAGCGCCGGGGAAGGCCTAGGCCCGGAGGACCGCAACGCACTGAACCATGCCCAACCTGCTTGATTTCCGGCGCCGCATCCGCTCGGTGAAGAGCACGCAGCAGATCACCCGAGCGATGAAGTTCGTGGCGGCAGCGCGGCTGCGGCGGGCGCAGGATCGGGTGGTGGCGGCGCGGCCGTACGCGCGGCAAATCCTGCGGGTATTGCGGTCGGCGGAGGGGCGCATGCCGCGGGACGAGGAGGTGGTGCACCCGCTGCTGGCGATGCGGCCGGAAGTGAAGGTGATGGCGATCGTGATCGCGGGAGACCGCGGGCTGTGCGGCGCCTTCAACGCGAACGTGCTGCGGAGAACGGCGGAGTTCCTGCGGGAGAACGCGGAGAAAAAGATCGAATTGGTGGCCGTGGGGAAGCGCGCGCGCGACACCATGCGACGGATGCGCCTGCCGCTCAAGGCGGAAATGATCGGCGTGACGATGAACGTGAAGTTCGACGACGCGAAGGAACTGGCCGAAATGGCCAGCGCGGCCTACACGAACGGAGAGGCGGACGCCGTCTATCTGATCTTCAATGAATTCAAGAACGTGATGGTGCAGCGGCTGGTGGTGAACCGCTTGCTGCCCATCGAGGCCGAAGTGGTGGCCGGGCGGCGACACGAATCCGTCGGGCACGCGTCCGGCGCGCCCGGGGCGGCGGTGGGCGCGCAGGCCACCGAGGTGGACTACATCTACGAGCAGCCACCGAAGGAAATCTTCGACCGGCTGGTGCCGCGCTACGTGGAATCCGAAGTGTTTCGCGCGCTGCTCGAATCCTCCGCGGCCGAACACGCCGCCCGCATGACGGCCATGGACGCGGCCACCAAGAACGCCTCCGACCTGATCGAGAGCCTGACGCTGCACATGAACAAGGTGCGGCAAGCGGCGATTACCAAGGAGATTATCGAGGTGGTGAGCGGCGCGGCGTCTGCTTGATGGTGACTGGTGACTTGTGACTCGTGACTGGTGAAGAGCCGAGAAGGATAGTGAGGGGTCGAAGATGGCGGAAAAACATGCGGGGGTGGGGCGGCTGGCCCAGGTGATCGGGCCGGTGGTGGACGTGCAATTCGAGAGCGGCCATCTGCCCGGGATCTACAACTCGGTGCGGATCACGTCGGAGGGCTTCGACGTGCCCGAACCGATTGACATCATCGCTGAGGTGCAGTCGCACCTGGGGGAAGGACGCGTGCGCTGCGTGGCCATGAAGCCGACCGAGGGCCTGGTGCGGGGAATGAAGGTGTACGACTCAGGACACGGGATCAGCGTGCCGGTGGGACGGCCGACGCTGGGGCGGGTGATGAACGTGCTCGGGGAGCCGGTGGACGAGTTGGGCCCCCTGACGTCCGAGACGCATTTTCCGATTCACCGGGAAGCTCCCTCGCTGGAAGACCAGTCCACGCAGATGGAGATGTTTGAGACGGGGATCAAAGTGGTGGACCTGCTAGAGCCCTACCTGAAGGGCGGGAAGATCGGGCTGTTCGGCGGCGCGGGAGTGGGCAAGACGGTGCTCATCCAGGAGCTGATCCACAACGTGGCCATGCAGCACGGCGGGGTCTCCGTGTTTGCGGGAGTGGGGGAGCGCACGCGCGAGGGCAACGACCTGTGGCTGGAGATGCAGGAATCGCACGTGATCAAGGCGGGCGACCCGGAAAAGTCCCGGGCCGCGCTGGTCTACGGGCAGATGACGGAGCCGCCCGGGGCGCGCCTGCGGGTGGGGCTGACCGGGCTGACGGTGGCCGAATATTTCCGCGACGTGGAAGGCCTGGACGTGCTGCTGTTCATCGACAACATTTTCCGGTTCGTGCAGGCGGGCTCGGAAGTTTCGGCGCTGCTGGGACGCATGCCCTCCGCAGTGGGCTACCAGCCGAACCTGAACACGGAAATCGGAGAATTGCAGGAGCGCATCACCTCGACGAAGAAAGGCTCGATCACCTCGGTGCAGGCCATTTACGTGCCCGCGGACGACTACACGGATCCGGCGCCGGCGGCGACGTTTACGCACCTGGACGCGACGACAAACCTTTCGCGCGCGGTGGTGGAGCGGGGAATCTATCCGGCGGTGGACCCGCTGGCCAGCTATTCGCGCATCCTGGACCCGCGCGTGGTCGGCCAGGAGCATTACTCCGTGGCCCGCCAGGTGAAGGCCGTCCTGCAGCGCTACCGCGACCTACAGGACATCATCGCCATCCTGGGCATGGAAGAGCTATCGGAAGAAGACAAGCTGACCGTGGCGCGAGCGCGCCGCATTGAGAGATTCCTCTCGCAGCCGTTCTTCGTTGCCGAGGCGTTCACCGGCACGGCCGGGAAGTTCGTCAAAATTGCGGACACCATCCGCGGCTTCCGGGAAATCGTGGAGGGGAAACACGACGCGCTGCCCGAGCAGGCGTTTTACATGGCCGGGACGATCGAGGAAGTGCTGGAGAAGGCAAAGAAGCTGGCCGCGGCTTAGGAAGCGGAGCCCATGGAAGAGAAGAAACTCACGCTCGAGCTGGTGACGCCGGATCGCCAGGTGCTCCACGATCAGGTGGACTCGGTGCAGTTGCCCGGGCTGGACGGCGAACTGGGGATACTCCCCGGACACGCTCCGCTGCTGACCGAGCTGGGGACGGGCGTGCTGAGCCTGAGGAAGGGAACCGAGACGCTCTACGCTACCGCGCTGGGCGGGTTTGCGGAGGTGCTGGGGGATCGCGTGATCGTGCTGGCGGAGCGCTCGGAACTGGCCGAGGAGATTGACCTGGGCCGGGCCGAGGCCGCGCACCAGCGCGCCTTGAAGCGTCTGCAGGAAAAAACCGGCGCCGTAGATTTCCAGCGCGCCCAACTGGCGCTCCAGCGTTCGCTCATTCGGCTCCAAGTGGCCCCGCGCACCGAGAAACGCCGCACGACGGGGCCGCTGGAGCGGGAAATCTCCTCGCAGCCGCCCGAGGAATCCAAATAGCCGGCAGGCGGGTGACCGCGCGGTGCGCGATTTACGCCGGGGTGCCTGCTTCAGAGGCGCAAGAACTTCAACTCCACCCGACGGCCGAGAAAATCTCCATGACGCGCGGCCTGTTCCTCGATTCCATCGCAAAGGGCGCCGGAGGGTTTCGCAAACAGTTCCAAGGAGACCGTCATGCGGTTGGATCCGCCCGGGGAGTGCCGCCACGTTCCCGCCACGCGGCCATTGATGAGCACCACCGGGGATATCCACCCCAGGCTCCGAAAGACGCGTTTGTAATGCCGCGGATCGAGGAACTGGTCCTTCTCCGCGTGGGCCAGCAGGTAGGAGTCGAAGGCCGCGAGCAGGCTCACGGCAGGCCTATCGAAAGCGCTTGCTCGAAGCGCCTGCAGGTCTTTGCGCAGGAGCCACGCGGGCCGGCCGGAGACGCGCACTTCCGCCAGCTCGTCCCCTAAACTTTCCCAGGCGCCGCGAGCTTCCGCGACGGGAATTCCGCTCCATTTGGAGAAATCGCGAAGCGAAGCAGGGCCATAGGCGCGCAGAAAATCCGCGAGCAGGCGGCGCTGCGCTTCGTCCTCGGCAATGGCCGGGCGGCCGGGGAGCCAGCGGTCTACGCGCACAAACGTCACTTGCTGCCCGTGGCTGGGGCCGTAGCAGAGGAGTCCTTCGGCCAGGGCGAGGCGGTTTGCATTCCAGACGCGGTCCATCCAAGCGCGCACGCGGCGGGTGACGCGTGGGCGGACGTAGGCGGTGAGTTCGCGATTGGCCACCGGCCCGGCCGCGAGCGCTTCCAGGGTCGCGCGCAGCAGCGCTTCCCGGTCGCCGGCGGTAATGCGGAAGCGCGCCATGATTCGTTCGATAGCCGCCACCCGGCTCCGGCGGACGGCAGCCGAGTACACATAGAAGCGGGCGGCCGGGAGCAGGTGCAGCGTCTGCCGCATGCACAGCGTCTTTACCAGGGTGCGCTCCTGCCAGAGAGCGGCGTCGATGCGCGCGGGAGAAAGACCACGCGTCCGGGCAGCAATGTTCATTTGCGCCGCCGGCATGAGCTGCGCCTGCACGCCGCAGACGTCGCGGCACACGGCAACGGGATCGCTTCCGGCCGGGGAGAGCAGATGATGGCGCGCCAGGCGGAAAGCAGCCACCTGGGCGAAGGTGACGGCGCAGACGGCCCTGGATGGCTTGTTCATAGAAGGCAGACCACCCGCGGTCCGCGATGCTGTACCAGGGAGGTGGGATTAGGCATCGATCGGGCGGCCGCGCACGAAGACGCGAGAGACGTTTAAGGCGTCGTCGAGCAGGACAATGTCGGCGTCAACGCCGGGAATCAGCCGGCCCTTCTGCGCTTCGATTCCCAGCAGGCGCGCGGGATTGAAGCCGGCCATCTGCACGGCAGCCGCCAGGGGCACGCCCAGAGAAACCATCCGGCGAACGGCGCGATCCAGCGTGAGCGTGCTTCCGGCGATTCTGCCCTCGCGATTCCGGCAGACGCCGGAACTCACGCTTACTTCAAAGTTTCCGAGGCGATAGTTGCCGTCCGGCATGCCCGTGGCCGCGGTACCATCGCTGACGAGCAGGATATTTTGCGCGCTTTTGGCCGCGAGCAGCAGGCGCAGCGCCGGATCGTCCACATGAACGCCATCGGCGATCACCTCGGCGGTGACCCGCGCATCGGTGAGCACGGCGCCGAGCACGCCGGTCTCGCGGTGGGAAAAAGGCCGCATGGCGTTGAAGACGTGCACGGCATGGCGGGCGCCGAGTTCGATGGCCCGCCGGGCCTCGCTGTAGGTCGCGTCGGTGTGACCCATGGCCACCACCAGACCAGCGGCGCGCGCGGCGGCGATGGTCTCCGCAGCGCCGGGCAGTTCGGGTGCCAGCGTAAGGATGCGCGCAAAACCTTCCGCCGCGGCCAAAAACCGGGCCAGGGTGGCGGGCGCCGGCAGGCTGAGTTGCTCGGCGGGGTGCACGCCGCGACGCTCGGGGTTCAGGAAAGGCCCTTCGAGATGAACGCCGAGACACTCGGCTGCGCCACGCAAATCGCCTGCCGGCCCAGGAACTTCGAATTGCCCGCGGATGGAGCCGGCCAGCCTTTCGAGACTTCGCAGCGTCTCGTCCACGCCGGCCGAGACGGTGGTGGCGACGAACGCGGTGGTGCCATGCCGGGCGACACATCCGGCGACGGCGGCGAGCGCCTGGGGCGTGGCTTCCATCAGGTCACGACCCGCGGCGCCGTGAATGTGCACGTCCACGAAGCCGGGGACAGCCACGAGAGAGCGTGCGTCGATTTCCGGCGTGCCGAGCGGGAGCACGGCGCCGGCGCGCGGGCCGATGGAACGGATCCTGCCGTCTTCCACGAGGATCAGGGCATCGGGGAGATCTGCGAAGGGCGTGAGCGCGCGCCCGGTGTGGATGGCGAGCGAAGGCACGCCTCATCCTACCGCATGCCGGGGAATGCAGGAACGCGGATTTCTCGCGCCGGGGTGTTAGACTATCGTCCTTGGATTGCGAGGGAAAACGAGAGCATGGGACACGAAAAGAACTTCAAAACCTGGAAGCGCCAGCACCGCCGGCGTAAATCGGCAAAGGCAAAGATGAAGCTCTACGAGCAGGGAAAGCTGACCCACGACCAGCTCCCCGCCCTGGCCAAGGAGTTTGTGGCGCGCAAGCGGCGCTTTCTATTGAGATCGGCCTGATCGATCCGGTGGCGGCGGTCCGCGGTGGCCGGTGCGAATCGCGGGCGCGCTGCTACTTCGATGCTTTCTCGATGGTCTTCACCTGGATCGTGTCGCCCTCCATTGTGCCCGTCACCTTCACCGTTTCGTTGGCAAGCGACGCGGCTTTCTCCTGAGGCTCGAGGATGTAGAGTTTGCCGGTGTCGGGGTTGGCGAGCGCGTACTTGGCCCCCTTGTCCGTCACGCACATATTCACGCAGGCGGCGGTGTGATGTGCCTTGTAGCCGCAATGCGTATCGGTGATGACGCCCGTCCAGGTGCCTTGCTGGCCTCCGGCCCAGGCCCATCCGGCGGCGAGCAGCACGGTGGCCACTAGCATCAATCGCTTTTTCATGATTTCCCTCCTCCGGGATGAGATGCTCCATTCTCCCGCGCAGTGACACCCACGTCCAGAGTTAATCAGAGGTCCAAGGACCGCCGGGGAAGAGGCGCGAGAAGGGACGGAAAGGGAAGCGGGCCAGGAGTTCCGTGGTGCTCCTGGCCCATCGCGTACGTTGTCGCTCTGCGGAGAGGGATTAGCCGCCTGAAGACTGCGCCACCGCGCCGGTCTTCGGCGCGCTGATATACCCGGTGACTTTGTTCTTGTCCACGCGGTTGACCACCAATTCAAGAGACTGGCGGCTGCCGGAGGTGTAGAAGAAGATGGGCTCGTTGACGGAGCGGTTCTTCTTCTCGAGCTTCATGTCGTCCACGATGAGGTTGACGGTGAACTCGTGGTGCTTGGGGTTGGTGCCCCGCAGTTCGAGGGTCACGCCGCCCACCTGTTTTGTCTGGCCCTTGCGATCCAGGGTGAACTCAAAGTAGTCGCGCACGCCCATGCGGCGGAGCTGCTCGACTTCCTCGTGGTTGCGGGCGATGAGGGTGCCGAACTCGCTGCGCGCCATCTGGATGTTCTGCTTGGTGGCGTCGAGGTCGGAGTGCACGCCCTTCAGGTCGTTGCCCACGGCGTCGACATCGGAGCCGTTGGCCTTGGTGGCCAGCTCCTGCTTCACGCCGCTCACGTTGCTCTGGACGTCGGTGAGCTGCTCGGCCAGTACCTTGCCCTGTTTCCGCGCCGCGCCCACGGCTCCCTGGGTTTTATGGAGCTGGTCGTTCAAGGTGGCGAGCTGCGTCTCCGCGGCGCGCCGTTCCTGGTCGGAAACAGCGAGTTGCTGTTGTAGTTGATCCACGCTGGCGCGCAGCGTCTTGGCTTCCGCAATCGATGATTGCTGCGCCTCCTGGGTAGTTTGGCGGGCATTGCTGCTGGACCACAGCGCCCAAACCGAAATGGCGACCGGGACGATCAGCGCCAGCGCGAGCCAGCGCGGCGTGCCTGACGCCTGGGGCAAATTCTCGTGTCTTTCCTCGTTCATCTGGGGGATCTCCTCATCTCCCACAGTGGGAATGGCAAGCAGATGGCCAAACTTGACGGGGAGGGCAGGATCCTGCTAACCGATTGACCTGGAAGGGGTTAGTGGCAATCTCGGAGGGTGGCCCGGATGAGGTTGCGGCTGGGGTCCCGGTAAACTTTACGTGCCTCGCGCTGTTTTTGCGGAGAGTGCGCTCAGCGCGACGCGCTCATTTGCTTCAGGGTCTCGATGCGGTCTGCTAGCGGAGGGTGGGTGCTGAACAGGCCGGCGAACACTTCCCCCGGCGTATGCGGCTTCACGATGTACAGCGAGGAAGTGGCCGGAGTCGCGGCCATGGGGATGCGCTGGTTGTACGCGCCCAGCTTTTCGAGGGCGCTGATGAGTCCGTAAGGATGTCCCACCAGGCGCGCGCCGCTTTCGTCGGCGGCGTATTCGCGGCGCCGGGAAATCATGAGTTGCAAGAGCATGGCAGCCAGGGGCGCCAGAAAAATCATGAGCAGCATGGAGAGAGCGCCGCCGCCCCGGCGGTCGTCCTCGTCGCGGCCCATCCCGCCGAACATCATTCCCCAGCGCGCCACGTGCGCGAGAAAGGTGATCGCGGCGGCGAGTGTGGCGGCGATGGAGGTGGTCAGGATGTCGTAATTGCGCACGTGGGAGAGTTCGTGGGCGATCACGCCTTCCAGCTCGTCCTCGTTCATCAGCTGCATCAGGCCTACGGTCACGGCCACGGAGGCGTGGCTAGGATTGCGGCCGGTGGCGAACGCGTTGGGGGCCTGTTCCGGGATCACATAGAGTTTCGGCATGGGCAGATTGGCTTTGCCGCACAGGCGCTCGACCACGTCATACAGCTTCGGGGCTTCCTGGCGGGAAACGGGTTGGGCGTGGCTGGAGGCCAGGGCGATCTTGTCTGAAAAGAAATACGCTCCGCCGTTCATGAACACGGCGATGCCCAGGGCCAGAGTGAGGCCTCGGGGCCCGCCGAATGCGTCGCCGGCGAACAGCAGCAGGCCGGATAACAGGCCCAGCACCAAAACTGTCTTGATGGCATTTCCTGAATGCATGGTCTTCCCTTTCGCGAATCGCGCCGAGGGCATCCCGCGCGGATGGGGTGCACTCCTTATTTCGATGCCGCGAGGGCGGTTTTGTCCGATGCGGCGAAGCGCAGTTCTCCGGTCTTCTTATCGCGGTCCACGCGGACGTGTGCGCCGGGCAGGATGCGGCCTTCGAGAATCTGCATGGCCAGCGGGTCCTGCACCAGGCGCTGGATGGCGCGGCGGAGCGGTCGCGCGCCATACGCCGGGTCGAAGCCCTCGCGGAACACCACTTCGCGAGCCGCCTGGGTGAGTTCGATGGTGATCTGGCGGCTTTCGAGCTGCTTTGCGGCCAGCGCCACCTGCATATCCACGATTCTCTCCAGTTGCTCGCGGCCCAGCGGATTGAAGAACACGATCTCGTCCACGCGGTTGAGGAACTCCGGGCGGAAGGTGGCGCGGAGCGCATCCATAGCCTCGACGCGGGCCTTCGCGGGATCGGTGGTGCCCAGTTCCGCCAGGGCCGCCGAGCCCACGTTGCTGGTCATTACGATCACCGAGTTGCGGAAGTTCACCAGGCGACCTTTGCCGTCGGTGAGCCGGCCATCTTCGAGAATCTGGAGCAGCAAGTCGAAGACGTCGGGGTGCGCCTTTTCGATTTCATCCAACAAGATCACGGCGTAGGGCCGGCGCCGCACCAGCTCGGTCAACTGGCCGCCTTCCTCATAACCCACGTAGCCCGGAGGCGCGCCGATGAGCCGCGCCACGGAATGCTTTTCCATGTACTCGGACATGTCCAGGCGCACCATGGCGTGCTCGTCGTCGAACAGGAATTCGGCCAGGGCGCGCGCCAGTTCCGTTTTTCCCACGCCGGTGGGCCCAAGGAAGATAAACGAGCCGATCGGGCGGCGCGGGTCGGAAAGCCCGGCGCGGCTGCGGCGGATGGCGTTGGCCACGCGGGCCAGCGCGTCTTCCTGGCCCACCACGCGCTCGCGCAGGCGGTCTTCCATTTTCACCAACTTCTGGACTTCGCCCTCGAGCAGCCGGCCGGCGGGAATGCCCGTCCATTTGCTGACCACGCGGGCGATGTCCTCTTCGTCCACCTCTTCCTTGAGCATATGGCCGGACTTCTGGACTTCGCCGAGCTTCTGCTCTGCGACGGCCAGTTCGCGCTCCTTGCCGGCAATGGTTCCGTAGCGCAGTTCGGCCACTTTGGAGAGGTCGCCCAGGCGCTCGTAGCGCTGCTCTTCGGACTTGGCCTGGTCGATTTCTTCTTTGAGGCCGCGGATGCGTAGGATGGCGGCCTTCTCCTGCTGCCAGCGGGCCTTGAGGCCGGTAGATTGCTCGCGCAATCCCGCCAGCTCGCCCTCAATGGCCTTGCGGCGTTCCTTGGAGTGCGCGTCGTTTTCGCGCAGCAGCGACTGCCGTTCGATTTCGAGCTGGATGATTTGCCGCTCGATGTCGTCAATTTCCACGGGCAGGGAATCCATCTGCATGCGCAGGCCGGCGGCGGCCTCGTCCACCAGGTCAATGGCCTTGTCCGGCAGGAAGCGGTCGGAGATGTAGCGGTGGGAGAGCGTGGCCGCGGCGACGATGGCCGCGTCCTTGATGCGCACGCCGTGGTGCACCTCGTAGCGGTCCTTGAGGCCGCGCAGGATGGCGATGGTGTCCTCGACGGTGGGCTCGCCCACCAGAACGGGCTGGAAGCGGCGCTCGAGGGCGGGGTCCTTTTCGATGTACTTGCGATATTCGTTGAGCGTGGTGGCGCCGATGGCGCGGAGCTCGCCGCGGGCCAGCGCCGGCTTGAGCATGTTGGAGGCGTCCATGGCCCCTTCCGCGGCGCCCGCGCCAACGAGCGTGTGCAGCTCGTCAATGAACAGGATGACTTGCCCGGCGGCCTCGCTGATTTCTTTCAGGACGGCCTTGAGCCGGTCTTCGAATTCTCCGCGGTACTTGGTGCCGGCGACCAGGGCGGCCAAATCGAGCGCCACGATGCGCTTGGGCTTCAACACTTCGGGGACGTCGCCCGCGACGATGCGCTGCGCCAGTCCCTCGACGATGGCGGTCTTTCCCACGCCGGGCTCGCCGATCAGCACGGGATTGTTCTTGGTGCGCCGCGCGAGGATTTGCATGACGCGGCGGATTTCCTCGTCGCGGCCGATGACAGGGTCGAGCTGGCTGCGGCGGGCGAGTTCGGTGAGGTCGCGCGCGTACTGAGCGAGCGCCTGATAGGTAGACTCGGGCGCGGGCGAGGTGACTCGATGGCTACCCCGCACGGCGACCAACCCCTGGAGCAGGGCATCGCGGGTCGCGCCGTGTTTCGCGAGAAGGCTGGCTGCGGCGTCCTTTCCTCCGCCGGCCAGGGCGAGCAGCAGATGTTCGGTGGAAACATATTCGTCTTTGAATTGACCGGCCTCGTTGAAGGCGCGCTTAAGCACGTCGTTCGTCGCCGGGCTCAGGTATTGCTGCCCGGCGCCGGAAACCTTGGGGAGGCGTTCCAGCGCAGAGCGGGTTTCGGCCAGAAGGGATTCTACGGGCACGCCGACCTTGGCGAGGAGGGGAGCAACGACGCCCTCCTTCTGCGCGGCCAGCGCGGCGAGCAGGTGCAGCGGCTCAATCTGCTGCTGGCCGAGAGCGCCGGCCTGCTCTTGGGCGTCCGCAACGGCCTCCTGCGCCTTGATGGTGAATTTATCCAGACGAACCATGACTTGCCGTCCTTTTTCTATTCTTGCACCGGAATCCTTGCAAACAAAAAGAGAGCCGGGAGTTTTCACCCCCGGCTCTCCATGTCACCGAGGTTTACTTCCCGTTGCCCACCGTGATCTTGATCTGCTTGGGTTTTGCCTCCTCAAGCTTGGGCAACTTCACCGTCAGCACGCCGTTCCTGTACTCGGCCTTCACCGCATCCAGCTTCACCGTGTTCGGCAGGGTGAAAGTGCGGCTGAAGGTGCCGTAGTACCGCTCCATGCGGAGAGCGTTCTCCTCCTTGAAATCCTTCTCATACTTGCGCTCGCCGCTCAGAGTGAGCGTGTTGTTCTCGACGCGTACGTCGATGTCTTTCTCCTGCATGTCCGGCAACTCCGCCTTCAGAACCAGTTCATGCTCGGTTTCGAAGATGTCCACAGCGGGTGTCCAGGCCGTGATCGAGGCCGGGAGGCGCAGGCCGCGGAAGACGGGCTCTTCAAAGAACCGAGAGAATTCATCCTGAAACTTGACCAAGGTGTTCACCGGGTCCCAACGGGTAATCGTATTCATGGAGAGTCCTCCTCATGAAGCTCGCATCACTACACCAACAGCATAAAATATGCGTCTCTCATTGTCAAGTCTTTTCTTTCGATTTGCCAATCTAATCTAAGCTGCTTATTATGAAGCACTTGAGATATATTGTCTCCGGCACAGTCAGAAGAATCGGATGGTCTCTCGACTGACTTCGCCGTTCGATCACCCGCAATCGCTTTCCCACATCCACGGCCGCCTCCCAGAGGATTTCTCCGAAGCGAGACTCGGCGAGGTGGTAGGAGCACGAGCAGGTGACGAGGATGCCGCCAGGGCGGAGCAGGCGAAGGCTGCGCAGGTTGATCTCCTTATAGCCGCGGCAAGCGGCCGGCAGGGCAGAGCGGTTCTTGGCAAACGCGGGAGGATCGAGGATGACGGCATCGAAGCGTTTTCCGGCCTGGTCGTACTCCTTCAAGGCGTCGAAGACGTTCGCTTCGCGGAAGGAGAGGTTGCCGGCAGCGTTTAATTCGGCGTTGGCGCGGGCCCCAGCCAGCGCGTCGCCGGCACTGTCCAGCACTTCCACGTTTTCGGCGCGTTTGGCGAGGTGCAAGGCGAAGCCACCTTCATAGGCAAAGCAGTCCAGCACATCGCCGCGCACATACTGGGCGGCAGCGCGGTAGTTTTCCCGCTGGTCCAGGAAGGCGCCGGTCTTTTGGCCGCGGCGCAGGTCCAGCCGGAAGCGCACGCCATTCATCTGCGCAACGACTTCTTCGGGGACTTCTCCATGGAGCACGGAGACGATCTGCGGCAGGCCTTCGAGCAGCCGTGTTTTGGGGTCGTTGCGCTCTAGAATGCCCCGCGGGGCAAATTGTTCGACGAGGATTTCGACGAGCTCCGCCTTCCGTTTTTCCGTCCCCTGGCTGAGGGTCTGGATGACCAGAAAGTCGGCGTAGCGGTCCACGATGAGTGAGGGCAGGAGGTCGCCCTCGCCGTAGACCATGCGGAAGCATTCCGTCTCGTCGACCACGCGCGTGCGGAAATCGGCGGCGGCGCGAATGCGTTGGGCAAAGAAGGCGCGGTCCACGGGCTCGTCGCGCTGGGTGAGGAAGCGCAGGGCGATCTGGGAGCGGTCGCTCCAGAAGGCGCGGCCTACCAGGCGGCCGCGCTCGTCGGCGACGCGGACGATATCCCCCGGCTCGGCCTGAGCGCGGCGCACGTCGCTCCGGTAGATCCACAGGTGGCCGCCAGAGATGCGTTCGGCGCCGCGCGCGGTGACCACGGCGCTGGGTTCACTCATTGCGGATGGCCTCCGGTGCGGGCGCAGGCCCCTGCGGTTCGGTAGAATGGCGGGGTCGGCTGCATGCAGGGCACAGCGGCTCGCACGCCGGGCATACGATAGCGCAGGACCAGCACCGGAATCCAACCTGGGTATGCGCGCGTAGTGGGTCAGTTTGCCCTGATGGGTTCGAGGAATAGCTGACTTTGTTTTTTGCTGGGTTGTTTAGAGGCAGTTGAGCGTTCGCACAGACCCTTCGTGCCTCAGGGCAGGCAGGAGCGTCTGTGCCACTGGGCAAACTGACCGGCTACCCATGCGCCTTTCCGAATTCGACTACGAGCTTCCGCCGGACCGGATCGCGCAGCATCCCGCGACGGAGCGCGACGCCTCGCGGATGATGTTGCTCGACCGCGGGGTTCGGGCCTGGCAGGACCTGGCCTTCCGCGATTTGCCGGAGGTGCTGCGCGGCGACGAATTAATCGTGGTGAACGACGCGCGGGTGCTCCCCGCGCGGCTGTATGGGCGGCGCCGCGGGGTGCGTGCCCAGCCGCCCGGACGCCGCCGCCGTGGCCATCTGAGCTCTGAAATCGAAGTGTTGCTCACGCGGCAGCACGAGCCGGGCGTGTGGGAAGCGCTGGTGCGGCCGGGACGGAAGATCGGGGTGGGCGAGCGGATTTTTTTCGACGACGGCGCCGGCGGGCGTCTGGAGGCAGAAGTGATCGCGCGAGGCGAGTACGGCGCGCGACGTCTGCGGTTCGCAGAGGCCGGTGATTTGATGGCGGTGCTGGAGCGCGCCGGGCACATCCCGCTGCCGCCGTATATCGCGCGCGAGGATGCGCCGGAGGACCGCGAGCGTTACCAGACCATCTTCGCGCGCCAGCCCGGCGCGGTGGCCGCGCCCACTGCGGGACTGCACTTCACGCCCGCGGTCGTGGAGCGGCTGCGCGACCGCGGGATCGAAATCTGCCCGCTGACGCTCTACGTGGGTCCGGGCACCTTCCAACCCGTGCGGACGAACGAGGTGGAGCGCCACCGCATGCAGCCGGAGGCGTACGAAATCCCGGAAGCCACGGCCACCGCCATCGGCCGTGCGAAGGCCGAGCGGCGTCCCGTGCTGGCGGTGGGCACGACGGTGGTGCGCGCTCTGGAATCGGCTGCGCGCGGCGTCGGATGCCTCTCTGGCGCCGCGGAGGTTCCCGCCGGGCCGGGCGAAGCGGGGGTGTATCTCTACCCCGGCGCGGAGTTTCTGGTGGTGAATCAACTGCTCACCAACTTCCACCTGCCGAAATCCACGCTTCTGCTGCTCGTGTGTGCTTTCGCCGGGCGTCAGCTCATCCTGGATGCATACCGCCACGCCGTGGACAGCGGCTACCGCTTCTACAGTTACGGCGACTGCATGCTGATTCGCTAGCGGAGAGGGCCAGGCAACTGCGGCGCTATCCCTAGCGCGATGCCGGGTTTATAATCCCCGCGACGTTTCGGGCCGGTAGAGCTGGCTCCCATGCGCTATCTCATCCTGAGCGACATTCATTCGAACATCACCGCGATGGAAGCCGCGCTGGCGGCTGCCGAAGGGCGCTGGGACAAAGCGGTGTGCCTGGGCGACCTGGTGGGCTACGGTCCCGACCCCAACGAAGTGGTGGACCGCGTGCGCGCGCTCGCCGCGACGACCATCCGGGGGAATCACGACCGGGTGTGCTGCGGGCTCTCCGAAGCCGAGGATTTCAATCCGGTGGCGCGCAGCGCGGTCAACTGGACGCGCCAGCAATTGCGCCCCGAGAATCACGAATATCTGCAGGCGCTTCCCCCCGGCCCTCTGGAAGTAAACGGGATGGTGCTGATCCACGGCGCGGTGCGCGACGAGGACGAATACGTGATCGCTCCGGGCCAGGCGCTGGCCTCGCTGCTGGAAGCGCCGTCCGACTTGAATTTTTTCGGCCACACGCATCTGCAAGGCGGATTTTCATTTCACGAGAACCAGCTCGCGGTGATCCATCCGAAATACGGCGCGCAGGCCGGAATGTGGCCCCTGCACGTGGAAGCCGCAACGCGCTACCTGCTGAACCCCGGCTCGGTGGGCCAGCCGCGCGACGGCGATGCTCGCGCGGGCTTCATCATCGCAGACCTCGGCCATCAGGTGATCGAGTACTGGCGGGTGCCCTACGAGATCCGCTCCGTGCAGCAGCGCATGTTCCGCGCCGGCCTGCACGAATCGCTGATCCTGCGCCTGGCTCTGGGGCGCTGACGCGGGCGAGCGGAGCATGGAGATGAATCTTCCCGCCGCTGAGAAATCTTCTCCCAGCCGCTTCCTGCTCGGACTGGCCGCGGGCGCTGGAATCGTGTTGCTGCTCATCGCGGGGGCCGTGCTGTACAGCAGGAGTTCCGGCGGCGCGAAGGGCGGAGGCGAGGCGGCACAGCTTCCCTTCGGCGCTGCGGAGCAGGCCTACGCGGCGCAGATCCGGTTCTCCGGACTGCAGCTCAGCCAGGCCACGAACATGCTCCATCAGGAATTCACCTATGTGGTCGGCAGCGTGACGAATGCCGGGACCCGCAGCGTCCGCGCCATCCAGGTGACGGTCGAGTTCCACGATCTGGTTCAGCAGGTGGTGCTGAGGGAAACCGCGCGGGTGTTTCCGCCGGCCGCGGGGCCTCTCGCTCCGGGCCAGGAGCGCGCGTTTCAATTGACGTTTGAAGGAGTGCCGTCGAGTTGGAACCAGCAGCCCCCTTCGATCCGCGTGTCCGGTCTCGACCTGCAATGAGCTCCTGTGCGAACGCCTGACGCTCTCCCCCCGCCCTCCGCGAAAGAACTTGCGGGCCGGCTCGCGGCCCCCCGGGAGCGCGGGCAGGTGGAGGTGCGCGAGGATGGGGAGCTGCTGGCCGGACTGGTGAATCCCGAGCACGAGCTGCGCGAGCAGGGCGGACGCCTGGTGCTCAGCCTGTGGTCCGGGGACGCCACGCTGGTGCGCCGCATCGAGGCCGTGATCGAGCAATCGGACGAGCGCATCGAGCTGGCGGTCCAGAAATTCGGAAAGGCCCGTCCCGGGCGCCTGGAACTCCGCGCTCGCGAGGCGCCGCTCGATCCCGGCCGGCTGACGCGCGAGCAGTTCCGCGCGCGTTTTCGGGAGCTGCTCGCCGGGCGGTTTCCGGACGAAGACATTCTCTCGCTCACCACGGCGCCAGACTTGAAGCGCTCGCTCTCCGGCAATTACGCCCGCGGGCTGCAGGCGCGGGGACGCGAGGCGCGCGCCGTGGTCGGCGTGCCGCCCACGGAGAGCGCGGCATCCACCGACGCGGCGCTGGTGTGCGCCCTGCTGTGGCTGGACTGGACGCGCGAGCGCAATCCGAAAAAACACGTGGCCGGCGTGCGGCTGTTCCTGCCGGAGGGACGCAGCGCAGTCACCTGCCACCGGCTCCAGGCGCTCTCGCGAGACCTTCCACTGGAACTCTACGAGTTCGACTGGGCACGGGAGAGCGTGCGGCAAGTGGACCCGCGGGATGCCGGCAACCTCGATTCGCATCTCGTGCCGCGCCGCGAAATCGAGCGGCTCCAGGCGGAAGCGGCGCGCGCGGGGGAAGCCTTCGGTCTCGGCGGGAGCGAATCCCTAGCGGGAGGCCTCGCTGCCGTGGTTGTTCCCGGCACCCGCGCCGTTTCCTGGCGCTTCCGTGGGCTAGAATTTGCGCGCTATGAGGCGGGACTGATGCGCGTGGCGGACGACACCGGCAATCTCGTTCCCGCGGGCGCGCAACCCGTTCTCGTCTCCGCTCGTATCGAGGAACTGCGCCGCTTCCGCCAGCCGGAGCCTCCGGACGCGCGGCATCCGCTGTATCGCGCGCAGGCGGAGCGCTGGCTGGAGAGCATGATCCTGGAGGATCCGGGGCGCATCGAGCCGCGGCTCGACCCGCGATTCGTCTATTCGCAGGTGCCCGCGTTCTCCTTCACCGACCGCGCCGTGCTGGACCTGCTCGGGGCCACGCGCGACGGCCGCCTGGTGGTTCTCGAATTGAAGGTGGACGAGGACTTGCAGCTCCTTCCGCAGGCCTTGGACTACTGGCTGCGCGTGCGCTGGCATCGCGAGCAAGGCGACCTGGAATCGCTGGGCTATTTTCGCGGACTGCCCCTGGCGGACCGTCTGCCCCTGCTCTATCTGGTGGCTCCCGGGCTGCGGTTCCATCCAGCCACAGAGACGCTTCTGCGATTCGTCTCGCGGGAAGTAGAGGTGGTGCGCGTAGGGCTCAACGAAAACTGGCGGCAGGGCGTGCGGGTCATCTTCCGTCAGGAGCGCAGGGGGTAGCTCCCGCAATACTGCTTCCACCGGTTAGCTCGAGTTTCTCAAGAGACCGATCTAGGTACTCACAATACTTCCCGCAGGAATTGTTGAAATTCCTGATTGCTCCCCGGGGCGATCGCTGCACGCCGTAGGGGTACAACATGTCGTGCCCCTACCGCCGGCGGGCTCGGCAATTCGCCAGACGCTTATGCGTGCCCAGACATGGCGAGAGAATCGGGCTCGAGGAAAAAAGCGGGTCCCAAAAAAAGAAGCAGCCTTGGCGGAGCCAACGCTGCTTCCCGGGGTGGTCTTGGGTGGTACTTGCTAATAGGATGCACCAAGACACGAAAGGTTGCCAGAAATATTTTGAGGATCCGAGGTCGTCCCTAAGCCTTAATAAAACAGATATTTCCGCCACTTCTCATCGTGACGGCCCATGAGGCGCATGAGTTGCCGGGAAGTGTGCAGCGTGAACGGCCGGGGCCGGCGCTCCAGTTGAATCCCCGCCTCTTCCGGGGTGCGGTCGCCCTTGCGGTTGTTGCACTCGTAACAGCAAGC
>Ga0187819_10000133_pt1 | contig 34130 bp, 29 predicted proteins | sample NC_wetland_sal_i_15_FD_132411 | JGI IMG/M metagenome (GOLD analysis project Ga0187819, IMG submission 132411) | Wetland sediment microbial communities from Neuse River Estuary, North Carolina, USA - SO4_4 | ecosystem: Environmental > Aquatic > Freshwater > Wetlands > Sediment | place: USA... | reverse complement strand
GAATCGTGTACACTTTCCCTTTTTCGATTCCTTCATGGACACCATAACCCACGGGATCGTCGGCGCGCTCATCGGCAAAGGTTATTTTTCCGAGCGCCAGGGACGCGTTGCCGTATTCTCCGCCACGGTGGGAGCCATGTTTCCGGACATGGATGTCGTCGAGGAAATTTTTTCCCGCGATCCACTTTCGATCGTGAAATATCACCGCGGGATCACGCATTCCTTCGTTGCCATGCCGTTTTTCGCATTCTTTCTCGCCTGGCTCACGCGCTGGGTTGCGCGTCGCCGCGGCATTGATGCACCCTCGCAGGGCATGCTAACGCTGATCTATGTCGTCGCCATCGCGAGCCACATCCTGCTTGACGGCATGACCTCATTCGGCACGCGCATCTGGGACCCTATTTCGCAGCGCCGCGTCGCCTGGGATCTGCTTTTCATCATCGATTTCACTTTCACTTCGATTGCACTGCTGCCACAGGTAGCCGCGTGGATTTATCGGGACCGCGAAAGGGTCATTGGACGTGCGATTCGCATGTGGGCGTTGTTCACGCTTGCCGCGCTTGCCGTCTGGCAGGTGGCGCGCTCGGTGCAATACCCGTTCCATCTCTGGATCATGGCGCTTGCAAGCCTCATCTTTGCGGCTCTTTTCTTTCTGCCCGCGCGCGGCGATTTCGGACTTCGCGTCACGCGCGCCGCCTGGTGCCGGTACGGAGTGTACGTGATGGTCGGCTATCTCTTCGCCTGCGGCTTCGCGCATCACGCGGCATTCGAGCGCGTGCAAACCTTTGCCGCGGAAAATCACATCGCGGTGGACCGCATGGCGGCCATTCCTCTCCCGCCTTCTTTATTAAGCTGGGGCGGCTTGATCCGCTCGCCCGATGGCGTCTACCAGACGCGCATCGACCTGCGCGATCTCGCGCCGCCCGATTTCCGCTTCATCGCCGATTCTCCGCCGGACCAATTCACCGCGCGCGCGTTGCGCCTGCCGGAGGTGCAGCTCTATTTGCAGTTTGCGCGCTTCCCGGTCATCCGCACGGAAATGGAAGACGGCTATCACGCCGTTGAATTCGGCGAGCACCGCTTCGTCAACCCGCGCCGCGGCAGCCCGCAGCCGTTCACCTATCGCGTGGTCTTCGATGCCGCGGGAAACGTGGTCGAGGAAGGCTGGCTTTCGAATGGATTGTTCCAGCGCCGTATGAAGAGCATTTCATCGCCGCCACGCAAGGGAGGCAGCCCGTGAAAATCCTGATCTTCAGCGACATTCATGGCGACCTGCGCGCCCTCGAAAGAATTGTCGCCCAGCCCGCCGATGTTTACATCGCCGCGGGCGACCTCTCCACCTTCGGTCGCGCGCTCGACCGTTGCGGCGAAGTCCTCCAGCCCCTCGGCGAACGACTCTGGGTCCTCCCCGGAAATCACGAGACGCACGAAGAAACGAGCGCCTTCGCCAAGCGCTTCGGCTTCCTCGATTTTCATCGCCAGGTACGCGCTCTTCCCTCGGCCTCCGGCGCAACGCAATGGGCCGGCCTCGGCTACAGCAACATCACGCCTTTCAATACCCCCGGTGAATATTCCGAAGAGCAAATCGCCAAAGCCCTCGCCCCCTTCGAAAGTCTCCAGCCGCTCTATCTAGTCGTGCATTTCCCCCCGCAGGGCACCAAGCTCGATGAATTTGTTCCGGGAAAACATGCCGGCAGCCCCACGCTGCGTGCCTGGGTCGAACGTGTCCAACCCTTATACCTTTTTTGCGGCCACATCCACGAAGCCGCCGGCCGCGCCGATCGCATCGGCAAGACGCAGTGCTTCAACGTCGGCAAGCAAGGCTACGCCCTCGAAATTTAATTCGGAATGAGCTCCATCGACACCCGGCTTCGCCAGATCCCAACGGTGTCAACCTCACGGCTGAGCCGGATTACTTCTTGCCGCTGGCGGGATAAATCACAAGCTGCCGGTGGTCGCCCACCCCTTCACTCATGGTGCGAACCCCGGCCGCGCCATTCAATTCCAGGTGAATGATGCGCCGCTCGCGCGACGACATCGGATTAAATCGAAACGCCTGCCCCGTCTCGCGCACGCGCTGTGCCGCAACCCGCGCCGAGAGCTTCAATTCCTCGAGCCGCAGCGAGCGGTAGTCGCCGCAGTCAAATCGCACGTGGTCATGCAGCCGCGGATCGAGACGCAGCCATCGATGCGCCACGTGCTCGAGCGCCAGCAGCAGCTCCGCGTTCCGCTCCAGCAGAAAGTCCTGGTCCGCCCCGCGGAAATTCACCGCCACTTCCGGCTCTTCCGCCCCCGCCCCCGCAGCCGCAATCTCGTACTCGATTTCCAGATGCATCTCGCGCACCGCGATACCCAAAAAGCGCTTCAGCTCTTCGACGGCGCGCGCGCGGTCCAGCCGCGCCTCTGCCTGCGGATAATCCCTTCTCATGGGCCGCTTGCCGGCCGGTGCTTGTCCTTCGTTCATGCCGGTTCCGTCTTCTTCTTGAATTTCGACCGGCTGGGCAGCGGTTCCGTGCGGTTCAGATACCATTGCTGGCCGATGCCCACCAGGTTGCTCGTAAACATGTAGAGATTCAATCCGCTCGAGAGCTTGTAAAAAATAAAGAACATGAAGAGCGGCATGAACGCCATCATTTTCTGCTGCGTCGGGTCCACCGTCGTTTGCGGCGTCGTCTTTGTCATCAGGTACATCGTAATCGTCATGCTGATCGGCAAAATATAATAAGGATCCATGGCCGAAAGATCGTGAACCCATCCGATCCACGGCGCGTGGCGCAATTCGATGGCCCCGTTCAGCACGCGCCACAGCGCCCACCAAATAGGCATCTGGAAGAGCATCGGCAGGCAGCTCCCCATCGGGTTGATGCCCTCGCGCGAGTAGATGGCCATCACCTCTTCGTTCATTTTCTTCTTGCGCGGATCGGTCATCGAATATTTCTTGTACCGCTCCTGGATCTGTTTGATCTCCGGCCCCACCTTCTGCATCTTCTGCATCGAGCGCCAGCTCTTCATCTTCAAGGGAAACATCAAGCCGTTGATCACCAGCGTCAGAATCACGATCGACCAGCCGTAATTCGGCACGTACTTGTAAATCCACTTCAGCACTTCAAACAGCGGCTTGGCGATAATTCCCGTCCATCCGAATTGCACCAGCTCGTCGAGCGGCGGCTTCTCCTTGCTCAGCAGCGTCACGTCCTTCGGGCCCACGTACACACGCATGCGCAAGGGCTGCGGCACCGGCGAACCCGCAGCCATCTCCGCCACTTGCTCGCTTTCCGGCTTGTCGCCCCCGGTGATGTGGTGAAACTGCGTCCAGTGCCAGAGCGCGAGCGAGAGATCCGCGCTGTCGGGCATGAAGGCGGCGGTGAAAAATTGGTCTTCCAGGCCTGTGAATTCGAGCGGGCCCGGCTGCAATAGCGGCTGGATCTGATTGTTCGGAACGCCGAGCTTTTTCAGCGGCAGAAGTTCCAGCTTGCCGTTGAGCTTGTAAAAGACGTTGATGAGCAGCGCCGCCCGGTAAACTGCCTTGTCGCCGAATCCCCCGCGCCACGCAATCGCCGATCCCGTCACCGGCTGCCCATCGAAAGTCACCGCCGTCTCGATGGACATCTCGTAGCTGTCGGTGAAATTCAGTTTCTTCGTGATGTCCAGATGCCCGTTGCTCCAATGAAAAGTGATCGTCGCGGGCGCATCCAGACGATCCGCCGCGGCCGTCACTTGATAGAGCGAGGAATTCGCTAGCGTTTCCTGTTGCGGATCGAGGAGAAGCACGGAGAGCGGCCAGCCGAGTTCCTGCGCCACATCCGCATTGACGAGATCCAGTTCCCGCGGCGGTTTCTGGTCGTCGAAATATTTCCTCAGCTTCCAGCTGCGCACCACCCCGCCGCGGTTCGATAATTCCACGTGGTAGAGCGGGCTTTCCACCACCACGGTTTTCTCTTCGCTCGCTTCAATCACCGGAATGCTGCTCGCCGCGGTCCCGGCAGCGGCCTTCCCGGTTTTCCGCGCGCTCTGCGGCGCGGTCACAGGCGCCTGCGCCTGCTGCGTCGTCTGCGCGGATTCAGCCGGCTTCGGCTGCGGCGGCTGCACCGGCGGCTTGTAAAAGTGTTGCCACGCGAAAAGGATCAGCAGCGCCAGCAGGACGAATATGACGCCGCGTACCTGGTCGGACATTTCGGTCACAGCGTGTGCTCCTGTTCACCCTGAGCGATGTTAGCGAAGGGGGCCATATCGCCAGGGGGTCGGAGCTTTAGCTCCGAGATTCCCGCTGCGCTTTCATTGGGCTTTAGCCCCTGAGGAAAGTCGTTTCCCGTGTGTTGATTCGACTTCTCATCTTTCTCCGGCACCGGATCGAATCCCCCCTGCGTAAACGGCCGGCAGCGCCCCAGCCGCTTCATCGCCAGCACGAATCCCCGGCGGACTCCATGCTTCTCAATCGCCTCATACGCATATTTCGAGCACGAAGGATGGAATTTGCAGGCTCCGCCGAAAAAAGGCCCGAGAAAAATCTGGTAGAAGCGGAGGAATCCCAGCGCGAACCACACGCCCACCGATTTCACGTCTTCGCGGATTCCTCCGGTGCCTCGCGCGGCATCAATCTCAGCAGCTCTTCCGCCAGCGCCGGAAAACCCGCCGTCGCCACCGTGCTGCGCGGGTGAATCACGATGTCCCATCCCGGGGCAATCTCCTGTCGGTGCAATCTGATGATTTCGCGGATGCGCCGCCTCATGCGGTTCCGCCGCACTGCATTCCCTAGCGCTTTTTTGATGCTCCAGCCGAAGCGGCTCAGCTCCATTCCGTTGGGGCGAAGAAAAACGGCGAACTCCCGGCTCGACCGGCGCCGCCCCTCCCGGTACACCGCATCATATTCGACGCGGCGCACGAGGCGGCTTGCGCGGGGAAATCCATACCGCGGCGGGTCAGACGCGCGTGAGACTATGGCGCCCTTTCTTGCGGCGTTGCGCAAGTACTTTCCGTCCACCCTGGCTCTTCATCCGTGCGCGGAATCCATGCTTCTTATGACGGGCGCGCACGTGAGGTTGAAAAGTGCGTTTCGGCAAAGAGTTCGCTCCTTAATTTATGACGGTATCGCTCGCCCCGGCCTCTACGAATCGCGCGCCACTGCGCACCGCGCGCGCCCAAGGCGAAACAACTAGTCTAGTGGAGCAACCCGGAACGGTCAAGGAACCCCTCGCAACCAGAATTGAAAGGACTTTCGGTGGGAGCCCCCTGTTTCAACAGGGGGGAAGGAGCGCTTCAGCGCTCCGGGAAAAACATCGACGCTAATTGTGCGCTTTAGCGCTGGGGACCTGGAATTCCCCGAGCCGAAGCCCATTTCAAAATCGGCTGCTGCTAATCTTTTCCCCCGTCGTCCAAGAACTCCACCAGCACAAACGCGCACGTCTGAAACGCAGTCGCATTCGCAAACGTGGGCTTGGCCCTCGCCGGAATCCAGAGCACCTCCCCGGTGTGCAACACCTTTGCCGGCTCGCCCGCCGACTCCACGGTAAGCGTCGATTGGTCCAGCACCAGCAACAGCCGCGCCGGCAGTCCCGCAGCCTCCGTGTACGATCCTCCCGCCGCAATCACTCCCGACTCGACCACGATCTCGTCCGTCTCAAGCAATGGCTTGATGGAAGCGGGCGATGGCTCGCCATTCGCCACTCCCGGATTCCCATGCGGGCAATCGCCAAGCGGCTGGCCGGCCACCACGGCCACGCAGCGGTTTCGCGGTGTGCCCTGAGGCCGCAGCAGCTCCACCGTGAAATTGCGAAACGCCATCCCGTCATCAGTCCGCACGAGATGGCTGAAGCCCCCCTTCGAATAATTCACCTGCCCATCGGTAAACGTCGCGTGAACCTCCGGCTTCCCAGCCACGGCGTTGGTCACATCGGACGGGCCCAGCGCGACAGCCAGGTACGGCAGATCGTGTTTATGCATCAGCGTCGCCTGATGCATCGGTATTTCCACGTAGAACGCGCGCACGAATTCGTTTTCAAACACCAGGTGATGGTGCGGCTCGTCCTTCACTGCCACGGCATCCGTCGCCGTCGCCGGCGCCTGCGCCTGCACCGCCCAGCAACCCAGCAACATCGCTCCCAGTAAAATCTGTTTCATTGCACTACCTCCGCCGACTCTCCAGCGCGCAAACTATTGCACTTCGCCGCGCATGTCAACGTTCCCCCGCCTCCTAGCCCGCGCCTATTTTTCTGCCGCCTTCCCGGCCTTCTGCCCCGCAATCCAAGCCGTCACCCGCGCATCCAGCACGTCCAGCGGCAGCGCCCCGCCATCCAATATCTCATCATGAAACGCGCGTATATCATACTTGCTCCCCAGCTCCGTCTTCGCCTCCTCGCGCAGCTTCAAAATTTCGAGCTGCCCCAGCTTGTAGCAAAGCGCCTGCGCCGGAATCGCGATATACCGATCCGTCTCCGCCTGCACGTCCGGCTCATCCTCCGACGAGTGCGCGTGAAAAAAATCGATCATCTGCTGCCGCGTCCAGTGCTTGTAATGCACGCCCGTATCGAGCACCAGCCGGATTGCCCGCAGCATTTCATCCGATAGCCTTCCATAATCCGAATACGGGTCCTGGTAAAATCCGACGTCCTTTCCCAGCCGTTCCGCGTAAAGCGCCCAGCCCTCGACGTAGCCCGTATAGTTCGCCTGCTGCCGGAACGCCGGCAGTCCCGGCAGCGTCTGCGCGATCGAAATCTGCATGTGGTGCCCGGGAACCCCCTCGTGGTACGCCGTGGATTCGACATTCACGAGCAAGCGATGCTGGTAGTCGCCCGTGTTCACAAAAACGATTCCAGGTCGCGAGCCATCCGGAGTCCCCTGGCTATACTCCGCCGACGACGCCTCCTTCTCGCGGAACGGCTGCACCGGCCGCACTTCCACCCGCGTCTTCGGAAGCAGCCCGAATAGTTTCGGCAGTTCCGGCTCCATCTGCGCGATGTACTGCCGGTACTTATCGAGAATTTGTTCGGGTGACGTGGCGAAGAGCTTCGGATTCGTCCTCACTGACGCGCGCAAGCTCGCTGCATCGGCAAACCCGAGCTTCTTGGCAATCACCAGTTGCTCGGCCTCAATCTGTGCCACTTGCTTCAACCCCAGCTCGTGGATTGCTTCCGGATCCAAATTCGTCGTGGTCTGCTGGCGAATCCGGAAGCGATAGCGCGCATCCCCGTCCGGCAGCGCCCACAGGCCGGGTTCGGTGCGGCCCTTCGGCGCGTATTCCGTGGCGATAAAGTTCGCGAGCTTCGTGTACGCGGGCCGCACCTCGTTATCCACTGCGGCCAAAATGGCGTCGTGCAGCCTTTTCTGCTCCACCGCTGGGACCGCGTCCGGAAAATGCGCCACCGGTTGGCCGAAAGCATTGGCCTCACCAGCGGGGCCCGCGATGTTCTTGCACTGCCCCACGGTTTTTTCGAGCAGATAGCGAGGCGGCATTAGCCCGTCCCGCTCCCCCTGCTTCAGCGTTTCCGTAATGTCGTCGAGCAAATGAGGAATCTGGTGCAGACGTGCCAGGTAATCCTCGTACTGCTTGCTGGTATTAAACGGCATCAGCGCCACAAACTGCGCGAGCTGCAAGTGCGCCCCGTAGAACTGGTCGATGGGCATTTCGTAATTCTTCAGCTCGATGTCTTCCAGGCGCTCCTTCAAGCCGCGTACCATCAGCGACTGGTTCAGCTTTTCCTGCTCCGGGAAGCCGGCCGTGTCCACGGCCTCAAATCGTGCGAGCCATTTCTCGAGGTCCTGCTTCGTCTGCGCCACGTGCGCGAGCGAAGGATCGCTCCAGCGATCGTTGTAGCGATAGTCTCCGATGATGGTCGCGAGTTCCGGCGACTCGCGCAGCTCGTATTCCCACTCCTCGGCAATCAGTTGATTCAGTTTCCCCCTGCGCGCCTCCACGCTCTGCCCATCCCTCCCCTGCAAGGATGCCGCCAGCGAAATAATCAGCACAGGCAGAAAAATCCACACAGCCGGGTGCAGCGATCTCATGAAGCCTCCATTTAAATTTGTCGTAGCGCTTTTGTGTGCCGCATCAATTGTATCGGCCAACCCCCGCGCCGTCCCCATGTTTTGACGCAAGAGCGTCCTTTTTGAATTCTGCCCCTCCGAGCCTGTTGCATAGAGCGCCGGAGTCTCGCGCGCCATTCTTTTCCCCGTATTTGATTTGGTGGCACAGACACACTCCTGTCTGTGCTCTTCCGTTCACTACTGTCCTCTTTCTGCTATCCCGCTCTCGTACTCCCCGCGCCGCTCGTGCTCCGATTGTTGCCGCTCGCGATAACTCTCCCTCACCAAAAGTACAGGTTCACAATCGCACCTCGTGTTCCTGTCCCTTTTCGCCGCGCCTTGTCCCTCTGACCAGTAGAATTTCACCCGCCATCGCGCTACCATTCCCCGTGGCTAACGAAAAACAACTCAAATTCCACCCCGCCCGGCGCGAAATCGCCCCACGCCCCGATCATTCCTGGAGGTCACGCCCGCCCGGCAAGCGCGACAATGCCATCGCGATTCACGAATCACGACTTACGAATCACGTTTTTTCTAATAGCAAACCCGGTCGATCAGCGCACATCTCATCTCCCAGAAAACAAACAACATCACCATTTTCTAATAGCAAACTTGTTGCAAATTTTGGCCTCGTTTTCGTCCCATTTCGGAGCCGGCGGCGATCCGCCTGCCTCCAGCCCCTACCAGCAAGATTGACCCGGGCAAGCTTCGAACTAACTGATTGCAGGCAAAGGAAATCACGATTTTCTAGTAGCAACAAAAACGGCTTTTCCTGCCGCGCCATGTTCCCAAGCACCCCAAATTTCCCGGCCGCGCGGCCCCTCGACATCCAGACACAAAAATCGCCCCCGACACCCATGAAATCTCCCGGAAGTGGTATCTTCTTCGCCATGCGAAAAATCCTTCTGGCAATGCTCTGTTGTGGCTTGGTTTGCGCGGCAGCCCAAAAACCGGCCGCGTCCATCCCCGAACTTCCGAAGCTCCAGGCCATGGCCGCGCGCTTCGCTCCCACCGCCTTCGATGTGGACGTCTCCTCGCTCTCGCCCGGCGATCGCCAGGCGCTCGTCAAACTCATCCAGGCTGCCCGCGTCGTAAATCGCATCTTCATGCGCCAGTTCTGGAGCGGCGATCTCGCCCACTACCAGAAGCTGCAAGAGGACAAATCCTCCCTCGGCCGTGCCCGGCTCCACTACTTCTGGATCAATAAAGGACCCTGGTCCGAGGTTGACGGCTACACCGCCTTCCTCCCCGGCGTTCCTCGCCGAAAGCCGCTCGGCGCGAATTTCTACCCCGAGGACATGACCAAGGAAGAATTCGAAAAGTGGGCCAACTCTCTATACCCGGAGCATAAGAACTTCGCCCTCGGATTCTTCAGCGTGATCCGCCGCGCCGCCAATCGCAAACTCGAAACGCTTCCTTACAATGTCGAGTACAAAAGCGACCTCGAGGAAGCCGGAAAGCTCCTGCGCGAAGCCGGCGCGCTCACCGATAACGCCAGCCTGAAAAAATTCCTCGTCACTCGCGCCGACGCCTTTGCTTCCAATAATTATTTCGAAAGCGACATGGCCTGGATGGATCTCGAAGCGCCTCTCGACATCACCTTCGGTCCCTACGAGACCTACCAGGATGAATTGTTCGGCTACAAGGCCGCCTTTGAAGCCTTCATCAACCTTCGCGACGACAAAGAATCCGCGCGCCTCGCCTTCCTCGGCCAGCACTTGCAGGATATTGAAAATAATCTTCCTGAAGACCCCCAGTTCCGCAATCCCAGGCTCGGAGCCCTCGCGCCCATCCGCGTCGTTAACGAAGTCTTTGGAGCGGGAGACGCCAACCACGGCATCGCGACTGCGGCCTACAACCTGCCGAATGACGATAACGTCGTGCAGCAAAAGGGCAGCAAGCGCGTGATGCTGAAAAACGTCCAGGAAGCAAAATTCAAATCCACCTTGCTCCCCATCTCGAGAATCGTCCTGCCCCCCGCCGCGCAAAAGGATTTGAGCTTCGATCTTTTTTTCACGCACATTGTTGCCCACGAACTTTGCCACGGCATCGGGCCGCACCAGATCAAAATCAATGGTCACGAAACCAATCCCCGCCTGGAATTGAAAGAGCAATATAGCGCGCTCGAAGAGGCCAAAGCGGACATCACCGGCCTTTTCGCCCTGCAATTCCTGATGACCCAAGCGGACAGCGGCCAAATCCAGGCCCCCATTCCGCACGGCCCGGATGCCGAACGCCAGCTTTACACCACCTATCTGGCCTCCGCTTTCCGCGAGCTGCGATTCGGCTTGCAGGATGCCCACGCCCGCGGCATGGCCGTGCAATTCAACTATCTCCTCGACAAAGGCGGCTTCGTCGCCAACCCCGATGGCACTTTCAGCGTGGATTTCACGAAAATCAAGGACGCGATCCGCGCGCTCGACCACGATTTTCTGACCCTTGAGGCCACCGCCGATTACGCGGGCGCGAAAAAAATGATGTCGGAGCTAGGCGTACTTCGACCGCCAACGCGTGAAGCGCTCGATCGCCTGAAATCCCTCCCTACGGACATTGAGCCAATTTTCGTGACGGCTGATTCCCTCACCGGCGAGAAATCTCCGGGCGAGGGGAGCGTGCCGACGAAGTGAGCTTCCTCGAAAATATGCGAAACCGAGAGCATGCCCTGAGCGAGACAGCGAGGGCTGCGTTGACCGCCCTCCGCGCCTCACTTAAAATTAATGATTGCGGACGATTGAATGTTTGAAACTCTCACGGAAAAACTACAGCGCGCGTTTAAGAATCTTCGCGGCCAGGGAAAACTGACCGAGGAGCACCTCGACGCCGGCCTCGCCGAGATTCGTGAGGCGCTGCTCGATGGCGACGTCAATCTCGGCGTCGCGGACGAGTTCATCGCCCACGTCCGCGAAAAAGCCCTTGGCTCCGAAGTCCTGCTGCAACTCTCCCCCGACCAGCAGGTCGTGAAAATTGTCCGTGACGAGCTCGCGGATTTGCTCGGCCGCGAAGCCAAGCCCCAATTCGGCTCGCGCCCTCCCTCGGTGTGGCTCATCGTCGGCCTGCAAGGCTCCGGCAAGACCACCTCCACCGGAAAAATGGGCAAATGGCTCGCCGAGCATGGCCACCGCCCCATTGTCGTCTCCACCGACGTGTACCGTCCCGCCGCCCGCGAGCAATTGGCGCAAGTGGCCAAAGCCACGGGGACACCCTGCTGGCCCGGCACAGGTACCGACAAGCCTCTCGAAATCGTCCGCGGCGCACTCCGCGAAGCCAAGCTCTCGGCGTGCGACGTGGTGCTCGTGGACACAGCCGGCCGCCTGCACATCGACGACGAGTTGATGAAGGAACTCTCCGAGCTGAAGCGCGAATTGAATCCTTCGGAAATTCTCTTCGTTGCCGACGCCATGATCGGCCAGGACGCCGTGCGCTCCGCCGGCGAATTTCACAAGCGCCTGGCTGTCACCGGTGTCGTGCTCACGAAGATGGATGGCGATGCGCGCGGCGGCGCGGCGCTTTCGATTCGCAAGGTCACCGGCGCGCCCGTGAAATTTGTCGGCGTCGGCGAAAAATATGACGCCCTCGAGCCATTCCTTCCGGACCGCATCGTCTCGCGCATTCTGGGCATGGGCGACGTCCTCGGCCTCATCGAAAAAGCCGAGAAAACCATTGACGCCAAGCAGGCGCGCGAGCTAGAACGCAAATTGCGCGAGGATGATTTCACCCTCGAGGATTTTCGAGACCAGTTGCGCCAAATCAAGAAAATGGGCTCGCTCGAACAACTGATGGGCATGCTCCCAAAAATCGGCCCGTTCGCGAATTTGCCGAAAGACACCCAGATTGACGAGAAGCGCCTCGGCTCCGTCGAAGCCATCATCAATTCGATGACCGCCGCCGAGCGCGCCAACTCCAACCTGATTGACGGCAAGCGCCGCAAACGCATCGCCCGCGGCAGCGGCACCAGCGTCCAGGAAGTGAATCAAGTGCTGAAGCAGTACGCCGACATGCGCCGCATGATGAAGCAATACGGCAGCATGGCCAAAACGAAGATGCGCGGCATCGGCAAATTCGCCGGCTTGAAATGAAGGTCGCGCAGATCGTGGCGCTCGGCGCTGATGACTCAGGCCCAATTCTGTCACTGGCGCCTAGGTGAAATTGGCTGGCCGCTCGTTCCAGGTTACATCCCAGTAGCGGCCAAATTTTCTGCCGACTTCCGTGAAGATTCCCGTTGGCTTGAATCCCATACGTTTATGCAGCGCGGCGGTGGCCGGATTTGGAAGCGTATAGCCGGCGACGAACCGGTGAATGTCCTCGCCTCTCAGCGCCTCAAACAAAGCGCCGTAAAGTCGCGCGCCAATTCCATTGCCGACGGCTTCATGATCGCAATAGATGGTCGTTTCCACGGTGGTGTCATAGGCGGCCTTGGGGCGAAAGCGCATCGTGCCCGCGTAGCCCAGGACCAAGCCGCTATCCTCAGCCACCAGCAGCCGGTGCCGCCCTTCCGGCTTGAATTGGGCGAACCAGGTCTGCCGCCGCTCAACCGTGTACGGCTCGATATCGAATGTCACGGGCGTATGGATGACATAGTAGTTGTAGATTTCCGTCAGGCGAGCCAGGTCGCCGTGGACGGCGGGGCGAATGGAAAGGCCGGCCATGAACTGTTTCCCACGAGCATGATAGCTGCAATCCGCGTCAAATTGCGATTGGTGAATCCGCCGGCCTCCGCTATACTCGTAAGATTCGAATGAGGAGGAATTGCTAGTGTTAATGATTCGGCTGTCCCGGATTGGCAAGAAGAAGCACCCGTTCTATCGCGTGGTCGTGACGGAGAAAACGCGCCCGAGCAGCGGACGATTTGTGGAAATTGTCGGCACCTACGACCCCTCGAAGAAGCCCGCGGCCGTAGTACTCGACCAAGAACGCGTGAAGTATTGGCTTGGCAAGGGCGCGCAGCCCAGCGACACAGTGCGCAGTTTTTTACGCAACCAGAAACCCGCCTGAGGCGTCATACCCCACGGTGAGTCACGTACATAGCACTCGTACATGCTCTGCCGAATTTCCCCGCTTGATTCGGCAAATCGTGGAGGCGCGGAATGAAGGAGCTTGTGGAAGCGATCGCGAAGGCGCTCGTGGATCATCCGGATCAGGTGATGGTGAATTCGGTGGAAGGCGAACAGGTGACCGTGCTCGAACTGCGCGTCGCTCCTGATGATCTCGGAAAGGTGATCGGACGCCAGGGGCGCACGGCGAAATCCATCCGCACGCTCCTGGGCGCGGCGGGAATGAAATTGAAGAAACGCTTCACGCTGGAAATCCTCGAGTAGTGACCACGCAGCATCTACCTCAGGCGGCACGCGCCACCGTGGCGCGCATCCTGCGCCCCCACGGACGGCGCGGAGAAGTAGCCGCCGAGATTCTCACGGATTTTCCCGAGCGTTTGACGCGGCTCCATTCCGCCGCATTGTGGGACGGGCGTGCGCAGCCGCGCTCCGTCGCCATCCGCAAGTGCTGGATTTCCCGAAGCCGCGGCGGCCAAGCCATTTTCCATTTCGAAGGTTCGGATTCGATTTCCACCGCCGAGAAACTCGTCGGTCTCGAAGTCCAGATTGCGCTCAGCGAGCGGATGTCGCTTCCCGCAGGCAGCCATTACATCAGCGACCTGATCGGTTGCGAAATCCGCGAAAGTAGCGGCGCAGCCCTCGGCCGCGTCCGCGACGTGCAATTTACGGGCGAGGATGTGGCCGGCACTCCTCTCCTCGTCGTCGATTCTCCGCGCGGCGAATTGCTGATTCCCCTGGCGCAGGAAATCTGCGTGCGTGTGGACACGCCAGCGCGCCGCATCGAAGTCGTGCTCCCCGAAGGCCTCGCCGATTTGAATCGCGAATAGATTCGCGCTTCCTCCTCGCTACTCGGAAACCCGACACACGCATTGGAATGACAGCGCTCCGATTCTGTTTGCGGTAGGATTGGCAATGATGCGCTTTGATGTTGTCACGATTTTCCCCGAGTTTTTCGGCGGGCCGCTCGACTACGGCATCGTCCGGCGGGCGCGCGAGGCGCGGCTCGTCGAGACACACGTGCACGATCTGCGCGATTTCACGCACGACCGGCACCGTACCGTGGACGATCGCCCCTTTGGCGGAGGCGAAGGGATGGTCATGAAGCCCGAGCCGCTGTTCGAGGCAGTCGAATCCCTGCTCGGCGGAGCGGGCGCTCGGACACCCCCGGCGGGCACTGCCATCGTGCTGCTTTCGGCCGCCGGAAAGCTTTTCCGGCAGCAGGCGGCGCGCCGGTTTGCAAAGCTCGAGCGAATCATATTGCTCTGCGGCCGATATGAGGGGGTGGACGAGCGAGTGGTGGAGCATCTCGCCACGGATGAGATTTCCATCGGGGATTTCGTGCTCTCCGGCGGCGAATTGCCCGCGGCGATGATTCTAGACGCGGTGACGCGGCTGATTCCAGGCGCGCTCGGCAACGAGGATTCCATCGTGAATGAATCGTTCAGCGAAGCAGAATCAGTAGTCGCAACCGCGAAACAAGCAGCGCCCTTACACGCGGATGGAGCAACACGAATCACGAATCACGAATTGCGACTCACGAATCACGGAATTCTCGATTATCCGCATTACACCCGCCCGCCGTCGTTTCGCGGCTGGGATGTCCCCGAAGTCCTCGTTGGCGGGAATCACGAGGAAATCCGCCGCTGGCGCCGCAAGAAAGCCCTCGAAAAAACGCTGTGCAACCGCCCAGACCTGCTCGGTGGCGCGGCGCTCAACGCCGAGGATCAGGGGCTCCTGAAAGAGCTTCAGCAACGCGCGCAAAGCGGAGCTCCAGCCGATTGTTCCGATTGAAAGGCCTCAAACGCGCCTAGCGGCGAATGCTGACTTGCGCGGGGTCCGCCTCGTAGCCTTCGTCGCGCACTTCCTGCTGAGCGGTCGAAATCAGCGTTTTATCGTCTGCGTCCTTGCGCGCCTGGAACCGGCGCCGGATCACCTCTTCGCCGGAAGTAATCCGAATCAACCAATTCGACTTATCCGCATCCCAGGATAGTTCCACACGATCTGCTCGCATGGCAGCCTCCATCTCCCGATTTGGCGGCATTGTAGTCCAGAGTGCGGCGCAGGAAAACAGTCCAGATTTTCGGGGCCGGATCCCGCTCCCGCCGCAATTTCATGTAGGCAAAATGGGACGATTTCGGTAGAATGAAAAATTGTGCGTTGTGTGCTGGCCCCACCTGAGCGGGTCTGCCGGGAAAAATAGACATGAAGCCCATCATTGCCAAAGCGCAGCAGTCCCAACTTCGCAAGGACCACCCCGCATTCCGCCCGGGCGACACGATCCGTGTGCACGTGCGCCTGAAAGAAGGCGAGGGCGATAAAGAACGCATCCAGCCGTTCGAAGGCGTGGTGATGAGCCGCCGCGGAGAATTGCTGGGCGAGTCGTTTACGGTGCGGCGCGTCAGCTTCGGCATTGGCGTCGAGCGCATCTTCCCCGTTCACTCGCCGATGATTAGCTCGATTGAAGTCGTTCGGCAAGGCCGCGTCCGCCGCGCCAAACTAAATTACTTGCGCGCGCGCAAGGGCAAGGCTGCCCGCATCAAGCGCGTCGAAAAATTCGAGAAAGTGGCTGCTGCTGCCGCCACCGAGTAGCCGCCCAGAAATTTCCTTTCAGCCCGCTCCGAGAACCCGGGGCGGGCTGTTTTATTTGACGTCGCGCCTTTGCGCCAGCATCACAGGTGTTCGCCTCGCGTCATTGCAAAACTTAGTCCTCAACATCCCGATGCGGCGAGACATCCCTGTGCTAAAATTCGCCGCCGATGGGCAGGCTTTGCTCTGCGCGATACGAGCGCGAGGCGCGCCAACACGGCTGGCTGCGCATCGCCGGACTGGATGAAGCGGGCCGCGGCTCCCTCTTTGGCCCGGTTTTCGCCAGCGCCGTGGTGCTGAACCCGCGCCGGCGCATCGTTGGTCTCGACGACTCGAAGAAGTTGACCGCGGATCGCCGCACTGAATTGGCCGAGCGGATACGCGAGCACGCCCTGGCGTGGGCCGTCGCCGAAATCGAGGCCAGCCGCATAGACGCGTGGAACATTTACCAGGCCAGCCGCCAGGCAATGGCCGCGGCAGTTTACCAGCTTCGCCCCCTCCCCGACTATCTCTTGCTCGACGCCATCGAAATTGACGTGCCCATCGAGCAGAAAGCCCTGATCCACGGCGATGCGCGCTCGGTCTCGATTGCGGCCGCCTCGATTCTGGCGAAGGTTGACCGTGACCGCCGCATGGAGGAGTTCGACCGGCTCTATCCTCAATATGGCCTCGCGCAAAACAAAGGCTACGGCACTCCGGACCATCTCGAGGCTTTGCGCCGCCACGGGCCCTCGCCCCTCCACCGCTTTTCCTACGCGCCCGTGCGCGAGGCCGGCTGCTGGGCCACCGGAGCGAAGCAGGACGACCTCCCGCTCGCAATTCCTGCCTCTGTTCCCGCCCCGGAACTCTGAAGGCCCTCCCGGGCGGTTTGGCCCCTGTTATCCCCTTCGTCACCACGGGTGCGTCGCCGCATAGACCCTGCATTTTGGCGCGTGCTAACCTTCATTCCTGAGCCACAAGTGTGGCTGGAACGGACTGCCCTGGGCGTGCTGGGTCGGGCAGGCGAAAATCATCCATGGCCTTCAACAAAAGCAAAGCGCTCGAAAACGCTCTGAAGTTTCTCAACCAGGGCAAAGTCGCCCAGGCCATCGCCGAATATCAGCAAATTCTCCGCAACGATCCGAAAGACCAAGCCACCTTGATGACTGTCGGCGATCTCTTCGCCCGCCAGGGAGACATGCCGCAGGCCATCGAGTATTTCGAGCGCCTCGCGCAGGTCTATCTGAGCGACGGCTTCAACAGCAAGGCCATCGCGATCTACAAGAAAATTGCCAAGCTCGCGCCGAACGAGTTGGCTCCCCTCGAGCGCCTCGCCGACCTCTACGTGCAACAGGGAGTGTTAAGCGAAGCGCGGCCCCTCTTCCTGCAAATTGCGGAAGCCTATCTGAAAGCCAACAAGTCCCAGAAGGCCTTGGAAGTCCTCCATCGGCTGCTTGACGTCGAGCCCGACAACTTGCGCGTGCAGATGCGCCTGGCGGAGCTGTACAACGTGATGGGCCAGAAGAAAGAGGCCGCCCAGACTTATCTGGCCTACTCCCAACGGCTATTTGACCGTGGCGAATCGGACGAGGCCGCAAAGCTCATCGAGCGCGCGCTCGAAGTTGATCCCGGTAACGTCGCGGCTCTCCAGTTGAAATCGAAAACGCTGGCTCAGGGCGGCAAAACAGCCCCGGCAATTGAGATTCTCGAAAGCCACCCGGATGCCAATGCCGGCGGCGATGTCACGAACATGCTCCTTGATCTTGAGCTCAAGGCCGGCCATACCCAGAAGGCCGCCGAGCGCGCGCGAAAGCAGCTGGCGCGCGGCCACGAGCACTTCGCACTGCTCTACAAGGTGGCGGAAGCCCAGATTGAAACCGGGCATACCGGCGAGGCTCTGGCGCTCCTCCGCGAACTTCGCGATCCCATGATCGAGGCCGGCGAACAGGACAAGTTCCTGAAATCGCTCACCGCCATCACCCAGAAGGACACCGCGCAAATTGCGCCGCTCGAAGAGTTGGTGGATTTCTGCCGCCACACAAGCAATTCCCATCAGTTGCCCCTCGCGATCAGCCAGCTCTCCGATGCCTGCGCCGCCGCCGGAAACTTTCCGCGCGCCGAGCAGCTCCTCGAAGAGCTGATCGAACGCAGCAAGGGCGACGAGCGGCTCGTCGAACGCCTGAATCAGCTCCGCACCCGCAGTGGCGCGACTTCGCAGCCTGCTCCTGAAGCTCCGAAACCGGTCGTCGAGGCAAAGGTCGAAAAAGAGAAGGTCGAGGAAGAGAAGTTTGCAGCCCCTCCCGCGCCGCCACTCATTCTTGAAGAGACCCTCGATGAGGAGACGCAGCGCTACATCGCGCAGGCCCTCACCGATGTGGATCTGTTCTCGAGCTACGGGCTTACCCAGAAAGCCACGCACCTCCTCGAAAATGTCCTGGAACGGGCGCCGCGGCACACCCCGACTCTCGAGCGGCTTCTCGATCTGTATCTGGGCGCCGGAAACGACCGCCGAACCGCCGAGCTCGCGTCCCAGCTCGAACAGATTCACCGCGAGCGCAACGATACGGTGAATGCGGACCGTTTCGCTGAACTCCGCGGGCGATACCAGAAGGCCGCCGGGCTGACGGCGGAAGATATGCCGCCCGCGCCAACACTTGCTCCTCCCCCTGCGCCGGCACCCGAAGCGCCACCTGTGCAAGCGGTGCGCCAACCTGAGATCCAAGCCTCCGTGGAGGCGGCTCCGGTGCAAGAGGCTCCAGCGAAAGCTGCTCCTCCGCCTGCTCCAGCGCCGGTGGCTGCGGCTCCAGTCGAATTCGAGATTCCGCTGGCCGAACCCGAGCCGGTGCATGAGGAGCCGCCCGTCGCGGCGGCGCCCGCGCAGCCGGTGCAGCCCGCACCAGTGCAGCCGGCAGAAGCCCCCGCAGTGGCGCAGCCCGCAGCGGCGACCGAAGAATTGGACCTCTCAGACGAATGGGAGGCAATGATTCAAGACGTTTCCGCGCCCGCGCCGGAACCCGCTGCTGCGGCACCCCCGCCCGCGCCGCCCGTGGAAGAGCCCGCGCCCGCCGCGCCTGAGCCGGATATTGCCATGGTTGAGCTTGAAATCGCGCCTCCGCCGGAACCGGTACCTGAACTCGTGGAGCTCGAAGCCAGCACCGAGGAAGCCTCCGCTGAGCCCACAATCGAGATTGTCGAGGAGCCCGCTGAGGAACCTCTGGCCGCCGAGCCCGTCGCTGCAAGCGAGAGCGAAGACCAGACCGAATTCGAACTGGAGCTCACGCCTCAGTCGTCCACTGCCGGAAGGAAAGCCGAGGCTGCCACCACCGAAGACTTCATCAGTGAGCTCGTGGCTGAGATTGACGACATGGACGCGCCCGTCCCCGAACGCGCAACCTCCTCCGTCCCCGTCCCGGAGCCGGTCGCCGCGGCTCCTTCCGCACCGATGGCCGCGGCCACAGCTTCCTCCAACGGATCATCGTCCGTCGAAGCCACTCCGGAAAGCCTGAATCAGCTTGCTGAAGTTTTCCAGGAGTTCCGCGCCGAACTGGGCGAACTGGGCGAGGAAGACGAAGATCTGGAGACGCACTACAACCTCGGCATCGCCTATCGCGAGATGGGCCTGCTCGACGAGGCCATTGGCGAATTCCAGAAAGTGGCCAAGGCCGTGCAGAAAGGCAAGCCATTCCGCTACTCCATGAATTGCTCGACCATGCTCGGCCTCTCCTTCATGGACAAGGGCGAGCCCAAAATCGCCGCCCTCTGGTATCAGCGCGCTCTCGAAGTGCCCGGGCTCGAGCAGGAATCCATCCTCGCCTTGCGCTACGACTTGGGTCTGGCCCTCGATGAGGCCGGCGAAGCCGATGCTGCGCTCGATAGCTTCCAGCAGGTCTATGCGATGAATATTGACTACCGCGACGTGGCCGATCGCATTGCCACGCTCCAGAAGCGCTAATCCTGTTCGGCGCTCCCGCGATTTAAATCAAACTTCTTTCCTGAGAGCGCGACCCATTGCGCGCCCCTTGTCTAACTGACTAGATGTTGCCACTCCGCGAATAATCTCCCATAATCCCTAGCTCATGTGGAACCGCTTGCTGCGCGTTGTGCTCCTCCTGGTCTGGCTCGAGGTGGGACTGGTGCTGATTCTTGTCCCCTGGTCCGAGCTCTGGGAAACCAACTACTTCCTGTATCAATACCCCGGCCTGGGGCTCTTCATGAAAAGCCCCTATCTGCGCGGCGCGATTTCAGGGCTGGGATTCATGAACGTCTTACTCGCGCTCGAGGCTTTTCGCCGCCGGACTTCCGCCGTTGCCACCCGCACCTAATCGAGCGATCGTCTGCTGTGTCACCGACCGTCTCTCGCTCGGTGCCGCAGCGCCCATTCCCATTCTGCTCGAAAAAATTCGTGCAGCGATCGAAGCAGGCGCGGACTGGGTGCAGATCCGCGAGAAAGATTTGCCCGCGCGAAATCTCCTGGCGCTGGCACGAGAAGCGGTCGCCGCCGGTGCGCGCCAATCCGGGGCCTCTGGAGAGGCGCTCGTGCTGGTCAACGACCGGCTCGACGTCGCGCTCGCAGCAGGGGCAGCCGGTGTCCACTTGGGGGGCGAATCATTGCCCGTGCGTGAAGTAGTTCGCTGGTGCCGCCGCGGCAATGCTCCCTCGAATTTCAGGATTGGCGTTTCCTGTCACAGCCTGGATGAAACGCGCGAAGCGGAAAGCGCGGGCGCGGATTACGTTTTCTTCGGGCCGGTCTACGACACGCCTTCAAAGCGCCAGTTCGGCGCTGCGCAGGGAATCCCGCGCTTGGCCGAAGTCTGCCGCGCCGTGCGCATCCCGGTAGTCGCCATTGGAGGAGTGAACGAAGAAAATGCCGCGGAATGTCTGCGTGCCGGTGCTGCAGGAATCGCCGCGATTCGATTGTTCCAAGAAGCAAAGGATGCGCCGGGTTTGAAAGAAACCGTCGCGCGGCTTCACAAGCCTGCCTGATCGCCGCAATCCCAAACTGGAAATGCTATCCGCTCAGCCAGCGCCCCACGGGCTGCATGCTCTCGACGTGGTCGCAGATCACCTTGATCACCGCCGTGATCGGAATCGCCAGGATCAATCCCATCCCGCCCCACAGCCATCCCCAAAAAAGCAGCGATAGCGTCAGAGCCAGCGCGTTGAGCCGCACCCGCCAGCCGACCAGCGCCGGAACCAGCAGATTGGCTGCCACGAGATGCAGCACGGTGAGCACGGTAAAGATGCCGAAAAACGGCCCCACGGTGTGGAATTGCTTCAGGCCGATCAGCAGCGGCGGCAGCCAGGAGAGCACCACCCCAAGATACGGGATGAGATTGAACATGCCCGAGAGCAGCGCCGTCAGAAATGGAAATTCGAGTCCCATCACCAGGAAAAACATCCAGCTCGCGACCACCAGGATCAGCCCCACGAGCGCTGTCCCCACCACGTAGCTGCGCAGCACGAGGCTGATATCCGTCAGTGTCTGCTTTACGTCCGTGCGCTTGGTCGTCGGAAACAATTGCATGGTGGCGTGCCAGACCTGGCGTTTCGCGGCCAGCATGAAGAAAAGCAGGAAAGGCACGAACGTCGCCGCCAGAATAAACGAGTACAGCGATCCAAGCCTCGAAAGCAGCGCCGAGCGGACAGGATGGGATTCGGCCACTTCGACGATTCGCTCCCCGGGCTTCTGCGTGGGCTCGATTTCCGAAACGTGCGCCTCGAACGTCTCCAGCCTTTTCTCGACCACATTCGCCGCCGCTCGCAGCGGCTTCTGATAATTAGGCCAGTCGCGCCCAAACTGGTCAACGCGCTCCACTAAGGTCCAGACCATGATCATGATCAGCGCCAGCGAAAACAGCACCACCAGAAGCGAACCCAGCGCCCGCGGGATGTGCCACTCCTCCATCCAGGTGACCACCGGATCTAGAAAATACGCCAGCAGCACCGACACGATCAGCGTCACCAGCACGCTCGACGCCCAGTAGCAGAACGCGATTACGATTCCGCCCGCAATAATCCGCGCGCTCACCGAACTCGTGCTTACAATTTTAGGTTCTTCCACAGGCATCGCCGTACGATAGCACACCCGGCATCGCGCGCGCACGGCTGTGCCCGCGTGCGCAACTCCAAAGCGCCTCGCGCGAGGGTGATAATTTGGATGGTTCGCTTTCCCTCCGCCCCTTTCCCAGGCGGCCCCGATGATAGAATCACGTGCCCCCGAGTCTCGGGCGCGATTCGTATCCCATGGCAAAAAAGCTCTTTGGCACCGACGGCATCCGCGGCATTCCGGGCGAATATCCGCTCGACGACGCGACGCTCGATCGCGCGGGCCAGGCGCTCGGCGAATACCTGCGCTCGCGGCCCGGCGCTCTAGCGGCTCGCCCGCGGGTCCTGATTGGACGCGACACGCGCGAATCCGGCCCGCACATCGCGGGCCGAATCGCGCGCGGCCTGGCCGCGGCCGGTGCCGAGCCTGTCTCCGCCGGCGTGCTCACCACCCCCGGCGTCGCCTGGCTCGTGAATCGCGAAGATTTTGCCGCCGGCGTGGTGATTTCCGCTTCGCACAATCCCTATCACGATAACGGCGTGAAACTTTTTTCCTCTTCCGGAATGAAATTCCCGGACGCCGTCGAAGCGCAACTCGAGGACCATATTCTTTCGGCGAAAGGCGCGGCGCCGCCTTCCGCCGCCATGCACCTGAACGGCGATGAAAAGCTGCACGAGGACTATCTCGATGGCCTTCGCGAAGCAGTGCTCAAAGGCGCGCGTTTCGCCGGAATGAAAATCGTCCTCGATTGCGCGAACGGCGCAGCCAGCAAGCTTGCGCCCCGCCTGTTCCGCTCGCTCGGCGCCAATGTGGTCGCCATCAACGACGCGCCCGATGGTCGCAACATCAACGCCGGCTGCGGCTCGCTCCATCCCGAAGGCATGCAGGCGAGCGTCGTCAAGACGCGCGCGGCTCTCGGCGTGGCCTTCGATGGCGACGCCGATCGCGCCATTTTCTCGAGCGCCTCGGGAAAGCTCGTGGATGGCGACGGCGTGCTGCTCGCCGCCGGACGCTACCTCCACTCGGTCCACAAGCTGAAAGGCGGCGTCATCGTCGGCACCACCATGGCCAACCTCGGCCTCGAGCGCGCGCTCGAAAAAGCTGGCCTCAAATTCGTCCGCACCGCCGTCGGCGACCGCTACGTCCTCGAGGAAATGCAGCGCATCGGCGCAAACCTCGGCGGTGAACAGTCCGGCCACATCCTGTTTCTCGACGACGCGACCACCGGCGACGGAATGCTCACAGCCGTAAAAATCGCCTCCCTCGTCTCCATCTCCGGGCCGCTCGATGGGCTCCTCGCCGATCTGAAAATTTTCCCCCAGAAAATCGTCAACGTCCGCGTCCAATCCAAGCCCTCTCTCGATTCCCTCCCCGAAGTTTCCCGTCTCCTCACCGAAGCCGAAAAAGCTCTCGGCGATTCCGGCCGCATCATCCTCCGCTATTCCGGCACCGAGCCACTCGCCCGCGTCATGGTCGAAGCCGAGCGCGAAGAAGACGTCCGCCGCTGGACCGATTCTCTAGCCTCCGCCCTCCGCTCCTCCATCGGCGCCTGACAAGCTCTTCCAAAGAACATAGAAATGAGCACCGTCAGTTTTAATAAATTGGAGATGTCACGAATCATGCTGTCTGGCGCGATGGTGTTCCTCTTGCTAAGTCCTGCCTTCACAGGCAGGTAGCTATCCAGTCCAAAAGCACCAGCCGTGGCAACGCGCGTGCACTCCATAATCGCGGCTGTCTCTTATCCCGGGGTGGGCCGGTTTCGCCGCGCCGAAACCGGAATCTTAGGGGTAGAGCAATAGGGGGCTCGAAAGAGCCCCCTCTTTTTTTCCATTCGACTGTGAACGCAGCCTTCCTATCCTTCCACAGGCCACGCGGGAGCCTCGCACCCCTCGCAGCCCATTTCGATCTGCTCAAGCGCGCTGAAAATTTCCTCCACGCCGGGAAATTCATGCCCGTCGAGCGACCACCGCGCAAAGACTTCCCCATAGCGGTCCGCCACAAAAACACCTCCGCGCACCAACCCGCGCGCCGCAAACGCATCTTCTCCCAGATAAGCGCGCGCCCCGTGCCCCGGCACGTCGCACCCAACGATGATTTCCTTCGGCAGCGAATCCGTGGCACCGCGCGGCGGCGGCGCGAGAAAAACCACCAGCGCCACCGCTTCCTTCCCGCGCAAATCCCCCGCGCGCCCCGCCAGCCGCCTCAGAAAATCCTCGCAAAGCGAGCACTCCGCGTCGAGAAACGCGATCACCAGATTTTTCTTCTGCTTGAAATCCCACGCCCGAATTGTCCCGCCCTCCGACGTGTGAAGACTCAGTGGCGGGATCAGTTGCCGCATCCGCAGCATGGCGCCTCAATTCAAATCTTCGACTGCGGCCCATCATAGCACCGCGCGCATGCACGCTCACCTTTCGGACACAATGAGCAAGCCCCGCGTTGCCCCGCTCTATTAATTATGCTGTAATGCGCCGAGACTTTTCGCACCCTCTCAATCATGGACGCAATCGTGCCTTTTGCGATTCTGCTCACCTTGTTTCTGGTGATCGTCGTCCCGGCGTTCGCCATCACCGCTTTCGTGCGCGTCCAGAAACTCCAGCAGAGCCTCGACCAACTCCGCCAAACTCTGGCGCGATTCACGGCCCTCGAGGCCAAGCTGGCCCGGCTCGAACAATCGCTCTCTCCCGCCGCCGGCCCTGCCGCCACGGTGGTGCCCGCACCCCCGGCGGCGCCGCCTGCTTCCCGTCCCGCTGTACCGCCTCCAGTTTCGCCCCCTCCGATCCAAGAGCTCCCGCGCGCGCCGAGCGCACCGCCGCCACCACAAATAATCACGGCCCAGGCGCGTCCCGCATTCGCCACATCCTCGTTGCCCCAGGGGCAAGTTCCAGCCAAAACGCCAAGTCAATCCGAAGGCTCGAATCTCGAAGCTCTCGTCGCAGGCCGCTGGATGAACTACGTGGGAATCCTCGCCCTACTTTTCGCCGTGGCCTTTTTTCTGAAGTACGCATTCGAGAACAACTGGGTTGGCCCGCGCGGCCGCATCGGCATCGGCTTGCTCGCGGGCAGTGCGCTCTACCCCTGGAGCCACCGCCTGCTCGAAAAAGGTTACCGCTACTTCTCCGAAGGCATCGCGGGATTGGGCGCGGCCATCCTCTATCTTTCGCTCTGGGCCGGCTGGCACTATTATCATGTTTTCCCGCAGTCCACCTCCTTCGCGCTGATGATCGTCGTCACCGCCATTACGTCGGTCGTGGCTGTCGGGCGCAATTCCCAGCGCATCGCCCTGCTCGCGCTTCTCGGCGGCGCGATTACCCCGCAATTGGTCAGCACCGGAGAAAATCACGAGGTCGTTCTCTTCACCTACATGGCTGTGCTCGGCGCCGGAATGCTCGGGCTCGCCCGCGCGCGCGATTGGAAGTCTCTCCCGCCCACCCAATTCCTCGCCACCATCATCTATTTCGCGGGCTGGTACAGCGAGTTCTATCGCCCCGATGAATTAGCCACCACGATTTTCTTCGCCAGCGTGTTCTTCGTCCTCTTCGCCGCGCTCCCTGTGGTGCGCAGCCGCCTCGAGGGCGGCCTTTCCCCCCTCGAATCCGGAATCGTGCTCGCGAATTCCTTTGCTTACCTCGTCGCACTGCGCCAGATGCTCTGGCCGCAGCACCGCTGGGCTCTCACAATATCCGCCCTGGCCCTCGCGGCGGCCCACCTTGTGGCCGAGCGCGCGCTCCCGGAAAAGCCCGGCGCTGAGTCGCGCACCGCTCGCGTTATTTATGCCGGCCTCGCGCTCACGTTTGTCACCCTGGCAATTCCCATTCGCCTCGATGGCAAGTGGCTCACCATCGGATGGGCGGTCGAAGGCGCCGTGCTGATCTGGAGCGGCCTGCGGATTCGCATTTCCACGTTGCGCTATGCAGGTTTCCTGCTTTTTGCGGTTACGATCGGCCGGTTGATCCTGATTCCCATCCACGCGGAGCAATTTCTATTCAACGCTCGCTTCGGCACATTCTTCGCCACGGTCATCTGCTTTCTGGCGAGCTGTTATTTCGCCTGGCCCGAACGGACCGGTCTGGAAAATCAGGAACAGCTCATTTTCCTCGGCACGGCAATCGCCGCGAATATTCTTGCTCTCGCAGCGCTCTCGCTCGAGGTCTGGGACCTTTTCCAGCGCATGCCTTCGCTCGGAATTGATACGGGATTGGCTCAGCAACTCGCGCTCTCCATGCTCTGGCTCGTCTGGGCGCTCGGATCGCTGGTTGCCGGCGTGTGGAAGAAGTCCGAGGTGCTTCGCTGGCAGGCCCTGACGCTTCTCGGCGTCGTGATTGTGAAAGTCTTCGTGTTTGATCTCTCGGCGCTTGAGCGTTTTTACCGCATCGTCTCATTCATGCTGCTGGGGCTCGTGCTCCTGATGATCTCCTTCTATTACCAGCGCCGCCTGGCAGGCCGCGAGGACAAGAAAAAAACATGAGCCACGCATCACGGAAGAAAGTTCCGCGCCTTCCAATCGCCGCCCTATTCGCGCTCGCTGCTCTGGCAACCTCCGCCGCCACGCCACTACCGGACGCGTGGAAGCACTGGCTCTATTCCCGCCCGATTCTGTTGGCGCCGGCCGACGCGCCGCGACTCGCCGGCGTCACCCTCACGGAAGACGTTTACGGCCGCGCCCGGTCAGGGCTGCCCGACCTTCGCGTCATTGATGATCGGGGAATGGAAACGCCGTTCGTCCTATTCACCCGCGAGGGATCGAAAAACACGCTTTCGCGCCCGGCGACTCTCCACGAAACGAGCTTTGCCCCCGGCCTTTACACGCAAGTCGTTCTCGAGGTCACCGGCCAGGCGCCCTTCCACAACGCCATCGAAATTCAGTCTCCCGAAACGGATTTCATCGAGTGGGTGCGCGTCGAAGCCAGCGATGACGCTCAAACCTGGCGCATCGTCCAGCAGCGCGCTCCGATTTTTCGTTTCCAAAGGGAATATCACCAAGGGACGCAGGTGGTAAGTTATTCGGAAAACAACGCGCGTTTCCTGCGCGTGCAAATTCTCGATGGCGAAAAGCAGTTTCCGGTTTCCGGCGCCAACGTCCTCTATCAATCGATCGAGCCGCCGGAGCGCAGCCCGCTGGCCGCCGTGATGAAGCCCGATGCCAAACCCGCGCCCGAACGCACTTCCTGGACGGCGGATCTGGGCTCCGCAGCCGTGCCCGTCTCGGAAGTGCGATTCGATGTGGCCTCGCCCGCGGAGTTTATTCGCCCCGTCGAGGTGGCTGCCGGCCCCGACAATCAGAATTGGGCCATATTCGCACGCGGCGAAATCTTCCGCTATCACCAGGGCGACGCGGTGCAGGAACAACTCGGTGTCCCCATTCAATTCGGAGGGGCGCGAGGCCGCTATTGGCGTGTGGAAATCGTGAATCGCAGTGACGCGCCGCTCGTGGGCGCCGTCCCTCGTCTCTACTCAACCCCAAAGCACATTCTCTTCGAACAGCAGCCGGGGCGCAGCTACCGCCTGCTCTATGGCCAAAGCCAGGCGAAAGAACCTCGGTACGATCTCGGCCTGCGCCTGAACCCAAAACAAATGGAAGCCGCCGTCGGCGGGCAGTTGGACCCGGAAGAGATCAATACAGCCTGGTCCGATCCGCAGCCCTGGACGGAGCAGCACGGATTTCTACTCTGGATTGTGCTGGGGATTGCGGTAACCCTGCTCGGCTATTCGGCGCTCCGCTCGCTGCGCCGCTCGGCGTCCAATCCCACACCCAGCGCGTAATTCTCCGCCAAAAATGCGAAGGGCGTCCCATGGGGACGCCCTTTCACGACAATCATGCTTGGCTCGCTGGCTCAGCTGCACCCGGACGTCGAGCCGCAGTTCGAACACTTGTAGCAGCTCCCGTTCGGCGTCATCAGCATCCCGCACTCGGAGCACGACGGCGCGTCATCAATCGCTGCGCGAGGCCGCGTGGAAGGCTCGGGATCGCTGGCCTTCATCACCGCCACAGGAGCCAGAAGCTTGGCGCCGGTGCCCGCAGCGGCAGGCGCAATATCTTCTTCAGCCGCGGCGGCGCTATCGAGGTAATCCGGCGAAATAAACTTCGCGCCCAGCCACCGCCCGATGTAGTCCACGATGGACTTCGCGTAGCGAATCTCCGGATTTCCGGTGTAGCCTGAAGGCTCGAAGCGCGAGTTCACGAATTTATCCACGAGCGCGCGCAGTGGCACTCCGTATTGCAGCGCGATCGAAACGGAAAGCGCGAACGCATCCATGATTCCGGAAAGCGTCGAGCCTTCCTTGGCCATCTTGATGAAAATCTCGCCGGGGTTGCCATCCTCATACTTGCCGACGGTGAGATAGCCTTCGTGCCCGCCAATCGAGAATTTGTGCGTGATCGAGCTGCGCTCGCTCGGCAGCTTGTGGCGCATCGCGCGTGCGAATAGCTCCGTCTGTTCAGGTGTTGGCGGTTCAGGTTTCGCGGGGACAGCTTCCACTGTTGCTTTTTCCTCGCTTTTTTCTTTCTTGCCGGCAGCGGAGAGCGGCTGCGAGCGCTTGGAATTGTCGCGGTAGATCGCTACGGCCTTGAGTCCGTATTTCCAGGACTCAATATACGCCTCCATGATGTCTTCCACCGTGGATTCTTCCGGCATGTTGATGGTCTTGCTGATGGCGCCGGAAAGAAACGGCTGCGCCGCGGCCATCATGCGCAGGTGGCCGAGCCACGAGATCGAACGCCCGCCGCCCATCGGCGCGAGCGAGCAATCAAACACCGGCAGGTGCTCATCCTTCAGCCCGGGTGCGCCCTCGATCTTCCCATTCGCATCAATATAATCCACGATCTGCGCCACCTGCTCCGGCGGGTACCCGAGTTTCATCAGCGCTTGCGGCACGGTGTTGTTGACGATCTTGATCACCCCGCCGCCCACCAGCCGCTTCTGCTTCACCAGCGCCAGGTCCGGCTCGATGCCCGTGGTATCGCAATCCATCATGAACCCGATCGTCCCGGTTGGCGCCAGCACAGAAACCTGCGAATTCTTGTAGCCGAATTTTTCGCCCTGCGCGAGCGCCGTATCCCACGAATCCTGTGCCGCGCGCAGCAGCGAAGGCTGCACGTTTTCTTCCTTGATCGGCCGCAGAGCGTCCCGGTGCATGCGGATTACATCAATCATCGCGTCCCGGTTGCGCAGATACCCGCCAAACGGGCCCATGCGCTCCGCAATCCGCGCCGATTGCGCGTAGGATTCGCCGGTCATCAGCGCCGTGATCGCCCCGCAGAAATCGCGCCCGCCGTCGGAATCGTACGGCAGCGCCACGGACATCAGCAGCGCTCCCAGGTTGGCGTAGCCGATCCCCAGCGGCCGGTAGTCGTGCGAATTGCGCGCGATTTTTTCCGTCGGATAGCTGGCGTTGTCCACCAGGATTTCCTGCGCCGTGATGGTGATGTCCACGGCATGCCGGAACCCTTCGGTGTCGAATTGCCCGTTGCTCCCGAGAAACTTCAGCAGATTCAGCGAAGCCAGGTTGCACGCTGTGTCGTCGAGGAACATGTACTCCGAGCACGGATTCGAAGCATAAATCCGGTCCGTAGCCTTGCAGGTGTGCCAGCGGTTGATCGTCGTGTCGTACTGCATCCCGGGGTCGCCGCACTGCCAGGCGGATTCGGCCATCTCGCGCAGCAGATCCCGCGCGCGGAACTTCTCCACCGGCTTGCCGTCGTTCACGTTGCGGGTCCACCAGTCGCGATCCTCCTCCACGGCGCGCATGAAATCGTCCGTCACGCGCACGGAGTGGTTCGCGTTCTGGAAATAAACGGAAGAATAGGCTTCGCCGTCAATCGAGGGATCGTAGCCCTGCTCGATCAGCACGTGCGCCTTGCGCTCTTCCTTCATCTTGCATTCGATGAATTCCTTGATGTCCGGATGATCCGCGTTCAAGATCACCATCTTCGCCGCCCGCCGCGTCTTGCCACCGCTCTTGATCACCCCGGCGAAGGAATCGAACCCCTTCATGAAACTCACCGGGCCGGAGGCGATGCCCCCGCCCGATAGCGATTCGTGGCTGCCACGCAGCGTCGAAAAGTTCGTTCCCGTCCCGGAGCCCCACTTGAAGAGCATCCCTTCCGTCTTCGCCAGGTTCATGATCGAGTCCATGTTGTCCTGGACGGAATTGATGAAGCATGCCGAGCACTGCGGCTTGGCCTGCACGCCCACGTTGAACCATACCGGCGAATTGAAAGCCATCTTTTGCTCGACCAGCAGGTGCGTGAGTTCGTCTCGAAACGCGAGGCGCGAATCCGCCGTCGCGAAGTAGCCGCCCTCTTCCCCCCAGCGCACAATCGTATCCACCACACGACCGATCAATTGCCGCACGGACCCTTCGCGCTCGTTCGTATTCGGCTTTCCGTGGAAATACTTCGACGCGACGATGTTCGTCGCCGTCATGGACCACGACTTCGGCACCTCCACATTGTCCTGCCGGAAAATCACCTGTCCCTTGTCGTTCCCGATCTGCGCCGTCCGCCGCTCCCATTCCACCGCGTCGTAGGGAGACACCTTCCCGTCCGTAAACCGGCGCTGAAAATCCAGCCCCGACGCCCGCCGCGCCTGCTTCTCCGTTTCCGTCTGAGTGTTCAATACCGTTCTCGTTTCCGCCATCTCTGCCTCCGCGCCGGCAGCCGTGCCGTCGATATCTAGCCGGGTGCCCAGCAGGAGTGACTCTTTCTATTCTACTCCCAACTGCCGGACCCAGGCGGTTCTGTGTGTGTGGTGAAATGCACGCGGCCCGGCGGGACACAGGCCGTAAGTCGGGGCGGAAAAATGAGTTAATCCCCGCGCCCCAAATAAAAAAAACAGAAAAGCCCAGCTAAGCCGCGCAAGAGGCTCATTGCGCGCTGCGAAGTGGGGTGCTGCCCCTCTGGATTTTCGGTTTAACCCGGTCTGTTCATTCCGCGCCTCAATCGCCCGCCCAGGACGGCGACGATTGCTTCGCGTTCCCCCGAGTCTGGGTGCGCAGTATCAGGGGTTGTGGAAAACTTGTCAAGAAAAATTCACATTTGAAACACAAAATCTATGGCAAAAGTTGTCGTAAGCGTCTATCTGTAGTGGTCCATGTGCAGTTTCTTCCCTCTACTATTTTTCTAGCAGCTGCCTTTCGCTCTCTCCTCCGCGCCTCTCCCGCGAATTTCTTTTGCATCTGCTGGACTTACATCCGCCGCTCTCTGCAAATCAATTTTCCGCGCACCATTCTCTCCTCGCCTTTAGATTTGTCCCCGCGCGCCTTCCGTGCTCCTTCCGCTTCGTGCGGAAGTCCGCTCGCGGGAGCGGATGTGTCGCAATTGGAAACACAGCCGTCTTGACAAGAGCTATTCACCTGAAAAAAATAAATAATGGACGCCATGAGTACGCCGGCCATCGAAATCTCCGGACTCACCAAGGATTATTCCCTCGGCTTCTGGCGCAAACGCACGCGCCGGTCGCTCGACAACCTCTCCCTCCAAGTCGAAGACGGAGAAGTGTTCGGATTTCTCGGGCCCAACGGCGCTGGAAAAACCACCACCTTGAAGCTTCTCATGGGCTTGATTTTCCCCACCGCTGGCACCGCGCGCATCCGCGGCCGCTCGATTGACGACGTCGGCATGCACCGCGATATCGGCTACCTCCCCGAGCAGCCCTACTTTTACGACTATCTCACTGCCCGCGAGCTCCTCGACTACTACGCCCGCCTTTTCGGCTACGGCGCCGCCGACCGCCGCGAGCGCGTGGCCCGTTTCCTGGAGCGCGTCGGGCTCTCCTCGGCTGCCAACGTGCAGTTGCGCAAGTTCTCCAAAGGCATGCTCCAACGCGCCGGCATCGCGCAAGCCATCCTACACGATCCCCAGGTCGTCTTTCTCGACGAGCCCATGTCCGGCCTCGATCCCGTTGGTCGCCGCGAAGTCCGCGACATCATTCTCGAGTTGAAGCAGCAGGGTCGCACCGTATTCTTCTCCACGCACATTCTCTCCGATGCCGAGATGTTGTGCGACCGCGTCGCCGTCCTCGTCGGCGGAAAATTGCAGGGCGTCGGCTCCCCCGGCGAAATTGTCTCCATCGAGGTCTCTGGAATGGAAATTCTCTTCGAAGCGCGCGAGGGCCATCCCCTGCCGCAAAAGCTAGCCCAGCGCGCCGCGAAGACAGGCGCGCGCTACCGCATCGAAGTCCCCGAAGCGGAGCTTTATACCGCACTCGATGTTCTGCGCGATTGCGAGGCCCGCATCCTTTCCATCCAGCCCCTGCGCCCAACTCTCGAAGACTATTTCTTCCGGCTAGTGGATCGCCAAAAGGCCGCTGCGCACGCCGTCGAGGTGGAAACTCGATGAGCGCCGCGCGCATCGCCATCCCCGGCGTCGTCGCCGTCAACACCTTCCGCGAAGCCGTTCGCGACCGCGTCCTCTACAACCTCATTTTTTTCGCCCTCATGATGATCGGCGCGGCCATCTTCGTCGGCGAGATTTCCATCGGCATCGAGCGCCTCGTCATCGTCAATCTCGGCCTCTCCGCCATCTCCCTCATCGGACTCGTCATGGCCATCTTCATCGGCGTCGGCCTGGTCTACAAGGAAATGGAAAAGCGCACTCTCTATAGCCTGCTCGCCAAGCCCGTCCGCCGCTGGGAATTCCTGGTTGGAAAATACGGTGGGCTGCTGCTCACGCTTCTCGTCAATACATCCCTCATGACACTCGGCCTTTTCGCCGCGCTCCTCTATGTCAGCGGCCGTTTCCAGCGCTCCGACGTTTCAATTCTCGTCGCCGTCTATTTCATCCTGCTCGAATTGGCTCTGGTCACCGCCCTGGCTCTCTTCTTCTCCTGCTTCTCGAGCCCCATGCTCTCGACCCTCTTCACCCTGGGCATTTACATCACCGGCGTCTTCTCGCAGGACATTCGCGATTTCGGCGAAGTCACCAAAAACGCGCAACTCGGCGCCGTCACCCGCGTCCTCTACTACCTCTTGCCCAATTTTCACAATTTCAATTCCATTGCCGCTGCCTCGCACGGCGATCCGGTTCCTCTCCGGCTCATCGCGCAGAATACTCTCTACGCTTTGCTCTATGTCACCGTGGTCCTGCTCGGCGCCGCCACGGTTTTCTCCCGCCGCAATCTGCGATGAGCAACCGCCCTCAAAATCGCCTTCTTTGGACGACCATCGTCGCCCTCCCCATCCTCTTCGCCTCCATCGCCGCGCTCCAAAAAACAATCGACGCGCACACTCTCTCCACCGCAAACGAGCAGGATGAGCTGCTCCTCCGCTCCCCCGCCCTCGTGAAAAGGCTCAGCCTCGGCTACGACGCTCTACTCGGCGACATCTACTGGACTCGCGCGGTCCAATATTACGGTGCCCGCGTCGGGCTCCCCGGCGCCAAATTCGATTTGCTCTGGCCCCTCCTGGATCTCTCCACCACGCTCGACCCGAAACTCCTCCCCGCCTATCGCTTCGGCGCGATTTTTCTCTCCGAGCCGGGCACCGTCGGCGCCGGCCGCACCGACCTGGCCGTCGAGCTCGTAAAGCGCGGGATTGCCGCCAATCCCGATGAGTGGCGGCTCAGCACCGACCTCGGCTTCCTTTACTACTGGCGCTTGAAGGACTATCCGGATGCCGCCGCTGCGTATCTTGCTGGGAGCAAGAATCCGCAAGCCCCGCCGTGGCTGAAATTGATGGCCGCGCGCGTGGCCCAAATGGGCGGCTCGATTGAAACTTCCCGCATGATTTGGTCGGAGCTCTATCAATCCACGAAGGACCCCAATATCCGCAAAAAGGCCTACCAAAATTTGCGCGGGCTCAAGGCCCTCGATGATGAAACGCACCTTGATACCATCGCTGAAGATTTCCGCAATCGCGTCGGCCGTTATCCGGCCTCCACAAAAGAACTGCGCGACGCCGCACTCCTCCCCGGCATTCCAGTCGATCCCGATGGATTCGCCTACCTCATCGGCCCCGACGGCAAATCCCATCTGGATCCGCGCAGCACGGTCGTAATCCCGTCAAACCCGACCGACCATCCGAAATAATCCACGCAACGCGGGCACCCGCCCTGTCTGCTCCGAGCAAACCCGAGGGAGGCCTGCCGAACAGGTCCCGCACGCTCCTCCTTTCTCTCTTTGGTTTTGCTTTTCGCAGGTGGGAGCCCTCTGTTTCAACAGGGGGGAAGGAGCGCTTCAGCGCTCCGGGAGATGCCTCGCTTTTGATTGTCCGCTTTAGCGCTGGGAGTTCGCAGTCTGTGGCATCGGCGTCTCGCCGGCTGTTTGTGACTTGCGTTCGCCCCGCTTACTCATACCGCAGCGCTTCCACCGGATTCAGCTTCGCCGCCTTCGTCGCCGGCCACACCCCAAACACCAATCCGATCCCCACCGAAACCGAGAACCCCATAATCACCGCCCAGGCCGGCACCACCGCCTTCAGCGAGGTCACCACCGGAACCAGCAGCACGATGAGCG
>Ga0187819_10000131_pt1 | contig 34397 bp, 53 predicted proteins | sample NC_wetland_sal_i_15_FD_132411 | JGI IMG/M metagenome (GOLD analysis project Ga0187819, IMG submission 132411) | Wetland sediment microbial communities from Neuse River Estuary, North Carolina, USA - SO4_4 | ecosystem: Environmental > Aquatic > Freshwater > Wetlands > Sediment | place: USA... | reverse complement strand
TGAGCGGCCGCAGCGGCGGCGCCGCCGGCGTTGCCGGCGGTGCGAGAGACGCCGCAACTCGTTGTAGCCATCCCATAATTCTCCCCTTTCAGAGAGATCCCTCCGCGCCGATGGCGTGTTCGGGATGGCTAGCTGTTTCAGCTAGCCACTTGCAGCAGCGCAAAGCCGTGATAGGCGAGCTGCACCGTGTTCTGCGCACCGCTCGAATCCGTGAACGCGTGCTGATACGAGCGTGATGCCGGCATGACGTACGGCACGGCGATCGGAAACGCGCCGTTGTTCGCCACGAGGCCCGCCAGGTTATCGATGAACACGCCGTTGAACACGGTCTGTTGCGACTGCTGCGAGCCTGAATAAATCATGGCGCGCTGCGTCGCGGCTTCCGTGATCAGCACCTTCAATGCCGCGTTCGTGCGAAACGCGGCGAGAAACCACCACTCGAAATCCGCATCCTGCGGGATCGTGAGGACGCTGGGTTGCTGCGTGTTGAGTGGAACCACAGCGTCCACGATCAGTACCCGGGGAATTTTTACGATCCCGCTAGCCGTAGCTGCGGGACTTGGTGAAGAACTCATGGCAGTTCACCTTTTCTACCCGCCTTCGCTCCAAATGCAGAGTTTCGGCGGGCGGCTTTTTGCCCGCCATAGCCCTGAATTTGGGCGACGGCGGGTTGCTGCTGACTTCTTTACCGCCAAAGCTCCCCTTACCGGGGACTTTGGCTCTCTATTTCCTTGCCTCTCGCGGGGCCGCATATCGCCCCGCGAGGCTAGTTAAACCACCGCGACGAGCGTGATGCCCTCGAGGTAGACCCACGCAATGACGCCCACGGAAACGTATCCGGGGATCGTCGTCACGCTGTTTTGCGTCGTGTATAACGCCGCCTGCGTCTGCGTCGGATCGCAGATCACCTGGAACGGCTGCTGCTGCTCGAGCAGCACGCCCGTGATCGGCGTGATCGGGGGATATCCCGGAATGTCCGGAACTCCGTCCGTGATCGGCGCGACGTTTTGAGCGGACGGCCAGCCGTTCGCCGAGCTGATTTGCGCTTGCGGAGCGGTGAAGGTGGCTGCACCGCTGGCGAACGCACCTGCTCCGGCGGGCAATTTCTGGCCATGACCGATCCAGAATTGCTTGCCGAGTGTGGTGAACGTCACCAGGTATTGTCCCGCCAGGGCGTTGACGTCCTGGATGGACATGTCGGGACGCCCCATCAGCGAAATATTCTTCACCAGGAGTTTCTTCGGCGCATCGAGCGCGCCGCTGGTGAGAAGATTCGTGTGGAAGAACGTCTTGATGATCGCGCCGGCTGCGCCTGCGCCGGTGTACTGTTGTCCGAACGGAATCGTGAAAAGCGTTTCCGCGCGGACCGCGGTGTTGACGGCTACGCTGAAAAAGTCGTAGAGAGGCTGAACGCGAGCGTCCAGTTGTCCCTGAACGATGTTCTTCAGGCGCATCCGCCCATGCGGACGGCCGATCTCATGCTCCGACATCGTGCGAAGATGCACAGGTGTGCGCCTTCGCTCAAATCGATTTGCTTGTGCTAACAATGGAATCACCTCCTCCAAAGTCATATACCCGCGGGTAATATACCGGCGGGGTACAGGCGCCATAGCCCCGCTTCACGGGGCGACGGCGGCTAGCCAAATCTGCCGGCGGAGAAGCGCGTCGGAGCTCCCCCGCGCGGACCGGGCCCGCTCATCCCCTTGCCTGCAGGGGCGGGAGCGAGAACGGGTTGCGGAAAGGGAGAAGCCGCCACGCGGCCGTACGGATCGGAAACGGTGGGCACGGCAAAATAACTTTGCCAGTACGCACCGAGCGTGAACGTGGGATCGCCCGAGAGTCCCTGGATCTTTGCGCCCAGGTTGTCCGAGACGATGCGCGTCACCGTTGCCACGGCGCCGCCGACGAAGAGATCGCTTCCCATTTGTCCGGGAATGACCAGCTTCATCAGCAAAGCCGTTGCCGCGTTCAACGCGTAGCCCATGATTCCGGTGTTTTGCGCCGGAAGAGCCATCGCCGGAAGCGCTCGAGCGGCAATGTAACCGCCAGAGGCCACGATGATGCGCATCCCCTCGCCAGGTTGAAGGCCGAGCGGATTTCGCCGGTGATGGCGATAATGGTGCTTGTGATGATGTCTGTGAGCCAAATGAATCACCCCCTCTCGTCTGTCCATTTGTCCGCGCTTGCCGCGCGGAAACGGATTCCAAATTCGTATGCGAGCCACTAGACCACCTCCGCAGCAATCAGGCCGACGATTGCCGCAGCGGCGATAAACATCCACGAAGGCAACGCCGTCGACGGCGCGGCAGCCGGAACGGCGAGCGTGCTTCCAGTCGAAACGGCCGGCGCGCTCGCAGGGCCCGCGCCGGCTGATCCGCTGCCGGGCTGCGCAGGCATGGAAACTGTCACGGGCTTTGCGATCGGAGCGACGCTCGACATCGGAGCAGGAGCGGGAACCGGCGCCGGCGGCGCGGGCGCTTGCATCGCGGCATACTGCGCCTGCCAGTACAAAACCATGCCGAGCAAAATGACGCTCAACTCGCAATTGCTGTTGCACCACGGCGAATTGTTGATGGGCTGGCCGCCGCCGGGAATTCCCGAAGGGCCCGAAATGCTTCCATTCGCGCCGCCGGCCTGCATGACCTGCGAATAAATTTCCGGAAGGGCTTGCGCCGCTGCCGCGGGAGTAGTTTGTCCGCTGGCCACGGCCTGGGCGATCACGGCAAAAGCATTGTCAACGGCGGGCCACACGCTGCACCCGAAATTCAAATCACGCTGCACCGCGGCGGCGTGATGCGCGAAAATCATGCCAATCACGCTGATCAAAAGTCCCGCGCCCAGCGTCGCGGCCCCGAGAGCAATGCCCGCTGTGCTCGTAGCGGCGATAATTCCCGTGGTAGAAAGAATTCCTTCCGTACCCGCCGCGGCGGACAAGGAAAGTCCGCTGGCGGTTTTGAAAAGCTGCAAAGGCTGGGCCTGCACGCCCGAACAATCCGGACCGAATCCTCCGCTGGTGCCGATGTTCGCGGATTCGATGGCGGACTGTGCCTGGCTCAACCAACCCGGATTCTGGAATTGCGCGGGATTCAGGTTTTGGCCCGAGTACATCTGAATCGCCTGCTGCAACGCCGCCGCGGCCGTCAAAGTCGGATTCGCGCCGAGGCCTCGGAGCGTGCCGCACTTTCCGCCGCAATCGCATCCGCAGCCCTTTAGAGTGCGTACGCCGAGTGGCGGAGGCGAGCTCAGGAGAACGTAGCCGCTTAGGTTACGTTTGGCTCGATCGAGTTGGTAGGCTCCAAGCATTAATGGCTCGTGACCCGTGCCTCGTGACCCGTGTAAACCTTTGTTGACATTCCCTCGTGCATGACAACCTTTGTTGACATCGCTTCCCGCCTCATTGCCTCACGCCCCGCTTTCACCAGGCCGCGAAAAATCTTTCGTTCCCGTCGACGCCGCGCCGGCGTCATCCTAATTCGCTTCATCACGGCTCAGTCGAATGTCAGCAGCCCGCCGACGAGAAAACCCATCTTCTTCGCCGGGCTGTACAGAAACGCGGGCTTTGTGCCATTCGCGGGATTCGTGCGGCCGCGTAGGATCGGCATCGAAGCCATGACCACGATCGCGATTTGCAGCACCGGCTGCAGAACGAGATACCGCGTGCCATCGCGGCCGAAGATTTGCCCGCTCGCGTAGTAATCCATGTCCTGCCGGATCATCGGCACGGGCGGATCACTGGGAGACATCCGCACATAGCGCGGATCCGCCATCTTCGGCGGATACTCGACGCCGCGGGGAAACAGAAAAACTTCCGTGCGCTGCGTGTGGCCGTCCGCCATGTGCGCGAGGTACGGAAAACAGTTTTGATTCCAATCGAGCGTGAGCCCCATCTTCTTCGTGATGGGAGAGATTTTTTCGCGCACCGCGTCCTGGAAATACGCGCTGTCGTCCGAGATGCCGAGCTGGATGCGCATCACCTGGCCCACGGGAGTCCAGTGCCGGTTGCGGATCGCCGCCATCTGCTGCGCGAGCTGCTCCGCCAGGTTCAGCGGGCCCACTCTTTGAACCGCCGGAGCTCCTGCCGTCATTCGTTGTGCTGCGCTGCTCATCGACTTCCTTACCGCGAAAGCTCCCCTTACCGGGGACTTTCGCTTTCTAATTTCTGATCCAGGCGCCTTCGATTCGGTACGTCGCGCGATCGAGGATCAACCTTCGCATCTTTCGGTCGTACCAGATGTGCGGGCACGTTCCGCCCTCTTCACCGAACTTGTGATCCCAGCGCGCATCCTCGCCGCGCGCGGAGGCGGGCACTTCGCTGCCGAATTTCGCCATGCCGTAACTGATCGCGCGGCATTCACCCAGATGAACGCGCTCCGCATCGCTCGAGCTAAAAACGCGGAGATCGTTTTCCGAAAGGTCCTGGCCGGTTCCGACGATATAGAGCTGCCGGCCGGAGGCATCCGCGATCAGCTCAATGTCCTGGCCGGGAAAACTGATTTCCTGCACGACGTCCGTTTCTCCGGAGGACGTCGGCTTGATGGCCACGGCGATGAATTCTCCGCAGTCACTGTAATCGCCGGCGGGAACGTGCGGCTCGTCCGCAACGTAGAAACTTTCGCTCGGCTCGCCGGAGAATCCCTCTCGAAGCGTCCGCGCGCTTTCCGCGGAGTCGGCGTTTTTTCGCTTTTTCTTGCCGGAGAAAAGCTCCTGATAGGATTTCTGCGCGACCACATCTTCCGCGGCGCCCTCGGCGAAGCTCCCTAGCGCGCCTTCAAACTGATTCGGCGGATTTGGGAGAGCATTCCTCATGCGTTTCGTTTGGCGAACGATCCGCCGCGCGCGCGACAAATCACTCAAGGATTGAATTTGCGCCCTTCCGATGCCGAGCCGGCCGAACGCCAGGCGCTCATCGATGGGCAGGGAATCGTAGATGTCCCGATTCGCTCTGCCTCGCGCGTCCTGCTTGTTGTCTCCGCGTCTCCCGCCCGGATTCGCTCCCATCAGCAGCAGCTCGGCGGGATTCTTCATCGCCACGGGACAGGGATTTTCGTGCTTGGGATGCAGAATTCCCACGACGATGCCGGAGCCTTCGCGCCGCGGGCCCGGAGGAAACGCGACGCGCACCTGGTGCGTTCCCGCGCGCACCGTGCGGACTTTAAAGCCACTAGGAACGCTGCGAACTTCCTGATGGCGAAACCGCGATGTTTCGTAAGGCATGACGTTTTTACCGCGCGAGCACCGCTTGCCGCAGTCTCGCGCTCGAAACCTTTACTACTCCGTACAAAAAATTCGCCGCCGTAACACCAAAATCAACATGCGGCGTAAATCCCGTTCCATCAACAAAACCCGTTCAGCTATCACTGCCCCTGGAAAATCTCGAATCGTTCAAATCGCCTGGAAACCGCCTTAGTGTGCATTTTCGCTTCCGGGATCCCGTCCATCGGAAAATGCGCCTTTTGGCGACTTCTTTACCGCGCGAGCGCTTCCTTTTTAGCCGCTCTCGCCGAGCGAGCCGGAGCCTTGCGCTCAGCTTTTCGCGTTCTCTCCCAGATCTCCGTGATCGCCCGTCTCGCCGACGTCGCCGCATTCCGGCGCGTGACCGCTTGTGGCCTTTGCGATTTCGTTTTCCTTCGCGGCCACGTCCAGGTCCTGCGCGCTTGGGAGCGGAGCTGCAGGCGGTACAGCGGGCGGAGCTGCGGGCGCAGCAGCAGGCTGTTCGCCCGACGTCGGCCACGTGGATCCGTCAGTCATTGCAGTGCTCCTTTACGCAATCGCCAACATGGCGGCATTGACATTCCACAGCCTGAACAGCGACACTTGAGTGCTCCCGAACTTTCCCTCTGGAGATGAGGTACGCAGATCAATCCCACGATTCCGCCGCTGCCGCCTGCGCAGTCTCCGACGTTCACGCAGCAGCAAATTGCTGTCTTTTCGATAGCGGTTATTCTTGGGTTCGTGTTGCTGCGCAGCGTCTATCGTCGGAGACAAAACGCGGTCCACAACTTTCGTTATTTTCTGATTGCTGGAATTTTCGGCTGTGCCGCTTACCTCATGGCTGGCTCTGATCCGGCCTATCAGGCTGCTGCTCCAATCATCACGACACTCGTAGTGATCGCGATTTTTGCAATGCGTCCATCGCGTAAGCGGCGAATTCCTCAATCTGTTCGTCGTAAAAAGATTAAGGAATGGGAGCGTAAAACCGGAAAAAAATTTGATAGCCGAAAATACGAACTCGATCACGAGGTTCCGTTTTCTAAAGGCGGGAGCCACACGACGGATAACCTTCGCATTCTGGAAAAAGAAAAAAATCGCTCCAAAGGCGCGCGCGGACCGTGGTGGGACGTTCTCGGCTTGTTTCAGTAATCTCATAGTTTCTTGATCACCGGCGGAAGGATTACGATCGCCGCAAGGGCAGCCACGAGATATCCCCAATTTGATTCAAACCATGTCGTTATCGTCTGAGGAGCGCCTGGGGCTGCAGTGGCGGGCAATTGTCCGCCTACAGAAGTTAGAACAAGCTGAGGAGTCGCCGTCAGGTTGTTCCCCACGATGGATTGAATCAGAGAATTGAAAATTGACTGCACATCGGACCATTGTCCAAATGCCACGTTGTTCTTGCACACGAGCTGAATCCCATAATTGATCGGTCCATTGCTGGTGGGACTGCTCGAAAGGACGCTGATCCCGTACGGAGCTAGACCAGTCGTCATCGAAGCAATGACTGTATCTGCCGAAGTGAGAGGGTGAAGCAGTGCGAGGGACCAGGCTGCCGTAAACGTGAGAGTACTTCCGGCCGGAACAGCTCCTGCAGTTTGAGCAGGAATCTGATAGTTAGGGGTCCCAGTCGGAGACGGAGTTGGAAGCGGTGGTTGAGCTGGACCTGTCACCAACGAAACGGGCTGAGGCTGTGGAAGTTGCTGATTCGGATTGGCGAGTTGGTTCATCAACCCGCCAACCGTCGTCCCGCCGTTCAGCAAATTGGCGAGATCGTTATCCGTCGCGCCCATCACGATCAGCGTTTGAATGTCTCCCGGATCGTAGCCGGCCGACGTCAGTTGCTGAACGAGCGCATCCTGCGCGGCGTCGCCCAGGCCGCGGAATCCGTAAAGTCCGGAGAGCGTGCTCAGACGTCGCACTCCGAGACGGTTTCCTTCGAACGTGGGCATCGTGGCGTAACTCATTTGCGTCCTCTCGACATCACGCCCACTACGAGCAGGACCACTAATCCTCCGCCGGCCAAAATTCCCCAATTCGGCAATCCAGGGATCACGGTGCTCTGCGTGAACCAGGAAGCTCCGGAAACGCCCGCCTGGGCGAGCAGGGCATTGGCCGACGCGGTGTATTGCGCGGAAAGCGCGGGATTCGAGGCTTGCAGCGCGGCCGCCTGCGCCTGCAGCGCTTGCGCCTGAGACACGAGCGAAGCCTGCGTCGTCGGCGCGACGGGCGGAATCGCGGGATTGATTTGCGGCTGGCCGCTGGCCGCTTTGGCGATCGATGTTCCAAGTGAACTGAGCGAACCGACAATTTGCGACCAGGGCGTCGCGGCCTGCGCGGATGCCGTTCCGGGAGAAGTGATGCTCCCTCCGGAGCTCACGATCGCGGGCGCGGCCGATATCGGGCCCGGGGTGTATGGAGCGATCTCCGGCGAAATCGGCGCCTCCATTGGATAGAGAGCAACCGACGTCGGCGCCAGCATCGGCGAAAGGCTTAGATTGCTGAGATCCACCGGAGCGAGAGGCAGGTTCGACAAATCCACGTTGTCATCCTGGCCGAGGCCGGCGGCGAGAAACGATCCCATCGTGCCGCTGCGGATGATCCACGGAGATCCTTGCAGCGCAGCGCGCTTGGAATCGAAAAACGCTTTCCAGTTCACTCCGTCGGCGTACCCGTGCATCGTGCCCGCGGGCAATCCGCGCAGCGGAACGCGCGCCGGCGCCCCCGGGTTGAAGACTGGCGTTGGTCGGTAGAGGAAACTCATGCTTTTTTCTTCATCCTTCGAACTCGGCGAATGCCTGCGGACATATAGCGCAGCAGGGAAGTGCGTTGCATTCCGGCGCAGCGGCGTCCGTTCATGTATCGCAGCTCCCGCCAATCTCGCGCGGCTTGCATTCCGTCAAGGATTCGTTCAACCGCGACTTTGATATCCGCCTGCATCAGCGTTTCTTTCCTCCGCCCATCAGGAGCGCCACGCCCAGGGCGACGCCCGCGGCGAGCAAAGCGTTTGGCACGTTGTATGACATGATCGGCGTCGTGCCGCTGAGCCATGAAGCAACCTGATCCGTCAGGCCTGGCGCCGCGGTGACGACGGTGCTCGTCGTCGGGCTCGCCGCCGTCGTGGATGCGAGCGCGCTTACCGTCCACGTGTTTGTCGCGCCGCTGAATTGCCAGGTGTTTCCGGAAGAATCGATATACGGCGACGTCGTGGGATATCCGATCGGAACCGGAGTGCCGTAAACTTGCGTGGCCGTGGACGCTGTGGCGGCGATCGGAGCGGCAGTGGGAACGGCCGGCAGAGAAGCAGGCGCGGCGGAAGGCGCTGCCAAGTTATACGGAGTTCCGACGCTGATCCATGCGCCCTGCGAGCTCGAGTATTCCCACTGCGATCCGTCGGATGGATTGATGAAAACGGAATCGATGGGAAAACCGATCGGCACGGGAGTGCCCGCCACTTGCGCGGCGCTCGATCGATTGATCCCGAAGGAAGGACTCGCAGTTCCCCCTCCACTCGAAACGTAAACCGAAGTGGGCGGAGCTGCGGGCGGCACCGTGACTTGCGGCGTAGGAGAAGATTGCGAGGAAACGGGAGGCGCTAAAGTTTTGAGGGGACCGGGAGCAACTCTCGACATAACCGTGGGAGGCGCCGGCGTGGGAGGCGCAACCGATGGCTGCGTTGAGGGAAGCTGATTGTAAACGTTGCTGAAATATTCCCGTAAAGGCGCGCCGAGATTTCCGAGCGTCACCGGATTCATCGCGGCTTTGGCGGCCGGCTCCGCGGGCCCGCGATAATCGGTGTACAAATATCCGCCGAGCGTGATGCTCTTCGAGAGATCACGCACCCCGTTATCGTTTCGAGTTGGGAAGTAAACTCTTCCCATCAGTTTCTCCCGCTCGTCTGTCTCGCTCGCATTAGTGCCTCCGCCCCGCAAAGGCGTAAGCGACGAGGCCGAGCGCAACGAGGCCGAGGATCCACGGCGTCGCGCCGCCCTGGAGCGTTGCAACGAGGCCCCCTCCCGAGGCATATCCCGCGTTGGGCACTACGGCGCCAGGCGTCAGGCCGGTGTAGTAGCTTGAATACGGCGACACGCCGGACGTGTAGCTCATGGGAAGCGTAGGCTGGCCTTCGACGGCGCTGGCGATTTGCGCGGCGCCGGATTCAAGCGAGGCGAGAGCGGTGATGTCCGTCGACGCGTCGCCCAGGATTGCGTAACCGCTCAGCGAGCTGCAGCGGCCGCCGCTCATGTCCTGATACGCCCGATCGGTGAGCGACCACACGCGCTTGCGGAAATATTTTTGTGGCGCGGATCCGTATGCGCTGCCCGGGCGCGCCACGTCCATCGCGACCCAATTCCCGGGAAAAACTTCCGCCTCGGGATAAATGTGGGAAAACTCGTCGGGCGCGGAAGGATCCGCGGCGATCGTCACGAGGCGCGAGGGAATTCCGATCGTGCCAAGCAGGGAAGCAATCAGCACGCTTGCGTCGTCGCAATCGCCCGCCCAGATTTGCAAGAGCACGCGCGCTGGGCGAAGCGTTTCCTTCGGACCGAACGGCCCGACGGGATCCTCGATGTAATGAAAGCGATTCGCGACGGCCGCATAAATTCCCTGGGCTTTCGCGTCGCGGCTGAATTGATCGCCGGAGCCGCGCACCATCTGGATCGCGGTCACATTGACGAAGGGATCTTTCACCGCGTCGTCAACGAGCTGGCGGATCACATTGATGGTTTGCTCGACGCCCTGATCGCCGCCGGCAAGCGGCGTGCCCATCACTCCGTTGAATGATCGCAGATCAGAAAACATGATTCGTGCCCCGTGATTCGTGGTCCGTGGCCCGTGCAAAAAAGAAAGGCGCGGTTTGGGGCCGCGCCTTCGTCAGGGACTGCTCGGCGATCACGCTGCGCACGGTTTCCTCCCAGAGATTTCTCGCTGGACTGCGCTCGCGGCAGCGACTCTCAAGGCGAAGGCTCCCGGTAAGTGGCGCTTCGCCGTTTGATTTGTAGCGCACGCGCCGACGGTGCGCCTTTTCCTAAACCTAAGTAAAGGGCGCTCGTGTTGCATGAGCGTAAGACACTCATATCCACGGATGCGTCACGCGCGTGCCCGCTTGTACACAGAGTTGATTTACTGTATAAGCTAGGGGCTAGTTGCACGCCCGAGGGCCACTTTCCCCGGCATTCGGCGGCAGGAGGCGAATTTTGGAGTATCTATGGCCGTCAAACCAGCCGCAGGAGAAGTAATCGAGCAAACCACTCGTACCCGAATCGTTCCCCCGGACCCTCCACCATCTGCGAATAACCGTCCCCGAGACATTTGGGAATACGTGGAGAGCGTTCCGCTCGGCGATTGGGCAAACGGAGAGCGGCAATTCACGATCTACCGGGGCCGCAGCTCTCAAAAGGCCGATGAGAAGGTCTGGGTGGGAAAATTCCAGGAAAAAATCACTCCCGAAATCATTCAGGAGCGCTGGGGCGGCGGAGAATACAACGTCTGGATGAAAGTTCCTCCTGGATTGCAGTTAGCTTACAACGTCGACCTCAAAATCGAGGGGCCTCCAAAAGCATTTTCCGGTTCCACGACGTCAAATGGCGGCGCGTCTGCTAGTGAGATCGGACAGTTGATTGCGATGATGCGTGAGGACCGGCAAATGTTTTTGGCTGCGATGGAGAGAATGAGTGGTACCGGATCGGCCGCCCAGGCGATGAAGGACGCTCTCACTCTCAATAGCCAGGTTTTTAATTCCGCAGTTCCCGCCGTAGTGAAAACATTGGAGGGAGTCGGTTCGCACGGCGCACCCGCACCAAGTCCGATGGACGAGCTTACCAGGCAGTTCATGGCGGCGGCGATTCAGAAGATGGTGAATCCGGCGGATCCGATCGAGAGTTTCACAAAAATGGCCACAGCGATGGGCGCTCTTGGATTCAAGATGGGAGGAGGGAATCCATCGGGCGGTGTAGCCGTGGAGCTCGCGCGCGGATTGCTGAATAATTTGCCGCAGCTCGCCGCGCACGCTGCCGGCATCATGGATCAGTACCGCCGCGCCGAGGAAGCGAAGATGCATACCGTCGCTCTGATGCGCGGTGGATCTGGGACGCACGTAATCACTCAGCCGCCCGCGCCCCCTGCAGCGCCTGCGCCGCCTTCGAACGTAATCGAAATTCCGTCAGTGGCCGCGGCCGAACCGCAGCCCGCGGCGCCGACGGGGACTATGACTCCGGAGCAATCCATGCAAGCCGAGCAGCTTTTCCAGTTCGTGGAAACAAAAGTTGTCGAGCTCCTGCTGAACACCGATCTCACTCCAGAGGAAGCGGCGAACGATGCGCTCACCTTCATCGACGTGACGGACAAGAACCTGGTGGACGAGCTGCTCCGCCACGGCGAGCAAGGCTTGCGCTGGGCGTTCTCCAAACGAGTGATCCTGCAGCGCGTTCCCTCCGGACCGCGCCTGGACGCTTTTATCGCCGAGTTCGTAAAGAACGGCAGAAAAGTGGCGATGCCGATCCCTCCGGTGCCGAATCCGAATATCCCGCCCGCCTGACGGCAGGCAGGCCCGCCTGACGGTAGGCAGGCCAGCGTGAAGTTTTCACAACTTCACAGCATTTCCACAAGCTGATTGCCGCATCCGAATTCATATAAGAGATATATCGGCTCCTCCACTTGACAGGCGCGCACGGAGGTTCTAGCCTCGCGTGCTTTACGAGGAAAAAGAAGGGAGTGGGGCCGGACCCCTGCCAGGATTCTCTCCGCTCCCTTCTAGAATCCTGGCAAATGGCAAAACAAAATTCAGAGATTGAGCAATCGCTTCCCAATAACATCGAAGCGGAGCGGGCCGTACTCGGCTCGATCCTGCTCAACAATTCCGCGCTTGATACCGTCTCGGAGAAAATCCTTCCCGCCGAATTCTTCCATGTAAATCACCAGAAAATCTATCAGGCGATGCTTGCGGTCCACGAGGACGAAAAGCCGATCGACACGATCCACCTGTCCGAATACCTGGAACGCGAACGCGCGCTCGAGCTCGCCGGCGGGGTCGCTTACATCGAACAATTGCAGGACGATCGCCCAGCCGTGAGCAACGTGGCTCATTACGCGGAAATCGTCCACAGCAAGGCGCGCCTGCGAAAACTGATCAAGGAAACGGAATTCGTTCAGAAGCGCGCGCTCGAGGGATGGGCCGATATCGATTCCCTGGAAGAGCAATTCCACAGCGCAATCGAAACGAATACCGGGATCGTCGCGCACCCCAACGGAAACGGCAACGGGCATTTAGGCAGTTCGCTGATCGATTTCCTCAAGATGGAATTCCCGCCGCAGGAGCATTTGATCGAAGGGTTGATCCCCCGCGGGGCATCCGTGATGATTGTGGCGCTCCCTCACCGGATGAAAAGTTTTTTCACCACCGGCCTGGCGCTCGCCTGCACCGTCGCAAGCGAGAAGGCGATGGGCAAGCTGGAAGTGAAAAAGCCGGTGAAGACCATGCTCGTCCAAGTGGAGGATCCCGAGGAAGTTGTCCAAAAACGGATCCGCGATTTTATGACGACCACGCAATTCCTGAACTGCAATCCGGAAAACGTATGGGTCGTGAAGCGCAAGGATTTCACCGGCTTCACTCCGCAATGGTGCAAAAAGCTGGTGAAGCAGGCGCAGGAGTTCGAAGCCGATATCATCGTCTTGGACGTCCTGCGGCGGATCTTCGAAGGACACGGCGATCTGAACAGTCCCACGGATACGTCGAAGTTCCTCGAAATGATCGACGCGATTCGAGACGTCACCGGTGCCGCGATCATCCTGGTCCACCACGAAAACAAGAAAGACGCGGACCTGATGAACGCCGCGGCCGGCAGCTACAACTTCCCCGGCTGGGCCAACGTGATGATCCAGTTCAAACGCAAAACAATTACAGGGAACGTTTCACACGTGGAAATTGAAGTGGACAACAAGCTCGGGACGTCGGCCGAGCCGATGCGCATGGTCCTGGATCTGGCTTCTCCGTACCCCGTAGTCTTGCAATCTCTGGATGAGGGAGAGGGATTGGCCGACGCGCTTCACGAGATGGATACCGAATGGACGATCAGAACATTGATCGAAGTGATGGGAATCTCCCGCACGAGCGCGCAGCGGCGGATCAGGGAATGGGAAAAGCAAGGACTGATCCGAAAAGTTTCCGGCGGGAAAAAAGGCCGCGGCGGATTGGCTTATTACACAGGCGTAACACCCTCCAGTATCTAACCCTCCCAAAAGCCCGGTTGTGAATAAAAGGCGAAACGTACATTATCACGCGCCAAACGCCGTCCCTCGCGCGCGTAGAGAGAGGGAAAGTGGGCATTTGACACTTAACCGCATAGCATTAAACGGGTTATATATGCCCACAGCGTTTGGGCATTTAGGGGGTATGGGCATTTAGAGGGCATTTAGGCGGGCATTTGGGATGTGGCTTGTTTTGAGTCTTATAGCCTCTTTTTCGGCCTTAATGCCCGCGTTTCTCTCCCTCACCCCCCCTAAAAAGCCACCATGTAGGAAGTACACGATAAGAGAGGAGGGCTTGTGGAGAGCGCAGTTCACTTACTTTCTCTTTCTTTCTTTTAGTCTCTCCCACCCTAAACATATAAGAGAAATAAGTCTTGACAAGAGTTATGCAGTCTTATATCTTGTGGGCATGGGGTCTGATAAGCTATATGCGGCGCCGGGTTACATAACTAGGTTTTCCACAACCTTCCTAGGTTATACACAATTCAGTAAGTGCCTGCCGTGCATCCCTCTACCCGCCCAGGGAGGGCCTACCAAAATGCAAAATCCACCAATCGATTTCCTGCTCGTGTGCTCGGGTATGTCTCTTAGGGAGTTCGAATTAAACCGGTTAAACCAGGCCGCAAATTTGCGGAAACACATCCGCGCGATCGAGGACGATCTGCGCCAGGCGGAAGCCGAGGCGCTATTCGCGCGATGGCTGATAGAGCACCGCGACGAGCTATTTTCAGCCGGCCGCGCGCAAGCGCTGCAGGAAGTATTCGAATTCATGCTGCCTGCCCGTCCCTGCCTGTCGGCAGACATGGCGGCAGGCGGGCCCGCCGCCGCGGCGCCGCGGCGAATCGAGGGCGAGCGGAGGGTAAAGGAGATATGCGCGTGAATGTTCAAGTGAAAAGGCCGGCAAGGGTGCCGCGGTCCAGGCGGCGCCAGGATAAAAATCCCAAGGCGCAGACGGTGAGTTTCGGCGCCTACCCGGAGGAAATCGAGCGCTGGAAAAGCAAGGCGAAAGATGCCCAGCGCACGATGAGCTGGTGGATCCGCAGCCGCCTGCTGGCAATGGACGCGATCGACGAAAACGGCCGGCACGCGGAAGTGCAGGAAGCCGTACAGGAGAAAGCCTAGATGCGATACCGAATTCCGATTCTCGTTCTTGCGTTGCTGGTCGTTTGGCGGCCGGCATTACGGGCGCAAGGGGTCCGGCGAATCGACACTCGCCGGACTCACATTTCCGCGCTGCGCGATTGGCGGTTCTGGACCGGTGAAGCCATCATTGCCGCATCGCAGATAGTCGACGGCGCGTCAACCTGCCGTGCATTCGCAAGCGGCGCCGTGGAAACGAGCCCGATAGGGCGCGGCGGGCATAGCTGCAGGACCACCGGCCTCGTTCTTGGCGGCGCGTTTGCCTTTGATACCACGCTCAATCTGCTCGAGCACAAATATTTCATTGAGAAGCCTGGCGGCGCGTTCGATGACGTGATCGCTTTTTCCGTGCCAGCGGCGGTCGCGCCGATTCACTTCGCTGCCGCCGCGCACAATTTCCGCGTCGCGGATCGGCCTGATATTTCAAGCGCGGTCGCACGGATCGCGCCAGGAGCTCACGAGTGACGTTCCAAGGGCGCCAATGGCTGATGCGCATCGAATGGCGGCTCGCCGCCAGCTACGGAATCGCCATCAGCGAATCAGATTGGCCGTGGGCCCGGGCAATCGAAAGCGCCTGGACGATCGTCCGGCGATTGCATGAAAGAAGCGCCAGCCCAGGATTATCACGCTATCGCGGAGGGATGATTCAATGACGAAGAAAACGGCGGTGATCCTGATCGTGGCATGTTCCGTGATCTCGGCGGTGATCGGCGCATCCTGCGGAGCGGAATACACCATGCGGCAATGGGAAACGGCCGACTCAGCGCGCGCCGCCAGGGAAACGGCTGCGGAAAAGCAGCGCGCCAGCGCGATCTCGGCGCGAGATGCCGCCGATCAAAGCCTGCTCAGCCAATTATTCGATTGCCGCGCGCAATTTTCCGAGGGCACGATTTTGTATGAAACGCCGGCGAATACGCAGCTCTCGATCGGCTTGCGAGGCGTGCTGGGTTTGCCGGTGAACGTCACTCCGGGATTGAACGTCGTTCCCCGGTGGTGGGTCCCCGCAAAGATCAAGCCGCAAATATACGGCCCGGCGCAGGGAGCGGTTTATTACTACGTCGGCGGGGACGGCAAAGTGGACGGCCCCTACTTGCCCACTGCGCCCGGAGGGCAGCGGTGAAGGGATCGATCATCCTCGCGGCCGTTTTTCTGTGCGCGATGCTCGCCGTCGCTTATTGGCCGCGGGTCGGGAATCTGATCGACCGCTGGCACGACTGGCGTCTGGATCGCGCCTTCCGCCGGCGGCACCGAAGGGCATTTCGATGATTCAGATTTGCGCGTGGTGCAAGGAAAAAATCCGCGATCTGGGAGGCGACTCAAATGAGATCTCTGACGGAATCTGTGCTGATTGCCGTAGGGAACACTTTCCGGAAACTCTGCGCACGGTTCGCGAAAACGCTGCGGCGCGTGTCGCTCAGGATTCTGCGCAACGCGCTCGATCGCGCGGATGAATGGGTCCACGCGCAGGAAATAGAGTTGAGGCAGGAGGCAAGGAAGCAGGAAGTCCTAGCCGAAGTGGATCCCGCAGCCAGCCGCGCGCGCGAGCATTCGATCAAGAGATCAGGGGCCGTCCGCGGAGGACTCCTGAACGGGGCCGGGGAGATGGCATCAATCCGGCCTCGCGCGAAGGCTCTGCCCCGGCTGAAATACCAGCACGGCGAATTTGTGAGGAGCGGGGCGCACTAGTGGCCGAAAAGTTATGCCGCGACTGCGAAACGTTGGGAATGAAAGTGGCGGCGCACCGGATCCTGCCAGGCGGCACGGGTCTTTGTGACGATCATTGGCGAAAGCGCATGGGGATGCCGTCTAGAGCCCCGGCAAAGGACAACGAAATGCCACCACGCAAAAACATCGATTGGAACGCTGTCCAGGCCGATCGCGACGCCGGAATGCCGGTTGCCAAGATCTGCGAGAAATACGGCGTCTCGAATCCGACCGTGTACACGAAGACAAAGCCCCCGGCAAACGGAAAACGGCGTGCGGGGGGGGGGGGCAAAAAGACCCCGAACATCAATGCCCGGAGGTCGCTTCACCGGCGCCGCCGATTCTCTGGATACCGGCAGCATCCTGTCCACTTTGCGCAAGCGGCGTGACGCTCTGACCGCCGCGATCGAGGCGATCGAGAAATTGGAAGAGTAATGAGCCTAGTTTCAATATTTGACGGAAAGCGACGAGAGGCGATTCGAGTGTTCCCAATTCGTACGAACTTCACGCCGAACGATGAAATGGCATTCGTGGGGCATCCGCCGCTCCCGGAGTTTCGCCCCAAAGATCGAAAGACGCCGGTGTATATCAGCGTCGTTTTTACATGGACGCGGGATCTTGCCGAGAAGATCTTAGCGTCCTGGCGGGATCACTATGACGATGTTCGAATCGGTGGTCCTGCTTATGGCGATTACGGGGACGAATTTGTTCCTGGAATGTATTTGAAACAAGGCTGCACGATCACGAGCCGGGGATGCGTCAAGCATTGCGGCTGGTGCCCCGAAAAAAATCGGCCCCTTCGAACACTTTTGATCAAGCCAGGCTGGATCGTTCAGGATTCAAATCTTCTAGCCTGTCCTGAAAAGCACGTCCGTGCGGTGTTCGACATGCTGCGCGATCAGGGCCGGGCAATCTCGTTTCCCGGAGGCCTGGACAAACATTTTCTTCAACCGTGGCACCGGGAGCTATTCGATTCCATTTTAATCGACAAATTGTGGTTTGCCTGTGATGTGACGAGTGATTTGCCTTGGCTCGAGCGTGCCGCCGAAATCCTAGATGGGATTCCACTGCGAAAACGCGGCTGTTACACGATGATCGGATACGACGCCGAATCCCTGTCCCAAGCGGAAAAACGAATAGAGCGAGTATTCGAGCTGGGCTTTATGCCGTTTTGCCAATTATTCAGGCCAGACGATCACACGAAAATCTATCCGCCAGAATGGCGCGCTGTGCAGCGCAAATGGTCGCGGCCCGCGGCTTATATGGGGCGCAAGTCACCGGTCACGAGTCACGAGTCACCAATCACGGATTCAAAATGAACATCCCTCTCGGCTACGAAATCGGCAGCGGGAAGCGGGTCTCGATCCCGGTGAATCACACCGTGGTTCTGGGACAGACGCAGCTCTCCGGGAAAACCACCACGCTGGAGGCGATGGTCACGCGCTCCGGGCTGCGCGCGATCGGCTTCATCACCAAGCCGGGGGAGAAATCGTTTCGCCTGCAGACGCAGATCCCCGCGTTTTTCAGCGAGTCCACGATCGAGGAATACTGGAAGCACGTCGTCTCCATCCTGGAATACCGCAGCGGGACGCGGCTCGGCTGGCGCGAGCGCGGCGTGATCATCAAGCTCTGCCAGGATTACAAGAAGGAATCCTCGCGCATCGGAATGGACAAAAAGTCCGGCAAATCGAAGCGCGAGGCCGTGAAATATTCCTGGCGCGCGCCGAAATCCCTGCGCGATCTGCTGGCCAATATCGACGCCTGGATGCCCTTCACGCGCGGCCAGGAAGAGATGATCTGCATCCAGCTCCGCGAATATCTGCGTCCCGCGATCTCGGAAATCGAGCGCACCGTGTTTTCGGACAAGCTGAAACTGAACCCCGGCATCAACGTCATGGACGTCACCGACCTGTCCGATGGCCTCAAATCCCTGGTGATCCGCAGCGTGATCGAATGGGTCCACGCGCACGGCCGCAAGATCGTGGTGATCATTCCCGAGGCGTGGAAATTCATTCCCGAGGGGCGCAGTACGCCGGTGAAGCTGGCGCTCGAGGGGCTAATCCGCGAGGGCGCCGGCGTCGGCAATTTCGTGTGGATGGATTCGCAGGATCTCCGCGGCGTGGACAAGCTGCTCTTGCGCAGCGTGATTGTGTGGCTCTTCGGCGTGCAGCGCCAGAAAAACGAAGTGGCGTCCACGCTCGCCAGCATCCCGGACCATCCGAAACCCACGGCCACGGAAATCATGCAGCTCGGCAAAGGCGAGTTTTACGTGTGCTACGGCACCACGCTTGTCCGGACGTACGTACAGCCCGCCGGCATGGAGGACGCGCACGCCCAGGCCATCGCGCGCGGAGACGAGTCGCCCGATTCCTGGCGGCAGATTGCGAGAGCGCTGGATGAAGAGAATGAAACGACTGTTCTGCCAGAGGCCGGATCGGGACAACCCGAAGATGAAATGCGGATATCTGCTGCCGTGTCCGCATCACACAGTGACGGTGAATCTGTGCGATCAGACGTTCATGGAGCCATTGAAGGCGAATCTTACGTCGAAGCAGCGGCGACTCGTGAAGGTGATAGCGGAAGCGGTCACGGTGGAATTCGAAACGAAGTCCGGGAGGAAGGTGAAGATCCCGGCAGTGAGGACGAAGCTGTGTGGAAACAAAAATATGAAGCGCTTGAAATCGAACACAAAACGCTGATCGAGGCGCATGACGGGCTCGCGGACCGCCTTGCGAATTTAGAACAGCACATCGATCGCGTTTTCGCGGAAAAAGACAAAGGGAATCCGATGGCCGATGCTGCGGCTTTTCAGCTTCTCGGCAATTTCCGTCATAGGCAGGTTGAATTTGCTCCGTCAAGAGTCTCTCATTTTCAGGAACCCTCTGCCGGCGAGACGCCTCCCCAAGAGCGCGCGCCGGCACGTGGACACGCCGAAGCTCCGAAATTTGAAGCTGCGGCGGGAGGGGAGAACGGGGCGCCTAGGTCTTCCCCGGGCGCCCCGGAATTAAGTCCGGGCCGGATCTTCGGCGCGCGCGAGGAAATCTACCGCTACGTGATCGATCGCGCCACAAAGGATCCGCGCGTCCTGGCCGTGCTGGCGAATCGCCCTGAATTGCGCGTCACCGTCGAACGGCAAACGATCGAAGCCGATGGCGGCACGCTCCGCGGCGCCCTAGCCGTGCTGATCACGAAAAAGTTTTTCGATTCGCCGCAGAACGCCAACACCGCATTCAATGAATTGAAGCGCCTCGGCCGGCGCGTCGCGAAGCCGGGCGTGTATCGCGAGCTCGACAAACTGGCCGAACTCGGCTTCGTCACGAAAGAGGACGCCGGCTACCAGGCCGTGCCGGGAATGAAAGTCCACATCGTGGAAACAGGAAAGGCTCGCCCTGAGCGCAGCGAAGGGGCGGTCGCCGCACGATGAACCGAAAAAATTCCAACGCTGACAAACGACCGCAAGGCCCGGAGGCTGCCGCGGCGGCCTCCGGGAAAACAAACGGCGAATCGTTTGACGCATGGGCGATTGTGGAGCTGATGGGGCATAGAAAACTCGCCGGCCGCGTCTCCGAACAGATCATCGCCGGATGCCCCTTGCTGCGGATCGACGTGCCAGGCGGCGAAAAAGTTCCCGGTTTCACCACGTTTTACGGCGCGTCCAGCATTTACAGCCTGACGCCCACGACCGAAGCGATTTGCAAGGCGTACGCGGCGGCGCATCGCGAGCGGCCGGTGCAAGCATACGAGTTGCCGGCATTGAATGCTGCGCAGCTCGAAATCGATCCCGAGGAAGATCAATGAGCGAACAAAATACATCCGCCTGCGCTCCAAAAGTGGGAGCTAGGGCGGACGAGACTCCAGTGCTGCTGCCGAAGTGCCCGCACTGCGGCAAAGACATTCCCGGATTGAACGTCTCCACGATCATTCTGCCGACGCCGGCGAATCCGGCGGGAGACATGACGTTCCTTGTGCCGTGCTGCCCGTTTCCGGACTGCGGCAAGATCATCACGGCGCAATACGTGGGCTACACGCCGCGCACGCCTGGCGTGGCCACGCCGCCGCCGAATTTGTGGCGGCCGAGCTAGAGGAAATTGACGTTCCACAGTGCCAGAGCTAGCAGGTGGGCAAGAACCGGGCGCGCGGCCCACTCGCAGGACGTCCTGCGAGGCACTGAGCGCGTTCAGTCTAATTCGAGGAGGGAACGATGGCGGAACAATCGCAAGGACCGACAGTCAGCACGATGCCGCACACGTGGCAGAAGGCGCTCGAGATGTGGGACGCCGGAGACCCGGTGCCGGCATTCCAAGTCGAAAGCGAAGGCGCGACGCAAGAGCAACTCTGGGGCGAGGCGTTTCATTGTCTCAAAGCAGAAACGACCGCGATGTTCCGAGAGGGATTCACCAAGCGCGAGATCGACGTCGTGAATTCGATCGTCCACGTCGCGAAAATCGTCTCCTGGCCGCAGATGATTTCTTCGCACGTGGACGCGAAGAGCCCGGGCCTGATGATTCGAAAACCGAAGAGCGATGCCTAGTGAAGTTCAAACCGATGAGGTCCGCTGCGTCGGCTGCGGCTGCACGGATTCAAATCCGTGTCTCGATCTTGCCGGCCAGCCGTGCTCCTGGGTTGCCGTCGAATCCGACGAAATAGCGGCGGGAATTTTCCCAAGAGGGCAGCTCGCGGGGATTTGCTCGCAATGTGCGGTCAAGCCGCTCGATCAATTATTGGCGCAAGGAATTGTCTTGTGAACGAACAGATCAAGCGCGCCGCGGCTTCCCGGACGCTTTATCAGGGAGGGACGCCCCGGACGCAACGCGACGTGATTCGGGACGTGATGCTGGCCGCTGCGGATTGCGGCACCTGGCTGACTCTCGAAGAGCTTCACGCTCTGACGAAATACGGCGCCGCGTCTATCTCCGCGCAGTTGCGGCATTTGAATTCGAGCGGCTATCGGTTGATGAAACGAAAACGCAAAAACGCATCCCGCGCCGGAACGATCGACGGGCGGGGAGCCGTCTTGTGGGAATACAGCCTGACGGCGAATAAGGGAGGCAATTTATGACACGCAGAGAATGGCTGCAGAAAAATCCGCCGCCGCAGCCGGCGGGGCCTCTAATCGATCGCGCACGCGAACTCGAAGCGCAGGGCAAGGCGCTGGAAGCGGGGACGCTGCGCGGGCAGGCCTCCGCGGCGACGGCGAAATGCGCGCTGCATCCCAATACGCCGCTCTATCGCCATCAGAACCGCCAGGAGGATTTGTTCGTGTGCCAACAGGGCCCGCACTTCCTGCTGTGGACGCTCGTCGGCGCGAAGCCGCAGCTCGTGCCTCTGGCGAAGCTCGAGCTCCCGGAACTTGACGGGCCGATGTCTTAGAGGCTGGAGGTTAGAGGCTGGAGGCTTGATTTTAAGAAAGGGAAATGACGATGAAAATACGGCAGAGCAAGCCAGGCAATCTTCGGGGATCGATGACGGTCACAGGAAAGCGCATTCCGACGTTCCAGGTGCCGCGCATCGCATTCAACGAGATCAAAAGAATGTCCGCGACGTCCACCACGGCCCGGCGACTGCTGGAGCATCTGCGGCCGGCGGGTCACAGATCACGCCCGCCTGCCGGACGGGCAGGAATCACGAGTCACCGATCACGGGGTTAACGTGCCAGAGCACTACACGAAAAATACTCTCACGGCGACGTGCTGGTGCGCGAAATGCGCACGCATGACGGAGCATCGCATCGACGGCGGACGCCGCGGACCGTGCCTCGATCCCGATCATCCCGTGCCGATGGTTCGTGCCGTGATCCCGAAACTCGATCTGCCCGATCCGGAGGAACAAGGGAACCTCTTCGATGAGAAAAAACCGCGATAAAACTGTCCCCTGGAGCGCGTACGACGACCTGTGGTTGCGGCGTACGATCTATTTTGATTTTTTCGCGATGCTGATATTTGTAGTGTTGGGTTCCGCTTCAGCGGCCTTAAGATTCTGGGGACCGATGTCGATTTTCTTCATCGCGGCAGCGCTCTTTTTTTTCGATCAAAGCATTCAGCTTGGAAAATACAACGCGATGCTCCGGAACAAGCCGCGGAGCGTTTCGGGGCTCACCGAGTGGGTGCAGCTCCGGCCCTGGCAAACGGAAATCTGTTGCGCCTGCGGCACGATCGTTCACATCGATGGCGCGCCGTGGTTTCCCAATCCCGTGGATCCAGGCGGTGGTCGCTATTCGATCGTCTGCCCCTGCGGCATTGGGTATTACAAACTGAAAGAGACCGTGACTCGCCTGCCCGCCAAAGGCTCGGCGAAGGCGGGTGACTTGTGATCGGTGATCCGTGAAACATCAATCTCGATGCCCTTATTGCTTCCGGAAGATCGTTCTCGAGGTTCAAGGAACAATTGAGCCCAATCAGCAAGGGCACGCAAAACGGAGGGCAATTCAAACGCTCGCGAGAATCATGGACGTCGAAGAGCGAACGATCTATCGCTATTTGCACGAGAGGAAACAAGGCCGCCCGCGTGGCAGCAAAAAATCGTGACCGCCATCCTCAAAACGCTGCCGACGTTTTTCGCCCGCGGGCGGATCGATCAATTCCTCGCGACGGAGTTTTCGTTTTTTTATTTCACGCTCGGCCGCGGCCAGCCGAAGAATTCCATCCAGGAGCTCTATTTCACGCACAAGGGAGTGATCCTGGGACATTTTGATATCGATTACGTTTGCAAGAATGCCGGGCAGCTCCCGAAATTGACGACGCTCGACGGACGTCCATCTGAATGGCAGATCAAGCCGGACCGCTGGGTTGCCGTCTGCCGGTCGCCGTTTCATCGCCTCGAGGAAAAGCTGTTCCACAGCGGTTTCCGCGGCTGGCGGTATTTCGACCTGGAAGCGTATCGCGGCACGCTCGATTCCAAGGTGCTCCTATGAAGCGCAGCGCAGCGAAGGGCGGACGGCCAAGCGCTCGCAAGGCGCCACGGGTAGCACGTACTAAGCCCGGCACATCACAGTCCGCCCCTCCCTTCGCTGCGAACGCTCTGGACAAGCCGTTCATTGCGGTGATCGAGGAATTGACGCTCGAGCGCGACAAGCTGCGCTCCGCGGTCCGCGACGTCCTGGCGTTTTACGATCGCGTGCCCACCTGGTCGCCGGATAACGCTCCGGAAGACAGATCCGCCGACTTCAAGCGCCTTGCGGAGATTCGCGCGCTAGTTCCCAAAACTTAGAAATGCGCCCCGCCGATTTGCCTGCCGTCGAAATCCTCGGCCTCCGAAAGCCTCACGGAACGCGATTGCGATACATGACGGGCTGCAAATGCCTGATCTGCCGAGCGGCAAATTCCAACTATGAAACGATGCGAGATTCCCGCCGGCGGATGGGTTTGTGGAACGGCCTGGTGAGCGCGGCGCGAGCTCGCCGGCACATGCTGATATTGTCGCGCGCCGGCGTCGGCCGAAGAACCGTCGGCCAAATCGCGCACATTTCCGATTCGGTCCTGTTCAAGATCCGGAGCGGCCAGCGGAAACAGATTCGCGCCCTCACCGAGAAAGCGATTCTCAATGTGTCACGCTACGCGATTCACGGGAGCTCGCTCGTCAACGCCAAGAAATCCTGGCAAAAGATAAATTGGCTGCTATCGGAAGGATTCACGCGCGCGGCGATCGCCAGGATGATGGGAGCAAAAAGTCCGGCGCTTCAATTGAAACGCGATCGCATCACCGCCTTCAACGCGCGGAAGATCGAAGAAATCTGGAAACGCTTTCAGTAGACCGGCTCAAATCAATCATATAAGACTTATATCGATTTGTGCATGTTTTGCGCACTTTCGTGCATCGGGACGCCTCTAAACGTCATAAAAACCCCGGCGCGGGCGGACGTGGCAGGGACTTTGGCATCAGGGATGACACGTAAGCCTATCCGACCGTCCGGTGCCGTCAAATCGGCTGTAATGCGTTTTTCGAGGCTGGAAAATACGGAGGCAGGGAAGCAGGGAAGCAAAGAGGCAAAAAAAGGAAACGCGCCAGTTGGCCCTCCAATCGCTCGCCGTCGAATCGTCTTCCGGCGTCGATCTCTGGCGCGTTTTTCCGCCCGGCACCGTCCGCCAGAGGGGAGGACGATCCCGGGCTGCTCGTAGAGAAGGGAAGGGGTCAATTTCCCTCTCCGCGAATTTCGGAAATCCTGGGAGCAGCGCCTTACCACGTCTCCCCTTCTCGGAGAGGAAAATCAGGCGACGTACGTGTTGCCCGTCGAGGCTGAAAAACATTCCCTCCCTGTAGGATCGCTGACTTCGGCGCCCCTCCCAGGGTTTTAGTGCTATTCCGCTATGGCGCCGGCGTGACGGTGGGATCTTGCGCCGTTGGCAGCGCGTTCTGCGCCAGCGCAATCGCCTGCAGCGCGGCCGCGCCGCTAATCGATTTGCCGGAGCTTTTCGCCGCCGAGATCAGATTGCCGACGGCTTTCGAGACGCTCATCGTTCCCGATACGACGTCGGTCGCTTCGCCGAGAGCGGTCACGGCCAGCGGCCCGATCCAGCTATTCAGGAGAGCCTTCCCGGCCGATTCGATTTTCGCGGCCTCGTCCGATCCGATGAGTTCGGCGAGATCCTGTTCCACGATCGTCACCTTGCTCTTTATCCAGTTCCAGATTTTCTGCAGCTCGCTTTCGGCGGATGCAGGTATTGCGGGTGTGGCTGATGTGCTCATGCGTTTCTCCTCTCGCTTGCCCGCCGTAGCCTTGGCGAAGGCGGGTGATCCGTGTCTACTGTGCAGGCAGTTGCAAAAACCCGTTCAAATACACGCACAATTTCGATGGCGATGTCCGATTCTCCCATCGATTCATGCACCAGTCAGAGAACGTGACTTCGACCTTAAACATTTCCATGATCCGAATCTCGATAGGCCGTTTGAACTTTGATTCGGCCCTGAGCTCGTCGAAATCGCCTTTCGAAAGCAAAACTTCTTTGTCCATATTCACGATCGATGCGAGAGCTGCACACTTCGCAATCGAAGACTGCCATTTCAATTTGTGCCCTACGAAGAGCGCAATCGTCGATTCCGCATACCATTTTGATTTCGCTGAGATCACGCCCTCGTCGTCTACGAAGTAGCATTCAATCCCATCGACAAGAAACGTTTTTGGCGAATCCAGCATCGCGGAGAGATAACAATTCGTGTCGTTCTCCGTCTTTACGTGGAATCCATACTTCACCGGCGTGGACTGGCCCAACGGCAGAATGAATCCGCTGGCGCGGTCCTCGGAAAGCGCAGACGGCAAATAAATCGTGTCGTAAAGCGGCTGATAAATGTTTTCCAGTTCCATCGTTTCCATGCGCCTTCCAATTTTCACTTCGCGGCCGTGGCCACTTGCGCGGCCGGGCCGGCAATTTCAAAAAGGAACGCCTTGATCGCGTGCCAGGTGCCGCGGACGGGCGCGAGCTCGCGATGGACGAACGCCGCGGCGTCGGCCGTCATTCGCTTGCCGTCCGCGCTCATGCCTTCCAGGTTGCCGGCGGAGGCGTCCATGTGATCGAGCGTTGCATGGATCGCGGGATCAGACATCGCCGAGGCGGCGGCCGTCGTCGCGCGGATCCCGCCGTCGATCATTGGGCGCAATGCGTCGATCGTGTCGTCAATTTTCGCGGTGGTGTCCGTGAGGTTGCGCATCGCAGACGCTTCCAGCGCCGACGTCGCGTCCAGGCTGGCCGAGACGCGCGGAAGAACCGAAGTGTTGAATAGCTCGACCGTCACGTTCGCGGAATCGAGCAGCGCATTTGTGCGCTGGGAGAGTCCCCGGAAATAATCCTGCTGCTGCTGGAAGGCGTCGCGCTCGTGCTCGCCCACCTGGGCGAACGTCTTGGCCGCGCTGGCAATCTGCGCCTCCGCGTTTTTCGTCGGCAGCGCCAGGCCGACGAGCTGCCCGGAAATTTTATCCGCGTCGATCCGGAGCTCGCGGGCGAGCAGGGCGCCCTCGAGGATCAAAGTCGCCGCGCAGGCGGTGACGATGCCGAGGCAGATTTTTTCAAAGAGTCCCATCACGTTTTCGACGCAAAAAGCAAAAACCATTCGATGATGCTGATCCCGTAAATCCCTACGATCGATGCGGCCGCAGCCACGGCCAGCCCAAAAACCGCGCCAGCAAACAAAACAGCGGCACTCCGAAGACGAGGATTAGGCTGACAATCGCAAAGGATAGTAATCCGAGCAGCAATAGAAGCCATCGCACGCTACCCGCCTTCGCCTGGGGCTTCGGCGGGCGGGCCCGCGGCGAGCTGGCCATATATGGCCATGCGCGCCAGGCCGTTGGGGATGTATTGCGGATCCGCGGTCTGCGAATGAGGCCGGCCGGTATTCCAGCAATCGAAAAGCTCGTCAAAATCCTTCGCCATGTCCAGACCGTAATGCACGGCGAAGCCGGCAAGCATCCGGAGATCGATCGGGAACTCGACGTTCGGATCCGCGAGCGTTTCCGCGCGGATGGAAAAGGGAATCGCTTCGTACCCCATCACCTGGGTAAGACCCCAAGAAGTCGCAAGGCCATCGAGCTGCTGCAAGGCATCGGCAATGACGACTCGGATTCCCGGAAGCGGAGAGGCCGGAGCGCCCGTGAAGGGAGCGGCGAGGTAAGCAAGGATGCTATCACGGAGAATGCTTCCGTAAGCCGGCACTCGTCCCTGAACCACTTCCCAGAGAGACGCAAGCACGCCTTTTTCAAATCGTCGTGCATCTGGATTTCCCCCGGTTTCGTTGGCGATGAGGGCCGCAAGGAACGCCGGCGGCACGCTCGATTTGTCGCAAGCCGCCGCGATCGCGGCTCCCCACTTCGTCTGGATCAATTGCATCAGCTCTGTGTTCGCGTCAGACATGAGACCCCGTGGCTGCGGGGATACTAGAAGGAAGTTTCGAAGGACACAAATATATGTCTTATATGATTTCGTCAGATTTCGTAGAGTGCGAGGCCAACGCCGAGGATGATCCCCATCACCAGGGCGGCCGTGCCCCACGAAAACCCGCCTTCGCCTGCGGCTATGGCGGGCAGGCCCGCTGGCAGGAGAGCGCTGGGAATCGTCAGGATCGACGTGCCTCCGCCTGGCGATGCTGCGGATGGAGCTGTGAGTCCGGGGACAGGCGGCGCGACGCTCGCAGATGGAATGAGGTACGCCTGATACTCTCCCGAATTGTAGGTGCTCCAAGGCGAGAAGCCTCCCGCGGCGGAATAAATCGCGAAAGCCGCGTTGGCATTGGTCTGTGGATCGTAGAGGTTCACTCCGGCGTATTCAGGATGCGCGGTCAGGTAAATCTGCCAAAGCCCGTAAGAGCCTTGGCCCTGCGGCGTTCCCGCCGCCGTTTCGGGGTTATAGGTATTTGGATTGCCGGAACTTTCGGCCAGCGCGATCGCCACTGCCGTGACGAGATCTTGTCCAGTGAAGCCGGCTCTCTGCGCGTAATAGCTGATCTGCGCCGGCGTCAAGATCGTCGCGTTGGGGATGGAGGACATAAATTCAGTGGCTAGTGGCTAGAGATGAAAGAACTGCTTCCCCACAGAATCCGCGAAACGCCCCTTCATTTTCGTTTCGTCGTCCCGCAATCCGCAGCGCCAGAAACGTTTTTAACGCGAGATGGATCTGCTTTTGTGTCCCTAGCCACTAGCCACTCGTCACTGTTCTTCTTCTTCCTCATCGTCGCTCGGCACGGGAATCTGCTCGGGATCGATCTCTTCCCATTCTTCCTCGATGCGCTCTTCGTTTTCCGCGGCGCAGAGTCCGGAGCACGCGCGCAGATGCTCATTAAATTCCTGGATGCATTCCGCCTTAGTGTGGCCGTAGAAGATGTGCTCGACGGCGATGATGTCCCTGCCGGGATCGATCCGATAGATGTGATAGGCCCACGCCATTACGGTTTTTTGCCCTTCTGAAGCGCGACGTCGCCGGGATAGATCACGTCTTCATCGTTCAGATGGCGATGCGGAGGAAAATCGCGCATGGTTTGATTCATCCGCTCGAGCGTTGCATCCAGCTTGTTGATGACGTCCGAGAGCTGCTGGATTTGCGCGGCTCGCTCCTGCTCTTTCACCTCCATCGCGGAGATGCGATAGTCGAACTTGTACCATCCGCCGATCACCGCCACGAGGATCAGGATCAGCTTCAGCCACTCGGACAAAACCGCTTTTTTCAGATCCTCGAAAGTCATTGTTTCACCGGCCAAGCCTTACCGGTATCCGCCGGCGGAGTGGGCGTCGGCGACTGACCTGCTGCAGCGGCGGGCGGCGGAGGCGCGTTGCCGTTCATGGTTTTGAGCATCGCGCCGAAGGACATCCCAAACGCCGAGTTACAGGCGAATTGGATCGCCATCAAGGCCACGGCGTTTTGCACATCCAATTCCTTGTGCGCGATCAGATCTAGGAGCACGTAAAACAGTCGCATCGATTGCACGAAGAAAAACAGGCTCATCAGCGAGAGCACCAAGATCACTCCGCCTCGATCGCTGATAATGTCCGCGAACTGGCGTATGGTATCGATCGTTGGCGCTGTTTTGGTAAGCGCGAGAATCAGATAGACGATCAGCACCAGGAAAATGGCGCCCACGCCAGTGTAAGTCCAGTGAAATGCCTGCGAGCTGAGCCCGTGCATCGATTCCTCCCTAAGATCCAGATGCCTTGCAGCCGGTGGGATTCGAGGGATTGTTAGGAATCGTGTCGGTGGCTTCGTTGCTGAAACCGGACTGATTTCCCGTGGTGGATTGCGCCGCCACTACATAAAAATAAGTCGTTCCAGCGACGACACTCGTATCCGTGAAACTCGTTCCGGCGATCGGCGTAGCTCCATTCAGCGCTGATGCGCCAGCCTCTCCTCCGCTCGTCGTGGACCGGAACACGTTGTATCCCGCGATCGTCACGCCGCTGACTGGTACGCTCGCCGTCCAGGACAAGGCCGTGCTGTGCGCCGTGCCGTTTGGCAAACCTACGGGGACGGTTCCGGTTTGCGGCGCCGGATCCGCCACGGCCGTGACGCGAATCATCGTCATTTTCGGATGCGGCAGATTCGTGGCGCTGCCCAGGGCGAGACTGAAAATCAGATAACCGAAAAGCATGGTGGAAAGTTTTGCGATCGTGCGAATTGATGGTTTCATGTTCGTTCCTCCTCGCGTGGTCTCAAAAATCGCATGACAAGTTCCTGCCTGCTGCGGCACCCGTATTTCAAGAGCAGCGCGCTGATGTCGAATTTCACCGTGCGCTCCGACATATTGAGTTTCAGGGCGATCTCTTTGTTGCTCTGAATTGGCGGCCCGTACAGCGCCGCCATGATTTCATTTTGACGCCTGGTGAGAACGACGCCGCCGTGGTCTTTACCTAGAACCTGATAGAGCTGCGCGCCCAGCTCCCTTTCCCTTTTTTGCAGCTTTTTGATCTCCGCGTACAGCGCCTCGATTCTGGCCTTTGTTTCCTCCCACTCGTCCCAAACTGATATCCCAGGCATCGCTGCGCATCAATCCGGACCGAAGTTTTGCCATTCGATATTGATCTGGGCATTTGTCGGCGTCGTTCCACAGCCGGCGGCGGCAGTCTGAACGATGACGGCAATTTTCGTGGCGGCGGCATATGGGGAAGACGTGATCACTCCGCTATCGTTTTGAGCTGTGGCGTTGACCGTGGCAAGATTTTGGGTCGTCGTTCCGTTCGTGATCTGCAAGGTGGGAGCGGGAGAACAAGTTACCGGCAGCGTCCCAGGGGCGAAAGCGATTTGGAATCTGTTGATCTGGATCTGCTGGTCGACTGTGAAAATGCAGTTCGTCGTCGCCGCGGTCGTCGTCGCGGTGAGAACCGGAATCGTGCAGTTGTAGGTTGAGTGTGTCCCGTTTTCGATAAAGACCGGCGAGCCGGCAGTGGTGAATCCGTTGCCGAGGCCGCCAGTTCCGAAATACTTGTTGCCTCCGTTGGATTGAAACGTACCTGGGCCGGTGATTGCGATGCCGGATCCGTAATTCCTGAATTTCGACATCGTGGCAATGACTGTGCTGCCTGAATCGATGCGAACGCCTCCGCCCTGCGTGCAAGCGCCTCCGCAGAAAGGCCCGACATCCACGCCGTTCAGACGGACAGTAGCGTTTCCCGTCACCCACATCGGCATCGTAGTATTGTTTCCTTGAGATAAAACCGTCGTCCCGTTCAGCGTCACATCGTCCACATTGTTGAGTTGGGAACACCCTGTCGCTGTAGTCAATCCGCATTCGTCAAAAAGGCCGCCGAAGAAAGAAATTCGACTCCCGCCCTTGTCGTTCGTGACATTCCTGACGATGATACTTGGAGCAGTTGTGGGATTTGAGCAGACTAAACCATAAAAATCGATGTCGCTCGTGGCAATCAGCGTCGAATCGAGCAAACACCAAGGCATCACATCCGAGCTATTGTTGCTCGCGGTGACTCCCGTTATGTTTGTGTACCTTGCGTGAGTTCCGCCGAATCCTATGCCGGCTGAATTGACAGCCTCGTTCCCAAAGCGGGTAACTAAGATGTTTTGACTTTGAGAGTTAGACCCGCCGAGACATAGGCCAAATTGGTTCGCGTTGTACACGACAAGAGAGCCATCTATCCCAATGTCTCTTGCAGCAGTTCCCCCCGCTGCGGTCCCAAAGTTTGCAAACAAGCACTGACCCGACGAAGTGAAATCAGGCCGCGGGTAGAGCGTCGAAGATCGGTTTCCCGATCCCCACACGTTGCAGATCGTTCCCGCGCCTGTGTTTGTGCTGATAAGAGTGTGGAAGTTGAACCCGCCTGGCGGGAAAAATAGCGTGTTGGCGTATGGAGCTACGTTATTTCCGGTCGCAGGGGCATTACCTTTGCAAGACGCTAAGCCCGCTTGAATGGCCGGATCGTCATCCGGTCCCCAGGTAATCTGGCAGTTTCCTGCCGTGCAATTCCCATCGAAAGCCGTGAAAGAGAGCGTGATGTGTCCTGAGTCAGTGAAGCTCGTGATCGTGCCGAAATTGTTTGCCGTCCCGCCAAGGCCGCCGCCTTTTTCCGAATATCCTCCGCCGTTTCCACTATAAATCACCCAGACTTGACTTCCTACGTCGCTCGCTTTGAATGGCGCATCCGTCGTATCCACGAAATTCGCGGAACCGCTGGCGATCGAGCCATTGATGGCGGTCTGTGTCGTTCCCTTTGCGTTGCATCCAGGGCAGAGGGCGGAAGGGATCGTGACATTGATGATCGGACCGAGGGCCGCCCCGGAACCAAGAGTGCCAGGGGATACGAAATTACTAAGTTTGGGGCAACCGAGATTTATGGTTGAGCTCAGATTCTGACTCGCCCCGCTGATCGTAATTGCCACGGGGGTGCATTGCTGCGGGCCACTGCCGGCGGGCGGCGCGATCCCTGGGGCTTCGTTCACCGTGAATTGCCACTGCGTTCCGCCGGGAGAGAGCGCAACGTTGCTGGCCAGATTCATGCTGAAAGCCCCGGTCACGTCGGCCGTCGTTCGAGAAAATGGCGCAACGACGCAAGGCGTGGCATTTTGGCCATTACACGGAGGCGGAACCGTGGGAGTGATTCCCGTCGGTAGGAGCTGCGCCTGGATGGATGCATTCGAGTACGGCAGGCCGTTCGGATCCACGATCGTGGCGCTGACCGTTGTGATATTCTGGGCGTAGCTGGATGCAAGAGGCAGAAGGCAGGAGGCCAGGACCGCGATCGCCAGAAATATTTTTCTGCGCATGGCTTACCCCTAAAATTGGCTCGCCTGGACGTCCAACGTTCCGGTGTTGGCCGCTCCGCACGTCGCGAGAGTGATTCCCAAATTGTTTCCTAAAGTGGTGCTCAATCCAGGACTCCATTGATAACGAAAAGTTGTCGTGCCGACTTCGGCTGGTCCGGTTGTCCAAATCGTCGTTCCGAGGGAGCCGTCTTTGATTGTCAATCCGGAAGTTCCCGCGGAGCATCTGGCAGAGACGGAAAACAAATGAATTCTCTGCGTCGGAGCCAGCGCCTGCCCACTGCCAACGATCAATCCGATTGCAGTATTTGCCGCGGATACCGTCTCGGAATTCAAAGTTGTCGGCGGCTGTATCCCTGGAGAAATCAATCCGTTCGGAAACGACGGAGAAAGAAACAAATAATAGGCGTTGAACGTGAGTGCCGATGCCCCACCGGAGACATACGTAATCCCAATCGTCGATGCCGGAATCCCGTTGATGGGGATCCATGTGGTGTTTGCTTGTTGAGCCGATGGAATAGAGAAAGTCGGTACCTCGAATGAACCGCCAGGGGTATTTATTTGAAAAGTTAACGAGCTTCCGGCAGGCAAAGATCCCGCGGCATTGGTTGTCAGGACGACATATCCCAGCGTCGATCCATAAGGGGCGATGAAATTCGTCGTCGTGGAATGATTCGCGTTTGCCGTTTGATTGAAAAAGATCGGCCGGCGAGATGTCTGCGTTGGATTCAAGGTCCCAAGTGGGGGACAGGAACTGGCGGACGTTGCAGAATAGGCGGCCGTAAGGGTTGGCGTGCCCGAAGCGATGGTAAAGTTCACCAAATTTGCACGGACGACTGCGTAGGAACCGCACGCGTATACTTCGCCGCCCAGCACGTCCGTCGCATCATCAGAAATCGGGAAGAAATTCACGCCGTCGTTGCTGCCTTCCAAGCGGATATCCATGCCCGTCAGATTGTTGACACCGGTTCCGGCAGTCGTGTAGATCAGATAAAACACGTTCTGCCCCAAATTGTTTATCGCGCACGGATTTCCGGGAGAGGCAACGCACGTTGGACTTCCTGAATTCGGAGTAACTGCAGGAGCCGCCTGCGAGGAAAAAACGATATTGTTGGAATTTCGCAAACCGACATTTCCTATATCCTGAGCTGGCGCGGGACGCGCGGAGCACGAGGCAAAGATGCAGGACGCAAGGAAAAACCCCGCGGATTTGACGATTCTGCTTTTCATGCCTCTTTGCCTCCCTGCTTCGTCTTTACCGCCAAAGCTCCCCTTACCGGTGACTTTGGCTCTTGCTACATGGTCGTGAGGTTCTGATCCTCGTACTCGATCGGGTAATACCAGCCGATCAGGCGGCCGCCGGATAGCTGGCCCGCCAGAATCACGCTCACGTTCGTCACCGAGAGAACGAGCACCTGATTTTCGAAGACGCGAAAACCGGATGGATGAATCGTCGGATTCGAGGGATTTCCCAGGCTCCCGGGAATCGAATCGTAGCCGTCGACGGGAGCGCCGTCGCGCGAGATCTGCCACAACACCGCGCCGGTGCCTTCCGTCCAGCCGCCGCCCACGAAGTTGTTTCCGACGCCGCGGATGATTCCGTTGTGCCCCGTGGGGATCTGAATCTGAATGATGGTTGCCGTCGCGCCGATTGCCGGCAGGTTCACGTAAACGCTGCCCGTCTCGATCGGCTCGAATTCCGCCGGCGGATAAATCCACGGCGGCAGGCGGTACGAGCCGCCGGAAACGCCATCGAGCGCGGGAACGAGAGGAGAACTCTGGCTACTCATGTCGATTTCCCTCCCTGAATCCCGTACATGCCGAACTGGATCACGTTCGGGTTTGGCTCCAGATTCACGATCGTGATGAGCGCCTGCGCGTTCGTTTCCTGAAAGGCATACGGCGCCGCCTGGCGCGAGCCGATCGAACCGCCCTGAATTAGGGTTGCGCTGCCATTGCCGGCGAGATCCTGAAAATTGATTGGGCGATCCGTGAGACGTTTGCGGCGATTCACGTCATACACGTTTACGCGATATCCGCCCTTGGTGTTTACGCTGGCGCTGCCGAAATATGTGAGCAGGCGGAAACTGTCCGGCATCGGGATCCGCACGCGGCCGGTTTTGAGGGAATTGAGCGGATTGAATTCGCAGTAGACCCAGATCGGAAATCCGCCCTTGATCGGAATAGTGTTGCCATCACCGCGCAGATAGACGGTCATTCCGAAATCGTTTTGCGCACCTCTATTCGCAAATTGATTGAGCAGCGTGTTCATCAGCCGCGGCAGCGTGAGCGGCCGCAGCGGCGGCGCCGCCGGCGTTGCCGGCGGTGCGAGAGACGCCGCAACTCGTTGTAGCCATCCCATAATTCTCCCCTTTCAGAGAGATCCCTCCGCGCCGATGGCGTGTTCGG
>Ga0187819_10000130_pt1 | contig 34412 bp, 35 predicted proteins | sample NC_wetland_sal_i_15_FD_132411 | JGI IMG/M metagenome (GOLD analysis project Ga0187819, IMG submission 132411) | Wetland sediment microbial communities from Neuse River Estuary, North Carolina, USA - SO4_4 | ecosystem: Environmental > Aquatic > Freshwater > Wetlands > Sediment | place: USA... | reverse complement strand
TCCGCCAGCGGCACCATATCAATCGCGTCCCACGGGCAGCCTTCCAGGAACGCCCCGTCCGGCCCTTTGCTCGTGCACAGCTTGCACCCGATGCAGGTGTACGGGTCCACTACGATGCGCCCGAACGGCGGATGCTCCTCGTCCGGCACCCAGTACATGCACTCGTCCACCGGGCAGTAATCCACGCACGCCGGCGATCCCGAACATCCCGTGCACGCCTCGTTGATCAGCGCCAGGATGTGCGGCTTCCTCTTCCTCTTTTCCGACCTCTTCCCGTGCGACTTCGGCGAGCGCTTCTCAATCTCTCCCGGCTCGTACATCGTTCCTGTGGCCGTTGCCTCGCTCACGAATCCCTCCGCACGCCCTTCATCTCGTCAATTTTCCCCGATGCACTAAGCGATGTCAAAGTCCCCGTAGGGCAGGCATTCCTGCCTGTCCCCCAGTGGCGCAGCCACTCTTGGCTGCGCTCCTCTGCCTTCTCTCTTCTCCCCACTCGTCACTCATCACTTCCGCCTCACCCCATCCCCCCAATCACCGCCTTCGCAAACTCCACCGTCGTCGCCTTTCCCCCCACGTCCCTGGTCACCCACCGCCCCTCCTGGTACACCTTCTCCACCGCCGCCTGGATCCGCTCCGCCGCTCCCGTCTCTCCCATGTGCCGCAGCATCATCACCCCGCTCAGCACCAGCGCCGTGGGATTGGCAATGCCGCGTCCCGCAATATCCGGCGCCGTCCCGTGCACCGCTTCAAAGAGCGCCGCCTTTTCCCCGATGTTCCCGCTGGGCACCAGCCCCAGCCCGCCCACCAGCCCCGCGCACAGGTCGCTCACCACGTCCCCGTACAGGTTCGGCATCACCAGCACGTCGAACTGCCCCGGGTTCAGCACCAGTTGCATGCAGGCATTGTCCACAATCACTTCACGGTATTCGATCTCCCGGAATTCGTTCGCCACCGCGCGCGTGCATCCCAGGAACAGCCCGTCCGACTGTTTCATGATGTTCGCTTTGTGCACCGTGGCCACCTTTTTCCGCCCGTGCCGCCGCGCGTATTCGAAGGCGAACCGCGCAATCCGCGTCGAGGCCTTCTCCGTGATGATCTTCAGGCTCTCCACCACGCCCGGCACCACTTCATGCTCGATCCCGCTGTACAGGTCTTCGGTGTTCTCCCGCACGATCACCAGGTCCACGCCTTCAAACCGCGTTTTCACTCCCGGCAGGTTTTTCACCGGCCGCAAATTTGCGTAGAGGTCCAGCGCCTTGCGCAGTCCCACGTTGATGGATGGCGGGCCCGACGCAATCGGCGTGGTCATCGGCCCCTTCAGCCCGTAGCCGTTCCGTTCCACCGAAGTGATGGCCTCGGCGGCCAGGTATCCTCCCCCGCGCCGTTCCATCTCCGCCCGCGCCTTCACCTCCTCCCATCGGATCACCACCCCGCTCGCATCGATAATCGCGCGTGCGGCCGCCGCAATTTCCGGCCCGATGCCTTCTCCCTCCATCAGCGTGACTGTGCGTTCCATGCGTCTCCGCATTCTACGGAAATTTCCGCTCTCCAGCCACCTCATCGGCAGCGCCGCTGCCTCGCCGTTTCTGTCCCCGTCTTCCGGCCCGGGTAGCCACGGTCAGCGCAGTCCTGACCGTGGGTATTTCCTCTCCCTCCGGATTCTCCCTCTGAAGCACTTCCCGAAGCATTCCCCGTGTTGTTTCTTTCCTCGCACACGCATCTAACCAAGTGACCAGCACGGGCTTGCGCCCTCTGCTATAATGGCTTTGTAGAAGAGGCGTGCTCCGACGGTTCGGGGTACCCGGAGGATCTAGAAAATGGTGAGTTTGACTCCTACTGCCATCACCAAGGTCAAGGAAATCATGGCGTCGCAGAATCCCGCACCCAGCGGCCTCCGCGTTGCCGTCGTCGGTGGAGGCTGTTCCGGCTTCCAGTACCACATGGCTTTCGAGAACAACTCCAATGGCACCGACCGCGTCTTCGAATACGACGGCCTCAAGGTCTTCGTGGACCAGATGAGCCTGATGTACCTGGGCGGCGTGCAGATTGATTACATCGAGACGCTCGAGGGTTCCGGCTTCAAGTTCAACAACCCCAACGTCAAGAGCACCTGCGGCTGTGGCAGCTCCTTCAGCGTCTAAGTAGCACAGGCAATCCTGCCTGTGCCCCGCGACCCAAAGCTACGGTTTCGCACATCGACGCACTCGCTCCTGTTTGCGCGCCGAGTTGTGTTTATTTTTTCTTTCTCACCATCCCAGCCTGACCGTATCCGCCTGCCATGAATTCCTCTCTCCAGCGCTGGGAATCGCGTCACCGCGAAGCCGCCTCCCAGGCTCCGCCTGAACCAGCGGCATTCCTCATCGAAACATTTCCCTTGCTCCCGGCTCCCCATCCCCGTTCCCGCGCGCTCGATTTCGCCTGCGGCGCGGGGCAGAACGCCGTTTGGCTCGCCGAGCGCGGCTGGCCCGTTGTAGCCGTGGATTTCGCTCCCGCCGCGCTCCACCGCGCCGCCACGCTGGCCGCCGCGCACCGGCTCCCCGTCCAGCGCCGCTCCTCTCTTGTAGAGGCGGCCTTGGACCGCCATCCAGTCCCCGGCCTGGTCCTCGTCGAAGCAGATCTGGAAATCTCCGCCCTGCCCGAATCAGCCTTCGACTTGATTCTCTGCTTCCACTATCTCCACCGCGCCGCGTTCCCCGCCATCGAGCGCGCCCTGGCCCCCCACGGCTTTCTGCTCTACGAAACCTTCACGGAAGATCAGCGCAACTTTCCCGACGGCCCGCGCAGCCCCGATCATCTCCTCGCCCGCAATGAACTCCGCTCCGCCTTCCCCCATCTGCAAACCCTCTTCTACCGCGAATGGACCACTCCCCAAGCCCTGGCCAGCCTCCTCGCCCGAAAAATGTAGCGGCGGCTTTACGCCGCCATCTGTGGCCTGGAGTGCGGCAGCTTGCTGCCGCTTTTCTTCGCCGAGGCTTGCCTCGGCGTTCCCCGAGCCGGGGCTGTGCCGCGTCGTTTGGCGGGAACGCCGCTATCTTCGCTTTCCTCCAGCACGCCAATCGTAGCGCCGGCCTTCAGGCCGGACTGTTCCTGCCCCCTGCTTTGCTCGCCACTCCTCACTCTCCTCTCGCCACTATCCCCAGCACCTCCTCGTACAGCGCCCCATTCGTCGCAAATCCATCTCCGCCCGTTATCGTTCGCCGCCCGCGCCAGTCCGTAAATCTCCCGCCCGCCTCCTCCAGGATCGGGATGAGCGGCGCCGCGTCCCATTCGTTCAGCGCCGGATCCAGCATGATCTCCGCGCGTCCCGTGGCCACCAGCATGTAACCGTAGCAATCCCCCCACCCGCGCTCCGTCTTCACCCGCCGGCGCAACTTCTCGTACGCCGCCCGTTTCTCCGCCGCCGAGAAACCCATCGGATTCGTGGTCAGCAGCGTCGCCTCTTCTATCCGCGCCACGCCGGACACGTGTGCCCGCTCCGCATTCCACCAGCACCCGCCCCCGCGCCACGCGTGCAGCGTCTCCCGCAGCGCCGGAAAATGCACCACCCCTACCACCGGGTCGTCCCCCGCCATCAGCCCCAGCATCACCCCGTACAGCGGCACGCCACGGATAAACGACTCCGTCCCGTCAATCGGGTCCAGCAACCACCGCAGCGCCGCTTCCCCGTGCGTCAGCCCGAACTCTTCCCCCAGAATTCCGTGCTCCGGGTAGCGTTTCTCGATCCGCTGCCGCAGCAAGGTTTCGCTCTCCCGGTCGGCAACCGTCACCGGCGAGCGGTCCGCCTTGTATTCCACGCTCGGCAGATTCTGGAAATACCGCAGCGTCACGTCGCCCGCGGCCTGCGCCGCGCCCGCCGCAAACTCCGCATATTCCTGCAAGGGAAGGGAACTAGTGTCTATCACAGTTTGGAGTGCGGCAGCTTGCTGCCGCCTTTCTTCGGGGAAGCTTGCTTCCCCGCTCTGCGCTTTCGTGGTAGCTTCCTGAGCCGCCGGGCGCTCACGAGCTCTTTACCAGCTCGACCCGCACAATCTCCCGAAAGTTCGTCCAATACGACGGCTGCTTATCACACTTCTCGTAATTTGACTCTTTGTTCGTAGAGACAAGATCGTAGATAACACCCTCATCTTCCTCGCAAACGAAAAGTATCTTTGCGACCAAAATCTCACCATCCGAGCAGATGAGTCTCACGTTGCTGTCAACGCTGTCCTTCGACATCTGCATATCTTTCTCAGTCACGTCAGAGGGTGCCCCTTGAGAATCTTACGGGGGAATTGTGCTAGGCCATCCCACCGCGCCGGCTCACGTTGAAGAATTTGGGTTCTCGCGGTCTCGCCGCTCATCCCTCATCCCTCGTCACTCAACCCTCATCACTTCAGTTATTCATTCCCCTCAGCCGCCCCACCGCCTGCCACGCACCCAGATGCCGCGGATTCTCCTCCAGCGCCTCGAGGTAATGATGCAGCGCCCGCGCAAACATTCTCTTCTTCTCGTACACTCGGCCCAGGTTCACGTGCGGGAAGCAGTAGCTCTCGTAACGCAAAGCCACCAGCGCCCGTTCCAGCCACGGAATGGCCTCGTCCAGCCGCCCCTGCTCCACCAGGTAAGCCCCGATATCGTTGTACGGATTCCCAAACGTCGGGTCCACTTCGATGGCCTTCTTGCATTCCGCAATCGCCTCGTCCATCTTTCCCTGGAAGCTGTACACCCACCCGCGAAATGTATAGGCCTCTGCCGTGGGATACGTCTCGATGGAGCGCGTGTACAGCACGATCGCCTCGTCCAGCTCCCCGCGCATCTGCTGCTCGTAGGCCTGGCGGAAAAGCGCCATCGCCTCGATCCGCCGCTTCTCCTCGCCACTCGGCTCCATCTCAGTTTCTCGCGCGGAAGTATAACGCAGCGCCCTCTCGCTGTAGCGGCGGCTTTACGCCGCCATCTTATCCGGCCTCGTCCTCTCCCCTTCCGGACAATTCCCTGGCAGATGCCGAAGACCGCACTCGATGTCATCCCGAATCCCACCTTGGCGGGATGAGGGACCTGCTTGTGCACAATGTTCGTTCGGCGATACTCTCAGGCCGCACCATGCGATTAAGGGCCTTTTGTCCGCTCCTCGCGATCATGATCTCACTCGCCATCTCGCTGGCCGCCCACGCGCAGGCCCCGCCCGAGGAGGCCCAGAAGCCGGAACAAAAATCAGCGCCCGCTCACAAGTCCGGAGAAGTCACGGTGAATTCCAAAGACGGCCTCAAGTACGTCTGGATTCCGCCCGGCACCTTCACCATGGGCTGCTCGCCGGGAGACGAAAAATGCTCTTACCTTCGCGTCGGCTCCTACGTTCGCATCAGCGATGAGCAGCCTGCGCACAAGGTGACCATCACCGAGGGCTTCTGGCTGGGCCAGACGGAAGTGACCGTGGGGGCATACCAGCGCTTTGCCGCGGCGACGGGCCGGCAAATGCCGACGGCGCCAGACTTCAACGCCGGCTGGGCAAACCAGAACATGCCCATCGTCAGCGTAGATTGGAATGACGCGCAGGCGTATTGCCAATGGACCGGAGGTCGCTTGCCCACAGAAGCGGAGTGGGAATATGCGGCGCGAGGGGGCAGCACTGAGGCGCGCTATGGCCCGCTCGACGAAATTGCATGGTACGCGGACAACAGTGGGCGCCAACGCCTGGACAGCGATAGCATTTGGAAAAAAGACCGAGCTCATTACGCCAAGCGGGTGCGCGAAAACGGTAATGGCACGCACGAGGTGGGCCAGAAGCGCCCTAACGGGTTTGGCCTGTACGACACGCTAGGAAACGCCTGGGAATGGGTGAACGACTGGTACGACGAGAAATACTATCAGAACAGCCCATCGTCCGACCCGCAAGGCCCAACGAGTGGCAAAGGCAGAGTCGCGCGTGGCGGGTCGTGGCTCTACAACCCCTGGTTCCTCCGCGTCTCGAACCGCAGCGCGCTCACCCCAGGCAGCCGCGACAGCAGCGGCGGTCTTCGGTGCGCCCTGGGAGCGAGGCCAACAATAGCACCAACACAGGCTGGCGCGTCATCCCAAGCCGCGTCCGGAACTGTTCAGGACATGGCTCGGGAACTGTCCGCGCCCACGAACTGGGGACAGAATCCTGCGTCCAATGCTCGCCTGGAGTTGAAGGAGTCGGAACGAAAGAAGGCTGGAGGCAGTACCAAAATCAGCTACCACCTGAAGAGCGCTGGATTTCCGGCGGGAAAGACTTATACGCTTTGGACGATGCAGTCCGGAGATCAGAAAGTTTTCCCGTTTGACGGCGGCTATTCGGCGGACGCGAGCGGGAGTCTGGTCTGTCCGGAGAAATCGCAACAAGGGGGTCCCGCCTCTGGAGTTACGCCTTGCCTGCCCTCGGCGCCCCTCGAACGGACGGTTCTGACCTTTAGTAATTACGCCAAGGGGGAGCCGGTAGATTTCGCGGTCGTATCGACCGATGGCACGGTACATGCCTTTGCCCGCGCCTACCCTTTCCCGATCCAGGCACAGGACGGAAAATGTTCTTTGACCGTGGAACTGGAAGACTCCAAAGGAACTTCGTTCATCATTCGGGGAACTGGATTTGGCCCGAGTGAGAACCTAAAGACTTCATCCAGCTTTGGAAAGGACGCGACCGAAGGCACTCAACAGGCTTCTCCCCAAGGAGAGTTGGTCGCCGCAATTCACCCCGAGTTGCCAGGAAAACATTCCGGTTCGGCCACATTCGCTGCTGCCGGAAATTCGTGCCATCCCACTGTCACCTATGAATGGGGAAAAGCAGCGACGAAGGCGCAGTGATCGGCCTGGGTCACAACCCTCTTGCGACTTGCGATTCTGTCGGCTTTCTACTCAGGAGTCTCTCGCCTTTCAACAGCATGCTCCATTTCCGCTTCCGATTACGTGGGTCCGAGGATATGCTCGCCACACTGCCATGCACTCGAAGCCTCTCTCTTGGTCCCTCGCAGCCATCCTCACACTCGTAACCTCGCTGCCGGCTCGCGCCCAGTTGCATCCGGACACGATGCAGAATCCGCAGAACAACCCCGCGCCCGCGCCAAAACCGGGCGAAGTCAAAGAGAACCCGAAAGACGGACTGAAGTACGTCTGGATCCCACCCGGCACCTTCACCATGGGCTGCTCGCCCGGCGATAACGAATGCGACTACCCCGAACAGCCCGGGCATCGCGTGACGCTTAGCAAGGGTTTTTGGATGGGCCAGACGGAAGCGACCGTGGGGGCCTACCAGCGCTTTGCCGCTGCGACGCACCGGCAGATGCCGCCTGCGCCACCTTTCAATGCACGCTGGGCAAACCACAACATGCCCATCGTCAACGTGAGTTGGGATGACTCCCAGGCGTATTGCCAGTGGACGGGAGGCCGTCTGCCCACCGAAGCAGAATGGGAATATGCCGCGCGAGCCGGCAGCACAGAGCCCCGCTACGGACCCCTCGACGAGGTGGCATGGTACGACAAGAATAGCGGTGGCGCGACACATGATGTCGCGCAGAAGCGAGCGAACACTTGGGGACTCTTTGACATGCTGGGCAACGTCTGGGAATGGGTGAGCGACTGGTACGACGAGAACTACTACCGGATCAGTCCCGTGGCGGACCCTCCAGGGCCTTCGAGCGGGCAGCTCAAACTTCTCCGCGGAGGCTCGTGGAGCCTTAATCCCAGGGACGTCCGCGTATCGTTCCGCAACTGGGTCGAACTGGGCGACCGGTTCAACGTCGACGTCGGGTTCCGCTGCGCCGCCGACGCGGCCGTTACGCAGTAATTCTTTCCTCTCCCTCCGCAGCCTGCATCGTTCGTTCTTCCCAGCGCTCGCCGGCCGTCCAGGAAAATACTCCGCAATTCCTCGCGCAACGGTGGGATTGACTTCTCCTGGGACGCCGTCTCAGGCCCTTCCCGCTTCCGTTCCCTCATGCTCCTGGAAGGGTTGTTGCACGATGCCCGGGATCACCAGCGGCTCCCGGCGGCGCTGCCAGATCGCCCGCAGCAAATCGCGGTTCATCATTCCGATGAACTCGATCGGTATCTCCTTGGGGCATACTGCTTCGCACTCCCCATGATTCGTGCAGCTCCCGAATTTCTCGTTGGCCATTGCATATACCATGCTCAGCGTCCGCTGGTCGCGCTGAGGCTGGCCCTGCGGAAGCGCGTTCAGGTGCGTGACTTTGGCTGCGGTGAATAGCATCGCGGCGGCATTCGGGCACGCGGCCACGCAGGCCCCGCAGCCGATGCACGCCGCCGCGTCAAACGAAGTGTCCGCCGCTTCCTTCGGCACCAGCACCGCGTTGGCATCCGGAGCGCTTCCCGTGGGCGCGCTGATGTATCCTCCCGCTTGAATGATGCGGTCAAACGCCGAGCGATTCACAATCAGGTCTCGCACCACAGGAAAAGCGCGTGCCCGCCACGGCTCGAGCGTCAGCGAGTCCCCGTCCTTGAAAAATCGCATCGAGAGCTGGCACACCGTGGTCCCGCGCTGGCCTCCGTGCGCCACACCGTTGATCAGGAACCCGCACGTGCCGCAGATTCCCTCCCGGCAGTCGTGATCGAAGGCCACGGGGGCCTCCCCCCGGCTAAGGAGATCCTCATTGAGGGCATCGAGCATTTCAAGGAATGACATGTCCTGCTCCACGTCCTTCACCTGGTAGCTGACGAACTTCCCCTCGGCCTTCGCGTTTTGCTGTCGCCAGATCTTGAGCGTCAGATTCATGGCTACTTGTAACTCCTTTGGGAGAGAGGAACGTGCTCGAACGTGAGCGGCTCCTTGTGCACGACCGGCGCCTGGCCCGGCCCCTTCCACTCCCAGGCCGCCGTGTAGCAGAAATGCGCGTCGTCTCGTTTCGCCTCACCCTCGGGTGTTTGGCTTTCCACGCGGAAGTGGCCCCCGCACGACTCGCTGCGGTTGAGCGCGTCGATACACATGAGCTCGGCCAGTTCCAGAAAATCGGAAGCGCGGTTCGCGTTCTCCAGAGCCTGGTTCAACTCTTCGTCCCCGCCGACGATCCGCAGGTTGTGCCAGAACTCCTCGCGTAACTCGGGGATTCGAGTGAGGGCCTTTCGCAGCCCTGCTTCGGAGCGGGTCATGCCGCATTCATCCCACATAATCTTGCCGAGTTCTCTTTGGAACGAACCGGGGCTGCGTTTCCCTTTGACACCCACCAGCGCCTTGATTCGCTCCTTGACTTCGGCCTTGGTGGCCGTGAACGCCGCGTGCGTGACGTTTACAGGGTCTAGTGCATTTGAGGCAAGGTAGTCCGGCACGGTGCTCGGCAGAATGAAATACCCGTCGGCCAGACCCTGCATGAGCGCGCTGGCCCCGAGCCGGTTGGCGCCGTGGTCCGAGAAGTTTGCTTCGCCGGCCACGAATAGTCCCGGGATCGTGGACATGAGCCGGTAGTCCACCCACAGCCCGCCCATCGTGTAGTGGGGGGCGGGATAGATCCGCATCGGCACCTTGTATGCGTCCTCTCCCGTGATCCGCTCATACATGTCGAACAGGTTGCCGTAATTCTCCCGGATCGTTTCCACGCCCATCCGCTGGATGGCATCCGCAAAATCCAGGTACACGCCCTGCCCGCCCGGCCCCACCCCGCGCTCTTCATCGCACACTTCCTTGGCGTTTCGTGACGCCACGTCGCGCGGGACGAGGTTGCCAAAACCCGGGTAGCGGCGCTCCAGAAAGTAGTCGCGTTCGTCTTCCGGGATATCTTTCGCAGCGCGTGTCTCACCTTCTTTCTTCGGCACCCATATGCGTCCGTCATTCCGCAGCGACTCGGACATCAGCGTCAGCTTGGACTGATGCACGCTGCTCAGGGGAATGCAGGTCGGATGAATCTGCGTAAAGCACGGGTTCCCGAACAGCGCGCCGCGCCGGTGCGCCCGCCAGATGGCCGTGCAGTTGCACGCCTTGGCGTTGGTCGAGAGGTAGTAGACATTGGAGTACCCTCCCGTCGCCAGCACGATCACCTCGGCGGCATGACTCTCGATTTCCCCGGTCACCAGGTCCCGTGTCACAATCCCCCGCGCTTTTCCGTTCACCACCACCACGTCCAGCAGTTCGCTGCGGATATGCATCGTCACCGCGCCCGCCGCCACCTGTTCTTCCAGCGCCTGGTAAGCCCCCAGCAAGAGCTGCTGTCCCGTCTGACCTCGCGAATAAAACGTGCGCTGCACCTGCACGCCGCCAAACGATCGAGTTTCGAGAAGTCCGCCATACTCCCTGCCAAACGGGACGCCTTGGGCCACGCATTGATCGATGATGTTGTTGCTGATTTGGGCGAGCCGGTACACGTTGGACTCGCGCGCGCGATAGTCGCCGCCTTTCACCGTGTCCTTGAACAGCCTCGAAATGCTGTCGCCGTCGTTTCGGTAATTCTTGGCCGCGTTGATCCCTCCCTGGGCTGCGATCGAGTGCGCGCGCCGCGGCGTGTCGTGATAGGAAAAGCATTGCACGCGGTAGCCCTGCTGCCCGAGCGTCGCGGCGGCGGCCGCCCCGGCCAGACCTGCGCCCACCACGATGATCGAGTGCTTCCGCCGGTTCGCCGGATTCACCAGCTTCATCTCCAGGCGGCATTTGTCCCACTGCTGCTCGATCGGACCTGACGGTATTCTTGCTTCCAGCATCGTTGTTTCCTTTAGTGCAGCCAGCCTGCCAGCACCGCGACCGGTACGGAGCTGAAACCCAAAAACATCGCGATGCCAATGAGGTTCGAAACAATCTTCAGCGTGGCTTCATTTCGCGCCGTGCTCCACCCCAGCGTTTGCAGCATGCTCCAGATTCCGTGCGCCAGGTGCAGGCACAGCGCGCCCATCGCCACGATGTAGAAAAGCGACACCGGCCACACGGCGAACGCCGCCACCACGTTTTGATATACGGCCAGGTGCCGGAATTGCCCCGGCTCGAATCCCACCATTCCTCCGGTCATGTGGAATAGGTGAAACACGATGAACGCCGCCAGCACCACCCCGCCCCAGCGCATCATCCGGCTCGCAAAGCTCGACTCCAGTTCGCGCTTCACGGTGTATCCGTCGGGTCGCGCCGCCCAGCTCATCCACGTCAGTTGGAGTGCCGCGATGATGTGCAGCGCCACGCACACCAGCAGCACGATCCGCACTATCCACAGCAGTTGTCCGTAGTTCAGTTCCGGCTGGCCCACTTCCCGCAGGAATCGCGAGTAAGCATTGATCTCGTTCGCGCCCTCGAATATCTTCAGATTCCCGATCATATGGGCGATCACGAAGCCGATCAAAACGATCCCGGTGACCGCCATCACGATCTTCTTCCCGATCTGGCTGCGCCACAGGGCCACCACGCGATTGCTGACGGCTGCCCCTCTCGTCATCGCGTCACCGTCACACTGGCCCGCAGGCGCACATTCTTCCTTCTCTCCATGTCTACCTCGGTTGCCCGCACCGAACCTCTCTTCATTCGATGCCCGGAAAAAACAAAAAGTGCCACACCATCAGCAACTCACCCGGAATTTCCATTTTGAGTTCCCGGCCGCCCGATAACGTACACCCAGCCCCCTCAGCCTGCAACGCTCCACCCAAGTTGGCGGCCACTCTCATGCCGTCCGGTTGCGGATGATTTCCACCGAGCATTTCGCGTGCCGCGCCACGAACTCCGCCACGCTGCCCAGCAACAGCCACTGGATGCCGCTCCGCCCGTGCGAGCCGAGCACGATTTTGTTCGCACCCCACTTCGCTGCCGAATCGATGATCTCCTCCCGGATGTCCCCTTTACGAACTTCCGTGGCCACCCGGAAGCCGGCTTCCCGTAGCCTCTTCGCGCAGCGCTCCACCAGCTTCTCGGCCTCCTGCACTTGGTTTTGCAGTTCCGGCGTATAACCGGCCGCCATCTGAGGCGGAGGCGTCACCGAGATCGGCACCACAACGTGGGTCACCAAAACCTCTGTGTCGTGCGGGTTGCGCTGCGCAAGCACTGCGTCCACGGCCGCCTCTGAATACCTCGAACCATCCACCGCCAACAGCACTTTCATGGTTTGCCTCCGTGCCCCCGCCCGGACGCAACTCCCTGCGCCTTAATCCTTCTTTACCACGCCGCCGCCAGGTGTCTATGTGAGCGCCATCACGTCCCCTGGTGATGGCCGTCATCTCGCGGAAGCCTTGACCTTGGTGCGTGCCCCATCCTCTGTGCCACTCGAGAAAGCGCGGGAGCCTCACCCACACTCATTCACCCTCACATCCGAGGCCAATGGTACATTTGGCAAAGCCCCTTTACAGGGAGGAATTCACATGGCACTGATCACTACCGATCTGGATGGAAGCGCCACGGTCCTCTTGGCCAGCGGCACAGCAGCCCGATTACCGGGATTGGACCCGGCGCGCGAAGCGACCGGGCAGGACATTCAGAATTTGGCCAGGGCGCTGTTCGCCCTTGTCAAAGACCTCGACGACCGCCTGGAATCCTTGGAAAAAAAGTGACAGCGGGGAAGAAGCAGGCCACGGCCATTCGCGCGCCGCGGGTGGCCTGGCCTCGAACCCCAGAGGCTGTCCAATCCTTTGCGCCGCTCGGCAAAGCGTGGGGCCTTCGCCTTTCCTCCTCTGATTCTCTCCACTTGTTTTTCCGCGCTACGTCCCGCAGGGGCGCACCCAGGTGTGCGCCCTCCGCCCCCTCGGTCGGAGCGCCCCAATCTGTTTTCGGGGCTCCTTTACAGTTGGAATGGCTCTGCACTCAACAATCCGGCCGGTGCCGTTCCATTTTGTTCCGGCGAGCCGCTTGCGCGTCGAGAGCCCTCTTCTCCCCCGAACTCTTGGCACGCTCGTAGGTGAGAAAAGCTGCCACAGGACTGAGGCATTGTATGCTGGCTGGGTCGGTGCACGGTAGCGGTCGGCCGGACGATCGAAATGGCAATCTCGGCTCGTAGGTCCATATGAGCAAGCAGCAGTGCGGAACGGCGGGCTGCTCGAACGGCGCGGAAGCTACATTCGAAGGCCAGCCTTTTTGCCCGGTTCATTTCTACAACATCGCGTCCGAACGTTTTGCGCAGCATCGTGCTCGCTTGTCCCAGGGCGATCCGGCCGGCGCCGATCGTATGAACATTCTCCATTTTGTTTCTGAGCTCATCAGTGTGACCACGATTCTGGTCGCCAGTGCGAAATCTCTCGGTCAAGAGCAACGGGACCAGTTCTTGCAACTCTCCATGTCCGCGGCGGAATTATACAAACGGGTACAGAGAGAGCCCCGGATTACTCGTAACCTGCCGATTCTCATCAGTCGCAAAACGGATTCCTCCGGGAAGCAGGAACTGACATACACCGTGGATGTCAGCCGGCGCGGGGCTTGCATCGCCACAAAGGCGGTGTGGAAAGCCGGCGAGCAGATGTGGGTCCAAAAACCGCAAGCTTCCTCGCGAGCCCTCGCGCGGGTCGCCTGGGTGAAAAAGGGCTCATCATCCCCGTTTCTCCTCGGCCTCGAAATCCTCGACTGCGAGGATTTTTGGAATTTGTAGCCGGCGATCCTTTGAGCCCTTGCCGTCCTTCTGGCTGGTGACGGGCGGAACAGATGATGCCGCCATCTATGGACAACGCGAGAATACTTGTGATCGGAGCCGGGGTGAACGGCTCGATCTGCGCCGCAGGACTCTGTAACGCGGGAATCAACGTCAGCGTTCTCGCCCGCGGAAAACGATACGAGGAGCTGCGGACCGACGGGATCATTATCGAGAATCTGCTCCAGCACAAACGGAGCATCACAAAAGTTCCGGTGATCGCGTCGCTTGCGCCCGAAGATGTCTACGACTACGTGCTCGTCATCATTCGCAGAAACCAAGTTCCCGATCTCTTGCCCGTATTGGCCCGCAACCGCTCTCCGAACGTCGTCTTCATGCTCAACAATGCCTCGGGGCCCGATGAATACACGGCCATTGGCAAAGAGCGGGTCATGATGGGCTTCGTCTTCGGCGCAGGAAAAGTGGAAGGGGGCGTCGTCTATGCCATCACTGCGGTGGGCGGCCTTCTGGGCGCCATCATCGGCGGCGTTCCCTTCGGAGAGATCGACGGAACGACAACGCCGAGGCTCACGCGCCTGGTGCGCATCCTCTGCCAGGCAGGTTTGAACGCGAAGGTATGCCCCGGGATTTCGGACTATCTCGCGCGGCATGCGGCGGGCGTCGCCATTTTCGTGCTCCTGCTCGACAAGCATCACGGCGATCGGCGCGCACTCGCCCGATCCACCTCCGACCTCGAGCTTTGCATGGACGCGATGCGCGAACTGCTCGAAGTCCTGCTTGCCCTCGGCCATCGCATCGTGCCGCCGAAATTCAGTGCCATTAAGTTTATCCCGCGTTGGATTCTGGTCGCCGCGTTCCGCGCATTTCTGAATTCCGATATGGCGGATGTGGCGGCCCTCTGGCATTACTCCCATGCACCGGACGAAATGCTCCAATTGGTCAACGAATTCAAAATATTGGTCAAAAAATCCGGTTTGCCCGTCCCCGCGATCAGAAAACTGCTTGGCCCGGACTGAGTAGGGCGGCACAGGGTTTGGTTCGAAGGGGCGCTTCATCCTTTACGCCGGCCAGCAAAGGGTGGGATCTTTGCGCCAGTCAGCAGAGACCCGCCGCGCAAGAGCCGAAGCAGGGTACAATCCTTGGCGCGAAGGCGCTTAGCATGGTTCAACGTAGCATGATTAACGGGCAAGCCCTGCTTCTGGTCAGCGGTGCGCTATGCTGCGCGACGATCGCCGTCTTCGGCGCTCAGTCCCAGTCGGCCGCAAAAGCACCAGCCGCGCAGGAACCGCCGCCCCTGATTCGATCCGTCAAGGGCCCGGATCTTTTCCGCGCGTATTGCGCTTCCTGCCATGGCAAGGATGCAAAGGGCAACGGCCCCGCCGCCGTGGCGCTCAAGCCGAAGGTGCCCGATCTGACGCGCTTGGCCATAAACAACGGCGGGAAGTTTCCCGAGGATCGCGTGCGCAAGACCATCATGGGCGACGATGCACTGGCCGCTCACGGCTCCCGCGAGATGCCCGTCTGGGGCCCCGTCTTTCATCAAATCGAAAACGATACAGACTGGGGCAACGTGAGGCTCGCCAACTTGACGCAGTACCTCAAATCCATCCAATCCCTGAAGTAACATCGGGCACCCAATGGCCTGCGAAGTGCCCGCGTTCTGGTTCCCCGCATCCTCTTCTCTGGATTCTAGGCAGCCCTCTGCGTAGGGGCGGACGAATATGTCCGCCCTTTTGATCTGCGTCCTTTTGCGGCTGCCCGCCACGGCCGGCCGAGGGGTCACTTCAATAGCAAAATCGTTGTTTCCAGCGCAGCAGAGGCGTACGATGCCCCTGTGAGAGGTCCGAACCAGAAATTCGCGGAAACCGGCCTCTCGCTCGGCGCATCTTAATAAGTAGGTAAGGCCTCTCGACATGACGAGGGCAATCAAAGCCGGGTTGGTGGCTGTATCGGGCGCGGCTCTAATGTTCGCCTGCGCTGCCCCGGCATGGGCTCAGCGAGGCGGAGCCCGCGGCGGTGGCGGGGGTCACGGATTTGGCGGCGCATCCCACGGATTCAGCGGCGCATCCCACGGATTCAGCGGCGTGTCTCACGGGTTCAGCGGGATGTCTCGCGCCCCCATCGCTCGCGCACCTGTGACCCGTTCTGCCCCTCGAATGGCCGCACCCGTCAACCGAAGCTACGCCGCGCGCACTGTCGCACGCAACCGGAGCTTGAGTTCCAATCGCTTGGCCACCCCCCGCCCGTGGCGCGATCATTACGGACGCTGGCACCGCGGCCGGGGTATCTACTTCTACGGCGCGGGCTACCCCGGATATTACTACTGGCCGTATGACTATGGGTTTGACTACGGTTACGGCGACGTTTCCGCCGACAACTCGCAGCAGCCCGCCTATTCGCAGGAGCCTGAGCAGTACGTTGCCGAGCAGCCCGCTCCAGCCCCCGTCCAGTACGCCCCTCCCGCGCCGGCTGCGCCGTTGCCGGATGTCGGCGAATTCATCCTGGTGCGCACCGACGGCCAGGTTGTGCTGGCCTCCGCGTTCACGTTCTCCGGCGATCGGCTTACCTACATTACACGCGAAGGCCTGCGCCGCTCGTTCCCCGCGGCCGAACTCGATAAACAGGCCACGCGCCAGATGAACGAAGCCTCCGGCACCACCGTCGTCCTTCCAAGCTGAGCCCGTTTTCTGCGTCCCGATTCCACTTGCACCAGCCACGAGGCGCTGGATCAACGGAAGCCGAAATCCTGCCCGCTTCTCTCCGCCTTCCTCTGCGCTGCTCTGTGAACTTTGCGCCTCTGCGCTATCCTTTATTTTCTCTTTTGGCCTGCGTCACCAGGCGCCGTCCGCCGCCCGGCGAAGATAGCGCCGCACGTAAATCAACAAGATCGCCACGCACACAACCACCGCGCCTCCAATCACCACTCGCTCCGGCAGGTCGGGATACACAATGGCATCGAGAATTCGCATGAGAAATGGCCCGTGCGCGGGCTCGATGCCGGCGCGCGCCTCGAGCCACTCTTCCAGCACGGTGAGCGGGCACGGCGGCCAGGGCACCAACTCGATGACGATGGCGTAGAGCAGGGAAGCGATGTGCAGCGCTCGCAGGACGCGCCGCCTGCGCGTCATCGTCCAGCCCAGCAGCACCCACACGCACCACACCATGTGCAGCAGCAGCACGGCTTCCGCGAGAAGGAGTGCTGGAAGGATAGGACGGTTACTCCGCTGTGTTCGCCACTGCCGATAATTATCCGCTCATCCGCGGGCCAGAGATATCATGGCATTGGTTTTGTACAGCAAGTTTGTCCCAATCAGTGATGAATCCTTCTGCGCAGCGATGGTTCTCGCTTGCCGATGTGGTGCTTTTCCCCGCATTCGTCCTGTGGTTTATCTGGCAGCTCCAATTCGTGGCCCGCGGCACCTGGGTGATCTTCGCCGTCTGGATCGTGGCGAGCTTTCTGGTGCACCGCGAGACGGCAAAGACTCTTGGCTGGCGCGGAGACAATCTTTGGCCCGCGACCGTGCAGGCTCTGGCCGTGTTCACTCCGGTGGCTGCGGGGCTGGTGATCGCCGGCTTCTTGCTGGGCGCCTCGCGGCATCTCCCGCCGAATTTATTTACCGTGGTGGCCACCTACGCGGCGTTTTGCCTGCTGCAGCAGGTGGCGCTCAATTCGTTGCTGCACAACCGCATGCTTTCGCTCGTGCAGAATGAATGGCTGGCTGCGGGATTGACGGGAGCGCTTTTTGCGGTGTGCCATTGGCCCAATCCGCTGCTCGTGCCGATGACATTTGTGGCCGGGGCGGGCATGGCCTGGATGTTCGGCCGCGTGCGAAACGTCATTCCGCTGGCGATTGGACAGGCGCTGGTGGGGCTCCTGGTGGCGTGGGCGTTCCCCGTGGCCTGGCACCACCACATGCGCGTCGGCCCGGGCTACTATGTATGGGGAAACTAGTTTGCGTGATTCCTGCGCCGGCCAAAGGCTGCAGCGCGCAGGGCAGAGCGGGTGAGGCATCTCTTTCGTTCGCCCGGAGGTGGGGGATGAATGCCATCGCTACTGTGCTGCGATTTCTCGAGCTAATTAACGAGCGCAACGTCGACAAATTGGTTGCGATGATGACCGAAGACCACGTGTTCATCGATTCTCTCGGACAGACGGTGCGGGGCCGTGAAAACATGCGCGCGGCATGGCGGGGTTATTACGCATTTTGTCCCGACTACTGGGTTTCTCACAAAGAGATCTTCCAACATAGGGACCTCGTTGCTGTTTTCGGAGCGGCAGGGGGAACCATACGTGTGAATGGGAAGCTTCTCCCGGAAAACAAGTGGCACACTCCTGCGGCTTGGTTTGCCCTGGTGGAAAAGGAGCTCGTCAAAGAATGGCGAGTCTACGCAGATAATAAGCCGGTGTACGACATCATGGCTAAGTCCAAGAATTTATCGGCGTTATGAAGGAGATGTACTGCCTTCTCGCGGGGCAGGGAAGGCCCGCCACGGCGGGCAAGCCGCAACCCCAAAATGTAGCTCGGGTCTTTCGCGATTTTTGCGTCCCGACGCATTTTGCGGGACGACCCGAGGCTTGCCCGCCGCAGGAGGGCTCGTTCCGGCGCTGCGATCTGCGCTCCAGCCTGTGACTAAGGGGCACAGACACGATTGTCTGTGCTACTGGGAACGCTTGGCCGCCCGTCGTTGACTTCCGCTTCTTTCCACGCCTAGGATTGCGCCCTCAGTCAGGCAAGCGGGTACACGTTCGATTCAATCGCTCGAATAAAGTGAAAGAGTATGCGCACAGACTAAAATGATGGAACGGATTGAAGAAGCGTCGCCGCGTTTCAAGGCCAGGATGGCCGGTGTCTGTCAGTTGATGGAAGCCATCACGGCCGCATTCGGCGAAGTGATCATTCCCGGCAAGCTAGTTGTCGCCGGCAATGCCGCGGCTACCGCGGCCAATATATTGGGACACCAACCATTATTTTGGCTGGGGTTCGTACTCTCACTTATCGGCGTTGCGTTCCATATCGCTTGGGCGCTTCTCATGTATGAGTTGCTTAAACCTGTGAGCCGGAGCCTGTCTAGACTCGCGGCGTTCGTGATTCTCGTGGGATGCGCTATTCAGGCTCTTACCAGCCTCTTGTACCTCGCTCCTCTCGTCATCCTGCAAGGCGGCAGCCCCTTCAGCGCATTTACGCCGGAACAGTTGCAGGCGCTGGCGCTCGTATTTCTGAGATTGGATGATTACGCCTTCCAGATCTACCTGGTGTTCTTCGGAGCCTGGTGCCTCCTGATCGGCTACCTCATTTTCAGGTCGACCTTCCTGCCTCGAGTTCTGGGAGTGCTGTTGGCGATCAGTGGTTTGGGTTGGGTGATCTATTTGTACCCGCCACTCGCACACCGCCTATGGAAGATCATCGATGCCGCCTCCGCCCTGGGGGAAATACCACTGGAGCTATGGCTCATCGTGATGGGCGTAAACGCTCAACGCTGGAAGGAGCAGGCCAGCGCCGCGCAGTCCTCGGCCGGGCAGGGAAGCCAGCGGTAGCCGATCCCAAGCTGTAGCGGCGGCTTCATGCCGCCATCCCCTTCGTAATGTGGCGGGATAAACCCGCCTCTACAATGCTAGGGTTTTGCTCCGGCGACACGCCCCTCCGCTCCAGCCTCAACCCCCTATGTCGGACCTTGCGCCGTTTTAAACTCTGTTGCCCCGGGGGCACAACCCCATTTAAAGGCAGGGGTCAGGGCTCAGGGGTCAGTGGCGAGGGGGGAACCAGGAGGACAGAAGCAGATAGGGAGCAAAATCTCTCCGCGGGGGAAGGAGGCAGTGGTTAGGGGTCAGTCCCGACAAGGTCGGGATCTCCGCCCCGCGGCGGGGCTCCGATGGTCAGGGGCGAGCGAGGAACCAGAAGAAGAGAGGCAGATAGGGATCAAAATCACTGCGCGGAGGAGCATCGTTCACGCGCTACGGCACTTCCGCAGGCCAGTGGCGCGTGCGAGAATCCGCGCATGAAACCAAAACAGATTTACCTACTGCTGGCGATTGCCGGGCTGGTGCTGCCTTACATGCAATTCGTTCCTTGGGTGCTGGAGCATGGGCTGGACATGCGCCTGTTTGTCTCGCAACTGTTTGCCAGCCGGATCAGCGCGATCTTTGGAATGGATGTGCTGGTGTCGGCGGCGGTGGTTGTCGTCTTCCTGGGGGCGGAGCGCAGCCGGCTCGGAAACAAGCGGTGGATTCCGTTGGTGGCGCTGCTGACCGTGGGGGTGTCGCTTGCGCTGCCGCTGGCGCTCTATCTGAGAGAGGACCGCTAGTGCCGTTCCAACTTGTCTCGCCTAAGCGCATACTCGGAGTGCGGCTGAGAGCGGCCCAGCAGATCTCAGAGATGGCTCGCCGGAACAAGTTGGAACGGCACTAGGGTGCAGGGCAGTCACTGTCCGATGGCATCCGGCTCATACGGGACGCCGGTGCCCCCGGTCCAGCCTCTACCCACGAGGGACCGATTCGCGTCGAAATTAGACCCTGTGCGCCGGGCGCACAACCCCATTAAACGCGTCCGCCGTGCCGAGGGGCTGGCTGGGGTGACCTGAAGTAGAAACCCTTCGGAGAGGAACGAGAAGAGCAGGCTTGCGGTTGGGTGCCTATTCGACTGCGACAGTAAGGAGAATCTCCTTGCGAATATCAGTCCGGAGTTGAATCAAGTTCTCTGCGCCTGGGTGGTACCTCGAACCTTGAACTACAATTTCCAATAGCCTTTCGAGAAACTCTCGTTTGGCGGCATTCTGATGAATCGCTCGACGGGCCCAAGCTAGCCCCTGGCTTCCAAGGACGTGGTAGGGGTAGGCACTGACGTGCCCGTATTGCTCGATGACGGCCTCGAGCTCGCTCATGCCAGAGGCCAAGGACTCCTCTGCGTGTAGGTGGTGGGGAGCTTCCCAGGCCTTACGCATCAAGACATACGCATATGCTGTGTCAACCCTATAGTCGCCTGATCCGAGAGAGCGAGCGGCGCCAAGAAAATTCTCTGCGATCCTAATATCCCCAGCCTCGACTTCGAGGGATCCCCGCTGGAGCCAGTAGTGGTAGTCCCCGGGTAGCACGGGTTCTAGGCGGGTATAGAAATCTCTTGCACTCATGAATCCTATCGTCTTGAGCAGAAAATCGTGGTTGATCAGTCGAATGAGGAACTTGCCCGTCCTGGAATGTCGGTCCAGAGGGACGCCCGCCTTACTTGCGAGGGCCCAGGCCAGGCCGACAAAAACCTCACCAAGCTCGCCTAACTCCTTGAGCTTGTCGAACACTAAATCAGATATGACCCGGTGCCGACCGCGATACTCCCAGGTCGAGCGGTTGACGCTGATCAGGTGGCGGCTAGCGAGACGATCCAGAGCTACAAGGGTTTCCTCTGGCGAGTCAGAGTATGCCAAAAGAATCTCGTCCTTTGTGACCGTGTATCGAAGTGAGGTCGCCACGGAAACCAGGGCATAGGCGTAGCGAGAAGCACCTTCTAGGCCCGAATATTCGTCCTGAGCCTTCCTCTCAAAATTCTCGCCCGATGTCGCTTCGATCATCGCCACAAGGAGTTGCCTTCCAGCTTTGTCCCGAAAGGCCGCACGCCTTGCGGATTCAGAGGCGCCTGTGAGGGCGCCAAGGCGTTTGTTCTTCTCCAGAACGGCAATCAGGCCTTCGATATCGGAATCCTCTAGTGGAGGAACAACGTGTTCTTGAATTTTAAACCCGGCGTCGCTTCCCGCACCGGCTGCGATTTCGTCGAACTTACTTGAACGCGCGGCGAAAACAAAAAGAAACTCCTTGGAAGGGGGTACAAGATCATTCAGAAGATAGGTCAATTCCCGACCGAACATGTCTGCGTCGTCGATCGCTAGTACGATCTTCTCGCGCGCGTCCCGAACACGGCTCCGCATCTTGCTGGGGGTGGCCTGACTATCTTTGTCTACCCAGAGAACGGGGATTCCTTTACCGGTAAGTTTCAGCGCCAGGCTCATCAGGGCTGTCGACTTGCCAGTGCCTGCCGTTCCGGTAACCGCGAGCGCGGTTGGGCCGTGTGCGCCGCTCAGTATTTCCTCAGCTGCGGTCAACAGGGCGGAGTCATGGACACGTTCGATGGCCTTGCCTGAAACGATGTCTGCCCACTGAGGCTCATCCCCTAGCAGATACTCGGTCTGCATCGCTGGAGAGTCCGCGGCGAGTTGGCTTACAAACGGAATAAACCCAGAGCTGCGCGCCTCGGAGTGGCGGCGGATGAATTCAAAACCCTGCTGGACCTCTGGGCCGAGGTGGGCGAGGACATCTGTCGCAAATTCTTCGGCCGTGCCCTCTACCCAAGTTATCCTGAGGTCTCGAAGGATGTCGCGTCGGGCGCGAGGGAGTTCCCGGGTGACTAGGATCGAGGTCGGTCGAAGATCTCTGCCGAGCCTTTCCCGTCTGCGACGAAGCTCCAAATGATGCCAAAAAAGAGATTCGTTGAGCACCGTACCGATGAACACTACGGGGCGTGAGGTAATGTCAACAACGCAGCGCGAATACCAGGGCTCCTGGTTGCCGATTCTTTCCGCGTACTGACTGTCGGAGAAAGTGAGGAGTTCTGGAGGGTTTGGAACCATTCCATTAAGATGCACCACTTCTAGGCTGCCGTCAGGGAAAGGAGATCCTGGTGGGGAATCCGCACCGCGGTCTCTCGCTGATATGGAAATAGGTTGTCTCTCCAAACTGAACCTACGGGCCACTGCACTTTCCAGGTCGTCTATGTTGAGCGTGTAGCATCGATACCAAGGGAAGTTCAGGAGCGTCTTGTAATACTCGGGGAGTGAGTTTGGGTCAACCGTGAAACGTTCTTGTACCAGTGTTGCCAGGTCAGTTCGCCGCGCTCGCAGTGCCGCGCCATAAAGGTCCCCGAGCGAGGAGGAGTCCTCGTAAGTCTCCCCTGGATAACAAAGAGACCACAATGCTCGCTTCAGGTCGTGGCTGGTGGGAATTTGCCGTCCAGACCGATCCTTGCCGTCAGTCGAGAAGCCTGCTCCGGTAAAGAGTATTAGCTCTCCGCGAGACGCTTGAGAACGGAGTCGAGCGAAATCCGCTGGTTCCAGTTCCATGATCGGTATCCGCCCCCAGAGACTGATCTGCCGCCAGGAATTATAGCCCGGTCAGCGAAAGATCGCCTATCGCTCACCCCGTCACACCGAGCGAACACTTCCACGAGTCGGCTCGGCGTGTGCAGGGAGAGGTCATCGCGGTGCGCGTCAGGAGCTGTGTGGTTCTCCCCTTTCTGCGGTCCGACGGACTCCCCGAAGCGATTAAGTCGGACCCAATTCCCTCTGGCTCCTGACCTCTTTCCAGCATTGCATCGCGGTCGCGCGGCTCGTCCCGAGGCTTCGGGACTCGCCACTTCCCCGGAGATTGCCTCTCGGCGCATAGGCCCGTATCCTATTCCCTAAGATGAAGGTCGCGCTGGCGCAGATCAATCCGACGGTGGGGGATTTTGACGGGAACGCCGCCGAAATTCGCGAATACTCCGCGGAGGCCTCTTCTGCGCGGAACCTGTTCTTCAATCGCAATTAGGGCCTGAAGGATTAGCGCCGATTGATTACCCCGCGGCACTTTGGCGCGCCGCAGCGACAGGGGATTTTTTGCGTATTTGCGGGGAAGCGGTAGTCCAGCGTGAGCTCCTGTCCCGCTCGGATGTTTCGCCGGCTGAAGAAAAATATGTGGCCCCGGATTCGGCGAGCCCTGAGATTCGGGTCACAGGAGTGGTTGATGAGTTCCGCGCCGCTGCCGCCCTCCGATGCATCAATGTCCCAGTAACGGCTCACGCGGAAAAAATAGACTGGCTTCGGCTTGCCCGCCTTCCAGGATCTTTTTTGCCGCTCGAGAGCCTCCCGCCGCGTGATCCGCACACCCGTATATTCGATCACCTTTTGACGGGCTGGAATGGCCTGCTTTGCGAACACGCCGAAGCGATGAATCGGCGAGCGACGGACCCGCAGGAGAAAGCGGCAAACACGAGCGTCGAAGCGCCGGGACATTGGAGCGATACGGTTCGGCTGCGAGCCCCACGTAGAAGCTGCCGGCGTGCTGCCGGATCGCCCGCAGCCTTCCGCCTTCCCACGTGTTCTCGTCCAAACGGCTCTGGAAAATCTGCTGGCGCTATAGCGGAGGAGTAGATTTGTCCACTACTTTGGATATGGACATGAGAGTCTTCGTGGGGGCAAGCTTCTTTCCCTTCTTTAGGCTGCTCTTCTTTGCCATTGAATCCCTCCTGTTCCTATCGCTCGTCTTGCGGGCACGGCTTGGCTGACCATTTTAGTTGGGGCAGCAGCAATTGCAAGCTGCTATCGCATCCAGGGACAGGGAAAGGAGCGTTGGCCACTGCGGCCCGGACCGAATTCATCGTTTCTCTTCCCTCAAGCGCCCGCGCGATAGCTCTTTGCCGGAAAGAGGTCAGGGATCGAATCCGGGTCGACGCCCGGAATACGCCGCTTCGGCAGGGAAGGGACGAGTTCCCTCTGTCGTGCGCGCTACGCTGCTTGCATCGGCACATATCGCTCCGTATGCTTGCATGGATGAAGGTCGCGCTCGCCCAGATCAATCCGACGGTCGGGGATTTTGACGGGAACGCCGCCAAAATCCGCGGCATCGCCGCCGAGGCCCGGCGGCTGGGAGCGGATCTGGCTATTTTTTCTGAACTCTCCCTGTGCGGCTATCCGCCGTTCGACCTGGTGGAGCGGCCCGCATTCGTGCAGCGCAACCTGGAGGAGCTGGAGCGGCTGGCCACGGAGATTCCGCTCCCCTCGATCGTCGGCCTGGTGGGCCGGTCGCAGGACGAGACGGGGAAGCCGGTGGCCAACTGCGCCGCGCTGGTGGGCTACGGGCGCGTGCTCTTCCTCCAGCGCAAGATGCTGCTGCCGACCTACGACGTGTTCGACGAGTCGCGCTACTTCCAGCCCGCGCACACGCAGCACGCCGTGGAGTTCTGCGGCGTCCCGCTGGGCATCACCATTTGCGAGGACATCTGGAACGACAAACAGTTCTGGGCGCACCCGCTCTACGAGCGCGACCCGGTGGCCGAGCTGGTGGCGAAGGGCGCCGAGCTAATCATCAATATTTCGTCCTCCCCCTTCCACCTGCACAAACGCGAGCTGCGCCACAAAATGATCCACTCGCTGGCCGTGCATCACGGGCGCCCCGTGATTTACGTCAACCAGGTGGGAGGGAACGACAGTCTGGTGTTCGACGGCGCGAGCTGCGTCTATTCGGCGCAAGGCACGCTGGCCGCGCGCGCCACCGAGTTCGGCGAAGACCTGGTGCTCTACGACACTGAGTCGCAGCAGGGAACGATTCACCCGCAGTTGGAACTGGAAATCGAGGCGGTGCACCAGGCGCTGGTGCTGGGCGCGCGCGACTACGTGCGCAAATGCGGATTCCGCCGCGTGATTGTGGGGCTGAGCGGGGGAATCGATTCCGCGGTGGTGGCCACGCTGGCCACCGAAGCCGTAGGCCCGCAGAACGTGCTGGGCGTGGCCATGCCCGGGCCGTATTCCTCCGAGGGCAGCCAGCGGGACGCGCGGCAACTGACGGAAAATCTGGGCATCGAATTCCAGACCATCCCGATCACGGACATTTTCAACTCCTATCGCACGGCGCTGGCGGACGCGTTCCGCGGACGGCCCGAGGACGTGACCGAAGAAAATATCCAGGCGCGCGCGCGCGGCAACGTGCTGATGGCGCTGGCGAACAAATTCGGCGCGCTCACGCTGACCACCGGGAATAAGTCTGAATTGTCGGTGGGCTACTGCACGCTCTACGGCGACATGGCCGGCGGGCTCGCGGTGATCTCCGACGTGCCGAAGACCATGGTGTACGCGCTCGCCGAGCACATCAACACCACCGGCGGCATCCTGGGAAACGCCGAGCAGCAGGGCAAAGAGGGCAGGGAAATCATCCCCCGCGCGTCCATCAAGAAGGCGCCGTCGGCCGAACTGCGGCCGAATCAGACCGATCTGGACACGCTGCCTCCCTACGAGGCGCTGGACCGCATCCTGCGTGACTACGTCGAGGAGCTGATGAGCCCGGAAGAGATCGCGGAAAAGGAAAAGCTGCCGCTGAAGATGGTGGAAGAGATCGCCCTGAAAGTGGAAAGCAACGAGTATAAACGCCAGCAAGCCGCCGTGGGATTGAAGATTACATCCAAGGCGTTCGGCATCGGACGGAAATTTCCCATTGCGCAAGCCTTTCATCCGAGGGGCCGCGCGCAGGTGCCTGCGGAATCGTAGCGCCGGCGTCCCGCGCCGGCCTTGGTGTTTCTTTCCGAGGGGTGAAGAAAAAGGCGAAGCCGGCGCGGGACGCCGGCGCTACAGGGGAGGGAAGTGCTGCAATGAAGATTGCCCGCGCGGTGTTCGTCGTTTTAATTCTCGCCACGGCTGCGGCCGCCCAGCAGAACCAGCCCGCGCCCGCGGCCCCGGCCACGGCCGTCCCGAGCAGGGTGGAAGCCTATCTGCGGAATCTCTATGCCCTGGGGCCGAAGTTCACGGTGAAGGTCGGCGAGCCGCAGGCCACACCGATCCCGGGATTGCGGTCCGTGCGCGTGGAAATCTCCGCGGAAGACCAGGCGAACGACCTCACCATGTATGTGAGCGACGACGGACGATTCCTGGTGCAGGGCGAGCTGGATGATATGCAGGCCGATCCGTTTGCGAAGAATCGCGCGGAGATGGATCTCTCGGGCGCTCCCTCGCGGGGGCCGGCGAACGCCAAAGTGGTGGTGGTGGAATATGCCGACCTGCAGTGCCCCAGTTGCCGGCAATACTTCCTGAACCTGCGGGGCATTTATCCGAATTATCCCCAGGTTCGCTTTGTGTTCCGCGATTTACCTCTGACGCAGATCCATGCCTGGGCGCTGACCGCGGGCATCGCCGGCCGCTGCATCTATCATAAAGACCCTGCCGCGTTCTGGACCTACGCCGATTACATTTACGGCCATCAGCCCGAGATCGGGCCCGACAATATCTGGGAGACGGTGCTGCAGCAAGGTCGCGTGGCGGGGTACGACGATGCATCGTTCAAGGCCTGCATGGCCGAGCCGGCGATGAAGGCCGAGATCGACAAGAGCGTCGCCGAGAGCGACCGGCTGAAGATCTCGAACACCCCAACCGTGTTCGTAAACGGCCGGAGGCTTGTGGGCGGGGACCGCGCAACCCTGCTCCAGTTCATCGACTACGAACTGGCGCACGTCAAGAAAACCGAGAAGCCGTAGCGGAACGCCCTCCCTCCGCTCGCATCCTGGGGGCGCGGGCCAGGGGTCGGCCGAGTGCGTGTGAGCAGGGAAGCGGGGCGATTCCGGAGGCCAAAAACCGAGGGGTAGCGTTCAAAAGAGGGCCTAATTTCAGGGGGATTTCTTAGTTAACATAATATATCTTATCGGTCCCATATTGTCAAGAGGAATCTGCTGCCCGCCGCCACTTTTTTGACCGCTGCCGCCGCGCCCCCCTCCCGGGCCCCCAGCCGCCCACCCCGTTTTAATGGATGCTGGCGTGGGCCACGTAGCCCACGGCGAATCCGATGGCCAGCCATTTGGCTGCTCGAACCGTGCGGGTCCACACTCCCCCGCCTTTCGCCGCTTTCACGGCTGCGTCGCGTTCCTTGGTGAGCGCGTCGCTCTTGGCGTGCTCGTCCTGTGCATCCTGCTGCGCCGCGGTGAGTTTTGCCTGGCAGGCCCGGCAGTCCTGGACGAAATCAAAGAGCGGCTTCAGGTCCGCGGCGGGCACGCGGACATCCGGAGCGGCCGGCTGCCCAGGCTGCGCGGCGGAGTCCGTGGCGCCGGGCTTCGCGACATTATTGTTGTTCGTCGCCGGCCCGGCTGACGCCCTGGGCGGCTGCGCGTTCATGCCGCCGGCGGCTGCGGGCTTCGCGGGCACAGTCTCGAGTGGCTGCGGCAGTGCCGGAAGAAACTGTGGGATTTCACGGATCACCTGCTGCGGCGTTTGGACGCTGGCCTTGAGCGCGGCGATCTGCTTCAGTGTGTCGGCCAGCTCCTGCGCCCTGTCCTGCTCGCGCTTCTCGGCCGCGGCGATCAGCGATCCCTGCGACGCGACGGTGGCAGCGAGCCGCGTTCGGTCGTCGCGCGCATCGAGCCAGGAACTGAAGCTGAGCGCGCCCACGGCCAATGCCACGCAAACCGCCACGGCGGCGACGCGCCGTTCGGCTGTGCCGAGCAGCGCTGTCACTTCCTGCGAGATGAGATTTGTGCTCATGAGCCCAGCCAGAATCGAATGCGGCTGACGATTACACTGACGGCCGCACCGATCAGCGCGGCGAGAACGCTCACCACGCCGCGCATGCGCGCCAGCTTCTTTTCGTGATCGTGGAGAGAGTCCTCATGCTCGTCCATCGATCCGTTCATGCGGTCCAGCCGCTCGATCATGCGCACGTGCTGGGTCTCAATCCTCGCCAGCCGGTCGATCACTTCGACTCGAAAGTCGTCGAACTTCTCTTCAAAGAACGCGTCAGACATGCCGGCCAATCCTTTCGCAAACGAATTTGTGACGCAGGGTGCTGCCGCGCGCTCAGAACATTCCCAGCGAGGCCAGGCCCAGCCCGGTGATGGGCCCGAGCAGGGCAGTTCCATTGCTGGAAATGCTCGCGCGCGTTCCCAGGAGTTTCCCCACGTCGCCCAGCCCGGAGGCGAGCAGACCCGTATCCACGCCGTAGAGCGAGGCGATACCCTGAAGGCCGGACATCATGTTGTTCTGCTGCTGTTGGGCGAACTGGATCTGATTTTGCTGTGCGGTCGAGGCGCTCTGCTGCGCCTGGGCGCGTCCCAGGTCCTCGAGCAGGGCGCTGTAGCCGGCGGAATTGTTCGTCTGGGCCAGGCGGTTCGCGGCGTTCTGGCGCAAGGCATCGAACGCGGAGTTGACGGCGCCCTGGCTCTGCCCGGTGATGGCGGCCTGCTCCTGCGGCGTGTAACCCTGCGTGAGGAGCTGTTGGTACTGGGGCAGCAGGATGCCGCTGAGGTTCTGGGTTTCGCCCAGGAGCTGCTGGTTGATCTGGTCCTGCAGAGCGGTCTGCTGGTCAATATCGGAGCGGGTGGTGCTGGCGGAACGTCCCATGGGGGTCCTCCATTTTTTCTGAAAGGGAACTTCCCTGCCCTGGCGCTGAACTGCGTGACGCGCAGGGTAGCCACGGTCAGTGCCTTGCTGACCGTGGGTTTGTCATCGCCGGGTTACCTGCCCACGGTCAGAACATCGCTGACCGTGGCTACCCGTGCCGGATCTACGGGATGACTTTGCGGGAGTACGCAGCCCACGCGTCGCGCACCCAGCCGAGGCGCCGCAGGCGTCGTCCGAAGGCGCGTTCGATGCGCGGCGGGATCCAGCAGGTGGCGTCTTCGAATCCTTGCGCCTGGAGCGCGCGCCGCATCCCTTCGTGCATCACCAGGAGGCGCTGCCATCGTTCCTGCGGCGTTCCCACTCCCGGCTGGGCGAGCAGGAAAACCTCGCAAGTCACGCGTCCGAGGGCGGCCATCAGGGGCCGGCCGTCGTCGTCTTCCAGCACCAGGCGGGTCAAAAACAACTGGTTCGACAAATCCGGGAACGGGTAGTCGAAGCCCTGCGCCGCGTGCATCTCGCGCAGGGCGGCTTCGTCCTCCTGCTGGTAGTCGCGGATGCGCATGAAGGACTAAAGGCCGGCTGGTCCGGACGGAAAACATCGGGATGCACAATGCGCAAAGCCCTTCCGGTGGCAGCGCAGGCCGGCGCTACCTCTTCCAGCCGTGCTTCTCGAAGGCGGCGCGGACGCGAGCGGCGCGCTGGTCGGCCTGGCCGAGCGCGGCGGCGATGATGGCTGCCACGTCGGCCTCGCTGCCGTCCGGCTGGAGCACGTGGATGGTATGCACGCTGCGCGCGCCGAGATCATCTTCCACGGTGACGAAGATCGCCCCGGTGTGCGCGTCAAATCGTTTGTGAGTTACGCGGGCGGGCATGGAGATTCTCTTTAGTGCATCTGTGATCGACGGGTGCGCGATTGCTTCAGTCGCGGTGTGGGCAACGCGCGCACAGGCTGAAGCCTGGGCTACTTCAATCGAGGAAGCGTCCTCCGTTGCCGCCGCCCGTTCCGCCGCCGCCGGAGCTGCCGCCACTTCCACCCGAGGCCACGGTGGTTGGCCTGCCCACGAAGACGTAGCCATCGCTCATCGCCTGCGACATCTGAGTGAAAGCCAAATAGGCGGAGCCGTTCCAGATCACGTAGTACGCGGTGCTGTACGCCAGTCCGGTGATGGAGCCCGCCGGGTACGTCTCAGTTCCCTGCCCCGAAAACCGCATCCAGGAGGAGCCCACGCCGCCCGGCCCGTAGATGCGAATGGTGGCGCTCGAGCCCCCGTCCACCGAATCCACGGTGGCGTTGTTGGTGGAGTTCAGCGGGACGTTCGTCGGCAGATTGCCCGAGCCGACCAGCCCGCCGGTGACGCCGGAGGGCGTTGCGCCGCCGAGAACCACGTAGGAGCTGTAGTCCGAGTCCGGATATTTGGCGCGGGCGCGGAAATAGAGTGTCACGTTGCCGAGTGAAAGATTGGTCACCAGCGAGGTGCCCAGGGGATAGACGGTCGTGTCGGAGGGGCCAAACGCCGGGTCGCCTCCCGCTTCGAGAAAATACTGGGCCGCGGTGGTCGAGCGTGGACTCGCGCCGATCGCGACGCTGAATGTGCCGCTGGCCGCGCTCACGCTGAGCGATGCGGGCGCGGCCGGAGCGGGCAGGCTCATCCCCGCGGGCGCTTGGCCGGCGGGCGCCGGGTCCACGCCCACGCTGGCCGCGAGCGAGTTGACCGCGCTCACGATTTTGTTCAGTGATTCGTAGAGATACGGGCTGATTTCGCGCGTCTGCGAGATTTGGGGAATGTTCAGCATGTTATGACAGGGGATGCAGGGCCCGGTTCGATTCTCAGTTCTCAGGGGGCGAGGAGCCGCCGTTGACAGCCCCGCCCGGCCGGTGTAGTTTTGCTCGATCTTTCAAGCTAGCGCGCTCGGGGAACGACTGCCGAGCCAAAGGAGAAGGGCATGGCCACGAAAAAGAAATCACAGAAATCGGCACACTCCAAGTCACGCCTGAAGAAAGTGAAGCTGAACCCAGTCAAGACACTGGGGTACGCGAGGTTCAAGATCTAGGACCACCGCGATTTCCCGAAGCGTCCTGATTGTTGGCCGAGATCCGTTCCCGGCGCGTGTGGTCCAGCCTCTAGCGTTGCGCCGCTGGGCTCGATGATCATTCCCCAACGACAGGAGAACAACATGGCAGCGAAGAAGAAAGCGAAGCTCAATTCCGTCAAAACGCTCGAGAATGTCGATCCCAAGTTCCAAGAAGATGCGGCGTCATATGTAATGTTCCGCGCAGGGCGGAGTGCGTGTCTCCCGGGCGCGCCCCTTCGCTGCGCCCAGGTTTGCCATCGAGCGGTAATGGCCCTCCAGTTCCCGGCACAGTGCGGCGGTATCGCAGGCCGGTGAGGCAAGAAGTTGTGTCCGCAGCCCAGCGCGGAGAGCGGCGAGCATCGCGGGCGCATCAGGCGACCGTGCGAGTGCGGTTGCACGCGCGATGTAGGCGTCGAGCGACACCCTTGCCCAATCGCGCATTCCGGCGGCGAGCAAGGTCGAGCAGCTCATGCGGCTGACCCAGCGGTCGCCGTGGAACGCCAGCACCGGCACGCCCTGCCAAAGCGCCTCCGCTGTGGTTGAGCCTCCGTTGTAGGGAAACGTATCGAGGGCAACATCCACCTTGTTGTAGGCCTTCAGAAACTCGAAGTGCTCCGCCGAGCCTTCGAGTACCAGGAGTTGCTGCTCGACCCCGAACCGAGCGAAACGATGAATTAACGCGGCCTGATTCGAGGAATCGTCCATGCACGTATTCTTCAGGAGGAGCCGCGCGTTAGGAGCCTCGAGCAGAATCCGGGCCCAGGCCGAGATCACGGGATCGGTGATCTTGTAGAGAGGTGCCAGACTCCCGAAAGTCAGTTGGCCGGAGCGAAGGCAGGGCGGCGGCTCGACCGCGGGAACCGGATACAACACGGAGAACGCAAGGTAGGAGCCCGAGACGCGCAGGACGCGCTCGGTGTAGTAGCGCTCCTCCTTCGGAGGAATCACCGTGGCATCGCCGATGATGTAATCGAAGGCGCGAAGCCCGGAGGTCGCGTACATGTTGAACCAGGCGGCGGCAACGGGCGCGGGCCTTCGCATGAAAATCCCCAGTCGCTCCGGATCGCTGTAACCATTCAGGTCAATGAGCAGGTCGATGCCCACGGCAGCGATGCGCTCCGCAACGGATTTGTTCGATTGACCGCCAATCCTATGGATGGTGTCTTCCGGATGGCGGTGGTAACCGCTGTCGGACGGCGGCATTTCCCCATCAAGGAAAAGGTGAACCTCGAAAGCCGAGCGGTCGTGGCTGTTGAGCACCCCCCAGACCGGCTTCATGTAATTGCGGGCGCCGAAGAAGGAGGAGACGTAGCCGACGCGCAGTTTCTTCCCGCACGAGCGCCGGCTGGAGGGGGGCTTCTCTAGAGGCCGCTCGATCGCCTCTTCCAGCGGAACCCACTCGCGCCGCGCCTTCAAGATGGCGGCATTGCCACGGCTGGGGCTTTGAGGCGCGATCCGGGCCACATCCCACAGTATCTTCCTTCGCACGGCGGCCGGCCGGCGAGACGCGACGAAGTGAAGGCGATCGATTGCCGCATCGGTGTGACCCAGATAAAAAAGAGATTTCCCAAGCAAGTGATGCGCGTCCAGGTCCTGCGGCTCGAGCGCGAGAGCGCGTTGGAGACAGGCAATTGCGCTGGCGTATGCCTTGCAGGCGAATTCGGCGCAGCCGCAGCCATACCAGGCCTGGAATTCCTTGTCGTCGAGCGCGCAGGCGCGGCGGTAGCCGTCTCTCGCCTCGGCGATTCTCCCACACTGATAGAGGGCGTCGGCATGACGCGTCACGATCGCGGCGTCGTCCGGGTGCTGGACAACCGCGACACGCAAAATTCCCAGGGCTTTCGCGTGCGCCCCGCGCAGGAGCAGCTGTGTGGTCCGGCTGAGAAGTTCGCGCCGCTTGCTGGCGGATGATTTCCGCGTGACCCGGGGCCGAGATCGCGTCTTACGTGGCATCGTAGAGGAAACTCCCGAGCCATGCGCCGGGCAGACCCTCCTGCCGCAGCCGTTTGGGCAACTGCGATTGTATGCCAACATATCGGAAAGCCCGCTAGACCCCGCCGCGGACGACGCTGTACGGCGCGGGACGCAGCCAGGCCACGAGTTTGCCCAGCGAGAACCATTGATTGGGCGCGGCGGTGGCCAACTGGAAGCTGACGCGCTCGCTATAGATGCGCGTGGTGATTTCCGTGTCGTGCGGCGAGGGATTCGCCAGGGCCAGGGCGCGCAGCGCGACCGGCGCGACCCCGCCTTGCGGCGAGGCCGTGACGTTCAGATTCCCTGCCCCGCTCACGTTCAACTGCAAATAGCCGAAAAGCTGGCGGCCCACCGGCGGGACGTTGCCCAATTCCGCTCCGGTGAGGAACGCGGTGGAATAGGAGCTGTTGATGGCCGCGCCGTCGTCCGAGTACGCGCCGGGAGTGAGCTGGTAGATTTTGCCGGTGCCGGCGTTCGAGCCGAAAAATATCTTCACTGTGCCGTCGGCGCGCTCGATGAAGCCGCAGGAGTTGGCGGAAATGTTCCACAGCGTCCAGCGGCGCGCCTGCGGCGGTGCGATGACGCGTCCGGTGAGCGACGTGCCCAGCGGGGGCTTGAAGCCGTCGCGGTAATCGAGCACGAGCACGGCGTTGGGCTGGGTGGCCGCGCCCAGCGGGACGCCTACCAGCACGCGTTTGGCCTGCTGGTCCACGCGCACCCACAGCGTTTCTCCCGCTGCCCAGTTGATGCCGTCCCAGGTGGGTTGGATTTCGGTGGAGAGCTTTTGCGGCTCGCCCCCGGTGAAAAGATACAGGCCGTCGCGGCCGGCAATCACCGCGAAATCGTCTCCCAGGTCCGCGCCCTGGATCGAGGGCGTGCCGATGCGCTGCGACACTTCCGTGATGGCCCAAAGCGACGGCTCGTTCACGCCGTCGTCGGCGGTGGCGTGCAGGCTGCGGTCTTTGACGAAGTAGAGATTGCCGCGGAGCACGAAGGCGGCGTGGACCTGCTGGCCGTCTTCTTCCGCGATGCTCAGAAAACCGGTGACACCGTCGTAGCTCTCCGGCGATTCCACGCGGCTCGAGCGGACCACCGAGCCGTTGACCGGATCCGAGGTGGGAAAAATCTCGATGTTGTCCACCACAAAGGATTCGCCGCTCGGCGCCGGCGTGCCGTCGGCATAGACGCGCAGCACGAGGTCGGAGGGAATGGAAGCCAGCGGAGGCGTCAGCTCGGCGACGTACTCGGTCCAACTGGTGGTGGCGGCGGCCGCGGTCACCGTCAGGCCCGTGGTGTTGATGCCTCCCGAAGGGCTGTAGAGCTGGATGTGCAGCGTGCCCTGGGAGAGGTTAGCGCTGCGCTGCACGCGCGCGCGCACGGAATAATCCGTGTTGGCTGAAATGCGCGCCACGCCCAGGTAGTCCTGCACGGCGCTCTGGGTGATCATCCCGCGGAGCGGCGTGCTGCCGTTGCCCACGATGCGATACGCGTTGCCCCAGACCACGTCGGTGGCTTCCTGCTGGCTGCCGGCGCCGTTGATGACGTCGCGCTGCCAGCCGAGCGGCCGGCCATTGCCGGAAGAATCCCAACCGCCGTCGAAGGTCAAGTTCACCCAATTCGCCTGTTTGTTGCGCTCGCCCCACCAGAACAGGCGCGAGGAGTAACCCATGACCCCGGCGCATTCGCCCAGCTCGAGCAGGTTGAACTGCTCGTCCACGTTCTGGGCCGCGAGCAGGATGGCATCGGAAAAATCCACGGTCAGCGAGGTGGTGA
>Ga0187819_10000129_pt1 | contig 34413 bp, 25 predicted proteins | sample NC_wetland_sal_i_15_FD_132411 | JGI IMG/M metagenome (GOLD analysis project Ga0187819, IMG submission 132411) | Wetland sediment microbial communities from Neuse River Estuary, North Carolina, USA - SO4_4 | ecosystem: Environmental > Aquatic > Freshwater > Wetlands > Sediment | place: USA... | reverse complement strand
GAAACCCCAAAACCAAATCAAATCCAAATACCATGTGCCTGCCGAGCACCCTTGGAGAAGACCGTGGAAGCGGACATTTCTATCTGGCTAAAAACCGGACATTTCTACTTTGCGTTGACACGACTTGCCGGCTCCCGACCGATGCGCAACTTGGGAGGAGCGGACGATAAGCGTTACCGGACCTAGCGTTCCAATATGACGCTAAGGTTTGGCGACGACCAGCGGCTCCGGATCGGCTTCTCGGCGGTAGAAAACCCGCGGCCGCTGCAAGCCGCGATTCTTCATTTCCCCGCGCACTTCTTCTTCGCCCTCAGCAAAGGTAATCGTTCGCCCCTGCTTCTGAGCGGCTTCGATTTGCGCTTCCTGCAACTCGGGCACACGCACTGTGGCGTAATCCATCCATTCGCGCGCTACCACTTTCCCATCTTTCGGCGACCGATCTGCCGACGCGGTCTTCAACCCTTCTTCGACCAGAGCAAACGTCAGCAAACCGTGGCCCAATTCCTTTACTTCCAGCGCCGCTTGGTATCCTTGCGCTGCCGTCAACACGTACATCCCTTTCTCGTAGGCAAGCTGCGCCAAACCCTTCGAGTTCATCGGGCCGCGGCGTCTTTCCTCTGCTTCCAGCGCTTGTCCGGAATTACAGGCATCGATCACCAAGAGCACATCGCGTGCATCCACCTTCTCCAGTGCCCCTTCCAATTCCAGGTCCGAAATGCTGTGCTGCACGATCGACTCCCAGCCCGCTTGATCCAGTTCCGTGCGGCGCCCCGTGTAGCCCAGATCATATGGGATGAGGTAGAAACGCTGACCAGTGGCTGCGCCGTGGCCCGCAAAATAGACGAACACTTCGTCCTCAGGTTGCGCAGGCTGCAGCTTGTTCAACGCTTCGGGAGCGCCCGCCGGAACCGTCGCATCGCTGCCCGCCAGGCGCTTCAGCGCCAGCAGGATGTTCTCTTTCGTCGCTTCCGAGTTCAGCAACGGCACGACTTCCACTCCTCCCACCGTTCCCACTTTCCGCTGTTGCACCTTCAGCTGCTCGTATACATCCTCAGCATCCGCGACCGCAAATTTCAGATTGTAGTCGCCGTTGCTGTATTGGTTGATGCCCACGCTCAGCACGTACGCAATCCCGGAACGCTTCAGAGCCGGGCTCCCGGTCACGACGAAGGAGGCGTCGGGACTCTTGATGTTGTCGTGATTGAAGGCGTAGGCGGTCAGCCGGTTCGGCCCCGCCACAATCGGAATCGTCGTTTCCAGCAGCGCTTTGCCATTGGAGTCGAGCTGCACGTTCCCACGCCAGGCATTCACAAGCGACCCGTTGCGAAACAGACGTACGTCGCGGACCCCGGAACCTTCGGCATGATCCTTGTCAGCTTGCGCCTCCGCAACCCGCACCTGCACTTGAATGGTTCTGTTGTTGACGACCGCCCTGGACGGCCCGATCATTTCGATCTGCAGCGACGCCTGCCGCCGGTCGAGTTCCGCGAAGTCGCGCGTCTCGCGCAGCTTCTTTCCCGCGAGGATCTCGGCAAGCAATCCGGGATAGTAAAACTCATTGAAGAAGGTCTCCACCGGAGCGACGTTAAAGGTGTCTCCGGCAAACCTCCACAAGATCTGATTCCATCCACCCGGAGATCCGTCGAATTTTCCGTCCGGCGCGACCACCAGCCAATCGCCGTTCCCGGCGCTCACCAGGGTGGCCAACAATTGCCCTGCGTTAGTGTCGAAAAGATAGGTATCGCCGTCCTTTCCAAGCAACGCCAGCAAGCGCCCGTCGCGGCTAAAACTCAAGGCCGTTGTTCCGCCCAGGTGGGGAATGCTCACAAAGGGTTTCCCGCTGGCAACATCGATCAACTCCAAACTGTTGTTGCGGTACCCTGCGGCCAGGATCCTGGCGTCGCGGCTGAGTGCCAGCGCAGTTGCCGGCCCTCTCTCCTCGTTCTCCGGACTGCTGAACTCGGCGAGCTTCTTTCCCGTCTCGGTGTCGAAGACGAAGGTCTCTGGATCGACCTTGGGCAAGCGCTTTACCACCGACACTTTGAAGCCCGTGACGGCAATCCGTGAACTGTCCAGGCTGAAACCTGCGGCGGGGATGCGCCCAAGATCTCGCACCGCACCTACGTCGAACGTGTGTGACTTGCGCCCGCTGTGCGCATCGATGAGCTTTACGCGTTGGAGGTAGGGGTTCTGATCTTTTGACGAACTAAATGATGGTATAAGGCTGTTACCCGCGCCTTTGGTCTCCGCCTCGTAGCGCGGAACAATCCGGAAGCGGCCATCCGGGCTTTCCTCCGGGTTTCCGACTGCCGTAAATTGGCCCGCCGCAAAATCCTGCACTTCCGTGCCGGTCGAAGTATCCCATACGACCGTGGACAGATCCGCAATCCGCCCGCGCTTGGTCAATAGCCATCGGCCATCCAACGTAAAAGTAACGGATTCGCCGATGCGATACGTTGAGGAAAAATCGCCCACATCCTCTTCGGCTTCGCTCAGTTCTCCTTGTTTTGTCAGCCCAAACTCGACAAGTTGGTTGCGAAGCATGGCGTCGCCCTGGCCGGCATTAGCGCGGCGGGTTTCGGCATTTCCGAAGACCCGCACCAACTCGGCGGTAGCGGAATCTCGCAACTCCGGGGAATGACCGCCTCGCGCGGCCATCGCGAGGTATCGGCCATCGGGGCTAAAGGTCGTCAGCCGGCTGATCCGGTCGTCGTTAATTGTCACTTGTTCAAGCGGCCTATCGGTTGAGCCGGACCAGCGTTGCAGGATGCGCCTGCTGCCCTCAAGAGACTCGGTCATCACAAACTTTCCGTCCGGCGCAAAACAGATGGCAACGCTCTGACCCGATGTGTTGATCGGCATGTGCCAGACGTCCTGTTCGCTGGCTACATTCTGAACCACGATTTCTTTGCTGTTCTTGATGTAAGCCAGCAACTGTCCGTTGCGGCTGAAGGCCAAAGAACCCGGAGCTTCCGGTCTTGCCAACAGATCGATCTCGTGTGGCTGCCGTATGTGAATAGTGTCGTACAGACGGAATTTCTTCCGAGGCAGTGCGGCCGCAACCGTTTCTCCTCCTGGGCTGATTACGATTTCGGTAGCAAGTTCTTCGAAGGTTTTCTCCCACTTGTGCACGTCGGGGTTTTTGTGAGGCACCTCAAAAAGAAGAGACGCGATCTCGGTCGCCGGTCCGATCCCGTTTGGCAGCCGAAAAACAGGCAACGAGCGCAGTTCGTTGCCGGAGCTGACTTCCCAGACTTTGATGAAGTCGCTGCTGGCGGAAGTGAGGGTCCGGCCATCCGCACTGAAAGCCAGTGCCATTACCGCGAGGCCATGTCCCTGGAGCGTGCGCAACTGCCGGCCGCTGGCAACCTCCCACAAGCGCACGGTCGTGTCCTCATGGGCGCCGCCAACCTGCCCGCCCTTAAAAAACAACTTGGCGTAACGAACGTCGTAGGTATTTCCGCTGCCCGAGGCTAACAGTTTCCCGTCGGGACTCACGGCCAATGCATTCACGGCGGCGCCGTGACCATACAGGGTCCTCAATAGGCGCCCGCTAGCCACCTCCCATATCTTGACCGTGTTGTCTTTTGCGCCGGAAGCCAGCCACCGGCCGTCAGGACCGAAGACGATGGCGCGCACAGCCCTCCGGTGTCCTACCTGAAGGACTGCTTCCGGCCTTTGAAACTCAGCCGGAGCATTCTGAGAATTGGCGTATGCACTAAGAAGGCAGGTCAAAACTAAGGATAAGAGGTAGGCCCAAAAACGCTTCCGTGAGCCCATAGTCCCATCCTCAGCAATGCATTGAAGGAGCGTGGCGAATGACTTAGGGAAAGGCCGTTCGGGCCGAAATGGTAATCAAAGGCAGCGCTAAGGTCAATGCGTGAGTCCCATTCGGACGTCCTTAATGCCTAGGGGATGTGGGGAAGCCATTCCAAAGCCAATCGTCGTGAGAAATGGGGGCACAGCAACGACTCAACGACGCGCCCTACTTCTCAAACGTCACCTCATGCCCCTTGGAAATCAAGGAGTGCTTGGCCAGGTCCTCATCATTCCGGTACGGGAAATCCGCGCGGTAGTGGCTGCCGCGGCTCTCTTCGCGCGCCAGCGCCGACCTCGCCATCAGCAGTGCCAATGAATGGAGGTTGCGCAGCTCAAAGTCGGCGCGCCCTGGCTTCTCACATTTTGGCAAGTCAATGGTCTGAAGCTGGCTGATCGCAGCGGCTAGTTCTTTGCCATCGCGAAGGATTCCCACTTGCCGCCACATCAGATCCCGGATTTTGCTGAACGCCGCCGAACACGGGTGGTTGCCCGCAGGTTTCGGAGCATGCGCAGTCGGTCCGTTGCCAGGTTTGGGTGCCGGACTGCCAGGCAGCCCCATGGCGTTGCGCTTCGCCACGGGGGCGTCTTTCATCATCGCCTGCCCGCTGCGCGCGCCGAAAACCAAGCCCTCGAGAAGGGAATTGCTGGCCAGGCGGTTCGCGCCATGGACTCCTGTATCCGCCGTCTCTCCCGCCGCATACAAACCTGGGAGCGAGGTGCGGCCCCACAAGTCCGTCTTTACGCCTCCCATCATGTAGTGCGCCGCCGGGCAAACCGGCGCCAGGTCGCTGGCTAGGTCCAGGCCGTAGCTCATGCAGGTTTCATAGATTCGCGGGAAGCGCTTCTTCAGAAACTCGTCGCTCTTCGCGGTCATGTCGAGATACACATATCCCGCGTTCGTGCGGTGCATCTCGGTGACGATGGCGCGCGCAACGATGTCACGGGGCGCGAGCTCTTGCGCTTCGTTGTAGCGTTTCATGAACCGGTCGAGATTCACATTGCACAGGATGCCGCCCTCGCCGCGCAGCGCCTCCGACAGAAGAAAGCGCGGCGCGCCTTTCACGGCCAGCGCGGTAGGGTGAAACTGCATGAATTCCATGTCGGACAGCACCGCTCCCGCGTGGTACGCAATGGCCATGCCGTCGCCCGTGGCGACATCCGGGTTGGTGGTTTCGCGATAGATCCGCCCCAGACCACCTGTCGCGAGCAGCACCGCGCCGGCGTGGATCTCGTGGACCAATCCGTCCACCTCATCGAGGAAGCGCACTCCCGCGACGTGCTTGGACTCGACGATCAGCTCGGTAGTAAACGCGTGCGCCCGCAGATGCAAATGAGGGATCGTGTGCGCGCGGGCCAGCAGCGCGCGGCTGATTTCGCGCCCGGTGGAATCGCCGTGGGCGTGCAGGATGCGCGAGCGGCTATGCGCGGCTTCGCGGGTGAAGGCCAGTTTCGTTCCCGCTCGGTCAAACTCCGTGCCCCACTCGATCAGTTGTGTGATGTATTTCGGGCCTTCTTCGACGAGCACCGTCACGGCTTCCGCTCGACACAGCCCGTCGCCCGCTGTGATCGTGTCTTGTTCGTGCAGGCTGATCTCGTCTTCGTCGCTCAGAGCGACGGCGACGCCGCCCTGGGCCCAAGACGTTGCTGAATCGCTCAAGTCCGATTTCGCGAGCACCAGCACGCTGCCCGCAGCGCTCAACTCAATCGCCGCGCGCAGCCCTGCGATTCCAGACCCGATGACAACATAATCGGCGCGGTAAGACTTGTGGGAATGCGTCATGGCGAGGCAATCGACCGGATGCCCGTGTATGGTAGCACGAAGGGAATTGGTCGCGCGGTAGCACAGGCACTCCTGCCTGTGTCAACTTCCACTCCACCGAGCCTGACCCGAAAGCACATCCCTGTACACGTCCTGTAGCCGCATCTTTTACCCTGAGCGGGAACGCGAAGGGACAGTGGGCGGGGTTTAGATTCAACCCAACCCATGCCGCAGCGACAAGCAATTATCGCCATCCCACCGAACACGCGACCCTCGCCCTGGGCGCCTCACCCCACTCCTAACCCTCAACCAAGCCGACCACTGTGCTACATTTTCAATATCCGCTCAATGAAAGCAAAACACATTCCTGTGAAGTCATTCGCCGGCGCTTACTCCGTACTCTGCGGCGCAGGCATTCTCCGCCGCGCTGCGAAGGCCATCGGCAAGCTGGGGAAATTTTCCAGCATCCATGTCGTGTCTTCGCCCAAGGTCTGGCGCGCCGTCGGAAAGAGCGCGCAGCGCGGCTTCGATGCGCATAAATGCACCGCGGTGCACCTGATGAACGATGCGGAAGCACGCAAGAATTTGCGCACCGTAGAGGTCGTTTCTCGAGCGCTCGTCAATTCGGGTGCGGACCGGAACTCTTTGCTCGTGGCCGTGGGCGGCGGTGTCGTCGGAGATGTTGCCGGCTTCGCCGCGGCCTCCTATCTGCGTGGAGTGGCCCTGGTGCAGGTGCCGACCACGCTGGTAGCGCAAGTCGATAGCTCGATCGGCGGCAAAACCGGCGTAAATCTGCCCGAAGGAAAGAATCTAGTGGGCGCGTTTTATCCACCCAAGCTGGTTCTTACTGATCCCAGCGTTTTGCGCTCGCTGCCCGATCGCGAGTTTCGCGGCGGCCTCGCCGAGGTCATCAAGCACAGCATCATCGCTGACGCCGAGATGTTCTCGTATCTCGAAAAAAACATGCCCAAGGTGCTTCGCCGCGATCGCGCCGCGCTGGACTTCCTCATTCCCCGCAACGTCGCGATCAAAGCCCGCGTCGTTACGCGCGACGAGCGCGAGTCCGGTCTGCGCGAAATCCTAAATTTCGGCCACACCTTTGCCCACGCACTGGAAAGCCTTACCAAGTATCGGCGTTACCAGCACGGCGAAGCGGTCGCCTGGGGCATGATGGCCGCCGCGCTGCTCGGCCATGAAATCGGCGTGACTCGCGCCGATGATGTCTCCCGGATTGTCACCCTCGTTCGCCGCATTGGCCCGCTACCCGCTTGGCCGCGGGTCCCCGCGAAATCGCTGATTGCCGCTATGCGCTCCGACAAGAAAGCGCGCCATGGGGAAATCCGCTTCGTCCTGGCGCCTCGCATTGGCAAAGCGGGATCGTACGACGATGTTCCGCTCCACGCCGTGCATCGCGTTCTACGTTTCGCGCCGCACTTCCTCACCGCATCGGCCCTGAAGGAATCGAAGTTCCATGCCTGAGGCCCCCGCGCCAGCGAAGGGCACCCGGCCCGAAGGTACGCAGACCGAGGCGGACGCCGGGCGCCGGGTCCGCAAGATGTTCACGCAAATCGCGCCGCGCTACGATCTGCTGAACCACCTCCTCTCGCTGCAGCTCGATCGTTTGTGGCGCCGCCGCGCAGCGGCGCGCCTGGGTTCGGTTCTGGGCCGTTCGCGGGGGCGCGTTCTCGACCTGTGTTGCGGCACCGGCGATCTGGCGATGGCGGTCGCCATCCGCTCTCAGGCTCGCGTGGTTGGCGCGGATTTTGCTCATCCGATGCTGGTGCGCGCCCGAAAAAAGAGCGCTTCGCTGCACAGCAAGACGCTGGTGCAACTGCGGCCGATCAAGTTTGTGGAGGCCGACGCGTTGCGATTGCCGTTTGCGGACGCGAGCTTCGATGGGGTCACGAGCGCGTTCGGCTTTCGCAATCTCGTCAATTACGAATCTGGGCTACGGGAAATTCAGCGCGTATTGAAGCCCGGCGGCGTCTTGGCGATTCTCGAATTTACCGAGCCGCCCGAGGGCATGCTGGGCAATGCGTATCGCTGGTATTTCCGCAATGTTCTTCCGCGTGTCGGCGGGCTGCTTTCCGGGGACCGCTCGGCGTACACGTATCTGCCGGCGTCGGTCGCGCGATTCTTTCGCCCGGCGGAGCTTGCCGCGTTGATGGCGAGCGTGGGGTACACGGCAGTCGGGCACGAGGTCTGGACCTTCGGCACGGTCGCGCTGCACACCGGAAAGAAGCCTCTGTAGCCGCTGGTATCTATATCACCGAACAGTGCGGGCAATTCGCATACGTTGTACATGTGGTGGAATCTAAACCCCGCGGTCGGCAGAGCGCGGCTACAGAGTTTCTGTAGCGGCGTTGGAAAGGGATGGTCCAGCGCTAGTCTTCCAGTCCCACGGCGCGCAGCTTTGCCAGCAGCGTCTTTGGCGAGACGCCGAGCTTTTCGGCTGTACGCGTTTTGTTCCACTTGCATTCGCGCAACGTGCTTTCCAGCACCACTCGCTCGACGTGGGTCACCGCCCGCCCGGTGATCTCCTCCAGCGAGCCTTCCCAGCTAAAACTTTCCGGCAGCATCCCGTCCGGCAAACTCTCCGCGTCCGGCCGCGTTGCCGGGAGTTGCAGTTCATTGACGCCGATGGTGAGTCCATCCGCAAGAATCACCGCGCGCTCCAGCGTATTTTGCAATTCGCGAACATTGCCCGGCCAGCGATAACCCGCAAGTCTTTCGGTCGCGTCCGGGGAGAGCTCCAGCCCCGGCTTCGCAAATTCCCGGCTGAACCTCTCCAAAAAACTCTGCGCCAGCAACAATACGTCGTTCCCTCGTTCGCGCAGCGGCGGAATCGTCAACGGCACCGCGGAGATCCGGAAATACAGGTCCTCGCGAAAAAGCTTCTCTTCGATCAGCTTCCGCAGATCGCGATTCGTCGCCACCACGATGCGGACATCCACCTCGATCGATTGTGTCCCGCCGACGCGCTCGAACCGCCTCTCTTCCAGGACGCGCAACAACTTCGCCTGAATCGCCAGCGGCAACTCGCCAATTTCGTCCAAAAACAGCGTCCCGCGATGCGCCAGGTCCATCTTGCCGACCTTGCGCGCCCCCGCGCCGGTGAACGCCCCCTTCTCGTGGCCAAAGAGTTCGTTCTCAACCAAGCCTTCCGGTATCGCCGCGCAATTCAGCGCCACAAACGGCTGCTCGCGTCGCGGCGAAAGATGATGAACCGCTCGCGCGAACAGTTCCTTGCCGGTCCCGCTCTCGCCGAGCAGCAAGACCGTCGAATCCGTCGCCGCCACGCGTTGAATTTGCTGGCTGACTTCCCGAATCGAAGCGTGCTCCCCAACGATTCGCGGAAACCCATACCGGGCCGAGTACTCTTCCCGGAGCAGCAGATTTTCTCGCAAGAGCTCCTGTTGCCGCGCCGCCCGCTGCACCAGCAGCTTCAAGTGATCCAAATCCACCGGCTTTTGCAGAAAATCAAAAGCCCCTTCCTTCATCGCCGTAACCGCTTCTTCCACCGATCCAAACGCCGTCAGCAATAGCACCGGGATTGTTGCATCGGCATTCTTCGTGGCACGCAATACATCGAGTCCGGACGCACCCGGCAGCTTCAGGTCGGTAATCACCAGCAGGTACCGCCGCGCGCGAATCTTCTGAATCGCCGATGTTCCGTCCGGCGCCTCCTCGACGGCATAGCCCGCGCGCTCCAGCGCCTTGCGCAACATCGCGCGCAATTCGTTCTTATCTTCCACGAGCAGGAGGGGTTCCATGTGCTCTGTTTTTATCACGAATCTAGCGATGCTTTGCGGGAACCAACGAGGCGTGTGCGGTGAAGGGAAGCAGCCACTGTGGAGTGCTGCGGCCTGCCTGCGCAAGCAGGCTCGCCGCCGCCTTTACCACTGAGCTTCTAGAGCTGCGAAAAAAAGCGACATTGTCATTCTGAGGGCATCCGATAAGGATGCCCGAAGAATCTCAACCTCAACGATTGCTATCAGTGTAAAACTTGAAGACTCTCTAATCCCGCGCCCAGCCGATTTCGCCGCCCGACTTTCGCAGGTCGTCTTCCATGTCGCTGAGCTTCTGCTTCAATTGCTCGACTTCCTGCTTTTTCACCGCGATCTTGCTGTCGTAGTCGTTGATATCTTTGCGGGTGAGCTGCTCGTTCATCGCTTTCTGTGGATCCGCATAGTACTGCACTTGCGCTTTCTGCGCCTCGCGCTGCAGGATGTCGAGTTCTTTTTCCGCCTCGGCTAATTTCGCACGCGCTTCCCGGAAGCGCTGCCGCCACTTTTCTTCGTCGTTCTTGCCCGCTCCGGAGGTCTTGTCGGCCGGCGTCTTGTCGGCGTTCGCCTGACCTTCAGGGTTTTCCTTCGTGTTTGCGTTCGCCGGTACTGCCGGGGCTGCCGCGGGAGCCGCAGCTCCGCCGCCGAAATCCTCGTTCGTGAACACTTTCTTGGGCTTCGGTGCTTCCTTCTTCTGTTCGCGCGCTTTGCGCGCTGCGTCAGCCAACGCGTCCCCACTCGATTGCTGAGGCGCATCCTGCTGCTGCGCAATCACGGCGATTCCGCCCAGGCCCAGCACCGGCAACGCCACCAGAATGTATACGCCAGCCTTCCGCCACGTCATTGCACTCATACGAATGTACCTCCCCCAGCGCCAAGCTGGACCGCGCCGCCAACTCCCTAGATCTCCACGATATCCTGCTTCAATTCTACGCCTTCCCGGCTACCGCGCCACTCCGGTAGCGTAACGATAAATGCAGCGCCTCCCTCCGCTTGATTGCGCGCCTCCACTTGCCCTCCGTGCTGAACGATGATCTTCTGCACCACCGCCAAGCCTAAGCCGGTGCCCTGAGGTTTCGTAGTGAAAAACGGCCGAAACAGACTGGGCAGCGCTGCTTCCGCTATCCCCGGTCCATTGTCACAGACCGTGATCCGCTGGAACCCGGCGTCTCCGTTTCGCACCATCTCGCCCCTCAGCGTGACGCGGCCTCCATTCGCCGAACCGCAGGCTTCGGCTGCGTTTCGCGCCAGGTTGAGCAGCGCTTGCCGCAGCAATCCTTCATCTCCCGCCACGCTCCCAAATTTTCCTTCACAACAAACCTTCACGTTCGGCATTCCCTCGCCGATCTCGGAAGCCACCCGCTCGACCACGCCCTGCACCGCCACTACTTCATCGGAGATCTCCAGCGGCCGCGCGTATTTTAGGAATTCGGTCACCACATGCGTAATGTTGCGCGTCTGTTCGAGGATGCGTTCCGCGTAGTCGGACACTTCGCCGTCCGCCGCCTCCGCCCGAATCATCTGCGCGTACCCGGAAATGGTCGCCAGCGCGTTCTTGAACTCGTGCGCGATTCCCGCCGAGAGCTCGCCCAGCGCCGCAAGATGTTTCTTCAGTTCGACTTGCTGCTGTAGTGTCGCCAGCTCGGTCAGATCGCTCAGCAAACAGATGGCGCCGCTCACTTTCTCGTCGCCGCGCCGGATAGGCGAAATGGTTACGCCCAGCCGCCGCGTATCGCCCGCCGGAGCCGTGTGATCCACCTGCTCGCGGCGGAAAATTCTTCCGTTAGCCAGGCATTCCGTCACCAATTTGGTCAACGCCGACGAATCTCCCAACGCCTCGCTGTACCGCCGATAGCCCAGCCCGCGTATTCCCAGCGCCTGTTCCGCCGCAGGATTGGCGCTCGAAATGATCCCCGTAGCATTCACCACTAGCAGGCCGGCTGGCATATTGCGGGTTACTTCCTCACTGAGCCGTTCCGTTTGTTCCGCGCGCTCTTTCTCGATACGATGCAGCCGCTCTAACTCCTTTTCCTGCTCGCGTAATTTCTGGATCACGCCCTGCATCGAAGCGGTCATGAACGCCGCCGGATTGGCCACCCCTGGCGCCGCAGCGAGAATCCTCTCTTTGTGGGCGTCGCGAGTATCCTGGAAAAATCGCCGCACGGCATACAGCACCAGCCACACGATGGCCAGGAGTCCTAAGCCGACTCCAACCGCGACCGGCCACACGTTGGTCAGCCCTCCGGCTTGCCAGGCCGCCAGCATCATTTTTGAACTCCGCAGCGCATCACTCCACCATGTCTCTCAAATGAAGACACCCGACAGCGCCCATCGCATAGCCTGCGGACCGAGATACACCACGAACAGCGCGGCGATCCCCAGAAATGTTCCCAGCGGCAGTTGATATTGGCTGGCGATCATCCATCGCAGCCCTGTCACCGTGCCCAGGTTCCGCCGGCTCGCGCGTTCCGCCAGATCCCGCTGCCAGCCCGACGCGTAGAGCGTCAAAATAATTCCGATGCCCATAATGCTGCCCAGAAACGTCCCCAAGAGAATCGTGATAAACGTTGCGCGAACGCCAAGAAAGGCCCCGGCCATCGCCATCATCTTCACATCGCCGAACCCCATGCCCTCGCGGCCACGCACCGCCTTGTACAACGCCGCTGCTCCCCAAAGAATCAAGCTCCCGAACGCGGCGCCAAGCACTGCGTCAATCACCCCCAGCGCATACGGCGGCGGAGCGCGGTGAAACAGAGTTACGACGACCAAATAGGCGGTCCCGTCACTAGGAGGCAGGAACGCCGAGAAAAACAAACCAACGGCAAGGCCCGGCCAATTGACTACGTCAGGAAGCAGCCGAACGCGAACATCGGTGACGATCAAAATCACCATCAGGCAGGTAAAAAAAAGCCACTTTACCGCCACTTGCGTCAATCCGAAATCCAGATAGCACGCCACGAACAAAAGTCCCGTCAACAGCTCGACCAGCGGGTACATCGGCGAAATCGGATGCCCGCACGAACGGCATTTCCCGCGCAGCCACACCCATGCAAACAGCGGCACGTTGTCGTAGGGCTTGATCGGGGTCTCGCATCGCGGGCAGCGCGAACCGGGCGCGACGATAGACACTCCCTCCGGAATCCGCGTTATGCAGACGTTCAGGAAGCTCCCAATGACGATGCCAAGAAGAAAAAAGAAGGCGATGACCACATCTCGAATGTGCCACAGGAACCCAGGTGCCTCAAGGAACCCCCGCACCCCCGTGTCGGATGCCTAACAGGTGGCACATACTTCAACGCACCCTAAGCCTCGAAGAATCTGCGCTTCGCACGAGAATCCTCAATTGTCCGAGTCTTCCCACCCATGTACGATTCTTCTCCTCTTCTCCGCGCCCCTCTGCGTCTCTGCGTTAGACTTTCTTTCTTCTCCGTCCTTTGCAATCACTAGCCCGATTGTTTTGCACCCGCCAACTCTCAACTGTAAACTGTCAACTGCCTCTATGCACTGGTTCGAACGCCGCATCCGCCGCTACGAGCACCGCCGCTGGACCACCGACGACAATCGTCGCGTCCAACCCTTCGACTGGGGCCTCGAGCACATCGGCGGCGACCCCGGCGACCCCAATCCCTCCGATTTCCTCCGCCGCTACGCCCAACGCGCCATCGAGACCAGCAAGGAGTGGTACGCCACCACCCCCGCCACCGACTACCGGCTCGACCGAGAAAACGTCCTGACCTTCACAAGCTCCATCGAATCTCCCTGGCCCGAGAACAACACCGTCCACGGCCAGTTCTTCCCCACTAAAACCAAGGGCCCGGCCGTACTTCTCCTTCCCAACTGGAACGCTAAGTGGCACGGCCAGCGCGGCCTTTGCGAGTGGCTCCAACGCATCGGCATCGCCGTCCTCAAGTTGAGCCTCCCGTACCACGACCGCCGCATGGCCATTGGCCACGAGCGCGCCGACCAGCTTGTCGGTCCCAACGTCGGCCTAACCCTCCAAGCCAACCGCCAAGCGGTACAAGACTCCCGCCGCTGCCTCCGCTGGCTCGAGCAACAGGGCTTTACAAGCCTGGGCATTCTCGGCACCAGCATCGGGTCCTCCGTTGGCTACATCACTCTCGTTCACGACGCAGGCCTCCGCGCCGGCGGTTTCTTCCACGTCTCCACCTACTTTGCCGACGTCGTCAGCCAAGGCCTGACCACCAACCACGTCTGGGAAGCTCTCCGCCACCGCGTCTCCGTTGACGAGCTGCGCGAGTATTGGGCTCCGGTCAGCCCCATGCCCTACGTCGAGCGCGGCATGGGCGCGGGCAAGAAAGCCTTCATGGTCTACGGCAAATACGACCCCACTTTCATCCCCGAACTCACCGCCCAGATGCTGGCCGCCCTCCGCCGCCACGGCGCCAACCTCCGCACCCTCGAGCTCCACTGCGGCCACTACTCCCTCGAGCTCCCCCCCTTTAGCCACATCGCAGGCTACCGCATGCTTCGTTTCCTGCGCTCCTCGCTTGCCTAGCTGGATGTTTCCAGAGCTAACCGGAACGTCAGCCTCGCCGGGCTGAAGCCCAGCGCCTACATAACCTAAAGACATGACCGACGCATGGGGGATAGGGGGTGAATTGAAATTGTTAGGCAACTGCCAGCTTGGCGCTCTGCGTGTCTTTTTCGCTCAATTCAAGCCGGCTTGCGTCACCTTGACCGCGCATCCCACACCGGCCGCCCCGTTACAGGGAACGCCGGCGGTGCTGTTTCCCTGATTCGAGAAATAGTGACTCGATGACTGAGCAAACGTGGTCGTGTTTGCGGAATTGTCCACGATGATTCCGCTGGGGCCGTTGATTTCCGCAATCGAGTTCGCAATGGTCAGGGTTCCTGGGATCCCCGTAACGTTGACCGACATGACGCAGCCCACGCCTCCGCAGTTGGTTCCACTCCCCAGGTTTTGCATGCCGAAGAAAATCTGGTCTTGCGAGGCTGCCGGAGCATTGGCGTTGAAAAACTCCGTCACCGGAGCGCATTCCGCGCTGCCCGTGGCGACCGTCAGCGTCGCGGCATCCACAGCCGCGTTCATGGTGCCCACCGGGTTGGCGAAGGGGCTTGCGGGCACCCGGCCCGAGTTCGTGAAGCCGATGCGCTGTATCGTCGGCGCACTGGTCGCCGACAATCCGCACATGTAGAGCCGCCCGGCGCTTCCATTGCCGGTCAGATAGGCGTTGTCGAAGTCGCCCGCGTGAAGATGGTGGCCCGTCCCCGTTCCCAGGCTCGCCGAGACGTTGGCGCTCAGAGTGATGTCGGACTGGATCACGGCCGCGTTCGCACCGACGTTGCCGAAAAATACGAACACCTTCCCAGTGCTCGAATCCACAATCGGCGGGTCAGGAATGACGTGAGCAGCGGGGGCTATGGTGGTAGAGCCGAGGCAAGGGACTGCACCTGTTTTGCAAGTCCCCGCGATACTAAATGTCTCCCGCACATAACTCAACACTCCAATCGTGTCGCCCATGAAGATATTGCCCGATAGGGGGTCCAACGTTGGGGAAGTCAGGATCCTGGTGGTGTCCACGGTGATCGGCCAATTACCGGTCGATACTTCGCTCGGGGTCGCGCTGTTCACACCGAACACGTTAATGAATTTGTGAAGCACTCCGTTGTCGTCGCCAACGTACAGGGCGTCGCGCGCGTAATCGTAGCGCGGCGAGGAGCCGGTGACCGGCTCGGTGCCGTTGAGCACCAGGCTGATCATGCAGGCCCCGCTGACAGGACAGTGCCCGGCGGCTCCATCCGCAGTCCAGACGGTGGCGGTGGCCGGGGCCGCGGCGGCACCGATCCCGGTACCGTCGCCTGCGTGCCACTTCAAGAGATGGAGGATAGCGCCGCCATTGGCCACCGTGTTGGTCTCGACGAACGCCACTTTGCTGCCGTCGATGGACAAGACGGGAGAAGTCTCGACGGTTCCAGCCGTCGCCGTGCCCGAAGTATTGAAATTGGTGTTGTACGACCAGTAGACCGAAGGGTTCGCAGCGCCACAGAGCGGTGTACCACTTCCCAAATACAGCTGGTTAAACGCAATGATGCTGGCCTGCCCGCCTGTCACCCCCGCGAGATTCGTCGGGAAAATCACAAAGTCGTTGGCGCAGCTTGGACCGGCAGTGACGTCGAAGGAAAATTTCGCAGGATACACAGGCCACCAGTTCACGCCGCTGAGGGGCGCGCCGGTCGAGCCACCAACTCCCAGCGATTGGCCCCAGTCTCTCTGGAATACATCCTCCCGCTCTCGGAACCACCGCGGCCGCCGGCCCGGCCCAACCTCGATCAAGCTGCGCGCCCCCTCGTCCAATCCGCCTTCAACACGTTCAAGGCTTCTGGCGTTGCGGCGCAACGCTTGCTGCCAATAGCGCGGTTCTCCCTGGAGCCGCCACGCCGTCTCCCAGGAGCTCGGTTGCGAGAAAACGATGTGCCGGTGGCTCCAATCGGAAATCATCGGAATTCTTGTACGTGGACCTTGCGCGCTGACTACCAGGACCAGGGTGAACGCAACAATTGCGAGGGCCGCGACTCCGAGCGTCAGCTTGCCCGCCCAAGACGGGATCCGTTTCATAAGCGTGCGTACTCCAATCCTCTGGACTCGTGACACAGTTCGCCTCATTCGGCCCAGCGGCACGATACGCAAGTTCAACCCTTGAACGACATCCGTAAATTGCTCGAAGTCTAGCGGAAGGCAAAACGGCAAAGCGTAGGAAGTGGACGTAGCTTTCCTTTTAGTTACCTAGTTGTTGCGTCTTGAGAAGCTTATGTTTTTTGAGAAGGTGGAGCGTCAGTGCAGAATTGCCGAAAACGCGCCGCCTGCCACAAGCGCGGAAACCGCTTCGATCTCCGCCGCCAGCGGCCGATCGTCCGTAACTTTGGCCGACTTCCCGCGCACCGCGCCGTAAGCCTTCTTCGCCAGCGTCCCCGTCTGCAGCGGCGCCAGCAAATCGATCCCTTGGCAGGCGCAGAGCAATTCGATGGCGACAATATGGCGCAGATTTGCCAGCATGCGCTCGAGGCGCCGCGCTCCGCTCATGCCCATCGACACGTAGTCTTCCTGATTGCCCGACGTCGAAATCGAGTCCACCGAGTGCGGTGTTGCGAGCGCCTTGTTCTCGCTGGTCAGCGCTGCCGCGGTTACCTGCGCGATCATGAACCCGGAGTTGAGTCCCGGCTCCGGCGTCAAAAACGCCGGCAACATGCTCGTCAAAGGATTGGTCATCTGCTCGATGCGCCGCTCGCAGATGCCGCCCAGCGTGGCCAGCGCAATCGCCACTTGATCCCCGGCCATCGCCAGCGGCTGCCCGTGAAAATTGCCGCCGCTGATGATGTCGCCCGCGCCGTCCCGCGCAAACACCAGTGGATTGTCGGTCGCACTGTTCAGTTCCACCGCGGCCATCTCGCGGGCCTGCGCCAGCGAATCGCGCACCGCTCCGTGCACCTGCGGCGTGCATCGCAGGCTGTAGGCATCCTGCACGCGCGGATCTTTCTCCGCCGCTCGGTGCGATTCACGAATCTGGCTGCCTTCATTCAAGTGCGCCAAATTTCGGGCGCTCGTCGCCGCCCCGGCGTAGGCCCGTGCATGCATGATGCGCGCATCAAACGCTCCCGGACTGCCGCGCAAGGCGTCGAGTGACAGCGCCGCGGCAACATCGGCAGCATCGGTGAGCACGTCGGCCTCGTGAAGCGCCAGGCTCAGCAGCGCCAGCATGCCCTGCGTGCCGTTGAGCAGCGAAAGACCTTCTTTCGCCTCCAGCGCCACGGGCGTGATCCCGGCGCGGCGCATCGCTTCTCTGCCGTCCACAGTTTGTCCCTGATACGCGGCGCGACCCTCGCCGATCACCACCTGCGCTAGATGCGCGAGCGGTGCGAGGTCTCCCGAAGCGCCCACCGAGCCTTGCGCCGGAATCACCGGATGCACCTTCGCATTCAACATCGCGCAGAGCGTCTCCACGGTTTGCGGACGAATCCCGCTGAGTCCCTTCGCCAGGGCGTTGGCGCGGAGCAGCATCATCGCGCGCGTCTCTGCCTCGCTGAGCGGCGCGCCCACGCCGCACGCGTGAGAGCGAACCAAATTCACCTGCAGCCGGCGGACCTGTTCCGCGGAGATGCGCACCGAGGCCAGCTTGCCGAATCCCGTGTTGATGCCGTAGGCGGTTTCGCCCGAGGCGACCAGCCGATCGACGACCGCGCGCGAGGCCTTCATCCGCTCGACGGCGGCCAGTGCGAGGGATACCTTCGCGCCGCGAATTGCCACGTCATACAGTTGCGCAAACGTCAGGTCGTTGCCCGTCAATTCAATCGAGGGAGGTTCAATCGAGCCAGGATGAGTCGAGCCAGGCACAATGGTCATGCTTCGCTCCGGTCGGGATTGGGCACACCCATCGCTGCAAGAAGAACTCGGTACTTGTGCGGCAAAAGCTTCGGCCGTCCATTGCTGCCGCAGATGATGTGAGTCGTATCTCCGTTCGCGAGCAACTCGCCATCGGCGTCACGAAATACTTCGTAGGCAAACTTTACGATCCGGTTGCGCGATTCCGCGATGCGCGTCCGGATGCGCACCACTTCGTCGTAACGCGCCGATTGCTGATACCGGCAATGCGCATCGGCCACCACGATGTGGCAATCGTCATCGACTTCCATTTTCTTGTACTCGACGCCCAGCGCGCGCATCAACTCGACGCGGCCTACTTCAAACCACACGAGGTAATTCGCGTGATACACCACGCCCATCTGATCCGTCTCGGCGTAACGCACCCGTACTGTCGTGTCGTGGTATTCGATGGTTCGCATGTCTCTGATTATTCCGGTTCGTGCCAGACCGGCTTGCGTTTCTCGAGAAACGAAGCGACTCCCTCTTTGAAGTCGGGCGTGCAGCGAATGCGGGCATTTTCCAGGATGGCCCGTTCCAGGTCGTGATCGAGTCCCGGCGCCGCAGCGGAGGTGAGGAGATGCTTGGCGCGCGTGAGGCTGTTTGGACTTGCCGCGATCAACTCGCTGGCAAGCTCCTCCGCGCGATCGAGAAGACGCTCCGCCGGAACCACCTCCGTTACCAGACCGAACTCCTTGGCTTCGCCGGCGCCGATGATGCGTCCCGTCAACAGCAGGTCTCGCGACCGTTTTTCTCCGATCTGCCGCGTCAGAAAAACGGAGACGATCGCCGGCAGAAACCCGATCTTCACTTCCGTGTAGCCGAATTTGGCTTCCGGCGCCGCGAGCGTGAAATCGCAAAGTGTCGCGATCCCGCATCCTCCGGCATACGCCGCCCCGTTGACGGCGGCGATCATCGGCCGGGGAAAACTCCAGATGCGCCGCAACATCTTCGCAATGCGGCGCGAATCTTCCTGGTTCTCCGAGGGAGATTGCTTCGCGATGGCGGCGAGCATCTCCAGATCCATGCCGGCGCAAAATGCTTGGCCCGCGCCGGTTAGAATCACCACGCGGGTGTGGCTTTTTTCGATGACGTCGAGCGCGGTGAGGATCTCCGCGATCATCGGCGTCGTCACCGCGTTCCGTTTGTCCGGCCGGTTCAGCGTGAGCTTCGCGATTTCGCCGTTGAACTCGAGAAGGAGTGTCGAGTACATGTTAGAAACACCTCCTCAGTTTAGAAGTGGAGCATGGGCGTATTTCGCCCGAATCTCGTTGGTCATGGCAAGAACCCTTGTAAGCCGTTCGGGTTCGACTCCGGGATCAGCGCCCGCTTTTTTTAAAGCCGCAAGAACCTGCTCGGTGGCGATGTTGCCGACAAGGGTGTCGCCTGCAAATGGACACCCGCCGAGCCCGGTAAGCGCGCTGTCGAAGCGCCGGCATCCCGCCTCGTACGCCGCCAGAATCTTCTCTTCGGCATTCTCCGGCCGGCTATGCAGATGCGCTCCCAGCTCGATTCCCGCCACGTGATCCTTCACTTGCCGGTACAGTTCGCCGACAACCTGGGGCTCGGCGGTTCCGACAGTATCCGCCAGCGAGACCGTGCGCACGCGAATATCTTTCAGCCACTCCAGCGTTTCCTGCACGATCTCCGGCCCCCAAGGCTCATCATACGGGTTCCCGAAGGCCATAGAGATGTAAATTACCAGTCCCCGGCTGGCCGCCGTGGTCTCTTTTCGCAATTTCTCGACGAGCGCGCGCGATTCTTCGCGGCTCATATTGGCGTTGGCCCGCCGAAAGTATGCCGATATGGAGTAAGGATATCCAATCGTCGTAACTCCCGGCGTCGCCAGCGCCCGCTCGAGCCCTTTTTCGTTCACAACGATGCCGATGATTTCCGGCCGCTCGGTTTCATCGGGAAGGGAAGCGATCAGCTTCGCCATGACCTCTTCGCTGTCCGCCATCTGCTTCACATGCTTCGGCGAAACAAAACTCACCGCATCGATGTGCTTGAATCCGGCAAGCACCAATTCCTTCAGATACTCCGCTTTATACTCGGTGGGAATCAAATCCGGCAATCCTTGCCAAGCATCGCGCGGGCACTCGATGAGTTTCACGGGGTCCATGGAGCTCCCCTTGGGGAACGAGGAGGTCGACAGTCGACAGTTGAAAGTCGAAAGGGAAGAAACAAATACATTAGTGGGTAGCCGTTTTAACGGCTTCAACTTTCTTTCGCAGACCGTGAAGCATCCGCGACAGTTCAGAGATTTCAACGAATGACTTGTCAGCCACAATCGGCGTGATATAGCCCAAATCCCGGCTCACCATCAGCAGATATTCCGTTTCGGCCAAGGAAGCCTCCGCGATGTTCAAGAACCGCGCGTACTCCTGCCCAGTAACACGCTTTGAGCCCTCGGCTATGTTGGTGGGAACAGAAAGGGCAGCGCGCCGCACCTGCGAAGTCAAGCCATAGCGCGCGTTCAAAGGGAAGCCGGTCGTCATGGGGTAGACGCTGAGCACCAGTGCGTGACCCCGCTGCCAGACCTTCAAATCCGTAAATCTCTGCATCGACGTTCCGTTTCCATCTTTCTTTGTTGCTTTCAACTTTCAACTGTCGACTGTCGACCTCTTATCTTATGTTTGCAATACCCCGGTCTTGAATTCGCGGATTTCGGGATTCAGTGAGGCGGCTTCGAGGGCTGAGATCAAAGCGTCGCGCGTGTGCGCGGGATCGATAATGGCATCGACCCACAACCGCGCGGCTGCGTAGCGCGGATCGGTTTGATGTTCGTACGTCGCGCGAACCGATTCGTACAGCTCTTTCTTCTGCTTCTCGTCGACTTTCTTGCCTTCGCGCTCGAGCTGCTTCAGCTTGATTTCGACCAGCGTACTGGCGGCCGCGTCCCCGCTCATCACCGCGTAGCGCGCCGTCGGCCACGCAAAGATGAATCGCGGGTCATAGGCTTTGCCACACATGGCGTAGTGGCCTGCACCGAAGCTCCCACCGCAAATCACTGCGATTTTCGGCACCACGCTGTTAGACACCGCGTTTACCATTTTTGCGCCGGCCCGGATGATCCCGCTCCACTCCGCGTCTTTGCCGACCATGAAGCCGTTCACGTCGTGCAGAAAAATCAGCGGGATGCGGTTCTGGTTGCAGTCGAGAATGAACCGCGCGGCTTTCTCCGCGGACTCCGTATAAATCACACCACCAAACTCCATGCGCTTTTGGTCGGAGCCCCGCGCCAGCGTGTGCACATGCTTTTTCTGATTGGCGACGATGCCCACCGCCCAGCCGCCGATGCGCGCGTAGCCGCACAGCAGCGTTTCGCCGTACTCGGCGCGGTACTCCTCGAACTCACTGGCATCGACGATCCGCGCGATGATCTCGCGCATGTCGTACTGTTTCGCCGGATCGCTGGAGAAAAGGCCGTAAATCTCTTCCCCGGGATAAAGCGGCTCGCGCGCAGCGATATGGCTGTACGGCGAAGGATTCGGCGCGCCCATTTTGTCGACCAGCGCGCGAATGCGCGCGATGCAAGCATCATCGTCCGGCTCACGAAAGTCCACCGTACCGCTGATTTGCGCGTGCATCTTGGCCCCGCCGAGATCTTCGGCGGATGTTTTTTGCCCGATGGCCGCTTGCACTAGCGCGGGCCCCGCCAAAAACAGGCCGGATCCGTCCGTCATCAGAATGTGGTCGCACATCAGTGGAAGATACGCGCCGCCGGCGACGCACATGCCCATAATCGCGGCCAGCTGCGGAATACCCATCGCGCTCATCACCGCGTTGTTGCGGAACACGCGGCCGAAATCGTCGGTGTCGGGAAACACATCTTCTTGCAGCGGGAGAAATACCCCGGCGGAGTCCACAAGATAAATCGTAGGAATGTGATTCTCGATGGCGATATTCTGCGCGCGGATGACTTTCTTCGCGGTCATCGGAAAGAACGCCCCAGCCTTCACCGTGGCGTCGTTGACGATGAGCATGAAGGTCCGGCCGCAGACGCGCGCCAGGCCAGTGATCGTGCCGGCACACGGCGCGCCGCCCCATTCCTCGTACATTTCATACGCCGCATAAATGCCCAGCTCGAAAAACTGCGATCCTGGATCGACCAGTTTCTTAATCCGTTCGCGCGCCGTCAACCGGCCCTTCTTGTGCTGCGACTCGATCGCTTTCGCGCCGCCGCCGGCGAGAATCTGTTCCTCTTCGTTCTTGAGTTGGGTAAGGAGATCGATAATGCGGCGGGTATTCTTCTCGAAATCAGGCGACTTCTTGTTGACGCTGGTTTTCAGGACGGATGCGGACACTCGCAAGCCTCGCGCAAAGATTGACAGCGCACATCGCCCAAACTGGTGACGCGATTGCCGCGCACCAAACGCCCCAGTATACGGTCTTTGGAAGGATAGTGCGAGGCCCGCTCACGGCGATTTTGGCAATTGACCGCGCCGTTCGATGCCGATAAAGTACGAAGCATTGGTGCCGCCATGGCACCGCATTTTTCCCCGTTGGAGGCGCCTGTGACTACCTCAGTCGAAGTCCTAGCGAGTGTGCCTCTGGCGAGTTTGATTCCTGCAGGTAGCACCGCCCTCTCTGTAGTTTTCCCGATCGCGTAGTTGAATTCGCGTCGGGAGTCGTCTGTCTCCACTTGTCCGGACGCGGGGCCGCGCTGCGTCGTCCTTGACGCATGCGCGCGACGCTGCCTGCGTGCAGCAGGAGGGTTTTCCAGTGTCACTCACGAAATTGGGATGGAATGCGTATTTCGCGGCGATGTGGCAGGCGCACGAAAGGGAAGACGCCTGGGTCGCCGCACGGGTCGTCTCTCAGCAGCGTGGGCTTTGGCGGATTGCCGGTAATTTCAATGCCGCTGGTCTCGGTGTCCGTAGTTTCGGCGAATGTTGGGCAGCACCTTCCGGCAAAATGCATGCCGCGAGCGAAGCGGACGGGGTTTGGCCTGCCGTTGGAAACTGGATCGTTGCGGAAATCCCTGACGGAGATCAGCGCGCCACGATTCATGGCGTCTTGCCGCGCCGAAGCCAGTTCGTCCGCAAAACCGCCGGCAAACGCATCGAGCAGCAAGTGATCGCCGCGAATGTCGATACCGCATTCATAGTCGTCGCGCTCGACGGTGATTTTAATCTGCGACGCCTGGAGCGTTATCTGGCACAGTGCTGGGAATCGGGAGCGAGGCCGGTGATCCTGCTGAACAAGGCCGACGAGTGCCGCGACTTCGCGGAACGCGCTGCGGAGACAGAGCGCATCGCCGGCGGCACTCCGGTGCTGGTGCTGAGCGCACGAACGCGACAAGGTGTCAAGGCGCTCGATCCGTTTCTGGTCGCCGGACAAACTGTGGTGCTTCTCGGTTCGTCCGGCGTTGGAAAGTCGACGCTCGTCAATCTTTTGCTGGGGCAAGAAGTGCGGGCCGTGCAGCCGACCAACGCAAAAGACAGCCGAGGTCGGCACACCACGACGGCGCGGGAGCTCTTCTGTTTGCCCGGCGGCGCGATGGTGATCGACACGCCCGGACTCCGCGAACTGCAATTGTGGGACGCCGCGGATGGCCTTTCGGAAACGTTTGCCGACATTGACGAGCTTGCGGCAGAATGCCGCTTCCGTGATTGCCGGCACGAAAACGAACCCGGGTGCGCGGTTCAGGCTGCGTTGGAGACCGGAACGCTGGACGCAGCGTGCCTGGAAAACCGCCGCAAGCTGGAACGCGAACAAGAGTTTCTGCGGCGCAAAATGGATCCCGAAGCCAGAAAAGAAGCACACGATAAGATCAAAGTGCTGATGCGCCGGGTTCGGCAAGAATACCGCCAGAGAGACAAGGACGGGGGAAAGCGATGACCGCGTTGGTTCTCGACTTGGCTTTGGCAAGGCGCATCGAGCTGGCGGAAGCGCGAGCGGCCGTTGACGGCGCCGAAACCTTCGAGCGGCTGCGGCCGGGCGGAGGCGCCGCCATCGAACGCATTGCGGGTGGGTACGCGGTATATTGCGGCGCAAATTCGCCGGTCACCCAGGCCATAGGGCTCGGACTCGACGGCGCGGTTAGCGAGGAAGAGTTCGACCGGCTGGAAGCATTTTACCGCAGCCGTGGCGAGCCAGTGCGCGTGGAGACATGCCCGCTGGCCGATGCCTCTCTGATCGAACACTTCGGCAGGCGTAAGTATCGGGTAACGGAATTTTCCAATGTGATGGCGCGGAATTTGTATGGCGCGGACTCCCCGAACACGAAATTCGATCTGCCCGACGGCATTAACATCGAAAAAGTTGGCAGAGAACAGATCGATCTCTGGACGCTGACCGTGTCACAGGGCTTTTCGGAGAATTTCCCGGTCACGCAGGAAATCCTGGACGTCATGCGCATGTTTGCATTCGGCCCCACGGTGGAATGCTATCTGGCTCGCGTGGAGAGCACCGTGGCCGGCGGGGCGACGCTCGCGATCCGTGAGGGTGTCGCCGGACTGTTCGGAGCCAGCACGCTGCCTGCGTTTCGCAATCGCGGCGTGCAGACAGCACTGCTCGACGTGCGCCTGGCGCGAGCGGCTGCGGCCAACTGCGATCTTGCGGTGTGCCTCGCGCAGCCGGCGAGCGCCTCGCAGCGCAACGTCATGCGGAAAGGCTTTTCCGTTCTGTATACGCGGGTGAAATTCGAGCGGGAAATTACGCCGGCGTGATGCTGCCTAATGCCGAGCGACGCGTTTGTGGATGAACTCCACGATATCTTGGGTCGAAGTGCCGGGCAGAAAAATCTCGGCGATGCCCGCTTGTTTTAGGCCGGCAATGTCAGCTTCGGGAATGATGCCGCCGAGCAGCACCACGACGTCGGTCATGCCCTTTTCGCGCAACAGTCCCATGAGCTGCGGACAGAGCGTGTTGTGCGCGCCCGAGAGAATCGAAAGCCCGATCACATCGACGTCTTCCTGCACCGCGGCGGACGCGATCATCTCCGGCGTCTGCCGCAACCCGGTGTAGATGACCTCCATCCCCGCGTCCCGCAGCGCCCGAGCAATCACCTTCGCCCCCCGGTCATGCCCATCCAGCCCCGGCTTCGCAATCAGCACCCGAATCTTCTTCTCCGCCATTCTTCTCTGTGCCCTCTGTGCTCCGACCTTTGTGTCCTCTGTGTTAAATCCGCGCCTTTTGTCGGCGATCAAATGATAAAGCGCCTAATCCCGTCTTTCAGTACCGGCACATTGAAGTTCATCAAAAGCCCCAAGCGGTGCCCCGACAGGCGGAGGTAAGTGAGAATTATTGCTTCATGGATGGCTGCAAGGCTCTCGATGGACTTGAGTTCAACAACAACTCTACCTTCGACGAGCAAGTCAATTCTATAGCCGCACTCCAGTTTTACATCCTTATAGACAACAGGTACCGGCTTCTGGCGCTCCACCTCGAGGGTTCGCAAGGTCAGCTCTTTTGAAAGGCACTCTTCGTATGCAGATTCGAGCAGTCCCGGACCAAGGAGCCGATGGACTTCAATCGCCGCGCCAATGATCTCGTGCGAGATTTCATTGTCGGTCATAAGAACAAGAATCTAACACAGAGGGCACGAAGGTCGGACACAGAGGTCACAGAGAAGAGTTTAGATCAGGTGATGGCGATTTCTTCGTAGGTGCCGAAGATGTCGCGCATGGCGTCGCAGATTTCGCCGAGGGTGGCGTAAGCTTTCACCGCGTCGAAAATATACGGCATCAAATTGTCTTTGCCCTGCGCCGCTTTGCGCAACGCGCTGAGGCGGCGCGCTACTTCCTCTTTGGAGCGATCGGCCCGCAGCCTGCCCAGGCGCTCGGCCTGCCGGTGAGCCACCGTCTCATCGATCTGCAGCGTCTCCAGCGGTTTTTCCGGCGCCACGAAATCGTTCACCCCGACGATGATCTTTTCCTTCTTGTCCACCGCCACTTGGTAGCGGTACGACGCTTCTGCGATCTCCCGCTGCGGGTACCCGCGCTCGATCGCCGCCACCATCCCCCCGATCGCGTCGATCTTGCCGATGTAGTCCCACGCGCCGCGTTCCACTTCGTTCGTCAGCGTCTCCACAAAATACGACCCGCCCAGCGGGTCCACCGTATTCGTTACGCCCGTTTCATGCGCGATGATCTGCTGCGTGCGCAGCGCGATCGTGGCGGCAAATTCGGTCGGCAGCGCCCAGGCCTCGTCCAGGGAATTGGTGTGCAACGATTGTGTCCCGCCGAGCACCGCGGCCAGCGCCTGGATCGCTGTACGCACCACATTGTTATATGGCTGCTGCGCGGTCAGCGAACATCCCGCCGTCTGGGTGTGGAAGCGCAGCGCCCATGTTCGGGGGCTCTTCGATTTGTAACGCTCGACCATAGCCTTGTGCCAGATACGCCGGGCCGCCCGATATTTGGCGATCTCTTCGAAAAAGTCGTTGTGCGCGTTGAAGAAAAACGAAAGCTGCGGCACGAACTCGTCCACCTCTAGCCCGCGCCGCATACCCCATTCGACATACTCGAGGCCGTCGCGCAGCGTGAACGCCAATTCCTGTATCGCGGTCGAGCCCGCTTCGCGAATGTGATACCCGCTGATCGATATAGTGTTGAACTTCGGCGTATTCTTCACCCCGAATTCAAACGTGTCGATCACCAAACGCATCGAGGGTTCCGGCGGGTAGATGTATTCCTTTTGCGCGATGTATTCCTTCAGGATGTCATTCTGCAACGTGCCGGAAATCTTCTTCCAATCGGCGCCCTGCTTTTCCGCCACCGCCAGGTACATCGCCCAAATCACCGCCGCAGGCGAATTGATGGTCATCGAGGTCGTGACGTTGCTCAGGGGAATCTGGTCGAAGAGCACTTCCATGTCGGCCAACGAACTGATCGCCACGCCGCACTTGCCGACTTCACCTTCGGAAAGCGGGTGATCGGAGTCGTAGCCCATCAACGTCGGCAAATCGAACGCGGTGGAGAGGCCGGTCTGGCCTTGTGCCAGCAAATAACGGAAGCGTTGATTGGTGTCTTCCGCCGTTCCAAAGCCCGCAAACTGACGCATGGTCCAAAGCCGTCCGCGGTGCATGGTGGAATGAATGCCGCGCGTGTAAGGGGGCTCGCCGGGGTAGCCCAGATCGCGCTCCGGACTCCAACCTGCAAGATCGGCCGGAGTGTACAGACGGCGGATCGGATAGCCGGAAATCGTCGTGAATTCCGCCTGCCGCTCGGGGCTTTTCTCCAGCGTCGGGCCGAGAGTCTTTTCTTCCCAGGCCGTCTCTTGAGCGGAAGGCTTACGGCTTGTCGACTTTCCTTCGGAGGGGGCTACGGTGTGAGTGGTTCCCTTGGACGGCTCGCTCATGGGTGTAGCGCTCTCCCGGGGACGGCGCGAGACAGATTCGTATTCGTTACGCTTCATGCTAGTCGAAACGATGCACCGCGGGCAAGCGCCGCTGCACGCGGATGTGCCACGTTTGTCGGCGCAAAGAAAAAGCGGGCACAAGACAATCCGTGCCCGCTCTTCAATCCGCGAAGGCCCCTTAACGCTGGCCGACGTTGGAGAAGATTTTATCCACGCCAACGACCTGGCCGTTCAGCGTGCCGGGGATGAGCGTCTCGTGTTCGATCGCACCGTGCTTGGCATCCGCGATGGTCACCCGGTTGACGTCCAGCGTGCGGCCGAGGGCCCGCTCATAGTTGGCTTTGGCTTCGACAAGGTTCGCCAGAGCCCGCAGCTCCGTGCCCTGTGCGGTGATCAAGTCGCGCTGCGTAAGGATGACGTTGTATACCGTCGACGCGCCCAGCTGATACTTCTTCTGCTCGGCGTCGAAGGTCTGCTGTTGTAGCTCGCGGGCCTTGCTGGCGGCCTGCACTTGCGCGCGATCCTGGGTCAGGGCGATGTAGGTGTTGCGCACGTCTAGTAGCGCGGCATTCTTCATCTGCTGCATTTGCGCTTCGATTTGACGCTGGTTGAGAATGGAGCGTTGGTTGGTCGCCTGCGCCGCGCGGTTGCGGATCGGGATTTGCAGGTTCACTGCCACCAGATAATCCGGGAATTGGTTGTGAAAGATCTGGCTTTGCGCGGTTCCAAAACCCTGGTGACTCGTTCCGTTGGTAACCGCGGTTGTGGTCGGTTCGAAGATTTCCACGGGCACGCCGTTCGTGTCGAGCACCGTCACCGGCTGCCCATTGGCGCCGACGATCTCCGATCCCGCCGTCGTGTTCGTACCCGTAACGATCGGTGAATTGCCGGCCAGGCCCTGGCTTTCATACTGCGCCGTGAGCGTTGCCGTTGGCAGCAAAGCGAGACGCGTCGCGTGCGTGTCAATGGCGGCGTTCTTCACGTTGATTTCCTGCTGCAGCAGATCGGGGCGCTTGATAAATGCCTCTTTGATGGCATCTTCGAAGGATCCCGCCTCGATCGCTTCGGGAGGAACGGGGTGGTCCAGCGGAACGATCTCGACATTGATGAGCGTCGGCGACAATGGGTCTTTGCTGATCGCGTTCTTCAAAACCTGCTCGTCCTGCAGCTGCGTGGTCTGGGCCACAATCAGGTTCTGCCGGTCGGTGGCCAACTCGGACTCCGCGCGCGTCACGTCCAGCGGCGCCATGGTGCCGATCTCCAACTGTTTCTTATTGTCACTATACAGCTTGTTCGATACGGTCACGGCCTGCTCTTGGACCTTCACGTTTTCCCGCGCGTACACCAGCTCCCAGTACGCGGTGATGGTGTTCGTGACGGTGGTGATGGCCTGCTGCTCGAACACGTAGTCCGCGAGTTTTCTATTGTTTTTCGCGATCAGGATGTTGCGCCGGTTGGCAAATAGGCCGAAACCATTCAAGAGCTGCTGCTGAAACGAAATCGTCAGCGACGATTGCACCGACGGATTGAAAAAGTTAAACGCCGAACTCGACGATGAGCGCGAGTTGTCCCACGTTGCCGTCAGCGTCGTGCCCGTTGCGAATCCTTGCGCGTACACCGTGTTGTATTGCGACGTGTGCGAGATCAGGCCCGTGGCGGTGGCCGTCCCCGTGCCCGCGATGAACGGGTTATTGATCGGCGTCGAGCGATCGTCAAAGCCCACCGAGGTCGTTAGCGTCGGGTCGTAATTGATAAAAGGCACATTGGCGGTGGAAAAGCGAACCGCCGCAGCGGCAATGCCTTGCGGAAGCTGGCCCGACTCCGTTGCCAGAATGTCCGTGTCCGCAAACCACGGGGTGTACCGCGCGACCACGATGTCCATGCTGTTTTCCAGCGCCAGCTCCACCGCGTCTTGCAGCGTAATCTCAAGCTTGCCGTCATGGATCAGTTGGTCGATGCGCGGCGAGTTGGAGAGACCCAGCTCCGCGATGTGAATCGCTTTGTAGGGATTCAGCAGATTCGGAAAGGGCCGCGGCGCATGCGTATAGTTGTATTTCGACACGCCCAGCGACACCGGAATCGGCGCGGACGGGCTCGACGAAGCGGCCGCAGGCGCCGGCGCGGGCGGGTTCTGTGCCGGCTCTTGCCCAAAAGCCGGGGAGGTCGGGCCGCCCGCGAGCAGGCCCGCCAATAAGGCAGCCACCAGCGGTCGCACCACCAGCGTCGACCTCCTCACCGCCGCACGTTCCGTGGACCGCTTCCGGGTCGCAGATGCCCTTGACCGCTCCGCGGTCAGCCGTAGCAAGTTCATGATCGTTTTCACCCCTTAAATTTTTAGCTACACCGAATGTGGGTCATTTACGCCTGACTTCTGTACAACGTTCACCAGAGGCACTTTGTTTCATCAATTCGCCAAAAGCAGGGCGGTGGCAAGCGACACATCAGGCCAAACAAGCGAAACGGGCAGTCTAGCAGGCGCGTGTTTCCTTGACAACGCAACACATGGCGGCTAGGCTGCTGACGATTCGACGTTTATGGGCGGTTTTTGGTTAGCCGCACGGTCGGAGCGGTAGCCGGGGGAGCGGTGCTTTCACGCGAAGAACTGCTGCGCATGTTTGAAGGCGCTGGCGCGATTCGTCACGGACATTTCGAGCTGTCCAGCGGACTGCATAGCGGCACCTACGTTCAGTGCGCGCAGGTTCTGCAATATCCGCGCTTCGCCGAAAAACTCGGCCATGCCCTCGCCGTGCTCTTCTCCGACGCCACCATCGAGGCAGTTGTGTCGCCGGCGATGGGCGGCGTGATCATCGGACAAGAGGTCGCCCGCGCTTTGCCGGAATCCAAGGGAAGCATGGCCGGCGGCGTTCCCGCGATGTTCGTCGAGCGCGACGCCAGCGGCACGATGACCCTGCGCCGGGACTTCTCGCTGCGCCCCGACCAACACGTTTTGGTCATCGAAGACGTGTGGACCACAGGCGGCTCGACGCTGGAAACCATCCAAGTGGTGGAAGAAGCGGGCGGGCGCGTCGTCGCCGCGGGCGCGTTGATCGATCGCAGCGGCGGCCGCGTTGAGTTTCCCGTCGAGGCGCAAGCCTTGCTCGATCTTCCCATCGCCAGCTATACGCCCGAGGATTGTCCTCTCTGCCGCGAAGGCAGCGCCGCCGTCAAGCCGGGGAGCCGCTTCGCCCGCTCCGCGTTGTAGCACGCCGCAGGAACGGATACTCTCCTCGTTGGCATGCGCTACTTCAAGCTCATCATTGCGTACGACGGCACGGATTTCCACGGCTGGCAAATCCAGGCCAACAGGCCCACCGTTCAAGGCGAAATCGTCAGCGTCTTGCGGCGCATCACGCAAGATGGAGTCACTCTCCACGGCGCTGGACGCACCGATGCCGGCGTCCACGCGCTCGGCCAGGTCGGGAGCTTCCGCACCCAGTCGAGTCTCTCGCCCGGCGAATTTCAGCGCGCGCTGAATGCATTGTTGCCGCCCGCGATTCGCATCGTCGGCGCGGAAGAAGTCGGCCCGGATTTCAACGCGCGCTGGTCCGCGCGTGGCAAGATCTACCGCTACCGCCTGTATCGCGGCAGGGTTGTCCCGCCGATGCTGTGGCGCTACGTGTTGCACTATCCGTTTCCGCTGGACGAGGACGCCATGCGCGACGCTGCGGGTCGGTTTGTCGGCATGCACGATTTCGCTTCGTTTGCCGCCTCCACCGGCTCCGAGGAAGACGACAAGGAGCGCGCCACGGAACGCGAGATCTTTGCGGCCGAGCTCGCGCGATCGGCGGACAACGAAGAGCTGGTCTTCACCGTGCGCGGCCGCTCGTTCCTGCGCTACATGGTGCGCAAAATGGTGGGCACGCTATTGGACGTCGGCCGCGGCAAGCTCAAACCCGAAGACATCGACCGCTTGTACGAGCTCAAAGACCGCTCGAAATCCGGACCCACCGTCCCTCCGCAGGGCCTCTGCATGGTTTCCGTCGACCTCCACGAATCCTTCCGCATCCATCCCTTGTAGGGGCGCGGGCTTGCCCCGCCCGGCGTCAACTCCGGCACACCTTTTGCCGCGAAGCAGGAACAACTTTGCATTTTTCCGCAGCCTGTCTTAGCTTTCGGGAGGGCACGGCTTCTAGCCGTGCCGAAAAGACCTTGGAGATTGGGCTTTAGCCCCCGAGGCACAGCTTGCGGAAAAACGCAAACTTGTCATTCTGAGGGCATCCAACAAGGATGCCCTCAGAATCTCAACTTCAACCATTGCACTCACTTAATGTTTGTACATTTCGCCAGAGAAGGCAGCAGCGCGAAGAGCATAAAGCAAAAAAATTTGCCTCGACCCCTGCACATGCACTAACATTGTTTCCTCAAAGCGCAACCGGAAAATTCGCCCCGCCCTCTCGCGAAATCCGACTGAAAAAACGACTAGATCGCCGCTGGCGACGCACGGAACACACGCCGCATCAAACGATTGACACCGGTTGTGAACCGTCTTGAAATGGAATTTGTCTTGGCGCGCAGTGTTTGCAGGTAGTCGTTTGGATTCTCTTTCTTTCGCGGCATGTCTTAGCACTGCGGCATCAACTCACTCGAACGATGGAAGGAGCAATGCCTATTCGGGCTTTCACTCATTTGGCAATCGGCAAGGTTGCCCGTTCTTTGTTTTTCGCTGTACTGCTCGCGGCGCCCGCCATCACGTGGGCGGAGAGCAATGCCTTTGATTTAGTCGGGCCGCGCGTCGAAATGAAAGTGACGCGCAACGGCAAATCGTTGCCGATCTCCGACGTCGCCAATCTCCAACCCGGCGACCGCCTGTGGATTCATCCCGATTTTCCTCTCGATCAATCGGCGCGCTATTTGCTGATTGTCGCCTTCTTGCGCGGCTCCACCAATCCGCCGCCTGAGAATTGGTTCACTCGCGCCGAGACTTGGACCAAGCAAGTGCGCGAAGAGGGAATCGTCGTCACCGTCCCGCAGGACGCCCAGCAGGCGCTGTTGTTCCTGGCTCCGGAGACCGGCGGCGATTTTGGCACGCTGCGCAATGCGGTGCGCGGCAGACCAGGGGTTTTTGTGCGTGCCTCGCAGGATTTGAACCAGGCCACTCTGGACCGCTCGCGCCTCGAGAAATATCTCGGCGATGTCAAAGTGATCTCCGACGCCGATCCCAAGGCCTTGCGCGAGCACTCGGTGCTCTTGGCGCGCACGCTGGGTATCCGGCTGGAGCAACAGTGTTTTGACAAGCCGGTCGAGGAGCAGGCCTCCTGCCTGACGCGGAATACCGACAACCTCGTCTTGGATGACGGCCACAGCCAGTCGATCGTAACGGCGCTCGCTTCGGGCCCCAACTCCGATTTAATTGGTGCGGTGAGTGCCACTTCGCTCGCCGGCGGAGGCTTCTACAGCGCGTACGTGGGTGCCGTCGTCGATCTCGCACGCGTCCTGGGCAACATGCACACCGCTTCCTACGTCTACATCCCGGCGCTCGCGCTTCCGAAGAACCAGCAGATGAACCTGAAGCTCAACAATCCCCCGTCTTTTCGCAAACCGATGTCGGTCATCGTGGTGGGCTTGCCGGCCGTCGAAGCGGCGCAACTGCCTCCGTTGCGGGCCGTCAATCCAGACCAAGTCTTCTGTCTGCAGAGATCGTCGCTGGTGTTGCCCGTCGAGGGCGCGCCTCTAGTCTTCTCCAGCGATATCGCACACGATTTCGTGCTTCACGTTCAGGGCAAGAACGGACCGGGAATCAATCTCCCCGCGCGCGCCGACGCTTCCAGCGGCGGATTCTTGATCGACACTCACGCAATCGAGGGTGCCAAGCTCGACGCGGAACTCACCGGAACGTTGCGCGGATCATGGGGATTTGAATCCTACGAGGGCCCCAACTTTCGTTTCAAGACATCGCACACGGCCCATTGGACGATTCCTCCCGCTGAGCAAAGTGCCCTGATCGTCGGCCGCGAAGATTCCCTGCATCTGCAATCGGACGCCGCCGTTTGCGTCGACGCGATCAATGTCCAGGACGCCCAAGGCCGGGACGTCAAGACCACTTGGAAGCTCACCAAGCCGGATGAACTCGAGATCAAGGTCGCGCTCAAGGATCAATCCGCGGGCCCCATGGACATGCGGCTCAAACAGTTCGGCTTAAAGGCACCGGACGAGTTGCCGCTGCGTGCTTATTCCGAGGCTGCACACCTGGAAGCCTTCACGATCAATGCCGGCGATCAGCAGGGCATTTTGAAGGGCACGCGCCTGGATGAAGTGGATCGTTTCGAACTAAGCGGAATTCACTTTGTCCCCGCAAAACTGACTCGCGCCAACGAAAAAGACGAACTGTGCCTCGCCGCCGCGGAGGCAAATCCTGCCGCACTGCACCCGGACGAGCGGCTAATGGCGCATGTCGCCCTTAAAGACGGGCGCGTGCTGGAGCTGCCGACGACGATCGAAGCGCCCCGGCCTAAAATGACCCTCGTCAGCAAAAACATCCAGCTCGGGGCCACGCCTTCAGGGATCAACCTCGGTAGTCAGGAAGAGCTTCCGCTTGATGGGCAAATTTCATTTCTTGTGAAGACGGAAATACCCGAGAAATTGGCGCCAACCGAAAGAATCGAGGTCGCGACCTCGGACGAGCAATTCAGCATCACGCTCAGCGTCGCCGACGGCACCCTCATCCTGCGCGATTCCGAAAACTTGCTGGCCGTCCTCGATCCGCGAAAGGCCTTTGGCCCCTCCGCTTTCGGGCCGCTGCGCTTCCGGCCCGTGCAAGCCGACGGCATCAAAGGCGATTGGCAATCGCTGGCAACACTCGTACGCGTTCCGACACTGCGGGAGATTCGTTGCCCCGAAAGCGCCGACAAACCGTGTCAGTTGAGCGGCACGAACCTATTCCTAATCGATTCCGTCGCCTCCGACTCCCAATTCACCCACACAGCGCCCGTCCCCACAGGTTTTATCGACTCCACGCTGAGCATCCCCCATCCCGCCGAAACGCGTTTGTACATCAAGCTGCGGGATGATCCCTCCACGGTGAGCACGATAGTCCTCCCAGTGTCACCACAAGAGAATCAAGTCGACGTGGTCGCGCCCCCGCCCCTGTAGTAGGCGCAGCATGCTGCGCCCCAATTGAGGATGGCGCCCTGAGCGCAGCTCCCGCGCACCCTGTAGCGCCGTCCCTTCAGGGCGGCATCTTCGATGTCGCCCCAGCCCTGCCCGTCCCACCTCGCTCCCGTGGCAGGGGCGCAGCATGCTGCGCCCCACTCGCGTTTGGCTATCCTGAAGCGTAGAGAACGGCGGATTGCAGGTTGTTTTGGATTAAAAAAGGCTTTGTTGCGCGTTGGTTGCGTGCGACGAAGCCG
>Ga0187819_10000128_pt1 | contig 34479 bp, 33 predicted proteins | sample NC_wetland_sal_i_15_FD_132411 | JGI IMG/M metagenome (GOLD analysis project Ga0187819, IMG submission 132411) | Wetland sediment microbial communities from Neuse River Estuary, North Carolina, USA - SO4_4 | ecosystem: Environmental > Aquatic > Freshwater > Wetlands > Sediment | place: USA... | reverse complement strand
TGGTTACACTCTGCAGTCATAAGGCTGTTGCTCCTTCTTGGCAGAATTTCTTCCTGACAAAAGAGTTATGCCATGAAGCCACAGCCTTTTTCTATCTAATATGAGAAATTGCGGCTAGCGGTATCTTTCTGTCTTCCGGCTTCTTTCTTTCCCCAGTGGCACAGGCATTCCTGCCTGTGCTCTTGCGACCTCCAGCCCACGGATCAGCACGCACCAGGACGGACCGACCAACCGAGCCACGAGCGATTCCCCCCGCAATCTAACGGCGAAGCGGAGCGGCCGGGTCGCGTTGCAAGATTTCGTAGGCCACCTGCCGGGTTTCTTCGTGAATGAGGCCGTTGGTGGCGAGAATCATGGGGCCGCCCAGTTGGTACGGCTGGCCGGTGAAATCGGTGACTTTGCCGCCGGCCTCCTCGATCAGGAGAATCCCCGCGGCAACGTCCCACTTGTTGAGGCCGAACTCCCAAAACGCGTCGAAGCGGCCGGCGGCGACTGCGGCCAGGTCCAGCGCGGCCGAGCCGTCGCGGCGCACGCCGTGGGAGCGGAGCGTGAACTCCCAATAGTAGTGAATGTTGGGACTGGCCACGCGCTTGTGCGCGGGAAAGCCGGTGCAGAGCAGGCTGGTGGCGAGCGTCTCGATCTTGGAGACGTGAATCGGCTTTCCGTTCAACGTGGCGCCTTCGCCGCGTGCGGCGGTGAAGAGCTCGTCGTAGACAGGATGGAAGACCACTCCCGCGAGCAGAGTGTCGCGCTGCGCCAGCGCGATCGAGACGGAAAAGCAAGGGTAGCCGTGGGCGAAATTCGTTGTGCCGTCCAGCGGATCAACGTGCCAGCGAAATTCAGACTTGGCCTCGTGTCCCGAGCCCTCCTCCGCGACGATACCGTGATCGGGGAAATACTTGGTCAGCCGCTCGACGATGGCCCGCTCCGAGCGCTTATCCGCCTGGGTAACCAGGTCCGCGTCGCCCTTGTAGGCAATGTCCGGCGGCCGGTCGAACTCCTCGCGTAGAATCTTGCCCGCTTCCTGAGCGATTTCGATGGCCGCTTCGAGATAGTCTTTCGTCATGGGCAGAACACGCCGCCCCGCGCAACAAACTCGCGAAACCGGCAAGTGTCTATTCCACTTTATCATCCGCACTAACCCGGAGGCACCGCACAAATTGCTGCCAGAATCCCGCGATCTGCACCTTACTGCTGGCGAGCAGGAGCCATCCGCGTTTGTCGATCTGACCGCGAATGGCGCGTATCTTTACGTTGTCTACGATCCATCCAATGGACAGATCAGTGCTTCGCGAGCGCAGCTTGGAGCTTCCGCAAGCCCTCTTTCACAAAATGGTTTGGAAGTTCTGTCAGCTACGGCGATGCCAACTCAGGATCTTTCCAGGCAAGTTCTTCCGGTGTCGAAAGCCCGATCTTCCCGATGCAAACCGCTAGTGGGGGACGGCGGAGTCGTCGGACTCGAAGCTCTTGACACGGGCGACCGTCGGAGCATCAAGTCGCTGTAAGAGCGCGACCAGCAGGTCCACCGTGCGGTCGAAGTCCCCGCGATCGATGATGCCGTTGTGGGTATGGGTCGAACGCGTGGGAACCAGCAACGTCGTCACAGGAACGCCGCCGCCATTCAGCTTGATGGCTCCGGCATCATCGCCGAACCCCTGCACGAAGTCGTATTGCAAAGGAATGTGGTTGTCCGCAGCAACCTGCTGGACAAAGTGGACCAGATTGCGATTGGGATACTCGCTGAACGAATACAGCATGATCCCCGGGCCGCCGCCCAGCGTTTCCAAGGCGGCTTCGGGCTTGTTGCCGGGTGTGTCATTGGTGATGCCGACCTCGAGCGCGATGCCGATGTCTGGATTGATGATGTGAGCCGAAGTAGTGGCACCACGCATCTCGATGCTGCCCTCCTCCTGAATGGTCGCCGTGTAGAAGATTTGATTGGGGTGGGGCGCTTCGGAAAGACGCCGGATGGCTTCCACCATGGCGATGCAGCCGACGCGATCATCCCACGCTTTCGCAAGATAGCGTTGGTTAGGCAGGATCGCGAATTCCGAGACGGGAACGATGGGGTCTCCAGGCGAAATGCCGAGCGCGGTCACGTCGTCGGCGCTGCGCGCACCGACATCGAGGAAATATTCGGTTGGCGTTGCCGGATGTCCAGCTTCGTGAGGCGCGACGTGGGCGTCCCAAAGCTCGCTGATGGCAAGCACGGAACCCTTGCTGCCAACAATCAGCCATCGCTGGTCACCGAGCGCCTGCGGCAGCCAATAGCCGAGCATCTGCACGGAAATGTAGCCGTCGGGACGGATGTGGCGAACGATGGCGCCGAGTTCGTCCATGTGAGCGTCAACCATGATGCGCGGTCCGCTGGTTCCCTGTTGTGCGATCACGGAGCCGAGGCCGTCATAGGTGATCTTGTCGGCGTAGGGCTTCACGTTTTCGACGAAGAGCTTGCGGACCGCGCCTTCGGCGCCTGGAGGTCCCGGCGCTTCTGTGAATTGCTTCATGAGCTGAGTGACGCGATCCTGAGCGGATGCGGTGCCGGCAAGTAATAAGAATGCGCAGAGGGTCCGCAGCATGGTTTGGTTGATTCTCCGTTGAATCGAGAGGGAGAGTCGAGTCTACACCAACTCTAACGCCGAGGATTTCACGCAGAGGGCGCAGAGAACACGGACACCCACAATTTATTGCGGGCCGGTGAGGTAAGTCTTGCGATGGCGAACCTGGTAATTGCCGGAAACTTTGACTTCGATGGTGCGATAGGTGTTGGCGGGCCCGCGAGGATTGGGGTAGTAGCCCAAGCGGTATTGCGTGCGGAGCTCGCGGTTGATGCGGTCGAAGATTCCATCGAGCTCCTGAACGGTGTCCGGGTAAAACATGGCGCCGCCCATGGTGTCGGTGATGGTTTCCAGCGCGTGTTCACCGGCGGTGTTGCGGCCGCTTTCGTTTTTTACCGGGCGAATGACGATGGTGTAGAGCAGCGAGCCGGAGCGCACGGCTCCTTTGCGAGCCGCGTCGAAATCGGCAACGCTGGTGGTTTCGCCGGCGTCGGTGACGAGGATGATGACGCGACGCCGGTCTTCGCCTCGGCGCTCCAGGGTGCGCGAGCCAAGCAATAAGCCATCGTAGATGGACGTGCCGGCGCCGCCGGGAATCCGGTGAACCGCTCCTTGCAGGCGCGCGACATCATCGGTGTAGGCGACCAGCTGCGTCACGTCTTCCGCAATGGCAAACACCGACAAGCGATCGCCCGGTCGTAGGACCTGCCCGATAAAGTGCGAAGCGGCTTCCTCCTCGAACAGAATTTCTTTGTGGGCGCTGAGGCTGGCGTCGACCATGAGCGCCAGATCGAGGGGCTGCTGCGTTTCGGACTCGAAGACCTCGATCTTCTGTTCGACGCCCTCCTCGAAGACCTGAAAGGCTTCGCGGGGGAGATCGGAAGCCGGGCGATTGTGTTCGTCCAAAACACTGGTAAGGACGCTGACAAGATTTACGCTGACGCGGATTTTGCCGCGCTGGGACGCTTGATCATCGGAGTCGCTGCTCGGTCCGGGTACCGGCGTCGGGGGGGTCGCGGTCGTGGTGGAGCTCGAGTCCGATTTGGGCTTGCGCGCCCAGGGCGGCCGATCACTCTGCGCGCGGATTGCGCTCGCCAAGGAAATGACGGAGAGGCATGCGAGGAGCGCCAGGCGGGCTGAGGAAGAGGTTGGGAGCATCGATATTAGGATGCAGGTTTCGCGATGGGCGCATCGGCGGGCGCTGGGGGTAATTCTCCGTCGGCCCAGACCGCGCCGTCTTCGAAATACTCCTTTTTCCAGATGGGCACCGTGCGCTTGAGCGTGTCGATGGCGAAACGGCAGGCGTCAAAGGCCGCGGGGCGATGCGGCGCGCTGACGGCGATGAACACGCTGGTTTCACCAATTTCGAGCCGGCCGAGGCGATGGGCGATGGCGACGCGGTCGATAGAGAATTTTTCGTGCAGCGCACCGGCGATTTCGCGCATTTTGGCAACGGCCATGGATTCGTAGGCTTCGTAGTCCAGGTAGAGAGTTCGGCGGCCGTGGGACTGATTGCGGACGCAACCGTCAAAGGTGACAACGGCGCCGTCGCCACCGGTGCGGACGTGGCGGACCAGCGCGGGGGCGTCAATGGCCTCGCGGACGAGGAGCACCAGGTCAGAGCCGAGCTGGGGCGACGTGGACATGGACGTTAGCCGCCGCTCACGGGCGGGAGAAAGGCAACTTCATCGCCGGAGAGCAGAGGAGTGCTCCAGGCGGCGAACTCCTGGTTGCGAGAGGCGACCAGCGAGCCGCGGTAGCGCGCGAGCTCAGGGTGGCGGGCGCCAAAGCGGGCGAAGAGCGCTTCGATGGGCGCGCCTTCCGCGAGATCGACAGACTCTTCGCCGCGGCCGACAATTTCCTTGAGGCGGCCGAAGAACAGGACCTTGACGCGAATGGTGGGGGAAGCGGTTGGCACACGTGAATTGTAACCCTGAGCAAGAGCTGCGGCCAGTGGCATAGGCATTAGAGTTCGTGTGGCAGGTGGCACAGACACTCCTGTCTGTGCCCGCCACAACACAGGCAACAATACAGCAGCGTGGCAACTCAATTTCGCCAGCACTGGAATTTTCAACTCTTTAGCCCGTGCAGACGTGCCCACGGGAACTAAACACAGGTCGTCAGCGTATAGTTGCGCAGACGAAAGCAAAGGGCGGAGAGTGCCACAGGTTTCAACCTGTGCCCCAGCACCACGCCAAGATTTCGCTGTTGGGAGCGCGCAATGAAGATTGTCGTCACAGGGTCGACCGGGTTGGTGGGCACGGCGCTGGTAAACGCGCTGACGCGCGATGGGCACACGGTATGCCGGTTGTTGCGGCGGGAGACTACCACGGGCAAGAAGGAACCGGAGAAGCGAGGGTCGGCCGCGCAGTTCCTCGATGTGGCTTGGGACCCGGAAGATCCGGGCGCATCGTCCCTGGCCGATTCGCAGGGGAAAGTGGAGGGTGCCGACGGCGTGGTAAACCTGGCGGGAGCCTCGATTGCAGGCGGGCGATGGACGACCGAGCGCAAGATGCAGCTAAGGTCGAGCCGGGTGCGCACCACCCGCGCGCTGGTGACCGCACTGGAGAAAGCGAAGGTGCGGCCGAAGGTTTTCATCTCGGCGTCGGCGATTGGAATTTACGGCAACCGCGGCGATGAAGTGCTGACGGAGGAAAGCAAGGCCGGCGAGGATTTCTTGGCGGGCCTCGCCCGGGAGTGGGAGGCCGCAGCGAGCCAAGCGCAAGGGCTCGGGGCGCGGGTGGTGCTCGCGCGGTTTGGGATCATCCTGGCCAAGCACGGCGGCGCGCTGCCGCAAATGATGCGGCCGTTTCGCTTTGGCGCAGGAGGCAAAATCGGCTCTGGGCAGCAGTGGATGTCGTGGGTGACGCTGGAGGACGTAGTCGCGATCATGCGTTTCGCCCTGGAGAATGCGGCCGTAAGCGGCGCGGTGAACGTAGTGGCGCCGCAGCCCGTTCGCAACGCGGAGTTCACCAAGGAGCTGGCGCGAGCGATGCACCGCCCCGCGCTCTTCCCCGCCCCGGCATTTGCGCTGCGGCTGGCTCTCGGCGAAATGGCCGACGCGCTACTGCTTTCGAGCCAGCGGGTTGAGCCCACGCGTTTGGCGCAGACCGACTACCGATTTCTGCACCCGGATTTGCGTTCCGCTCTCGCGGCGGTGCTGTCCGCAACTTGACCAATCCTACTTTAGGACCACGAACCTGTTCCTCTCTGTGCTCCGATCTCTGTGCCCTCTGTGTTAAGTCTTTTTCCTCTCCGCTCTGCGACCCCTCGGCGTCCTCTGCGTCTTTGCGTTATCCCCTCTTGTTTTTTCCGCGGGCACGTGCCGAAGGTAAGGGTTTCGACGCATTCTCAACTCCGCCTGTGCCGGGCGCAATTTTCTCCTGCGCGCCCCAAATCCAGACGAGAGCTTTCCCACTTTGGCACGCTGGGCCTGGCATGCAGCTCCACTCACTGATAGCACGCATCTTATTCGGACACTCGGTTTGTTCGCGACGACTGCTATGACGTAAGGGTTTTCGCTGGTTGTTCGCTTCCACACAGAGGGGCATGCGCCCCTTTCTGCAAGTTGGCCGGACGATTTCGAGGACGCGGATTCTGGACCCGGCGCGGCCGGAGGCGCTCCTATTTCTTGCTCTTGTTACGGCGGGTGCGTGCACCCTGGGCTGCGCAGGGGTAGGCGTAGGCACAGGAGCGCCCCCGCCGCCTCCATCTACCCCATCTTCCATCAGCGTGACGCTGACGCCGTCGAGTGCGCCGGTGATTTCGGGTAACTCGCAGGCCTTCCACAGCAACGGTAGCAAACACCAGCAATACCAGCGTTGCATGGAGCGTCAACGGTAGAGCAAGGGCGACTCGCACGCGAGAAATCCTGGTCTACGCTTGCAGCTTGCAGCTTTCGGTTTTCAGGCGGCGAGCCAGGTGCCGCCGAAGAGCAGGCCTGGACCCAGCGACGCTAGAAAGATGGGACGGGGCCGGCCGGCCGAACACGTCGCGGCCATTTGGAGCGCTGCGTGAAGGGCGGCGCCGCACGTGGAGGAGCCGAGATTGCCGGAAGTGCGAGCGATGGGCGGGAAGGTCTCCGGCGCCACACCGGCAACCTTGGCCAGGAGCGAAAGCAAGCGAGGGTTGGGCTGATGCGTGGCGAAAGCGCCGACCGCGGTTCGCGGAATGGCGCTGAGTTTTTCGATCGCGGAAAAAACCTTTTCCATCCGGGTGATCGCCGCGCGCGAGAGGGCTTCACCGTCGAAGTGCACGTCCAGACTGCCATTCAACATTCCCGCGACGGTAACCGCGCCCGAATACTGGCCCGCGCAACCGAACAGAAATTCGCGCAGGCGATAGGACAGAGTTTCTGTTTTAGGCGCGACATCGCGCAGAAGAAAGGCACTGGCGCCATCGCCGAACAAGCCGCCAAATTCACCGGCGACGCGGCCGGGAACGAGCGTGCGGCTGTGGACGTCCGCGGTGACCACGGCGACTGTACGAGCTTGACCGGAAACGATCAGGGATTGCCCGACAGCCAGTCCGTTGATGAGGCCGAGGCACGCGCCGCCGACGTCAAAAGCGCTGCACGTTTCGCGGGCGGCAAGGTTGGAATGAAGGCGCGCCGCGAGCGAGGGGTAGACGTGATGCGTCTCGCTGGTGGCCACGATGCAGTCGATTTCTTGCGCGTCACACCCGGCAGTCTGCAACGCCTGCTGCGCGGCCTGCGCGCCGAGCGTGAGTTCGTTTTCGCCTTCCGCGGCGTAGGCAACCGACTCGATGCCCGCACGGCTGCGCAGTTTGCCCACCGGCATGCCAAAGGCGCGGTCCACGTCTTCGGAGGGAAGTGTGCGGGAACCGGTGAGGAACGCCGAGCCAGCTAACAGGACCGGGAATTTCTCTGCGGGACTCCGCTTGCGATTCTTGCGTTGCTGACCGTTCATCTGTTTTCCTTGCGTCATGCTGCCGCTCGAGGTGGAATCGCAGGCGCTAGTAATATTATTCGGCAGAACGCACCAAGTTGCCAGCATTGTCGAGAGAGTAGTGGCGTGATCCGCACTCAGAAATAGCCTGTGGCTCGGAGTAAGATGCGAGAAGCATACGTGAAGATGTTCTTGCGGCGAAATGAACGCGATGTTGCGATTTGGTGACAATTCGCCGGGAGACGGTTGGAGCGGCCAGAAGGATCGAGCGCGCACCAAGGAAAATACGGGGGAAACGATGCCTAGCCGAACGTTTGCGGGACTTTGGATCGGCTTGCTGTTCGCTTTGAGCCTGCCGGCAGCGGCGCAGCAGCCCGATCGCCGTCCGGCGGCGCGCTGGACCGAAAAAGCCGCAAACGACTGGTACGCGCAGCAGCCGTGGCTGGTCGGAAGCAACTACATTCCGGCCACAGCGATCAACGAACTGGAAATGTGGCAGGTGGATACCTTCGATCCGCAGCGCATCGACAAAGAGCTGGGCTGGGCGGAATCCATCGGGCTCAACATGATGCGCGTGTTTCTCCACGATTTGCTGTGGCAGCAGGACCCCAAGGGCTTCCAGAAGCGCATCGACACGTTCCTGGAGATTGCCGCCAGGCACCACATCAAGCCGCTGTTTGTTTTGTTCGATTCGTGCTGGGATCCCGATCCGAAGCTGGGCAAGCAGCACGAACCGTGCCCCGGGGTCCACAATTCCGGCTGGGTGCAGAGTCCCGGCGCGAAGGCGCTGCAGGATTCGGCGCAGGTTCCACGGCTGGAGGCCTATGTGAAGGGCGTCGTTGGGACGTTCCGCGACGATCCGCGCATCCTCGGGTGGGACGTCTGGAACGAGCCGGACAACACCAACGGGGGAAGCTACAAAGATCCCGCCGACAAGGTGGAGCTGGTGCTGGCGTTGCTGCCGCGGGCGTTTGCGTGGGCGCGCGAGGCGGGTGCATCGCAGCCGCTGACCAGCGGCGTGTGGCAGGGAGACTGGTCCTCGCCGGAGAAGCTGAGCGCGACGGCAAAAATACAGCTCGAGCAATCGGACATGATTTCTTTTCACAGCTATGACAAGCCGGAAATATTCGAGAAACGTGTCCTGTCTTTGCAGCAGTATCGGCGCCCCATTCTTTGCACCGAATACATGGCGCGCGGGAACGGCAGCACGTTCCAGGGATCGCTGCCGATCGCGAAGAAATACCGCGTCGGCGCCATCAATTGGGGCTTAGTCGCGGGCAAGACGCAGACGTATTTGCCTTGGGATTCCTGGCAGCATCCGTATGTGGATCGGGAGCCGGCGATCTGGTTTCACGAGATTTTTCGCACGGATGGGCAGCCTTACAAGCAAGAAGAGGTTGACTTCATTCGGCAGATCGTCGGGAGGTAGAACACGCGTTTAACGGCAAGCTTTGGTAGCGCTAACGGGAATCGAACCCGTATTTCGGCCTTGAAAGGGCCGCGTGCTAACCGTTGCACCATAGCGCCACAGTTTGTGGTGGGCGGAACCTTACTAGCATAAGAAAAACGAGTAGAATCCACAAGTAGAGCTGGAAGTGAGTAGCGAGTAGTGGGCCGGAAGCGGCGGTTGTTGGCGAGCGCGACGAACCTAACGGCGAACCGTCAGCTTGAGACTGGCAGCGCCATTTGCTCTTCGTCCACGAACTCGCCATTTACGCACATAGCCTGCGACTCGAGGCCGAACACGCGAAAGCCGCAACTGACGTACAGTTTGCGGGCGGCGTCCTGCGTCGTGGAAACGGTCAGCCGAACTTGCGTCAATCCCGGCAGCTTGCGTGCGCGTTCGAGCGCGGCGGTCAGCAGCGCGCGGCCGATTCCCTTGCCGCGCTGGGAGTGATCGACGAACATGCCCCAAATCCAGCCCTTGTGACGGCACTTCAGCGGCAGCTCGCGATAGAAGCCTACCATGCCGATCATTTCCGAGCCCTCGAACGCTCCCAGCACGAAATTCTCTTCGCCACCGGAGCCGAGCCGCTCGGCGTACGTCGCCACCGCCACCTTGCGCAATTCCTCGTGTGATTCGCGAAAACTTTTCGGCTCCACTTCCAGGGCGTGAAGCCGCAAACGATACAGCGCTTCGGCATCGCTTTCGGTCAGGCGGCGAATGTTCGTCATTGGCGGAGTCTCTTTAGCTGAGATGAGGAAAACAAGAACTCATGCTTGACGGTCTTGAAACTCTTCGTGCCACGCCATTTGGATGGCTTCGAGCTTGCCTTCGTTGGAGGCTTTCGCGTCACCGGAAAAGCCCGGCAGCTCGGTGATCCATTTGTGCATGTCGGTGAAACGCACGGTGAGCGGATCGGTGTCGGGATATTTGTCGGTGAGCGCGATGGCGATGTCTTCTACGTCGTCCCAGTCGAATGTCGCGGGCATGTCCGCTCCTTAAGAAGGAAGATTGGCCACGGAGGCACAGAGGTCACAGAGAAAATCTAAGATAAATGCGAGATATGCGAGATACCTTGTCACGAGTTACGGGCACGGCCCACGCTTCTCAGTGGTCGGCTTCCTTTGCGTAGTTCTTGTTCCACTCGGGAATTTCCACCACGATGTCGGTGGTGCCGTCGGGAACCGTTTGGCAGCCCAGACGCGACTTGGGCGTGATGCCGGGAGCCATGTCGAGCTCGTCAAGCTCTGCGTCGGTGGCTTCGTTGCACGACTGCAGGCCCTCCTTGACGATCACGTGGCATGTCGAGCAGGCGCAGACGCCGCCGCACGCGTGGTCCAGACCGGCCTTGATGCCTTCCGAAATATCGAGAATGCTGCCGGGTAGGCCGTTGTGCCCGTACGGAATCTTCGCGGGATCGACTTCGATGGTCTTGCCGCTGGGAAGAAAGGTCACTTTGAATTTCTTCGTGGCCGGCGTGTATTTCACTTCTTCGATGTAGGGATTGCTGCCACCCATGTTGCTCTCCTCTAAGACCAGAAAAAACTGCCTGCGGCGCATTTTACGCCGCGCACAGGTTGAACCTGTGCCACCAAGACCTCAGACTTCGGCGAGCTTGCGTCCCTCCAGCGCCGTTGATACTGCACTGTTCATGACCAGCTCCGCAAGATGCGAGGTCGCGTGATTCAGCTTGTCGATGCGCTTGCGGATGAGCTTGTAGTCGCTGCCGGCGACGGATTCTTTCAATGCCGCCACGGAACTGTCGATGACGGCGCGCTCTTCGGCGGACAGCGCCGCGGCTGCACCGCTGGAGAGCGCTTTTTGCGTGGCGCTGAGGATGGATTCGGACTCCGTGCGCGCTTCGATTACCTGGCGCTCGGCGAAATCCTGCTCCGCGTACTCGATGGAATCTTCGAGCATGCGCTCGATTTCGGTGTCGCTGATGCCGTAGCTGGGCTGCACTTCGATGGAGTGCTCCTGGCCGTTCCGCAGATCTTTTGCGGCGACTTGCAGAATTCCGTTGGCATCGATGAGAAAACGGACTTCGATGCGCGGGAGGCCCGCCGGAGCGGGCGGCACTCTTAGTGTGAAACGAGCCAGCGAGCGGCAATCTTTGGCCAATTCGCGTTCCCCTTGCACTACATGGACGTCGATGCCGGTCTGATTGTCGACTCCCGTCGTGTACATTTCTTGGGCGCTGGCGGGAATCGTGGAGTTGCGCGGAATAATCTTCGCGACAGCGCCGCCATAAGTTTCAATGCCGAGCGAGAGCGGCGTGACGTCCAGAAGGAGCATGTTCTTCACGCCGCGGTCGAGGATATTCGCCTGCACGGCGGCGCCGAGCGCGACGACTTCATCGGGGTTCAGCTCCGTGTGCGGCTTGCGGTTGAAATATTCGTGCACGGTGCGGCGGATGAGCGGTGTGCGCGTGGTGCCGCCGACGAGCACGACTTCGTCGATTTCCGCAGGCGTAAGTTGCGCGTCGGCAAGCGCCTGCTTCACGGGTCTCATGGTGCGATCGACGATGGGATGCAAGAGCGCCTCGAATGCGCCGCGTGAAAATTCATGCACGAAAACGGCGCCGATGGGCAGCGGGAAGCGCAGCGTGGCGGTTTCGTTGCTGGAGAGCTGGTGCTTCAGGGTGATCAGCGCCTTGCGAAGTTCCTGCGCAAGCTCGGCGTGCGGCGAAAAATCGACGCGATGCTCTTGCAAGATTTCCTCGTGGACCAGGGATTGGAGCAAATTGTCGATGTCGTCGCCGCCGAGATGCGTGTCGCCGTTGGTGGAGAGGACTTGGTAGATGTCGCCTTCACTGGTCGAAATAAGCTTGAGGACGGAAATGTCGAACGTGCCGCCGCCCAGATCGTAGACGGCGACGCGGCCGCGCTGCTTTTCGTGCAGCCCGTAGGCTAAGGCGGCAGCGGTGGGCTCGTTGACCAACCGCAACACTTCCAGGCCGGCGATTTTGCCGGCGTCCTTGGTGGCCTGGCGCTGCGCGTCGTTGAAATAGGCGGGCACGGTAATGACCGCCCGGTCGACGCTCTCGCCGAAGAAGGCTTCGGCCCAATTCTTTAGCTCGCGCAGGATAAAGGCGGAAATCTCCGGCGGCGTGAAGAATTTGTCGCCGAGCCGGACGCGAATGACGTTCTTGCTCAAGGGGTCAATGCGAAACGGGAAGAGCTTGAGTTCGCTTTGTACGTCCGCTACGCCGCGGCCCATCAGCCGCTTGACGGAATAAATCGTACGCTCGGGCTGCGTGAGAAGGCGGCGCAGCGCAGGCTCGCCAACGATGATGGCGCCGTCGGGATCGATGCTGACAACAGACGGGCAGAGCGTGCTGCCGTTGGGTCCGCGAACACACGCCGGCGCGCCTGTCTGCGGATCGATGTACGCGACGAGACTATTGGTGGTGCCGAGATCGATTCCTACGATGCGTCCCATTAGTGCCTGACCCGTGTTTAGTGCGTGACCCGTGTTCCGTGGCCCATGATCCGTGAGGTAGCCAACGCTACGCCCATTCGATTCTTGAGGGACCTCGATAGAGCTGCAATCATTTGAGCAACGCTGTTGAGCTTTTTTTCCATTTCGTCGTACCCATGCTTTGGCAGATAACCCAGGTCTCAGCTCAGATAAAGGAAGTATCGGACTTCCTCGAGCGAACCATTTGCAATCGCCAGGCATTGAAGCAGCTCTTTCGTCGAACGGCGACCGTATCCCTCGGCGATATTCGCCGGAATCGAATAGGCGGCTCGACGGAGCTGCGACACGATCCCAAAGCGCTCATCGTGCGGAAACGCGCTAGTGACCCTGTATTACCTCCAAGACCATAGCGTGCGACCCTCTGCCAAACCTCAAGCTCCCGAAAGCTCTTCAACACGGCGCACCTCGAATCGGGAATGCCTGCTCCCCACGGGACACGGGTCACGGAACACCGTTCACACCAGCTCCTTTTGAACGTTGGTGACCAAATTCCGGATATAGGAGCGGCGATTGAGTAATTCGTTGAGCCGCACCATGACCGCTTTGCGATCCGCGTCGCCGGCATTGGCGTCGATGGCGGCATCCCATTGACGCGCCGCGAGCTGCAGCTCTGCGTCAACTTCTTTGAGTTTCTCGCCAAAATTCGCCTGCGCCGATTCGAGCCGCGATTTCAAGGATGCCAGATCGCCACCGGCGCTTTTTGCTTCGCGCAGCTCATCGAGCGATTCGTTCAGCTCGAAGACTTCCTCGAGCAGTTCGGGTGGCGCCTGCTGCTTTTGCTCGCCCTCTTTGCGCATGCCTTCGATTTCGAGAAGGTATTCGACGCGGGCAACAGGGTCACGCAGGACCCGATACGCGTCGTTCAATTCCGAACTGCGCTTCAGCGAAAGCTCCTGTTCCTCGGGAGTGGCGTTGACGAAATTGTCGGGATGCAGCTTCCAGCTCAATTGCAGGAATTTTTGCTCCAGTCCAGGCATTTCGATCCACAGTTTGCGCGGCATCTCGAACACAGCGAAATAGTCGTTTCCTTGAGGAAGCTGAAGCTTCCCGCAGCTCGAGCAAAAGTGCGTGCCGAGCGAGCGCTCGTGGCAGTTCCAGCAGACCAGCGGCGGATCGGTCATCGAAGTCAAGGGTGTACTCATAGCTTTCGCAGACTCATTTCAGAGAACGACATGTCGTTCCATGCTGGCCGTAAAACAAAAAAAGTGGCTGGCGGTGCGGCTGCCAACCACTCGTCAGATCCGCCTGCGCCAAGCTCGCGCGGCGCACCGGCTGAAGGCTCAAGCCGTAAAGGAGCTGCCGCAGCCGCAATTTCTCGCCGCGTTGGGATTCTGGAAGACAAATCCCTGGCGCATGAGTGTCTCTTCGTACTCGAGAGTGGTGCCGTTCAGATACAGCAAACTCTTTGGGTCGACGAAGATGCGCGCGCCGTGTTCCTCGAAGACCTTGTCGCGGGGGCGTGACTGGGTATCGAGGCGCATCGCATACGAGAGTCCGGAGCAGCCGCCGCCTTGCACGCCGACGCGGAGACCTCCCTGATCCAGCGGCACGCCATCCTTTTCGAGAAGAGCGCGGATTTTCAGCGCGGCGCGCTCGGTTAGGTGGATCGCGGCGATGTTCGGGCTGATTGTTTCCGTGGCCATGATTGACAACCCCAGATGCCTACGACACGTTCAATCGTGCCGAGCTAGGGCGCAGCATGCTGCGTCCCTACAACTCCAACCGAAACCCAGCAACCGGCTTAGTGCGCGGCCTTCTCGGCTACCGGGACTTCGATGCCGTGCTTTTTCTTCCAGTCGCCGATGGCTGCTTTAATGGCGTCTTCGGCGAGCACGGAGCAGTGAATCTTGACCGGCGGAAGCGAAAGCTCGCGCACGATGTCCGTGTTCTTGATGCTGAGCGCCTCTTCGACGGTCTTGCCCTTCACCCATTCGGTGGCAAGCGAGGAGCTGGCAATCGCCGAACCGCAGCCGAAGGTCTTGAACTTGGCTTCTTCAATGACCTTGGTATCGGGATTGATCTTCATCTGCAGCTTCATCACGTCGCCGCACTCGGGGGCGCCGACCAGACCCGTTCCAACGTTGGGGTCTTCCTTCGGCAGGCTACCGACGTTGCGCGGATTGTTGTAATGCTCGACGACCTTATCGCTATATGCCATTGCGTGTTGCTCCTTAACTCGTTCTTCAAGAAACTGCTGGATCCAGCCCCAACGTGCCGCCCTAAAGGGCGGCGCTACACTTACCGCCGCGCCAGGCTCGCCGAAATGTCCAGGCCCGCGTTCTTCACGACTTCCTCGGAAAGAGAAACGTTCGGCACGGATGCCGAGCGGCCTGCGGCAAGCTGCCGCAGAGCGTCCTTGACGAGTTCCGCGTTGACTCCCAGACTCTTGAGAAACGCCCGCACTTGCTGAACTTCATGAAAGGCACGCACGCCAGCCGTGCCCTCCCCATCCGAGTCGTAAGGCACAAACGAGACGCGAAACGCGGCGCCGGTGCCTCCGATCGAGCGGTGAATCCGAATTGTTCCTTCGTTTGCCATGTAGTGTCCTTCAGTCAGTTAGATGAATTTGTTAGGCCGTCTGCCACTTCATTTTGGAAATATCGATGCCTTCCTTGGCCATCTCGTAAAGCGGCGAAAGCTCACGCAGCTTGGTGACGACCTGGACCATTTTCTCGGTAACGTAGTCGACCTCTTCCACGGTATTGAACCGCCCGAGGCCAAAACGGATCGAGGTGTGCGCCAGGTCTTCGCCCACGCCTAAAGCTTTGAGTACATAACTAGGCTCGAGGGTTGCTGAGGTGCACGCAGAACCGCTCGAAACCGCAATATCGTTGATGCCCATGAGGAGCGATTCGCCTTCCACGTAGGCGAAGCTCATGTTCAGGTTGTTGGGCAGGCGGTGCTCTATCGAGCCATTGATGTAGACCTCGTCCAGCTTGGCTTGGAGGCCGCTCTTGAGCCGGTCGCGGAGCCCGCGGAGCCGCTCGCCTTCCTGCGGCATCTCTTGCTGAGCGATTTCGCAAGCCTTGCCGAGGCCCACGATGCCGGTGACATTGAGGGTCCCAGAACGCATGCCGCGCTCGTGGCCGCCGCCATCGATGATGGCCGACAGTTGCACGCGGGGGTTGCGCCGACGAACGTACAGGGCGCCGACGCCCTTGGGCCCGTAAATCTTGTGACCCGAGATCGAAAGCAGGTCGATATTGTCTTTCTGCACGTCCACGGGAATCTTGCCGACCGCCTGCACCCCATCCACGGCGAAGATGATACCGTGCTCTTTGGCGATCTTGCCAATTTCGGCCATCGGGTTGATGACCCCGATCTCGTTGTTGGCGTACATGATGCAGATGAGAATCGTCTTCGGCGTGATGGCCTTACGTACATCCTCAGGATCGACGCGCCCATCGCGCTGCACGGGGAGGTACGTCACCTCATAGCCGTACTTTTCCAGCCTCTTGCAGGTGTCCAGCACAGCTTTGTGCTCGATCGCCTGGGTGATGATGTGGTTGCCCTTCTCGCGGTACATCTCGGCAACGCCCTTAATCATCAGGTTGTCGGATTCCGTTGCGCCGCTGGTAAAGATGATCTCCTTCGGCGTGGCGCCGATGAGCGAAGCCACCTGCGCGCGGGCGTTCTCCACCGCTTCTTCGCCCGCCCAGCCGAACGAGTGGTTGCGGCTGGCCGCGTTACCAAACTGCTCCGTGAAATACGGCAGCATCGCCGCGAGCACCCGTGGATCGACCGGCGTGGTCGCGTGATTATCCATGTAAATCGGCAGCTTTACGGCCATGTTCATCTCCTAATGTTGAGTCGTACTCACCAGCGGTCCCGACCGGGTCGGGGCCCCCAGTGCGATGAGCGCCGGCTCATGCGGCTCTTCGCTCATCTGAGAAATCGTCACCGTGCCGAGCACGTGCAGAATACTTTCGTTGACCCGGCGAAGCGGCTCGCGCACCGAGCACCGATCGGTAGCGTCGCAATTCCCGTGACTGGTCACGCAGGAGGTAATCAGCACCGGCCCGTCGATGGCAGAAATCACGTCCAGCGCGCTGATCTGAACCGGCTCCTTGGCCAACTGATAGCCACCACTGGATCCATGCTTCGCGGCCACCACACCTTCGCGAGCTAGCTTTTGCAGCACCTTCGCCATCAGCGTGGTCGAGATGCCGTACTCTTCTGCAATCTCATTCGCGCTACAGGCGTGTTCGTTGCGATGCATCGCCAAATGCTTCACGGCGATCAACCCGTAGTCGGCTTTTTTAGAAAGCTTGAACATCGATTGAACTCATCCCGCCAATAAAGCCATATACGACCGAAACAGTCGCAGTTAGTTTACCCCGTCTCCGCTCAGAAGTCAAACGGATCCCCATACCGGAACTCAGCCAAAGCCTGTATTTCGTTAGAGTTATGATACGACCAAACTGGTCCGATTCTGCTAACGTTTTGCGTCCAACGGCCATACTTTGCAGCAAACGGTATCAACGGTCAAACGAATGGTTGCGCCATGGCGGCGCTGCCAACATGATAGCCTACGACTCGGTTGGATGGGGAAAGAGGATGCTGCGTTACACGCCGGCTCACGGTGAATCGACATTGCGCAGGGTTGCGTGGCTTGTCTGCCTGCTGTTCTGCCTTGGCGAGCCCGCCACCGCTCAATCCAACCAGCCCGCAAACTCATCGAAGCGGGATTCGAAGCCGGCAAGTCACGAGACATCGCAGGATCAGACCTACACACTGGTCGGCGCCGGAGACATCGCCAGTTGCAAATTCATCGAGGGCGCACAAGCCACCGCCAAGCTGATCGAGCAGATTCCCGGCACCGTGTTCGCTGCCGGCGATCTGGCCTATGAGCACGGCAGCGCTTCGGAGTTCCAAAACTGCTATGGCGCGACCTGGGGCCGCTTCAAAGACAGAACCCGGCCCGCCCTGGGAAATCACGAATATGGCGATGCGACCGCGTCAGCCTATTTTCACTATTGGGGCGCCCGGGCCGGACCTGCCGGCAAAGGCTACTACAGCTATGACTTGGGCGTGTGGCACATCGTCGTGCTCAACACGAACTGCGACGCTGCCGGTTTGGGGGGTTGCGGCGTGGGCTCGCCACAGGAGCTTTGGCTGCGCCAAGATCTTGGCGAACATCCCAACGCGTGCATCGTTGCCTACGGGCATCACGCGCTGTTCAGCAGCGGCTTGTTTAAGAAGCACGCCATTCATCCCGAGCTGAAGCAGCTTTGGCAAGACCTCTACGCCGCGCATGCCGACCTGATGCTTGCGGGTCACGAACATTCCTACGAGCGCTTTGCACCGCAAGACCCGGACGGCCGCAGCGATCCGGAGCACGGAATTCGCGAGATTGTGGTTGGCACCGGCGGGCGCAGCCATGATCTGCTGGGTTTCGCCATCGCCAACAGCGAAGTGCGGGACACGGACACTTTCGGCGTGCTGAAGTTGACCCTTTCGCCGCATGGTTACACGTGGGAGTTCATTCCGGAGGAAGGCAAGACGTTTCGGGATTCGGGTGTGGGTGTTTGCCACAACCAAACACCGCAAGAGGCCCACGCCCACCCGTAATTGTCGCAGGTCGTATGTGTGGTAGCGCCTGGCTGAAGCCAGGCGCCTACAGGGCGTGCTGCCGCTACGGTTTCCCGCTGGCGCAACTCCCGCCCGCAGCCGCCGCTTCGACCAATTTCTGCACCGCCGGTGCAGGCATCAGCAGAAGTTGCGCCTTGGGTTTCTCGATTTGGTGAATCGTCGCGAGTTGCTGCGTCTTCCACGAATCCGGCGCACCGCCACCCTTGGCGATGAAATCGAGAGCAGCGAGCCCCGCGGCGCCCAGCGCCGACAAGTCCTGCGAGGTCTGCGCGACCTCCTTCACCAGAAACGACCGCTGGGCGAGAGGCGCCAGCTTGGCGTCGTTGTCGCGCCACTGAGCCAGCTGAGCACGCAGACTAGCCTCGGCATCCGCATCGTGACACGAGGAGGCGACGAACTTGTCCACCAATTCGCTGAAACGCCGAGCCCCATCACTTTCCAGCGACACGGCATCGACGACGCGGTTCAAGGGCGTCGCGCTCGTGGGCTCGGCGGGCGCAGTCTGCTCGCGGGTATAGTCCTTCACCGGCTCGACGACATCAGCGAGGGTGTGCAAGGCAGCGAACTCCTCCGGCGAGGCCGGGCCGGAAATGCGGTGCAGCATACGGCCGTAATACGTCTTGTGCGCAAGGCCCAGCCATTCCAGGCGTGCGCTGATGGCGTTCAGGCGGGTGTACATCGAGGCAGCGTCCGTCACGCTCTGCGGAGACCACAAGCGTTCGGCGATGGCGGCGTTTCGCGGCCAAATTCGCGAGTCGACATTCTCGGCGTTCACGTACTCCGACCACATGCAGGACTCCCCGCCGAGAACCAGCTTCTCCTGCTCCGGCGTGAGATTCGCCGCCGCGCCGCCCATCGGGTCCACCGCATAGTGCCGCGCGGCGGACCAGCCTAGGTCCAAGTAATACCCGTTGGAGAGAATCCCGCGATAACCCTGTGTCGCCGCCTGAGCCAGCGAAGCTTGGCCCCGCCACGATTGAATCACGATGTCCTTGGGAACGCCGGGAACAAAAACTTCATCCCAGCCGACCACTGCTTTTCCGTGTTTGGTCACAATTGCTTGCACGCGCTGGCTGAAGTAGGCTTGCAACGCTTCGTTGTTCTTCAAGTTGTGCGACTTCATGAATTGCTGAATCTTGGGGTTGGCGTCCCACTGCTTTCCGTTCACTTCGTCGCCGCCGATGTGAAAAAAATGGTCGGGAAAGAGCTTGGTCATTTCGGCGATCAATTCGTCCAGAAATTTGTACGTTTTCTCGTTCGTGGGGTCCATCGCTGGGTCAAAGACGCCCCACTTGCGCTCGATTTCGTAGGGGCCGGGCGCGCTGGCGAGCTCGGGGTACCCGACAAACCATGCGGTGCTGTGGCCTGGAACATCAAATTCGGGGACCACGCGGATGCCACGGTCCCGCGCATACGCAATCAGATCGCGGATTTCGTCCTGCGTGTAATACAGCTTGTCGGAACCCAGTTCGTGCAGCTTGGGGAATTTCTTGCTCTCCGCGCGGAAGCCCTGGTTTTCCGAGAGATGCCAGTGGAAAACGTTCATCTTCACGGCTTCCATGCCGTCGAGGTTGCGCTTGAGAACGTCGAGCGGGATGAAGTGGCGGCTCACGTCGATCATCAGGCCGCGCCACGGGAAGCGGGGTTGATCCTGAATCGTCACGGCGGGCACTGCGAACCCGTCGGGGCCAACGTCGACGAGTTGCAGAAACATCTGCAGGCCGTGCAGCGTGCCGAGAGGAGTCGCCGCGTTGAGTTTCGCGCCGTCCGCGGTAACTTCGAGCGTGTAGCTTTCGTCCTCGCCAAGCTCCTGCACATCCTTGCCGGCACGGTCGGTGTGCACCACCAGCGCGGCTTTGGAGGACCCCGGTGCTTTCGACGAAAACGAGATCGCGGTCTGGCGGAAAAGCTGCTGCCGGAAACGCTGAACGGCACGGTCCAGCTTGGCTTCTGTGAAGCCAGTTAGGGCCACTGAGAACGAGGCATCCACGCGAAGGCTGCCCCTACCCAGCTGAACGCTGGCCGGAACCGGCATCAGATGGAGCTGCGGCTGGTCCTGTGCGTTCAGCGGCAGCGTATGAATCAGTCCAGCAAAGATCAATGCCATGGTTCCCGGCATCCAGCGATTCTGAGCCATTCTCCTCGTGACCTCCGCACGAACACGCACTCCGAGGTGCGCTATAGCGCTCCGCATACTGGCACATTCGGAGCGTTCCACGAAACCCAAATGTGGCGCAGCCACTTTGGCCGAATTCAACTAAAGTTTGCGGCGCGCTATCCAAAGCGGCTTAGGTTAGAATACCGGTTAGTGGGCGGCAGTCTCGATGAAAACGTCAATCGCGATCTATCCCGGCTCGTTTGACCCGGTCACCAACGGGCACCTCGACCTGATTGAACGGGGCGCGAAGATGTTCGACTTGTTGATCGTAGCCGTACTGCGCAATGCCGAGAAGCAGCCGCTGTTTACCGTACCCGAGCGCGTGGAGATGCTGCGCGAAGTCACCAAACGTTGGGCGGGAGTGGAAGTTGACGTTTTCGATGGCTTGCTGGTGGAGTACGCGCGGAAACGCGGCGCGGGCGTGATTTTGCGCGGGATTCGCGCGGTTTCGGACTATGAGTACGAGTTGCAGATGGCGCTCATGAATCGGAAGCTGGAGCCTCGGCTGGAAACGGTTTTCATGCTGCCGGGTGAACCCTACAGTTATTTGAGCTCGAAGCTGGTGAGGGAGATTGCGAAGCTCGGCGCAAACTTGGACGGCTTGGTGCCGCCAGTCGTCGAAGACCGTTTGCGCGCTAAAATTTCGTAGCTTTGGAGTGCGGCGACTCGCCGCCGCCTTTGACCAAGGCAATAGAACATCGCTGGTTCAGAATAGGAGCAAGAACCTGCCAGCGAAAGGCAAAAGAGGAGACAGAGTGCAACTGACGGAACGCATCAATCGAATCCAGATCTCGCCGACATCGGCGGTGATTGCGGAAGCGGACAAGTTGAAAGCCCGCGGCATTGACCTCGCCGACTTTGGGCCTGGAGAGCCGGACTTCCCGACGCCGGACCACATCAAGCAGGCGGCGATCCGCGCGATCGAGCAGAACTACACCAAGTACACGCCGACGGGCGGCATCCTGCCGTTGCGTGAGGCCATCTGTGCGTGGCACAAACGCGAATTGGGTTCGAGCTACGAGCCGAAAGAGTGCGTCGTCAACGTCGGCGGTAAGCACTCGATTTTCAACGCTGTGAGCGTGCTGGTGCAGCAGGGCGATGAGGTCATCATTCCTGCGCCCTACTGGGTGAGTTATCCCGACATTGTGAAGTATGCGGGTGGAACGCCGGTGTTCGTGGAAAGCCGCCCGGAGGACAGTTTCAGCGTGAAAGCGGCGGTCATCGAAAAGGCCATCACCTCGAAAACCCGCATGGTCATTCTGAGTTCGCCGAACAATCCCACCGGTGGCGTCATTCCGCCGGACGAGTACGAGCGCATCCTCGCGGCTTGCAAGAAACACAACGTGTGGTTGATGGGCGATGAGTGCTACTCCCACTTCACCTACGAGCCGCACAAGCCGTACTCGATCGCCAGTGCGGCGGGTTCCAAGGAAAACGTGATCATCATCGGCTCGATGTCGAAGACCTTCGCCATGACCGGCTGGCGCATCGGCTACACGCTGGCGCCGGAAGCGCTCGTCCAAGCGACGATCAAGCTGCAGAGCCAGTCGACCTCCAATCCTACGTCGATCGCACAGTACGCGGCCCTCGAAGCCATGCGCGGCTCGATGGATTCCGTGCCCGTGATGCTCGCGGAGTACGCCAGACGGCGCAAGCGCATCGTCGAAGGCTTGCGCGCGATTTCCGGAGTGACCTGCGAGATGCCGGGTGGCGCGTTCTACGCGTTCCCCAACGTTGCGGCGCATCTGGCGAACGGCCGCAGCGGCCAGGCGCTCGCGAAAAACACGACGGAATTGTCAAGGCTGTTGCTGGATAAGGCCCGCGTTGCGCTGGTCCCAGGCGATGCCTTCGGCGCCCCTGGGTACTTACGCCTTTCCTATGCGACGTCGATCGAGCGCATCGACGAGGGCTTGCGCCGCCTGGACCGGTTCTTTTCGCGAGCTGAAGCCGCGGTCTGATACGTGAATCCTGAGCCGCTACGCATCGAGCCGACTTTCAGTCCACGCATTTGGGGTGCCCGCTCGCTTGCGCCGCTGTACCCGGAAAAATCCGATCTAGCAGAACCTCTCGGCGAGGCCTGGCTCACCGGCTTGAGCTGCCGCATCGCTTCCGGCCCGTTCAAAGGAAAAACTCTGCGCGAAGCGTGGCGAGAAATGCCCGCCGCGTGGCGTGGTACGCAGGCGGCCGCCGGCGGCGACTTCCCGCTCCTCGTGAAGTTCATCTTTCCCACCGACAAGCTCTCCATCCAGGTGCATCCGGACGATGCCTACGCCGAAGCGCACGAAAAGGCTGCCGGCGGCCGGGGGAAAACCGAAATGTGGCACGTAGTTTCGGCCGAGCCAAACGCACAGGTGTTGGTCGGCCTAAAACCCGGCGTCGACAAGCAAGCATTCCTCGAGGCTCTCGAGAAGCACACGCTCGAATCGCTGTTTCAAGCGTTTCCCGTTCGTGCGGGCGATACGATTTTTGTCCCTGCGGGAACACCTCACACGATCGGTTCCGGAATGATCGTCTTTGAGGTGCAGGAATATTCGGACCTGACGTATCGCGTCTACGACTATGGCCGGGTCGATGCGCAGGGCAAGCCACGCGAGCTGCATTTAGACAAAGCGCTAGAGGTAATCCATTTTGGCGCAACGGCTGCCCGGAAGACTTCGAGACTCTCTCTCCCCGCCGAGGATTTCGAACGATCGCTTCTTGCCGCTTGCCGGTATTTCGCTGCGGAGCAATGGGAACCCGGGGGTCCGTTCGTCATGCAGACGGATGCATCCCATTTCGATCTTCTCGTCAGCGTTTCCGCGGACGGATTTCTGAATGCGCGGGGCTTCCGGTTTCCCTGTCGTCGCGGCGACTGCTGGTTCTTACCGGCGAATCTCGGGGAATACAATTTCTTACCGCTGGAACAGCCGGCGACCCTGATTCGCGCCTATCCGCCGGACCTTGACGCCTTGCGCGGGGAGCTGCAGGAGGCGGGGCACGCCAAAACAGTGGCTCGCGACGCCGTTTTCGATTGAGCCCTTTTAGTTTGAAATAGGATGCTGATGGCGACGGACAAGCTCGCAACGCACGCCGTGATTCTGGCGGGAGGCCGCGGCACGCGCTTTTGGCCGAGGAGTCGCGCGCGGACACCGAAACAGCTCCTGAACATCGTCGGAAAAGAAACCATGCTGGAGCAGACGGTCGCCCGATTGCGGCCGCTGATTCCTCCGGAACGCACCTGGACAGTCACCAACGCCGAGCAAGCCGCGGAAGTACGCAAGCAACTGCCGGCTCCGGCGCGCCGCCGCGTGCTGACCGAGCCTGTCGGCCGCAACACCGCGGCGGCGATCGCCCTGGCGGCGCTTCACGTGCGTCACGCCGCGCGCGGCGATGCGCTGCTGGCCGTGCTCCCAGCCGATCACTACATCGCGAATCCCGAGCGCTATCGGGTGATCGTGCGGGCCGCGCTCGATTTGGCGCGGGAAAAGGGACGCATGGTCGTGCTCGGCATTCCGCCGACCCGCCCCGAGACGGGCTTCGGCTACATCGAACGCATGGGAGAGGCGCTGGATTCCCGAGGGTTCCCCGTTTTTGCCGTGCGGCGCTTCACCGAAAAACCGGCTCTGGCCGTCGCAAAAGAGTATGCGGGTTCCGGCGACTACCATTGGAACGCCGGAATGTTTTTCTGGCGGGTATCCACGCTCCTCGAAAATCTGCGGAATTATTTGCCGAAAACGCACGAAGCGCTCGAATCGCTGGCCGCGAGCATTGGCAAGCGCAGCTACGAGAAACATCTCCGCGCCATATATCCCACGCTCGAAAATATTTCCGTGGACTACGCCATCCTTGAGCCCGGAACGCGCGAGCAGAGCAGCCCCCGCGTCTTCGTGATTCCCGCCGAGGTCGGCTGGAGCGACATCGGCTCGTGGACCGCAGTGTATGAGCTTCTAGCTAAGCACGCCGGGGAAAACATTTTTGCCGGGCCGGGTCACGCGATCGACGCCCAGGGAAATTTCTTGTGGAGTCCATCGAAGTTCATCGCCGCGATCGGCGTGCACGACCTCGTCGTTGTAGACACGCCCGATGCCCTGCTCATCTGCCCCCGCGAGCGCGCCCAGGATGTCGGGAAAATTGTTAAAAAACTCGAAGACGAGCGCCGTAAAGATTTGCTCTAGCCGGGCCAATCCGGCCTGTGTGCCGCCACATCGCATCGCGTATACTCAATCCCGATGAGTTCGATTCGCTTTGGAACGGACGGCTGGCGCGGCGTCATCGCCGACGATTTTACATTGGCGAACGCGCGCATCGTGGCGCGCGCCATCGCGCGGTACGTCGTGCGCGGAGAAGACGCGCGTAAAGGCGTTTTGATCGGCTACGATCACCGGTTTGCTTCCGACCGCATCGCCGCCGGCATCGCGGACGTCATCAGTGCGACCGGTACGCCGGTCTGGCTGGCAGACAAACCTTGCCCGACGCCCGCGATTTCGCTTCTGGTGCGCCAGCGCGCCGCGGCCGGCGGAATCGTCGTTACCGCGAGCCACAATCCTTATCGTTGGAACGGCATCAAGTACAAGGCCAGCTACGGAAGCAGCGCGCTGCCTTCAATCGTCGCGCAGATCGAGAGCGAACTCGAAGGCGTGCAGCGTGATGGCGTTCCTCCTTTGCCGCTACGCAAGGACCTGATCCAGCCGCTCGATCCGCGCGCGCCATATCTCGACACCATCGAGAAGCTGGTGGACTGGCAACGCATGCGCGACGCGAAGTTTCGCTTCGTTTCCGATCCCATGCACGGTTCTGCCGCTGGCTTGCTCCCCGAACTTTTCAAACGCAACGGCGTTGTCTGCGACGAAATCCGAGGCACGCGCGACCCGCGGTTCGGCGGCGTGCATCCCGAACCGATCGAGCCGCACATTGAAGCCCTGCGACAAGCCGTGCGCGCCGGAAAATACGACGCGGGATTTTGCGCCGATGGCGACGGCGACCGCATCGGCGCGATCGACCGCAACGGCTCGTTCATCAATCCCCACCAGATCCTTGCCCTGCTGGTTTGGCACCTCGCCGGGCCGCGCAAACTGCCCGGCGATATCGCCAAAACTTTCTCGGTAACCAAACTGATCGACAAGCTCGCCGCAAAATTCGGCCGCAAGCTGCACGAGGTGCCGATCGGCTTCAAATACATTTGCGAACTGATGCTGGAGCAAAACATTCTGATTGGCGGCGAAGAGAGCGGCGGGATCGGGACAAGCCTGTATCTTCCCGAACGCGACGCGATCGTTTCCGCTTTGTTGCTCGCGGAGTTGATGGCCTGGCACGGCAAGTCGCTCGGAGAGCTGCTCGGCGCCTTGCACAAAGAGTTCGGCGAATTTCACTACGGGCGCGTCGATTTGGACCTGAAGCCGGGCCAAAAAGAAAAAGCCATCGAGCACTTTTCCGACGGGAAGCTGACCAAGCTGTTGAAGTGGTCGGTAGTGCGCCGCGAAAATATGGATGGCATCAAGATCTATCTGGGTGAAGCCGGCTGGGTGATGGTGCGCGCCTCGGGCACGGAAAATCTTCTCCGCGTGTATTCCGAGACCCACGATCCGGAAACGACGCGCCTCGTTCTCGGCGCAGTAACAAACTTTGTGCAGGATTTGTAGCGGCACCAAAGGTGCTCCATGGAAACCGTCAATCTGCGCGACAAATTCAGCCGCTTTTCCGACTATTGCAATCCCAGGGTCATTGGCGAAGTGAACGACTGCCAAGTCAAGGCCGTGAAGCTCAAAGGTGAGTTCATCTGGCATCACCACGATCGGGAAGATGAGTTGTTTCTCGTCGTGAAGGGAACTTTGCGGATGAAGTTCCGCGATCGCGAAGCCGTCGTGCGCGAGGGCGAATTTGTTGTGGTGCCCAAAGGCGTCGAGCACTGCCCCGTCGCCGACGAAGAAGTTCACATCGTATTGATCGAACCCAAATCCACCTTGAATACCGGTAATATCACTAACGAAAGGACCGTCGCCCAGCTCGAGCGCATCTGAGCGCCTTACCCAGCTCGGCCGCGACAATCGATTTCCATGGAACGCCGCTTTTATACGCTCGATGTTTTTACAACCACGCGATTTGAAGGTAACCCGCTGGCGGTGATCACCGACGGTGACGGACTCTCGGAAGCCGCGATGCAGGCCGTGGCGCGCGAGATGAACCTGTCGGAGACGGTCTTCGTACAGAAACCCACCGAGGACCGCGCTCTGGCCCGGCTGCGCATTTTCACAACGCGCCAAGAACTGAAACTTGCCGGCCATCCGGTGATCGGAACGTGGTTCCTGCTCGCGGAGCTGGGCGTCGTCCCGGCGCAAGAAGGCGGCGTGCACGTTTTACAGCAGACCGGCGCGGGAATCTTGCCGGTGGAAATTCGTTTCAAGGACGGGCGGCCGCAGCGCGTAACCATGACGCAGAAGGAAGCGGTGTTTCGTCCCACAAAGATCAATAGGAAAGCGCTGGCGGCTGCACTCGGACTGACTCCGAAGGATCTCGATCCGAAACTCGACCCCGAGTACGTCTCGACGGGGATCTTCAATTTAATGGCGCCGCTGCGCAATCGCGCCGCGCTCGGGAAAATCGTCATGAACATGCTCGAGCTGCGCAAGCTGCTCGGAAAAAACGGCACGATGGCCTACTGCTTCGCCTGCGGCAGCAATGGAAAGGTATTTTCTCGCGGGATCCTGCCTTGGGAGCCGTTTGAGGATGCCGCGACCGGCTCCGCCGCCGGCTCGCTGGGCGCCTATCTGGTGCGTCACGCCAAGCTGGCTCCAGCGCATACGCTCAGCATCCTGCAAGGCGAAGAAATGGGACGCCCGAGCCACATCGAAGTGGAAGTCACGCAGAGCGGGAAAAAACTTGTGCCGCGAGTCAGCGGCGCCGCCGTCAAGGTCTTCGAAGGCACCATTCAGATCTGACGGAATTTTGCGCCGGGATCGCTACGGCGCCGCCATGGTTTTCCGAAACGCATCCAAAATGCCGTTTACGAACGACCCCGACTCTTCCGAGGAAAATTTCTTGGCCAGCTCGACCGCTTCGTTCAGGACAACTTTGGGCGGTGTGTCCGTCGCGCGCAGCTCGTAGATCGCCAGGCGCAATATGGCGCGATCGATGGCCGCCAGCCGCTCGAAGCGCCAGTTGTCTGCGTGTTTGCCGATAATTTCGTCGAGGGCCGCGGTTTCCTTCGTCGCGCCTTCAAACAATTGATTTGCGAAGTTGCGCGTGGCATCGGCAGCCTTGGCGGCGCGCCAAAACTTTGCCTCCAACTTGGCGGGATCCTGCTGGCTCATATCCCACTGAAAAAGCATTTGCATGGCGAATTCGCGGGATTTGGTGCGTAGCGACACGTTACTTCCGCCGGGGCTTTCGACCCGCGTTCGGCGCCGAGGCGGCCGCTTGCAGCGTGTGGGAGAGGCGCGCCATCTCGATCGCCGCAAGGCCGGCTTCGAAGCCCTTGTTGCCGCCTTTCAGGCCGGCGCGGTCGATGGCTTGCTCCAGCGTGTCGCAGGTCAGCACGCAAAAGATGATGGGCAGCCCGGCGTCCATCTGCGCGAGTTGAAGTCCGCGGGCCGTTTCCGAGCACACGTAATCGTAGTGGGTCGTTTCGCCGCGCAGGACGCAGCCGATGGCGATGAGCGCGTTGTAGCGGCCGGTCGCAGCGAGTTTTTTTGCCGCCAGCGGCAACTCGAACGCTCCCGGGACGTGAATCACGTCGACATCCTTGTTCGAAGCGCCCTCGCGTTCTAGCGCATCCACGGCGGCCGACAAAAGCCGTTCCGTGATAAAGCTGTTGAAGCGGCTGACGATGATGCCGAAGCGCAAACCGGAAGCGCTCAGTTCGCCGCTGATTCTGCCGGGCTTTAGCTTTTCCGCCATTTCGATTTCCATGCCGCGGCCGTCTTGTCCTTAACTTCCTTTACCTCATTTACTTCCTTTACTTCCCTTTGAACTGCGCCGGCCGCTTTTCCAGAAACGCCTTCGTGCCTTCGCGCATGTCTTCGCTGGCGCAGCAAAGACCGAACAGCGTGGCCTCGAGGAACAGGCCTTCTTCTTGCGGCATTTCGATGCCTCGCTCGATGGCTTCCACCGTATATTTCACCGCGAGCGGCGCATTGGCGATAATTTTCTTCGCTATGGCTTCGGCCGCGGGCAAGAGTTCGGCGGGCTCGTAGATGTGATTGACCAGGCCGACGCGCTGCGCTTCCTCCGCCGTGATCATTTCACCCGTGAGGCACAGTTCGTGCGCGACGCCTTTACCACACAAACGCGCGAGGCGTTGCGTGCCACCGTAGCCGGGGATGATACCCAGCTTCACTTCGGGCTGGCCAATTCTGGCGGTTTTGCTCGCGATTCGAATCGTGCAAGAGAGCGCGAGTTCGCAGCCGCCACCCAACGCAAAACCGTTGATCGCGCAAATCGAAGGCTTGCCGATGGTTTCCAGCAGATGGAACACGCTCTGGCCGAAGAGCGAAAAATCTTTTCCATCGACCGGCGTGCGTTGCGCGAGTTCACTGATGTCAGCCCCGGCGACGAAGGATTTTTCTCCCGCGCCGGTGAGGATGAGGACGCGCACCACGGCGTCTTCGCGCGCGTCCACCAATGCATCGCGCAGCTCTTCCACAGTCTTGCGGTTGAGCGCGTTGAGCACCTTCGGCCGGTTGAAGGTGACGTAAGCGATCCCATCTTTCTTTTCGCAAAGTAAGTTCTCGAAGCCCATATCCGTCTCGCTTCCGCTTTCCAAACCGCCGCAACCGACCCTTGTAGGGGCGCAGCATCGCTGCGCCCTATCTAAGCAAAATCTAAAATTTCATCGCCTTCGGTTTCTGCGGATCCGAATAATCGTAAAATCCCCGTCCCGCTTTCCGCCCGTTCCAACCGGCCAGCACCATCCGCTTCAACAGCGGCGGTGAAGCAAAGCGCCGCTCGCGAAATTCATCGATCATAATGTTCGCAATGTAATACGTCGTGTCGAGCCCGACGAAATCAAGCAGCGTGAGCGGACCCATCGGGTGGCCGCAGCCGAGCTTCATAGAATTGTCAATATCCTCAATGGATCCGACACCTTCTTCCAGCGCCCGAATGGCGTCGAGCAGATAGGGCACCAGCAGACGGTTGACGATGAATCCTGTGCTGTCGTGCGCGCGCACCGGCGTCTTGCCGAGCTTCGTGCCGAAGGCGACCATCTCTTCGTACACGGCGGAATCCGTCGCGATCGTCCTCACCACCTCCACCAGCTTCATCACCGGAACCGGATTGAAGAAGTGCAAGCCCACGAAGCGATCTGGGCGTTTGGTGGCGGTGGCGATTTCCGTAATCGTCAGCGACGAGGTGTTGCTCGCGAAAATGGTGGTCGGCGGGCAGAGCGTATCGAGCTTGGCGAAGAGTTCGCGCTTGGCCGGAAGCTGCTCGATGATGGCTTCGACGATCACGTCGCAATCCTTCAAATCTTCGACGGCGGTTGTGCCCTTCAGACGCCCGCGAATTTCCGTTTTCTGCGCTTCCGTGAGCGTTCCCTTTTCGACCAGGCGGGCGAGGTTCTTGTCGATGCTCTTAAGGCCCTTGTCAACAATCTCCGGGCTGACTTCCCGGACCACGGTCTCAAAGCCCGCTTGCGCGCACACCTGGGCTATACCCGAGCCCATCAAGCCACACCCTACGACTCCCACTTTTTGAATCGCCATCTTTCTTCCTCAGTCGTGATTGCCGCTGCGCGTCCGGCGGGACATCTTCGCACCCGAGTCTAACAGAAATATAAAACGAAAATCGCCACGTGGCGTCAAGCCTTCGACCCTTCCTGCGTCATCGCACCAAGCTGCAATTCTTTCCCCGCCTCTTTATTTTCGTTATCTCATTACTTCGTTACTTCATTCCTTCGTTTCTCAAGCCAGAGCCTCGACGATCATGGCGATGCCCTGCCCGCCGCCGATGCACGCGGTGGCCAGGCCATAGCGCAGATTGTTGCGGCGCAGCTCGTTGAGAATGGTGATCAGGAGTCGCGTTCCGGATGCGCCCAGCGGGTGTCCCAGGGCGATGGCGCCTCCGTTGACGTTGGTTTTGTCGCGGTTGAGCCCGAGCACTTTTTCCACCGCGAGATACTGCGCCGCAAACGCTTCGTTGACCTCGACGCGGTCCATCTCGTCCAGCGCAAGCCCCGCAAGCTTCAGCGCTTTCTGCGACGACGGCACCGGGCCGATGCCCATGATGCTGGGATCGACGCCGGCGACGGCCCAGGAAACGATGCGCCCGACGGGCTTCAGTCCGCGGTTCTTCGCGGTTTTTTCGCGCGTCACGACAACGGCGGCGCCGCCATCAACGATGCCGCTGGCATTGCCAGCCGTGACGATCCCGTCTTTCTTGAACGACGGCGGCAGCTTTTCCAGGATCTCCATCGTGGTCTCCGGCCGGCGGTGATCGTCTTCGCTCACGACGATCGTCTTTTTTCCCTGCTTCACTTCGACGGGCGTGAGCTCTTCCCGGATGCGGCACGCCTTGTAGGCGGCATCGGCGGCTTGCTGGCTCCGCAGCGCGTAGGCATCCGCGTCTTTGCGCGTGATGCCCTGCTGCTCGGCGAGCTTCTCTGCAGTAAGCGCCATCGGGAGGCCGCAAAAGGTATCGGTCAGCCCCGCCATCAGCGAGTCTTCGAGCGCGCCGCCTCCGAGTTTCAGCCCGCTGCGCGCACCGCGAATCACGAACGGCGACTGCGTCATGTTTTCCATCCCACCCGCAAGAACCAGCGTGGCTTCGCCGAGCAGCAAGCGCTGCGCCGCCTGCGAGACGGCTTCAATTCCCGAGCCGCACAGACGGTTGACCGTGACGGCGGGAGTTTCGATCTTGAGCCCGGCCTTCAGGCCCACGTGGCGCGCGCCGTACAGCGCGTCCGCGCTGGTCTGCATCACGTTGCCAAAAATCGCGTGGTCGAATTCGCCGGGATCGGCTCCCGAGCGGCGAATCGCTTCCTTGGAAGCATGCACCGCCAAGTCGATCGCCGAAACCTCGGAAAACGAGCCGGTATAGCGCGCCATGGGCGTGCGCGCTCCGGCAACTATCACAACATCAGTGGGGAACATATTCCCTCTCTTATTTCGAATCTAGCAGGCTGCGGAAAAAGTCCTGTGGCACAGCCATTTCTGGCTGTGCGCCACTGCTAAGCGCAGTGGATTCCAAGCAAGCAAAAATCACTGTGACACCAAGACGCTCATTTCACTTAGGCAAGCCCTGTCATCCTGAGCGCATCCGACAAGGATGCGCGAAGGATCTCAACCACTACCCCTGCGATCAAACCTCCGCCGCCCCTCACTTCCCAATTTCCCATTCTCAAAACTTCGGGCTTTCGAGAACAACGATCGTGTCGCCGCCTTGCTTGCGGGCTTCCTCGGCGGAAAATTCCGCGCGATTGATCAAATCCGTGACGATGTCTTCGCTTTCGTAATCCGGCTTGGCCACCGCCTCCACGATTCCCGCGCTCAACGTGATCTGTGTGGAATCCCACGGAGGACGCACCCCGGAAGCCGCGCGCCGGAGTTTGTCCGCCAGGTTCTGCGCGCCCGCCAGCGTCGTATCCGGCAGGATAAACGCCAGCGACCACGACGTATATCTTACCGCGACGTCGTTCTGCCGCACGATCGGCTGCAGCGAGCGTGCCAATTGCTCCAGAAACCGTTCGACCGGCGATTCGCCTTGCTGGCGGAGAATGTCCGCGCCGCGGTCGATCTGCAGAATGGCTAGGGCCAGCGGCGTGCCCTGCGTGCGCGAGCGATCGGCCTCGGTGAGTAAGCAACTCTGGTACGAGCTGCGGCTCAGCAATCCGGTGCGCTCATCGGAAACGCCCATGCGGCGCACCAGCGAGCGCAGGCGCGTGTGGCTCACACTCATCAGCATCTGATCGCCGATGGCTTGCAGGAAGTAAGCCTCGTTGGGCCGCCATTTGTGGGGCTCAGCGTGCGCCACGATCAGCATGCCGGCGGGTGCCTGAGTTTCCTTGTCGGTGATAGCCACTCCCAGAGCGGTGGTCAATCCGAGCTCGGTCAGAATCGAGCCGTCGGTGGCATCCACGATCAAGCCGCCAAGCTCGTCGGGCTGGGCCTTTTCCATGTGCGCGATCAAAAACACCACCTGAGCGCCCGGCGCGGGGCGAATCCCCTGCGCGCAATATTCAGCGGCCAATTCCGGCGGACGGCCGGGCGTACCGACGACTGCGAGCGCCCGCGACGCGTGAAGATAGCCGCCGACCTCATTGACGGCGGTATTGAGCATGGCGCGCGGAGTCTGCTGGCGGAAAATTTTCTGGTTGATCTCGGAGATCTTAGACAGGTCGCGCAGCGTTTCTGCGCTGTACACGCCGGTCTTTCCCGTCATGCCGGCGCCGGACGGCTCCGGTGCGGGCTCGGATTGCCGCGGCGCAGGCTCGCTTTTGGCTTTCGGCGCGCCTTTTGGCCACCAGTTGGCCAACTCATAGAGATTCCGCAAGCGCGGGTGCCGGTCTTCTTCGCCGGGGAACATCGCCGCGATCTTTTCCAGGCGCTCGAGCGCTTTCGCTTGCAGCGAGTACTGCAAGAAAATCTCGGTCTGCACGATGAGGTCTTCCAGCGCCTGAAATTTTCGGCTCTCGTCGGTAAGGGATTGCGAGGCGTTGGGGTCCTGCGAGGAGGACTGCTGCGGCACGGCATGCGGAGTGGCTATGGTGCCGGACTTGGCGAGTCTTCCGGCAATGCTTTTCAAGAACCCATCGTCGACGCGGCCCTGCAATTGCTCCAACCGCTCCTGATTCCGATAGTCGTAAGCATCGATGTCCACCAGCTTCTCGAGTGTGTCGGCGGCCTTGCCGGCATTTCCGCCCTTCAGATACGCATCGAACAGCTTGATCAGGATTTCGAAATATTGCGATTCGCGGTTCAGCTCGTTGTGCAGAGCGGCCCAGAACTCCAGAACCGGTTGGGACTCCGGATGTTTCGCTCCCACGCCGTCCATCTGCGCCGCGAAATCGTTCTGGCGCTTGTCGGCAAACATGCGGCGCTTGAGCGCCAGCAGCACCTCCACGCCTTTGGCGTCTTGCCCATTCTTGACGTAAAGATCGGCCAGTTCGAACAGCCGCGTGCTCCCTTCGTTCTTCTCGCGCAGCAGCCCTTCGAGCACTTCGCGGGCGCGGTCCAATTTCCCGGAAGACATGAGTGCATCGGCGAAGGTATCGAGAAAGGCGGCGTCCTTTTCGGTGGCGGCAAACGGCTCCAGCAGGGCCGCAGCTTGCGCGGCGTCGCCGGACCGCAGCGTGGCCTCGGCGTAAAGCAGCGCCACGCTCCGTTCTTGCGGGGCGAGCTTATAGGCGCGGCCAAGGAACTCTAGCGCTTCCGCTTTTCCGCCGCTCGCCGACGCCAGTTGGCCGGCGCGGAGAAACGCTCTGGCGGCCAGCGCAGTCTTGCCGATGCGTTCGGCGGCTTCGGCCAGCCGAAGCTGGCGCGGCAGATTCTCCGGCGCGAGCTGCGCGGTGCGCTCCCAGCAGAACAGCGCGTCTTCGGCGCGCCCCGCTTCGGTAAACATCTCGGCGGCCTTGGTGTATTGCTCGATGGCTTCGTCGAAACGGTTCTGCTTCTGCTGCAAAAACGCATAGCGCGCAATTCGCTCGGGAGGCTGCTGCACGGGTCCCGAGCGCAGGAAACGGTTATAGATCGCCAGCGCTTTGATTTCGTCGCGCGGCTCGACCAGCAAATCGAACAACAGACCGTAGTACACCGCGGCGCGATCGGGCTGCTCCATCCGCGCGTACAGATCGCCGAGGGCTTGCGTGGCTTCCTGGTGTTGGGGAGCTTCGTCGATAACCGCCAAATACGCTTCGATCGCGTCCTCCACGCGGTTCTTCTCGAGGAAGCGTTTGGCGCGATCCAGATGCTTGCTGATATCCGATGCCATTCGAACGGGTTGCCTTTTACGGTTTCAGTAAGTAGTGGAGATGGCGGTGCGCGGTGTCAAACGCGAACGCCCGTTTCAACTATATACCGCTGTCCGAAAGGGAGCAAAACACCTACGACGAGGCGATGCGGAAAGTGGCAAGGCTTGCCTGACGCGGCTAGGGGAATTCGAAAGCGATCCGTCGCGCATTTCCTCAACCTTGCAGGAGGCTTCGCAAGGCTGTGCTCGTTCAGAATGATTGGTGACACTCGGTAGAGTGTCAGGATGAGAGCACCGAGATGGGATGAGCTTCCCGAGGCTCGCCGGCTGGCGAGCCTCGGGAAGAGTTTGAGCCGGGCGGCACAGACACGACTTCAGTGGATGCTGTTTTATTACTTCAATGGCCAGAACGCGCGCCGGACATGTCGGCACTTCGGCATCAGCCAGCAAACGTTCTATCGC
>Ga0187819_10000127_pt1 | contig 34824 bp, 28 predicted proteins | sample NC_wetland_sal_i_15_FD_132411 | JGI IMG/M metagenome (GOLD analysis project Ga0187819, IMG submission 132411) | Wetland sediment microbial communities from Neuse River Estuary, North Carolina, USA - SO4_4 | ecosystem: Environmental > Aquatic > Freshwater > Wetlands > Sediment | place: USA... | reverse complement strand
TACGGGTGCGCCGCCAGGGACTCGAACCCCGAACCCGCGGATTAAGAGTCCGCTGCTCTGCCAGCTAGCCGGTGTCGGCTAGTACCGGAGCATGCGAGGACGTGCCGGATTGTACGGCGGCCCTCAAGATTCGGTGCCTTGTACCGGCTGCTACCGGGCAGTACCGCGACATCCGAGCAAACACGGAGCAAACACGGCATCGTCGGGGGCCTGGTTCGGCGGCGACCGTCTGTAACTGCCGCTGTGGGTGTGCGGACAGCGTCCGGCCGGAACGAGGGGTGCGTATAACCGCTCGCTTTGCGGTCGAGACGGCGTCGGCGTCGCGGATGGACAGCTAGCACGGCAGGGCGCACATGCAGATCGCGGCGCCTGAACGTCCCTGACCAGCACAACGCCTCGGGTCAGGGGCGTTTAGATAGCTGTTGGCGGGGTGGCCGGACGTACCAGGACCGATGCCGCCCCGGCAGACATCACCGTGGCGGCAGGCGATCCCGGTCGCGGACGACGGACCTGGTGGCCACGCGTGATCGAGTACGCCGGGCGCGGTTCGCGGCGCGTCGCCTGTCTTCCTCCCCGGCCAGCAGATCGTCCTCGCTGGTCTCGAGGTACAGCTTCACGAACATCGGGTGCATAATGCCCTCCTCCCAGCGGCGCGAGCCGCCTGGTGCGTCCGGGACGAGCCGACGCTCGCTCACCGAATCGAGGGCCTTGCCTGAACGCATGCTATGCACCGGTCCGCATGCTCGCCCGTGGGTGTCCAGGACCCCGCGTTCGGGTTAGCTCTTGAGCGCTTCCTGCAGCTCGCTGGCGATCTCGTCGGTCGTGGCGTCGACGGAGCGCTTTACGACTTTCGCGGCACCGGAAATGGCCTTGTCCAGTGCTTTCTCGATCGTTGGCTCGCCGACCACGATCAGCCCAGCATTGCTGGCAGTCAGCTCCCCGGCTGCATCCTTGAGGTCCTTGCGGGGCAGTTTCCCGGACCCAAACGCCTCGGGGATGGCGCGGATGCGCGGGCGGTCCATCCGCTTGACGATTTTGGGCTTGCCGTTCTCCTTGTCGATCACGGCCGCGTCGTACGAGCCGATCAGCTCGTCCTTGTGGAGTTGCTCGACGGCGTCGAGATCCGTCAGCGCTGCCGAGACGTTGTCGTATTGCGCGGTGTACAGAACCAGGTTGCCATTCTGGACCATGATTCCTCCTCGGTCTCGGGCTACCCCGAAGGCCTATCGGTGCTTACTCAGGTGCTTTCCGGACGCCGACAAAGGGTGCTGGGCGCCCCGGCGATGACGGCCAGTCTCCCCATCGACCGATCGATGCGGTTCCTGGTCGCAGTTCCGACGATACGACGGGGCGTCTCGGCTCGAATCCTGGATCTGCGTAGTCCGCGATCAGCCGGATTCCGGCCCGGCATGCACGCGCTCGGCGACAGCCGCCGAGTCGAGGTAGCTGCTATGACCCAGGCAGCACCGCTGAACCAGCGCCACTGGCGCTAAGCCGTAGTTCCCTTCGCGCGCGGACGGTGTTCGGGATCGGCGTTTGCGCCTTGATGATCCGCGGGCCGGGTGGCTGGCGTGCCGTAGCGGTGGCGGAACAGCAGGTAGGCTGGCGGCCCGGCGAGGAGGGGGAGCCAGTAGGAGGCGATCCGGTAGGCCAGGGTGGCCAGGAAGGCGTCGCCGGCGTGGACGCCGGCCAGGATCAGCAGGCCGCTCAGGCTTGCCTCCACGATGCCGAGTCCGCCTGGGGTGAGGGGGAAAAGCGCGATGATGCCGGCGGCGGAGTAGGCCAGCAGCACCAGTGAGGGCCGCGGGCTGGTCCCGGTGGCGCGCAGGGCGGCGAGGAGACAGCCGTAGTCGAAGCCGAGGCGGCCGGCGGTCAGCAAGGCCGCCTGCCACCATTTCCCCCCCAGCACGGTCCTGATCGTGTCGCGCGGCCACGAACCCAGCACCGCAGCGAGACTGGGCAAGACGAGGTAGATCGCCATGCCGGCCACCGCCACGACCAGGGCCCGCTTGATGACGGTCTTCCATGTCAGGGGGCGCTGCTGCTCGGCGTTGATGGCAGCGGCCTTCGCCGCGACCGGAGCGGACCTCCCTCCGGCGGCCCGTCCGCCGTCGGCGCCCTGAGGGTGCTTGTGAGCCGTCACGTGGTGGTTCATTTTGGCTAGCCGGGCTGTACCTGCCATCTTCGCCGTCGCCGGGCTCATAATGCACCTGTTGGGCGATGGCCTTCGTCGCCATACCGATTGCCGGGGACTATTGGGCGAGCAAGAGCGCGTTGTGACACACTGGCATCGCCATCTGCAGCAAGGACCTCGCGCAGCAGCAGCGGGGCGGGCTCGCCGCGATAACCATTTAAAGATCAAAATCAGATGCCGAACGGGCGGTGGTGACAGCCTTGCCCAGATGGCTCATTCCAACCGGTCACCGCACTGCTGCCGGGGACCGGGCGCGTCCTTGCTCGGTGGTAAGCGGTGGGCGGCCAGGAAAGCAGTGGCTGGATCCGGAACTGAGTCACCGAGACAGAGCAGCGAAGAGTGACGTCTGTCGCTATCGGCCGCGGACCAATTCACCCCCCTAACGCGCTGGACCGAGGCTCGGGGCCACCGGGCTTGAGCCAGCTCTTCTTGCGCCGCCAGATCACGTAGGTGATGGCGCCGACGGGGATCGGCAGCAGGTACGTGAGCGTGCGGAAGACCAGATCACCCGCGACGGCTGCACTGGACGGGGCGCCGCCGGCCACCATCACGGCGATGTACACCGCATCGGCGGTACCCAGGCCACCGGGCGTGACGGGAACGCTTCCTGCGAGCATCCCGAACGTGAAAGCGGCGAACACCACCGCCAGGCTGGCCTTCGAAGCGGGAATGCCGGCGAACCGCATCGACAAGAGGAACACCAGGAACGCAGCCAGCTGGCTCGAGATGGACGTGCAGGTCAGCCAGAACCACCGGGTGCGGGCCACGTCAATCGTCTGCCGGCGAATGTCAACCACCGCTGGCTCCAGGGAAGTGACCGGGCCCTTGCGGAACGGCCGCAGGAACCAGGTGGCCACCCTGTCCGCGATGCCGCCGAGCGCGCTAGCCACCTGTTCCTTCCACAGCACCAAGCCGATGACAACGCCGGCCACCAGGCAGATGGCCAGCCCGGCGGCGGCCGCCACCACCAGCCGATGGGACTTGACCCCGGTCGCGAGCAGCAGCAGCACGCTGACCGTGGGCATGGTGAGCTTGACACCGAAGTTCCAGATGCCCGACACGCCGATCAACTCGGTGACCGAGACGCTGGAGAATCCCCACGAACCCAGCATCTCGTAGGTGATGCCCACCGCGAAGGCGCCGCCGGCCGGCAGCACGCTGGCCATTGCGCTGTTGGTCTGGATCAGCACGGCCGACGGCCAGAAGCCGAGCCCGGGCAGAGCCGCCATGTACACCGACCAGTAGGCGGCGCGGCTGAGGAACTGCGCCAGCACCAGCCACACGATCTGGGCGGCGGACAGGCCCTTGAGAATCGGCCACACCTGGCTGTAGCTCGCGAACTTCGGGATGGCGAACACGAAGATAGCCGCGACGAGCCCGACCGAGATGAACCCGCGGACTGCCTGCCGCCACGGGAAGCCCCCCTTGGCGCCTATTTTGCCGGCCGCTTCGGTCACGGGTGAACAATAGTCGCCGGACCGGCAGCCCTGGACTCCCGCGATAGCGCCGTCCTATGACACCACAGCCGTCATCTCCTTGCCCTCGCGCGCGCTGGCGGGGTGGACTTGTGCTATGAGCAGGCGACCGCGTTATGCAGGAGCCGGGGCGCGTACGCAGCAGACAGGCACGGTCATGGCCCTCGCCCTCATGCCGACCACATTCCAGCGCACGCTCATGCCCCGGAGCACCCTGGACCAGGCGCTGACCACCGGGATCTGCGGCGCGCTGGATTATGGGTTCGCGGCTCTGATCCAGGACACGGTCGAGGCCGTCGCGCTGCGCATATCCGGGGCCACGTCACCCGAGCAGACCGACCCGCACACCTGGCGGCGCGCGAGCATCGCCGCCGATCTGGCGGCCATCGCCCTCGGGCTGGCCGGCCAGACGGCCTGTCGGCCGCGACCGGGCGAACGCGTGCCGCGGGGCGCCGTACGCACGATCTGCTGGCGGGTCTCGGCCACGGGCCTGTGTGGCGCCGTCGCCGGTGTTCTGCAGGAGCTGGCCGGCCGGGGGAATACCACCGACGACGATTCGGTTCCCGTCGCGCTGGCCGCCGGCATGCTGCTCGCGGGCGTGAACGACTACCGCCGGCGACGATCCGAGGCCGCCGATACCGCGTCCCCCGACGGCGAGGACGCAGGCGTGTCGGTGCTCAAGTCGCTACTCATGAGTCTCGGCGTCAGCGGCGGGCTGAACGCGATGGCGGCCGGCGAGCGCGTGTTCGCCACCGGGGTCAGCCGGCTGCTGGCCCGCGTGCTGTCCGGCTCGGAGCGACTGTACCGGCCGGTTGGACATGCCGCCGCGTTGTCAGTCCTCGGGATGGCGATCTATGAGCTGATCCGGTGGGTCGACCACCGGGCCGAGCACATAGCTGACGCGGTCGAGCCGGCGTTCGCCACCGCGGCGAAGTCATCGATGGTCAGCGGCGGCCCGGGGAGCCTGGTTTCCTGGGACTCCCTAAGCCGGGAGGGCAGGCGGAACGTCTCCACGGTGCTCGAGGCTCAGCTGATCGAGCAGGTCATGGGCGAACCGGCGGCCGAGCCCATCCGCGTTTACGTGGGACTCGAAAGCGCGCCCACGGAGTACGAGCGCCGGGATCTGGTCCTCCGCGAGCTTCAGCGCACCGGCGCGTTCGACCGGGAGCTGCTGATGGTCATCTCCCCGACCGGAACCGGCTACGTCAACTACGTCGCCGTAGAGGCCGCCGAGTACCTGACCCGCGGCAACATCGCGTCGGTGACCATGCAGTACTCGCTGCGTCCGTCGGTGTTGTCGCTGGACCGGGTGGCCGAGGGGCGCTTGCAGTACCGGATGCTGATCGACGCCATCCACAACCAGCTGGCGGAGCGACCGGCCGGCCAGCGGCCGCGGGTCGTGGTCTTCGGTGAGAGCCTCGGCGCGTGGACCAGCCAGGACGCGTTCGCCCACCGCGGTACCCAGGGCCTGCTCGACGCGGCCATCGACCGGGCGATCTGGATCGGCACCCCCTATATGAGCAAATGGGAGCAAGAGTCGCTGGGCGGCGACCGGCCCGACGTCGACCGGTGCTTGCTGCGGCGCTTTAACGACTTCGGGCAACTACAGGCCTTGGACCGCCAAGCCCGCGAGCGACTGCGTTACGTGCTGATCACGCACGACAACGACGGCGTCGGCCACTTCAGCCCGGATCTCCTCGCCCAGGCGCCGGACTGGCTCGGACCCGCCGAGACCCGGCCCGCGGGCGTCCCGAAGACCGAGCAGTGGCAGAGCCCGGCCACCTTCGTCCAGACACTTGTCGACATGAAGAACTCGGCGAACGTGATCCCCGGCCAGTTCGAGGCGAAGGGCCACGACTACCGGGCCGACCTCGCCCGGTTCGTCCGGGAGGTATACGCCCTGCAGGCCAGCGATGAGCAGCTGGCCGCCATCGAAGCGGCCCTGCGGGCGAACGAGCTACAGCGCGCGGCACTATTGAAAGCGCACCACCCGAACAAGGGTGACGTGGCGGAAACGGGGCATCCGGAGCAGCGGAAAACGTGACCGCCGGGACCCGCCGACCCCGAAATCCGCCCGGCGCCGGCGCAGAAATCGCCGCCACGGCGGCCACGCTGGCGTACAACGTCGCGATCAGCCAGGTCACCTCCGGCGTCGGCTACGTGATGGCTAACACCGGGGCGGCCGCGCTGTCGGTGCTCGCCGCCCGGACTTGCGGCGTCTTGTGGGCAGACATGGGGATGTGTCCTGACCGGCTGGGACGAGGAATCCGCATCGGGTTGATCACCGCCCTGCCCGCGGCGGCCGTGGTGGGACTCGGTGCGGTGGTTCCCGCCACACGCGGGTTCTTCCAGGACGAGCGGGCGAGGGGAGGCGGCACGCGGCACGTCCTGTTCGAGACGCTCGTGCGGATCCCGCTCGGAACGGCGCTCCCGGAGGAAGTCATTTTCCGTGGCTCCCTCCTCGGGCTGTTCACGCAGCGGCACTCCCCGGCGGTAGCGGCATCGATGAGCTCGATGCTGTTCGGCCTCTGGCATGTGCTGCCCACCCTCCGCACCCTGCCGCTGAACCCGGTCGGGGCCCGCGCGCATGGCAACCCGAAGCGCGCCGCCGGCGCAGTCCTGGCCGCGGTCACATCCACGGCCCTGGCCGGGTACGGGCTGGCCTGGCTTCGCTCGCGGTCCGGCAGCCTCGCCGCGCCAGCGGTTGCGCACGCATCCCTGAACGGAATCGCCTACCTCGCCGCCAGGCACGCCGTCAATACGGCGTCGTGACGGCACGCCGGAGGCGGTAGGCAGGGGATTGGGGGTAGGCGGCCCGCGGCGGCCGGACCGAGGAGGCATACCTGGACCTGGTTCGGGCAGACCCGGCGATCATTACCCCGGTACCAGGGCGCCGGCCACGACGTCGCCTGGGTAATGCACTCCGGTGTGTACCCGGGAGTACCCGACGGCCGCGGCCAGGACCGCAGCGCGAAACCGAGCCAGGGTGCGCGCGCTCCGGCGTTACCAGCCCCCGTAACTGGCCAGCCTCAACTTATAGCGGGAGCCACTGGGGCGAGAGCTGACATCGCCTTTGCCAAGGTGCGCTCGCGCGGTGGACTAGAGGAAGCGTCCGGCCACGTCAGCATAGGGCCGATGAGCGGTCGGCCTGGGAAGACAGGGAGGCTTGCCATGACCCGGTTGAACCTGTACGACACGCGGTGCGAGGCTCTTTTCGCATCCGGACTACAGCGCTCGGACACCCCGACCGCCGAAGGTGTGGCGGAGGCGATCAGCCGCACTGTGCGGCAGTTCGGCATCCGCGGCTGCGTCAGCCGGATGGCGCAGGAGTTCGGCGACCATCCCGAGGCGGCCGCCGACCGTATGCGGTGGGTCCGGCAGCTCGCCGATCAGGTCTTCGCCTCGCCCGTCCTGCAGCGGACCGTCCCGTTGGCTGACCGGGCCGCCTGACCACGTGAGTCCGGGTCCTGCTGCGACGCACCGCCGAGCACCCGAAGGTGCACGCTACATCGCATCGCCAATGAGGAGGCGGCGGTCCGGCAGTTCTGGCGTCAGTGCAGGCGGGCGCGAGGGTCAAGCAGGGCGTAGATGATGTCCACCAGCACGTTCACCAGGACGACGAAGGCAGCGGCGAGGACCACGATGCCGACGATGATGGGCAGGTCCTGCTGGTTGATCGCCTGGACGGCAGTCCAGCCGAGACCGGGAATGCCGAAGACCGTCTCGATGATGATGACTCCGCCGAGCGCGGCGCCGATGTCCAGGCCCGCCTGGGTGACCACCGGCGTGAGCGAGGGCCGCAGCGCATGCACCATGACCACGCGGCGTTCGGCCATGCCCTTGGAGCGGGCGGTCCTGATGTAGTCATCGCCCATGACGTCCAACATGGACGCGCGGGTCAGCCGCGTGTAGGTGGCCGAGGTGACCAGGGCGAGGGTGAGCCAGGGGAGGATGAGGTGCTCGAACCATAGGAACGGGCTCGCCGTGAGGGGCACGTACCCGTGGAATGGGAAGAATGTGGTCACCGGGCTGAGCTTGTAGGCGAATACCCAGATCAGCGACAAGCCGAGGACGAAAGCGGGCATCGAGTAGAAGAACAGCGCGGCCGAGGTGAAGCCCCGGTCCAGAAGGGATCGGGGCTTGACCGCCGAGACCACCCCGCTGAATATCCCGTAGGAAATCCACAGCACCGCGGCGCCCAGGACCAGCGAAATGGTGGCCGGCGCGGCCTGGGCGATCACCGAGATGACCGGCTCGCCCTTGTAGTAGTCATAGCCTAGGCCGCCGTGCAGCACATTCCACGCCCAGTGGCTGTATTGCAGGTAGAGCGGCTGGTCGAGGTGCAAATCATGCTTGATCTGCGCGATCCGGGCCGCCGTGCCGAACCTGCCCGCGAACGTCCTGGCCACCTGGCTCGGCCCGGGGCCGACGAAGAAAAGGAGGAAGACGACCGCGGACACGGCCCACAGCACCAGGATGGCCTGCGCGAGTCTGCGCATCACAAACCGGATCACGAAGGCTCCTAGACGAACAGCCGGGCGCCGCGCGGGTCGAACGCGTCGCGGACGCTGTCACCGAAGATGTTGAAGGCGAGCGTGGTGATCAGCAGCGCCAGCGAGGGGAACAACAGGTACCACCAGTACCCGTACTGGTAGTAGCCAGATGCATCGTTGATCATCTGCCCCCAGTCGGGCGTCGGCGGAGGCACGCCCACGCCGAGGAACGACAGCGCCGCCTCCGTCACGATCGCCAGCGGGATCAGCAGCGAGGCGTACACGATGACCTGCGCCATCACGTTCGGCAGCAGGTCCGTGAACATGATTCGCCATGGCCCGGCGCCGAGTGCGCGTGCCGCCTGTATGTATTCCTTCTCCTTGAGCGAGATCACCTGGCCCCTGACGATGCGGGCCAGGTAGGTGAAGCTGAGGACCCCGACGATGACGATTACCAGCCAGATTCCCGGGCCGGAGATGTAGGCGACAGAGATGGCGATGAGCAGGAGCGGGATCGACAGCATCACGTCGATGACCCGTGCAATGAGGCTGTCCACGAACCCGCCGATGTACCCCGCGGCCAGGCCGAACACCACTCCCAGGGCGACGCTGATCGCGGTCGCGAGCACGCCGACGAGGAGGGAGACCCTGGCACCGTAGAGCACTCGGACGAACAGGTCGCGCCCGTTTGAGTCCGTGCCCAACCAGAAGGCGCCGCTCGGGGGCACCGGACCGCCGGTGGCGTTCTCCCCGATATTGATGAACTGCTGGTCGGGCCCGTGCCCGGTGATCGCCGCGAATACCGGGGCGAAGATCGCGAGCAGCACGATCACCAGGATCGTTCCGGCGGCGATCTTGGCCGACCGGTCGCTGCGCAGCCGCTCGTAGGCCAGGCGCCACGGGCTACGCCCCTCGATCTTCTTTCCGGCCGGCCTCTCACCGGCCACCAGGGCAGTATCGGCCGCCGTCGCCGGGCCCGCGCTGTCCCGCACGGTGCTCATGGCTGGCCCGCTTCCCGCCGCGCGGGCGGCGCCGACCATACCGGTGACTCCGGTGGCTCCGGGCACGGATGCGTCCGGCGGAACGCTGCCCCCAACGTCGATAACTCGTTGTTCTTCCGCGATCGTGAGCCGGGACATCGTGGGCGGGAACTCGGCCAGGTCCTCCGCCACGGCCAGCGGCAGGTGGCACGCGGCCGGGTGCTCCGGGCCGTCGCCGGGGTGCGGCTCGAGCGGCGGCGTCTCCGCCACGCAGACCGGCGCGGCTTTCGGGCACCGCGGGTGGAAGCGGCAACCCGACGGCGGCGCGACGGGGGACGGCACATCCCCCACCAGGACGATCTGCTCCCGCTCGCCCGGCCGATCCGGCCCGGGAACGGACACCGCGGACAGCAGCGCACCCGTATAGGGGTGGCGCGGCCTGGTGAAGATCTCCTCCGCGGGCGCGATCTCCGCCAGCTGGCCCAGGTACATTACCGCCACGGTGTGGCTGACATGACGCACCACGGACAGATCGTGTGCGATGAAAATATAGGTGAGCCCGAACTCGGCCTGCAGATCGGCGAGCAGGTTGATGACCTGCGCCTGGATGGAGGCATCGAGGGCCGACACCGGCTCGTCGCAGATGATCAGCTTGGGCCGGAAGGCGAGCGCCCGCGCGAGCCCGATGCGCTGCCGCTGACCGCCGGAGAACTCGGCGGGGAACCTGTTGTAATGCTCCGGGTTGAGCCCGACCCGCTCCATCAGCTCCTGCACCCGGCGCGTGCGCTCCGCGCCCGAGGCCAGGCCGTGAATCGCGAAGGGGTCCCCGATGATCGACCCGACCCTGCGGCGCGGATTCAGCGAGCCGATCGGGTCCTGGAAGATCATCTGAATCTCCCTGCGCAGCGGCCGCATGCGCCGCTCGGAGATCCGGGTGATGTCCTGACCGTCGAACACGATCCGGCCGGAGGTGACGTCATGCAACCTGGCGATGCACCTGGCCAGGGTCGACTTCCCGCACCCCGTCTCGCCGACCACGCCGAATGTCTGCCCGCGCCGCACCGTCATGCTCACGCCATCGACGGCGTGCACGTACTCTCGCCTGGCGAACAGCCCGGCTGTCCTGGCCGGGAAATACTTGACCAGGTTCTCCACCCGCAGCAGCACGTCGCCGTTGGCGGGAGCCGCATCCGGCACCGGGTTCTCGTCGCTCATGGCGCCTTACCGCCGGCCTGGTTGTGCGGCAGCCAGCAGGCCGAGACATGCCGCGGATCGTGGCTCACCGCCTCGAGCCGGGGATCCTCCTGGCACTTGTCCATGACGTAGATGCAGCGCGGCGCGAATGGGCAGCCGGGCGGAGGGTCGAGCATGCTCGGCGGCTGACCCGGGATCGGGCGCAGCCGCTCGCGGCCGGCGCCGTAGGCGGGCAGGGATTGCAGCAGACCTTCGGTGTACGGATGATGGCTGGCGAGCAGCAGCGTCTGCCGGCCGGCCCGCTCCATCACGCGGCCGCCGTACATTACGAGGACCTGGTCGGCGACGTCGGCGACCACGCCGAGGTCATGGGTGATGAGGATGACCGCGGTGCCGAGCGTCTCCTGCATGCGGCGGATCACCCGGAGCACCTGGGCCTGCACGGTCACGTCGAGCGCGGTGGTGGGTTCGTCGGCGACGAGCAGCGCCGGGTTCAGCGCCATCGCCATGGCGATCATCGCGCGCTGGCGCATCCCGCCGGAGAACTGGTGCGGGTAATCGCGTACCCGCTGCTCTGGCCGCGGAATCCCGACCAGCCGGAGCAGTTCCACCGCCCGCTGCCTGGCCCGGTTTTTGCTTATCTCGTGGTCGTGCAGCCTGATCATCTCGATGATCTGCCAGCCGACCCGGTAGCACGGGTGCAGGCTGGACAGGGGATCCTGGAAGATCATGCCGATCTTGGCGCCGCGGATGGCCCGCATCTGCGCGGGGGTGGCGGTCAGTAGGTCGAGGCCCTCGAACAATGCCTGGCCGGAGACCCGCCCACCCTGGGACAGCCCGATGATGGCCTGGGTGGAGACGCTCTTGCCGGAACCGGACTCACCGACGATGCCGAGGGTCTGCCCGGCATCGACGTGATAGGAGACCCCGCGCACGGCCTGCACGATGCCGTCCGCCGTGCGGAACGACACGCGCAGGTCATTGACCTCAAGCAGGGCCACGCAGCTAGCCTTTCACGGGTCCCTGGGCGGTCAGCTGCCCGGCTTACTGAGCCAGACGTTCGCCGGGTCGAAGTTCTCCCACGGGATCATGAACACGGCGTTGTGCACGTACGGTGCGTGCTCGGCCAGCAGCAGCGGCTCGGTGATCGGGTAGATCGCCGCCGCCTGCATCACGTCCTCGTCGGCCTTCGCCCAGTACACGTCGGCCTGCGCCTCGGTGGACTGGCTCAGCGCCTGGCTGATCGTGTGGTTGACGGCCGCGCTGGAGAAGTAGCCGAAGTTGACGCCGCCGTTCGCGATGAACCCGCCCGGGCTCAAGAAAAGCTCGTTGAACCAGGTCACCGCCGAGTCCCCGAACCAGTCCGGGCCGAAGCCCGGCACCGCCAGGTCCCAGATGCCCTTGTACGCGGGTGACGGGTTGCCGGGGCTGCTGGGGACCAGAAGGTACTTGCCGTAGAAGTCCGACTCGTTGGTGGGCACGCCGGTCACGCTCACTGAGCCCAGCGCATTCAGCTGGCTGGCGATGTTGGTGAAGGCCTTCGTGTTGCCCTGGCTGTCGCTGCGGTACAACAACTTCAGCGTCAGCGGGTGGCTCGCGGTGAAACCCGCGGCCTCGAGCATGGACTTGGCCTTGCCCGGGTTGTACGGGTACGGGTCGTAACCGCTGGGCACGTCCTGCGCGCCGTCGGTGCCTGGCGGCAGGACGTGGGTGAGCGGGATGTTCACCGCGGTCCCGCCGAGGGTCTTGATCAGCTGACTGCGCTCGATCCCGTAGCAGAGGGCCTGGCGCACCGCCACCTTCCCCAGCGCGCCACCGTCGTCCGGAGATACGGTGTTGAACACCAGGTACGGGTTCGTCTGGTAAGTGGCGCTCAGGTTGACCAGCTGGCTCCCCGACTTGATCAGGTTCAGCAGCTGCGGGTAAGCGGCGGGCGGCACCAGTGCGTCGAAGCTCATCCCCAGTGACGGCGTGCCGGTGGCCATCTCCTGGTAGATCGTGGCCTGGCTGGCGGTCTCGTCGACGTTGATTGCGTTCACGTAGGCCTTGCGCAACGGGTCAGTGCTCGCCTTCCACTGCGGGTTGCGCGCGAACGTGATGCTCTTGTCCGGCGTGTACGACGTGATCTCATACGGCCCGTCGGAATACATGTGGCCGTAGACCTGAGGGCTGCCGGGCAGGCCGTTCTCTGCCTCGATCGGCACCGCGCTGAACGGCGGCAGCGTCATCGCGCCGATGAGCCACGGGGCGGGGCGGGTCAGCGTGAACGTGATGCTGTTACCCAAGACCGCGATCCCGGACACATTGTGGGTCTCGATGTACTGCTTCATCACCGCGGCGCTGGTCGCCGCCGCGGCCGGATAGCCGCTGCAGTAGGCGGTCAGGCCCTTGATCGTGGACTCGAAGTCCGCCATCCCGCCGAAGGTGTTCGGGCTGGGGTTGCAGGCGCGCTTGATCCCGCGCACCACGTCCTGCGCGGTCACCGGCCGGGGCGGGCTCGTGTTCCACATCAGCCCGCTGCGGATGGTCACGGTCTGTTTCAGGCCGTGGTCGGTGATCACCGGCATGCCGGTGGCCAGGTCGGGGGCTGGCGTGAGGGTCTGGCCGGGGATCGCCGGCCAGCTGTACAGCTGACGCACTGTCAGCCGCAGCACCTCGAAGTCCGTGCGGTAATAGCCGATGTCGTAGTCCATGACGTCGACATCGCTGATGCCGACCATGTTGAGCGTGCCGCCGTACTGCGGTGCTCCGGTACCCGGGTTGAGCCCCTGCCAACCAGGCGCAAGCGCCTGCGTCGTCTGCCCGGAACTGCTCGTCGATGATGTGCAGGCGGCAGCCAGAATGGTGAGAGCCATGGCTCCCACCATGGCGCCATGGGCCCGCGGGCGGAAGTGCCTCATACCTGGCCCTCCTCAGTCTGCTCGGCGAAGGTCGTTCGCTACGAAATGATCCAGGCGCCACATCCGACGATGCCAAGCTCAGGGGCCCATGCACGGCCCTCCACAGGCAACCGAGTCCTTGCTAAACGTCAGACTAGGCCCGCATCCCGCGACCTTGGAACAAGGACGACCTCACGGACAGCAAATCGCCGATCACCTCATCGACCGGCACAATTCTCCCGAACCGGGTTGGCGCAGGCCGCCGCGGCGTGCCAAGGGTCTCGCCAGCTACGCCTGCGGGTTCCAGAGGGCCCGGCAGTTGCCGGACCGGTTTGCCCTGGCCATGTGGCCGCATCCGGTGTTTCATGGGGAGCGTTGCCCTACGCAGCGAGGGTGAAGGGTGTGGACGTGGCGCTTGTCGGTCGGTCGGCTGAACGCGAGGCGCTCGGCGGGCTGCTGGCCAGGGCCGCCGACGGCTACAGCGGCGCCCTGGTGCTGCGCGGCGAGGCCGGGGCCGGGAAGACGGCGCTGCTGGACGAGACGGTCGCCGCGGCGGTGGCGGGTGGCCTGCGGACAGCACGGCTGACGGGGGTGGAGCCGGAGACGCAGCTGGGTTATGCCGGGCTGCACCGGTTCCTGCTCCCGTTCGCGGATCACCTGGAGCGGCTGCCGGACCCGCAGCGGGATGCGCTGCGGAGCACGTTCGGGCTGGTGGCCGGGCCGCCGGCGGACCGGTTCCTGGTGGCGCTGGCCGTGCTGACGCTGCTGGCCGAGGCGGCCTCGGCGGTGCCGCTGGTGTGCGTGATCGATGATCTGCAGTGGCTGGATCCCGAATCCGTGGTGGTGCTGGGGTTTGTGGCGCGCCGGCTGTACGCCGAACGAGTCGTGCTGCTGTTCGCCGTCCGTGAGCCGGCCGGCGAGCTGCCGGCGCTGGCGGGTCTGCCGGAGCTGGTGGTCGCCGGGCTTGCTGAGGGTGCGGCGCTGGAGTTGCTGGCATCGCTGGCGCCGGGACGGCTGAGCCCCGCGGTCGGGGCGCGGATCGTGGCCGAGACCGGGGGGAATCCGCTGGCGCTGGTGGAGGTGGCCGGGGAGCTGTCGCCGGGCCAGCTGGCGGGGGCGGAGGCGCTGCCCGAGCCGTTGCCGGCCGGCGGGTCGCTGGAGCAGGCGTTCGGCCGCCGGGTGCGCCGGCTGCCGGCCGAGGCACGGCTGCTGCTGGCGGTGGCGGCGGCCGAGCCGACCGCCTCAGAGCCCTTGTTGTGGCGGGCGGCCGGGCAGCTGGGGATCGATCCGGACGCGGCCGCGGCGGCCGATCTGGGCGGCCTGGCCGAGGTCGACTCGCAGGTGGCGTTCCGGCATCCCCTGGTCCGCTCGGCCGTCTACTACGCCATCCCGTTGGGGCAGCGGCGGCTGATTCATCAGGCGCTGGCCGCGGTGGAGGACGGAAGTGAGCCAGATCGGGTGGCGTGGCATCTGGGGATGGCGGCGGTTGGCTCCGATGAGGCGGTGGCGGCCCGGCTGGAGCAGGCGGCCGGGCGGGCCCGGGACCGCGGCGGGTACGCGGCCACGGTGACGTTCCTGACCCGCGCGGCGGAGCTGTCGGCCGGTGAGGGTCCGCGCGCTGGGCGGCTGCTCGCGGCGGCTGAGGCGGCGCTGATCGCGGGCCAGCCGTTCCGGGCCGGCGCGCTGCTGGAGGAGGCGACGCCGAATCTGGGCGACCCGCTGGCCCGGGCCCAGGCCAAGCGGCTGCAAGGCACCCTCCGGCTGGCCCTTGGCCGGGCGGATGAGGCGGCAACGGTCCTGCTGGAGGCGGCGCGGGCGCTCGCGCCGACCGATGTGCGCGGTGCCCGCGAGGCGCTGCTCGAGGCGCTGAGAGCGGCGCTGTACGTCGGCTGGTCCGCAAGCCAGGCGGTCTTGGCCGAGATCGCGGACGCGGCGCGCGCGCTGCCGGCCGCCGGCGGGCCGACGGCGTCGGCGGCCGACCTGCTGCTGGACGGCTTCGCCGCCCGGGCGGCCGACGGTTACCCGGCGAGCGTGCCGCTGCTCCGCCGCGCCATCGCCATGCTCGGCGCCGGCGAGCTCAGCCCGCAGGAGGGCCTGCGCTGGCTCGCGCTCGGCTGCGCGGCGGCGGCGGAGCTATTCGATGACCAGGCCCAGCATGCGCTGGCCATCCGTATGGTGCAGCTGGCCCGCGATCAGGGCGCGCTGACCATGCTGCCGGTGGCGCTGGCCAACCAGAGCATGCGGGCCGAGGTGATGGCGGGCGGGTTCGACGCGGCCCGGGCCTGCTTCACCGAAGGCTCCGAGATCTCCGCGGCCACCGGGAATCCGGGCGTCATCGGGACGGCCGGCCTCGCGGAGGTGTACGAGCTGGCCTGGCGTGGCCGCGAGACGGACGCCCGCCGGGTCGCGGCGGCGGTCGCCCGCGAGGCGACCGGCGCCGGCCGCGGTTCACACAGCATGGACGCCCAGTATTGCCTGGCTGTACTCGAGCTCGGCCTGGGCAATTACCAGGCGGCGCTGCAGTCCGCGCTGGGCGTCTATGAGGACGATGCCCCCGACGTGGGCACCCAGGTGCTGCCCGACTTGGTCGAGGCCGGCGCGCGCTGCGGACAGACCGGGGTGGCGGAGGCCGCGCTCGAGCGGCTCGCCGAGCGGGCGGCCGCGGCCGGCACCCCGCTGGCGCTCGGGCTGCTCGCCCGGTCCCGGGCGCTGCTCGCCGGCGACGCCGACGCCGAGCCTCTTTATGAGGAGGCAGTCAAACACCTGACGCAGTGCCGGGCCAGACCCCAGCTCGCCCGCGCCCACCTGCTGCACGGCGAATGGCTGCGCCGCCAGCGCCGCCGCCGCGACGCCCGCGAGCAACTGCGCACCACGCATGACATGTTCACCTCGATGGGCGCCGAGGCGTTCGCCGAACGGGCCCGCGTCGAGCTGCTGGCCACCGGCGAACGGGCCCGCCAGCGGACCGCCGGGACCGAAGCCGAGCTCACGCCGCAGGAGGCGCAGATTGCCCGGCTGGTCAGCGAGGGGGACAGTAACCGGGACATCGCCGCGCAGCTGTTCCTGAGCCCGTCCACCGTCGACTACCACCTGCGGAAGGTGTTCCGGAAGACCGGCGTGACCTCCCGCACCCAGCTCGCGCGCACGATGACCGCTGACCGCCCGTGAACCCACGGGACCCGCCATCGCCGGACCGGGTGACGCCGACGGCAGGCGATCGCGACCCGCTGCTTCTCCCCGGCGCGGCCACCGGCTGGGAGTGGCCTGGCAGGCGCCCCGGCCGACCAGGATCATCGCGGCGATCGCCGCCACGATCTTCGTCATGGACAACCGGTGACCGATCATATGATCCCCGGGCATGCGCTGCCAGGAGCGGCGACATCACCCGCAGGTGTCGGACCGGCGTGCCCTGGCAATGTTGCCGCATCCGGTGTTTCATGGGGAACGTTGCCCACACGCTGGGTGGTGATGGATGTGGACGTGGTGCTTGTCGGCCGGCCGGCCGAACGCGAGGCGCTTCGCGGCCTGCTGGCCCGGGCCGCGGAGGGCTACAGCGGCGCCCTGGTGCTGCGGGGCGAGGCCGGGGTCGGGAAGACCGCGCTGCTGGACGACACTGTCGCCGCCGCGGTGGCGGATGGCATGCAGACCGCTCTGCTGACCGGGGTGGAGCCGGAGATGCAGCTGGGCTATGCCGGGCTGCACCGGTTGCTGCTCCCGTTCGCGGATCAGCTGGAGCGGCTGCCGGTACCGCAGCGGGACGCGCTGCGCAGCACGTTCGGGCTGGTGGCCGGGCCGCCGGCGGACCGGTTCCTGGTCGCGCTGGCCGTGCTGACGCTGCTGGCCGAGGCGGCCTCGGCGGCGCCGCTGGTGTGCGTGGTCGACGATGTGCAATGGCTGGATCCCGAATCGGCGGCGGTGCTGGGCTTTGTGGCACGCCGCCTGTACGCCGAGCAAGTCGTCCTGCTGTTCGCCGTCCGCGAGCCGGCCGACCCGCTAGCGGCGCTGGCGGATCTGCCGGAACTGGCGGTCGGCGGCCTGGATGAGGATGCGGCGCTGGAATTGCTGTCGTCGCTGACGCCGGCGCGGCTGAGCCCGGCGGTCGGGGCGCGGATCGTGGCCGGGACCGGGGGGAATCCGCTGGCGCTGGCCGAGGTGGCCCGGGAGCTGTCGCCGGGCCAGCTGGCGGGTTCGGAGGTGCTGCCCGAGCCGCTGCATATCGGAGGCTCGCTGGAGCAGGCATACCGCCGCCGGGTGGGCCGGCTGCCGCCTGAGACCCGGTTGCTGCTGGCGGTGGCCGCGGCCGAGCCGGCCGCCTCGCAGGCGCTGTTGTGGCGCGCGGCCAGGGAGCTGGGGATCGATCCGGACGCGGCCGCTTCGGCCGATCTGGGCGGCCTGGCCGAGATCGGCTCGCAGGTGGACTTCCGGCATCCGCTGGTCCGTTCGGTCGCCTACCATGCCATCCCGTTGCGGCAGCGGCGGCTGGTTCATCAGGCGCTGGCGGCGGTGGGTGATGCCGGTGAACAGCCGGACCGGGTGGCGTGGCATCTGGGGATGGCGGCGGCCAGGCCTGACGAGGCGGTGGCGGCCCGGCTGGAGCAGGCGGCCGGGCGAGCCCGGGACCGCGGCGGGTACGCGGCCACGGTGACGTTCTTGTCTCGTGCGGCCGCGCTGTCCCCCGAGGAGGGACAGCGCGCCCGGCGGCTGCTCGCGGCGGCCGAGGCGGCGCTGACCGCGGGCCAGCCGGTCCGGGCCGACGCGCTGCTGGAGGAGGCGACGCCGAAGCCCGGCGATCCGCTGGCCCAGGCCCAGGTCAGGCGGCTGCAGGGCACGATCCGCTTTGCCCTGGGCCAGGCGGGCGAGGCGGCACCGGTCCTGCTGGAGGCGGCGCGGGCGCTCGCGCCGGCCGATCCGCGTGGTGCCCGCCAGGCACTGCTCGAGGCGTTCGACGCGGTGCTGTTCGTCGGCTGGTCGGCAAGCCGGGCAGTCTTGGCGGAGATAGCGCGCGTGGCGCGCGACATCCCGGCCGCAGGCGGATCGGAGGCATCGGCGGCCGACCTGCTGCTGGATGGCTTCGCCGTGCGGGCGCTCGCCGGTTACCCGGCGAGTGTGCCGCTGCTCCGCCGCGCCATCGCGATGCTCCGCGCCGACGATCTCAGCCCGGCGGAGGGGCTGCGGGGGCTCAGGCTGGGCTGCGTTGCGGCGGATGACCTATTCGACGACCAGGCCCAGCACGCGCTGGCCAGCCGCTGGGTGCAGCTGGCCCGCGACCAGGGGGCGCTGACCGCGCTGCCGGTAGCGCTCAACAACCAGGGCGCGTTCGAGGTAGCGGCGGGACGGTTCGACACCGCACGGGCCTGCTTCGCCGAGCGACTCGAGATCTCAGCGGCAACCGGGAACCCGGGCGTCGTCGGGACAGCTGGCATGGCGGAAGTGTACGAGCTGGCCTGGCGCGGCCGCGAGACGGATGCGCGCCGGGTCGCGGCCACTGTCGCCCGCGAGGCGACCGGCGGCGGCCGCGGCGCACAGAGCATCTGGGTCCAGTACTGCCTGGCCGTGCTCGAGCTCGGCCTGGGCAACTACCAGGCTGCACTGCAGTGTGTGCTCGGCGTTCTCCAGGACGATGCCCCGTTCTCCGCTGTTGTCCTGCCCGACCTGGTGGAGGCCGCCGCGCGCTGCGGCGAGGCCGAGCTGGCCGAGGCCGCGCTCGGGCGGCTCGCCGAGCGAGCGCTCGCGGCCGGCACCCCGCGGGCGCTCGGGCTGCTCGCCCGGTCCCGGGCGCTGCTCGCCGACGACGCCGACGCCGAGCCCCTCTACGCCGAGGCCATCGCGCACCTGCGGCAGTGCCGGGCGAAGCCCCAGCTCGCCCGCGGCCACCTGCTGTACGGCGAATGGCTGCGCCGCCAGCGCCGCCGCCGCGACGCGCGCGCGCAGCTCCGCACCGCGCATGACATGTTCACCTCGATGGGCGCCCAGGCGTTCGCCGAGCGGGCCCGCGTCGAGCTACTGGCCACCGGCGAGCGCGCCCGCCAGCGGACCGCCGAGACTGAAAGCGAGCTCACGCCGCAGGAGGCGCAGATCGCCCGGCTGGTCAGCCAAGGCGAAAGCAACCGGGACATCGCCGCGCAGCTGTTCCTGAGTCCGTCCACCGTCGACTACCACCTGCGGAAGGTGTTCCGGAAGACCGGCGTGACCTCCCGGACCCAGCTCGCCCGCGCTATGGCCGATGATCGCGCATAACCATGGGCCTCCTAAGCCTCAACCAAACCCGATGGACCGCGCACCAACCGCGGTGAGCAGTGAGCCCATGGCGATACTGATGAACAGGTTCACTCGGCGAAGAGATCGGCGACCTGGTCGGCGCCGCGAGTGCGCTGCACGGCTGGAGGCCGTGAGCCCTAGCTGGCTGCGCTACCGGGAGGTCTGCCCGTAGACCGGCTGGCCCGTAGACGGCGCGGTAGCGCCTTGCCCCGGAGCGCCCGCGTCGGGCTGCCTGGCCGCGCTGGCCTTGGTGCCCGCGGCGGCAACGCTGAGGTTGCGGCCGGTGGCCCGCGCATCGCCCTATTCCGCGGTGGCTTCCAGACTTCGCCCATGTCGCCCTTCTGCCTTCCGTATGCCGTCGGCCGGACCTGGCCCCGTTCATTGCTTATTTCGGTGGCGATGCTGCCGCTCGTTCGTCAGCCCAGGTGCGGGCGTCTATGGCGTGAAGGACAGCCAGTTGGGCCTGGTCGACGGCCCAGGTGGCGTAATCCAGGGCATCGGCTGCGTCTTCCTCCGCGTCCTCGGCGTCTCTTTCCGCCTTCTTAACGTCATGCTCGTCGCGTTTGCGGTCGACGCGGTCCTGCATCGCCTGCATTTTCGCGGCGGCATCGGCCTTCATCGACTTCCACTGGCTCTGTGTGCGGTCGGCAGCCTGCCCGACCTTCTCCTTCGCGGCGCTTTGGCGGGCATCGATATCTGCCTTAGCGTGGCTGAGGCGCGCCTTGACCTGCTCGTTAGTTTCCTTTCGGCCTTTGTCGAAGGAACTCTTCAGATCCGCTGCTCTCTTTTGCAGGGCGTCTATCTGGTCAGAAATGGTCATTGTATTCCTCCTTGATCTGGATCGACAGGCAGTTCTTCCATGAGAACCAGCCGGTGAAAGGCCCGGTGCAAGTGCATTGCGGGGGGTTCAGCCGGTGATGTGGAGCTCGTCGCGAACGTCGATGACCCTGGCCATCCGCGCGGCGCCGACCACTGCGTCGTGTTCGGCCCAGGTGCGCACGTGGCCGGTCAGCGTGATGACACCTTCCTTGAGGTCCGCCTTCACGTCGCTGTCGTCAGGGATCAGCGCGGAGCGCTCCAGCGCCTCCTGGACGTGCAAGTCGACGTCGACCGGGTCGGCGTCGTAACTGATGTCGATGTCGTCCGTGACGTGGCGGACACCGGTCAGCCCGGCCACGGCGGATTCGGCGGCGGCGCGCTGCGTGCCGTAGGCCAAGGTGCCCGTCAGGGTGAGGTCGCCGTCGTATGCGGTCGCCTCCACGCCCTCCGGCACGGTGATGTTCCGCTCGAGCGCTACGTTCGCCGCGGTGGTCAGCATCGCGTCATCGCGGAAGTCGCCCGGCGGCAGCACTACCTCCAGATGGTTGTGCACGCTGGTCACCCCGGTGACCCGCCGCGCGGCGGCGGCCGCCTCCAGGTACTGCGGGTAGCTCGGCACCGCGCCGTTGAGTGCTACCTCCTCGTTGATGTTCCTGACGGTGATGTTCATCGCGTCGATGCGCGGGTCGAAGCCGAGCTCGGCTTCGACCGCCGCGCGGACGTCCTTGGTCTTACCCACAAGCCTGAACCTTCTCTCTAGGCGGATGAGACGGCGGATCGCCTCTCATCAGCCAGTCCACGCCACAGTCTCGCCGTAGGAAAGTCGATGCCGGCTCTGCCGATATTGACCTGCGCTATCGGGACAGGGCCGCCGAGCCGGAGGGGACCTGCGCTACCTACGGCGGGCTGTCGTCCCTGGGCGCCCGGGCACACCGGCGGCCGGGCCGGTCAGTAGTCCCCGCTTCGGAAGCCAGTAGGGACTACACCAGTCCGATCGCCTCGGCTGTGGTCGGCTGTGGGCATCAAGACCGGCTTGGCCTGCCCGCGAGCACCGGCCGAACGTGGGTGAGCCCATCCGGGCAACGCACCACCAGCAGCCTGCACCTGACCGCCGGCCCGCCGCAGTAACTTCACGCGAGGTCTGACCATGGTCGAGGACGCAGGGCGCTGCTTTTCCTGGGCGCGACCATCGGCACCGGGCTTCGGTGGCCGAATCTAGTAACTGTTCGGCCTGCTGTCACCTGTCACCAGGCTCGCGTCCTGGCTACTTTCGGTATTGACAGTCACCGCGACCAGCCCGACGACGTGTGCGGATAGCGGGCGTGGGAGGCAACTCCCTGCTAATCGAGGCGTCAGCGGCACTGCCCGCTTCGATTGCCGTCGAGCCCGCTGATCCCGCGGTATTCAGCCGAGTTTCCTGCGAGGTACGCCACGAGTATTAGTTATGCGCCATGGAATCAACCTGTGACAATAGCGGACCGAGTCCGCCTGCGCGATGGTGATGCGGAACTATCGTATGGCCATGTAGTTCGCCGGACTGAGGCGGTGGCCGAGCGGTTCGCCGCATTGGGCGTTCGCCGGGGCGACGTCGTCGCGATAATGCTGCCGAATTGCGCGGAGCTGCTGCTCGGATTGCTCGCCGCGTGGCGTCTTGGCGCGGCGGCCACCCCCGTCAACCCGGCTTTCACCGCTAACGAGGCCGCCTACCAGATCCAGGACTCGGGCGCGGTGCTGTTGCTTACCTCGACGGCGGACGCGGATTACGGCGTGCCGGTCGTGCTGGCGAAGGACCTGCCCGCCCACGACGCGGTGCTCGAGGCCGCGGTCGTCGGCGCGCCGCACCCGGTGTACGGCGAGGTCCCGGTCGCCTACGCCGTCACCTACCCGGGCACCTCGGTCACCACAGCGGAGTTGACCGATTGCTGCAGGCGCGATCTGACAAAGATCAAGATTCCGGTTGCGATCCATCTCGTGGAGCGGCTGCCCAGGAATGCGGTCGGCAAGATCGACAAGCCGGCCTTGCGGAAACACTGAGCACGCAGAGCGCATAGCAAAGGCCACTTACCGCCGTCAGTCGAACGGGACCGCCGTCCCGTTCGGCGGAAATCTAAGGAGTGATCATGGGATTCACCAAGGCAGACTTTCCTCCGGTCGATCTGGAGACATTTCTGCAGCAGCCGCTCATGGAGCGGATGAGGGCACTCGCCCTGCACTGGGTCGAGCACGGATTCGGCTCGCCGCGGATGATACATACCGTCTACGTCGTGAAATTGCTGGTCTTCTACGTGCTCGGAGGCATCACGGTGGCGACGTGGACGTCGCACCTGCCGCCGTTCTGGGACGTCGTGGGCTGGTGGAACCAGCCGATCGTCTACGAGAAGGCGGTGCTGTGGACGGTGCTGCTCGAGACGATCGGGGTGGCGGGGTCCTGGGGCCCGCTGGCCGGCAAGTTCAAGCCGATGACCGGGGGCATCCGGTTCTGGGCCAGGCCCGGCACCATCAGGCTGCGGCCGTGGCGGCGGGTCCCGTTCACCGCCGGCGACCGGCGCACCTGGCTCGACGTCGCGCTCTACCTGGCCCTGCTGGTGAGCATCGTCATCCCGCTCGTCCTGGCCGGCGTGCCGCGCCCGTCGCTGTCCGCGGCCCTGCCCCACAACACCTCCGGGCTGGTGAATCCGGCTCTGCTCGTCCCCGTGATCGTGCTCCTGGTCCTGGTCGGGCTGCGGGACAAGACGGTGTTCCTGGCCGCGCGCGGTGAGCAGTACCTGCCCGCCCTGCTGTTCTTCACCATCCTGCCGTTCGTCGACATGATCATCGCGCTCAAGCTGCTGATCGTCGTGGTGTGGGTCGGCGCAGGCGTGTCCAAGTTCGGCCGTCACTTCGCCAACGTCGTCCCGCCGATGGTGAGCAATAGCCCGTCCGTCCCGTTCAAATGGGTCAAGCGGGCGCACTACCGCGACTACCCGCGTGACCTCCGCCCGTCGGAACTGGCGCGCCTCATGGCCCACGGCGGTGGCACCTTCGTGGAGATCGTGACGCCGCTGGTGCTGCTGTTCTCCCCGTACAAGTGGCTGACCGTAGCCGCGGTCGTGCTGATGGTGGTGTTCCACCTGTTCATCACCTCCACCTTCCCGCTGGCGGTGCCGCTGGAGTGGAACATCTTGTTCGGCTACGCGACGGTGTTCCTGTTCCTCGGCTTCCCCAGCTGGCACGGCTACGGCGTGACGGACATGTCCCCGGCCTGGCTGGCCCTCGTCATCGTGGCCGGCCTGGTGTTCTTCCCCGTCCTGGGCAACCTGCGCCCGGATCTGGTGTCCTTCCTGCCGTCGATGCGGCAATACGCGGGCAACTGGGCGTCGGCGGTGTGGGCGTTCGCCCCGGGCGCCGAAGACAAGCTGAACGCGGTCACCCGGCCAGCCGCCAATCAGGTTGACCAGCTGAAGGCGCTGGGCTACGAGCCGGCCACCGCGGAGGTCACGATGCAGCAGACAATCGCCTGGCGGACCATGCACAGCCAGGGCCGCGGCCTGTTCTCGCTGCTCATCACCCACCTGGAGGACATCGACACGCGGACGGTGCGCGAGGGTGAGTTCGTCTGCAACTCGCTGATCGGGTTCAACTTCGGCGACGGTCACCTGCACAACGAGGACCTGATCACCGCGGTGCAGCGCCGGTGCGGGTTCGAGCCGGGCGAACTGGTCATCGTGTGGGTGGAGTCGCAGGCCATCCACAGCAAGGTCCAGCACTACAAGGTCATCGACGCGGCTTTCGGCGTGACCGAGCGCGGCACCTGGAAGGTGGCCGACGCGGTCCGCGAGCAGCCGTGGCTGCCCAACGGGCCGATCCCGACCGAGGTCACCTGGTCCCGCGTCGGCCTTCCTGCGGCCGGGCGCGATGTCGCGATGGGAACACTGACATGAGCACCGCGATAGTAGTGGGCAGCGGGCCCAACGGACTCGCCGCCGCCGTGGCCCTCGCCCGGGAAGGCGTGCAGGTCACGGTCCTGGAGGCGGCCGAGGAGATCGGCGGCGGAGCCCGCTCGAGCGAGGCCATCCTGCCCGGCCTGCTGCACGACCACTGCTCGGCGTTCCACCCGATGGCGGTAGGCTCCACGTTCCTGAACAGCCTGGGCCTGGAACGTTACGGCCTGTCCTGGCGGTGGCCCGAGATCGACTGCGCACACCCCCTGGACGGCGGCGACGCGGGAGTGCTGTACCGTTCCGTCACCGATACCGCTGCGGGGCTTGGCCCGGACCGATCCCGCTGGCTGCTGGCGTTCGAACGGCCATCGGCGAGCTTCGATATCTTGGCCGAAGACATCATGGGGCCGCTGCTGCGGATCCCACGGCACCCGCTGACGCTGGCCCGGTTCGGTCTGCCCACGCTGCTGCCCGCATCCGAAGTCGCCAGGGGGTTCACGACCGAAAAGGCGCGGGCCTTGTTCGGCGGGGTCGCCGCGCATGCCTTCCGGCCGCTGCACTACCCGCTCACCTCGGCGATCGGGCTGGGCATCATCACGGCCGGCCACCGGCACGGCTGGCCGGTCGCGGCCGGCGGGTCAGGGTCGATCACCGTGGCACTGGCCGCGCTGCTACTCGACCTGGGCGGGAAGATCGAGACCGGCGCCCCGGTCAGGGCGGCGTCGGAACTACCGCCCGCCGACGTGACCCTCTTCGACCTCGCCCCCGGCGCGATCGCCGGCATTCTCGGTGACCGCATGCCGGCCCGAGCCGCCCGCGCCTATCGCCGGTACCGGCACGGACCAGGCGCGTTCAAGGTCGACTTCGCGGTCGAGGGCGAAGTGCCATGGACGAACCCAGACGCGCACCGGGCCGGGACGGTACACCTCGGCGGCACCTTCGCCGAGATCGCCGCCACCGAGCGGGACATCCACGCCGGGCGGATGCCCGAACGCCCGTTCGTACTCGTCGGGCAGCAGTACCTCGCCGACCCCGGGCGGTCCGCCGGCAACGTCCACCCGGTATGGACCTACGCGCACGTGCCGCACGGCTACACCGGTGATGCCACCGAGGCGATCGTGGCCCAGATCGAACGGTTCGCTCCGGGATTCCGGGACCGGATCGTCGGCCGGGCCGTCCGGTCGACCACCCAGATGGCCGGCTACAACCCCAACTACGTCGGCGGGGACATCGTCACCGGCGCCAAGAACATCCGTCAGGTCGTGCTCGGCCCGCGCACGACAGTCTCCCCCTACCAGGTCGGCGTCCGCGGCATGTACATCTGCTCGGCAGCGACCCCGCCGGGCCCCGGCGTGCACGGGATGTGCGGCGCCAACGCGGCCGCCGACGCACTGCGTTACTTGCACCGGCACCAGTGAGCCGGCCACCAGCGAAGCCGCCCGAACCTGGTCACGCGTGACAGCGGGCCGGAAAGTTACTAGATTCGGCCATGCGGGTATGTCTCGCCGCGAGGACGCGAGGGACGGTCATGGTTCGCTGGGACGTCGAGCGCGCACCGGGGAGCGTGCAGTTGCTCACCCGGCTGGGTGGCGACTACGGGGTGCCGGCGCAGACCTGCCTGGAACGCACCGGGCTGAGCGAGGAAGGCCTGCGCGACCCGGCCGCCACGGTGACCGCAAAGCAGGAGCTGACCGTCATCGCCAACCTGCAAAGGGCGCTCAGTGACACACCCGGGATCGGCCTGGAAGCCGGTACCCGCTATCACCTGACCACCTACGGCATCTGGGGCTTCGCGCTGATCAGCAGTCCGACCTGGCGCAGCGCGCTCGACGTGGGGCTGCGCTATATCGACCTGACGTTCGCCTTCACCCGGATCCAGGCCCGCGAGCAGGGCCAGGACATGCAGCTCGTGCTGGACACCCCGGAGATCCCGCTCGCGCTGAAACGATTCGTCGTCGAACGCGACAGCGCGGCGATCCAGACCATCCAGCACGAGTTGTTCGCCTCACCTATTCCCATCAAGGGAGTCAGCTTCGTCTTTCCGGCGCCCGCCGGCGGCGCCCGGCGGTACACCGAGATCTTCGGTGTCGAGCCGGTCTTCGAAGCCGAGGAAAACACAGTGGGCATCGACCCGTCAGTGCTGGACCTGCCGCTGCCGCAGGCCAACGAGCACACCACCGCCATCGCCCAGGCGCAGTGCCGCGAGCTGCTCGCCCGGCGGCACGCCCGGGCCGGACTGGCCGGGCGGGTCCGGGATCAACTGCTGGCCCGGTCGGCCGACCCGCCGGACCTCGGCCAGGTCGCCGCCGCGCTGAACCTGAGCGACCGGACGCTGCGCCGACGGCTCGCCGACGAAGGCGTGTCCTTCCGCGGCCTGCTGGATGAGATCCGCGAGCAGCTCGCCGAGGAACTCCTGGTCACCGGCGGGCTTCCGGTCGCCGAGGTCGCCGGGCGGCTGGGGTATGTGGAGGTCTCCAGCTTCTCCCAGGCCTTCCGGCGCTGGAAAGGCGTCGGCCCCCGCGCCTACCGGGCCCGGCAACCCGAACGCATGATCACATGATCGGGCGTCGTCGCCGGAGACGAAGGCAGCGCCCGGGGGAGGACCGCGATCAGGGCATGTACGGATGGGAGCCGTAACATCGGGCCCGTTCGGGATGAAGGGAATCTAAGACCTGTACCGAACGAGCGGTGGTGCACGCTCATCCGTCCTCGGAGGAGGCTGCGGCAACGGGCGGACCGGGCAGTTCAGCCGCCGGGCGGGGTGGGGTGGCCTCCTGGCGGGCGGGTGGGCCTTGGCGGCGTCGGCGTCGGTGGTCGCGTAGCGGTGGCCCGGCGAGGCGGGCGGCGACGTAGATGGTGAAGCTGACGCTGGTGATGAACACGCTGGCCTTCACGTTGCTCTGGAAGCTGGCGAGCAGCCCGCCGTCGGCGGCGACCACGGCGAACACGATCGAGAGCCCGGCGACGATAAGCGGGTTGGCGGACAGGCGCTGCGCGGCGGCGGCTGGGGTGATGGCCAGGCTGAGTACGAGCAGGGTGCCGACCACCTGGGCGGCGCCGGTCACCGTGAGGGCGAGCACCACCAGGAACATCAGCCCCAGGCGGCGGACCGGTACGCCGCGCGCTTCGGCGGCCTCGGGGTCGACCGAGGCGAACAGCAACGGCCGGTACCAGATGCCCATGACGGCCACGACGATCAGGCCGATGACGAGCAGGACGATCAGCTGGTCGCCGGAGACCCCGAAGATGTTACCGAACAGGATGTTCGTCGCCGCGGTGGCAAAGCCATGGTAGAAGCCGAGCAGCAGGACACCGATGCCCATCCCGAAAGCGAGGATGACCCCGATCGCCGAGTCACGCTCGCGCTGCCGGGCGCCGAATAGTGCGATGAGCCCGGCGACGACGACGGAGCCGATCAGCGCCCCGACGACGGGGTTGTTCGCGACTAGCAGCCCGGCTGCGGCCCCGGTGAAGGCGAGTTCCGCGGTGCCGTGCACGGCGAAGGCCATTCCCCGGGTCACCACGAACGGGCCGATAAGGCCGCAGCTGACCGCGACGAGCGCGGCCGCCACCAGCGCGTGCTGAGCGAAGGGCTGCTGAAGCAGGAATGCGAGGCCCATCAGCGCTGGTGTCCTTCCGGCGAGTGACCTGCGTGCCCGTCGTGCCGATCGCGGACCTGGCCGGCGGAGCCATCATCGTCCGGGTGGGTACAGGCGCCTGCGCCGTCCCCGCCGACGATGACGATGTGGTCATGCACCCGGATCACGTCGATGTGCGTGCCGTACAGGGCGCTGAGGCTCTGCGTGGTGAGCACGGTGTCGGGGGAGCCTGCTGCCCAGCGGCCCGCCGCCACGTAGAGGACCTGGTCGACAACGTCCGCGATGGGCGTGATCTCGTGGGTGACGTACACCACGGTGGTGCCGTGCTCGCGGCGGTGCCCGTCGATGACCGCGACGATCTCTTCCTGCGCGGCTGGGTCGAGCGAGAGCAGCGGCTCGTCACACAGCAGCAGCCGTGGCCCGCCCGCCAGGGCCTGGGCGATCCGCAGCCGCTGCTGCTGCCCGCCCGACAGCAGCCCGATCGGCACGTCCGCGTACGACTGCGCGCCGACCGCTTCGATCACGGGGTCCACCTGGCGGGCCCGGGTCCGCGGCAGGCCCAGGCGCTGGCCGTCGACGCCGAACTGGACCAGGTCGCGGGCGCGGATCGGCAAGTCGGGGTCGAAGACGCGCTGCTGGGCGACGTAGCCGGCCTCGGCGCTGCCGTGTCCTGGCGGCCGCCCGTCGATGGTGATCGTGCCGGCCGACAGCGGGAGCAGCCCGAGCAGCACCTTCAGCAGCGTGCTCTTGCCCGCCCCGTTGGGCCCCAGGATGGCCAGGCACCTACCAGGTGCCACGTCCAGGTCCAGCTTCTCCCAGATAACATGATCGCCGAACCGCACCGTGGCGCCGCGCAACGCGATCGCGGACCCGCCGCTGCCGTTCATGTCAGCCTCCCAGCGCATGCAGAATGGCCTCGGCCTGGGCGAGCTGCCAGGCCTGGTAGCTGCGGTAGGACGGCGGCATGGTCTCGGTGACCCCCACCACCGGGATGCCGGCCTGGCGGGCCAGGGCCTGCACATGCTGGGTCACCGCGCTCACCACCTGGGCGTTGTAGAGCAGTACCTTCACCCTGTGGCCGGTGAACAAGCCGTCCATTACCAGGGTGTCATCCGGGCTCGGGTCGGTGCCGTCCTCGATGGCGGCGGCGAACCCAGGCGGGGTCAGCACCCTGAGGCCGGCAGCCGCCAGCAGATAGCCGGGTACCCGCTCGGTGTAAGCGACCGGCGCGCCCGGATAACGCCGCCGGATCTGGCCGATCACCGCCTCGATGGGACCAAGGGAGGCGTCGAAGGCCGCCAGGTCGGCGGCGAACGCGCCGGCGTCGCCCGGTTCCAGCCTGGCCAGCGCGGCCTCGATGGCACGGGCCACCTCCGGTACCCGGGGGATGTCATACCAGAAGTGCGGGTTCACGTCCGGCCCGGTCGCGCCCAGGACCTCCTGGGCCGAGACGACGACGCGGCCCGGGTGCCTGGTGGCGCCGAGCAACTGGGAAAGGAAGTCGTCATAGCCGGCGCCGTTCTCGATGACCAGCCCGGCCTCGGCGACGGCTACGGCGTTGGCGACGTCAGACTCATACAGATGGGGGTCGGCGGTCGGGCTGGTCAGGATCGAGGTGACCCGGACGTGGCGGCCGCCGATCTGCGCCGCGATGTTCCCCCAGAAATTCTCCCCCGCGACCACCCTGACCACCCCCGGAATCGCCGGGGGCTGCGAGCTGCCGCACCCCGCCAAAGCGGTCGCGGCCACGGCGAGGAAGGCGAGGAAGGCCAGTACACGCGGCATGCCGACCATTCCTCGCCCTCATCTGTCCTTCGCGCTCATCGCTCATTTCTCGAGAAGATCTGCAGGAAGAACTGGAACACGTTCAGCGCGTCGAGGAAGATCGACGCGGCCATCAGCGGCGCGGAGTCGATATCCTTCGAGCGCCGCAGCCGCTGGAAATCGGACATGGTCAGGCCCGCGAAGATCACCAGCCCGAGAATCGAGTAGGTCAGCGCGCCACCAGGGATGTTGACGAAGATCATCAGGACGCCGAACATGATGAGCGCGACGAGTGCCCAGAAGCCCATGCGGGCGACCCCGGACAGATCTCGCCGCGTGGCGTAGCCAGCCGCGCCACAGCCGGCGATGAACAGCGCGGTGGCCCCGCCGGCCTGCCAGAGCGCCTGCGGGTTCACGCCCGCGTAGTACGTCAGCGTCGGCGACATCGCCAGCCCGAGCAACAGGCCGACCGCGAACAGCAGGCCGACGCTGGCCGACCCGGACTGCCGCGCCGTGAAGTTCATGCCGATCAGGCAGGCGAAGGCGGCGATGAACCCGACGAAGGCCCAGCCGTAGGACAGGTCACGTCCCACGTAGGCGCCAAGCGCGAAGAACCCGGCCGTGGCCGCGACATACCCCATCGTCTGCCCGAACAGGGCGTGCGTGTCGTCACTGCTCGCCGAGCCAGCTCCGCTGTAGCTGGGTGAATCTATCATGGTGCTCTCTTCCTTTCGCGCCCCAGGTCCCGCGCCCGCGGTGGCGATCGTGTCGATCGGGATCGCCTGAGCTCGCAGACGCGAGACGGCGGGGCCTACTGGTGCTTGCTCAGGTGCTTTTCCACCCGGCGGGCGAGGTGCTGGGCGGACTTGGCGATGATGGCCGTCTTGATGGCCTTGCGGGCGATACGACGTCGGCGCATGATGCTGGTTTCCTTTCCGGTGGTGGTGTGGTGGTGTGGTGGTGTGGGTCAGGACGGGTCTATAGCCCGGCGATGGCGGCGTCGGCCAGGTCCCGGGGGATCCGGGCTCCGTCGAGCATGAAGCCGCCGCTGCGGTCCAGCGCGTCGGCCAGGGATGTCGCCCACACGTCCTCTACGAGCAGGACGGCGGCGGCCGAGCCGGGGTCGAGGTCGTCACCGACGAAGTCGATGTCCTCGGCGCTGATCAGGCCGCCGACCTCGGCGTCGATCTCAGTGAAGCTAGCGAACTCGTCCAGCTCGTCGAACTCGGAGACGGTGACGTCGCCGAAGGCGTTCTTGGTCAGGACGACCAGGTCCAGGATGCGGATGACTTCGTTGTCGACGAGCTTCGCCAGTTCGGGGGCGAGGTCGTCGCTTACGGTGCCGTCGGGGAACCCGACGACGAGGTACTCAACGGGTCCAGTGGTCATAGTCAGTCTCCTGTCGGCTGATCGGGGCGGTTCCCCGATCGCAGCTTCCGACGGTATGGGCGGGGGGCCTGGGGTCGAATCCTTGATCCGCGTAGTCCGCGCTCAGCCGTGTCGCGGGCGATCCTGGCCTGGCCGTCTCAGTCGGGAGCGTCCCCTTGCGGATCGGCGGAGATCCCAGCGCTGATCTGCATTGACGCTGGCCAGACGGAGTCCGCACCACGGACTGCGTATTTCCCTGATGCGAAGCGGGAGCCGTATCCGTAGCGTCGTGAGCACGGAGCTCACCGACGACGGGCGCAGCTTTGCCGCGGGGGACATCGACACCGCCAAGTCGATCTTCGCCCGCCAGGCCAAGGCCAGGGCGCCACTGGTCCCGGCTATCTGTAATAACCTGGAGGCGACCAGCGACGGTACGCTCAGCGAGGACTTCTTCCTGGACATGCTCCGTAGCGGCTTCGCTGAAGACAGAGCGCACCAGCAGCTGGACCTGGCCATCGACTGGGGACGCTACGCCGAGCTGTACTCATTCGATGCCGGCACCGGCCAGCTCAAACTGGACCATCTCCCCAGCGCGGACGCCAGCACGGCCCGTCAAGACCTAGACTCCAGCCTTGCAGGCCCGAGGTCGGCGCGCTGCGGGCACCACTGGACGGCAGAGCCGGTACCGCTGACCGCCCTTGAGCATCCGCGCGAGAACCCCATCAAGAGATGAGCTTGCCGACCCCCACTCCGGCCAACGCCGCCGCTGCGGCGATGCCGACGGTCTGGGCCACTGTCGGCAGGAGGCGACGGCGCCCGACCTTCGCCCTGCCCACGCCCAGCAGGACCAGCAGCACGAACGTCACTGAGAGCGAGACGATCCGCGCGGTCGCAAGGCTGAACAAGGCGAAGGGGATGACCGGGACCGCCGCAGCGAAGAGATCAGTGACGAACATCCACGCCGACTGAACAAAGGGGTTCTGCCGACTCGCCTCGCCGACCCCCAGGTCGACGGCGGCTGCGATCTTGACACCCGCATCGGGATGCTTGCCGACGATGCCGATGACGGTCTCCGCCTCCGAGTCGCTGAAGCCGGCGGAGACCAGGCGGCCATGGATCGCCTGGTCCTCCTGGTTCGGGTTGGCGTCGAAGCGGGCCTTCTCCTCGGCGAGCCGGGCTGCGGCCTGGTCGTTGGTCGACTCCACGTCGAGGAAGGTGCCCGCCATCATCGACACGGCCGCGGCCACCGCGCCGGTCCCGCCGGCCAGCAGCACCGCGTGAGAGTTCGGTGCGGAGAAGGCGACGCCGAAGACCAGGCCGAAGATCGAGACGGTGCCGTCCTCCATGCCGAACACGATGGAACCGACCGAGGCGATGAAGGAGCGATGGATCCGGTCGAACATCGTTGCGGGCCGATCGGCTACGGCTGCGGTCATGGCCAGCGCCGGGTCCACTGCGGTCCAACCGTTGACCAGGCCGCATCCCATGCCGCGAGGCGCCGCCTGATGAACAGCCACTGGATAAGCCGCAGGATGGCCAGCAGTGCGAGGGCCACGAGGACCAACGTAGTTACAGCGGCCACCGGAGCCAGCCAGGCGACCTTGCCTGGCTCGGCGTGGTGCGCCCAATGCCCCCCACCGATGACCGCCAGCGGCCCGCCGGCCAGGAAGGCGGCGAGGACGACGATCCGGATCCAGGCTTCGGCCCGGTCACTGGCCCGGTACAGGGGATTACGGTCCAGGCCGAGAACCCTCCTGAGCCGCGCCGTCCCGCGCGGCTGCCCGGGTATCGCTCGCATCGCGTCAACACCTCCTATCGGCAACCGGAGTGGCGGCTGCGTGGGCACGTGCCCCCAAGGGTAGAAATCAGGCGAGCCGATCGAATCCCGTAAATCCTCAGTCAGGAGCCACCGCTGGCCGGGGAAGGTCGCGATGCGGCGCCGGCGAGCGGCGGCTGATGGTGGCCGCAGCGCGCCGCAGAAGACCAGAGGTTCGCCAGCCTCACCATTACGTCCGTGGCGGACTACGGGTTTCCTTGATGCGGACTGCGGCCCGTCATCCGTAACGTCGGCCGAGTAATCGGCAGACTCAGCCAGCCGGCCGAGCCTCGGGCGGACGAGGAGGAGCGGCACCGGCTGACCCGCCGCGGAGGAGCCATGACATGAAGGCGGAGGAGCCATGACATGAAGGTTGATCCTGAAAGCGATCGGCGATCACCCGAGCGGCCGATGCAGCACTTGGGCGCCGCTCCGGCGGCCGTTGCGATGGTCAACCGCAGGACGATCGCCGACAGGATTAGCCGATAGAAGGGAACCCGGTAATGGCCGAAGCGAGCCGACCGCAGGTGGTCAAGCTCCGTTCCGGGGACGTGCGGGTGCGGCAGGTACAGCCCGGAGGCGCTGCGGCTTCGGTCCCCGGGCTCCTGACACGCCGCTGTGCCGTCCGCCAGAGCTGCGCAGTTGCCGGACCGATGTGCCCTGGCGATGTCGCGGCATCCGGTGTTTGATGGTGAACGTTGCCCCACGCGCCGGGTGAAGGGTGTGGACGTCGTGCTTGTCGGCCGGTCGGCGGAACGCGAGGTGCTTGGCGGGCTGCTGGCCCGGGCCGCCGAGGGCTACAGCGGCACCCTGGTGCTGCGCGGCGAGGCCGGGGTCGGCAAGACCGCACTGCTGGATGAGACCTTCGCCGCGGCGATGGCGGGGGGCATACAGACCGCCCGGCTGACGGGCGTAGAGGCGGAGACGCAGCTGGGCTACGCCGGCCTGCACCGGTTGCTGTTGCCGTTCGCCGGTCACCTGGAGCGGCTACCGGTCCCGCAGCGCGATGCGCTGCGCAGCACGTTCGGGCTGGTCGCCGGGCCGCCGGCGGACCGGTTCCTGGTCGGACTGGCCGTGCTGACGCTGCTGGCCGAGGCGGCCTCGCAGGTGCCGCTGCTGTGCGTGGTCGACGACGTGCAGTGGCTGGATCCGGAGTCTGTGTTGGTGCTGGCGTTTGTGGCGCGCCGGCTGTATGCCGAGCGGGTGGTGCTGCTGTTCGCCGTCCGGGAGTCGGCCGGCCAGCTGCCGGAGCTGGCGGGGTTGCCGGAGCTGCTGATCGGCGGGCTCGATGACCATGCCGCGTTGGATCTGCTAGCGTCGCTGGCGCCGGGGCGGCTGAGCCCCGCAGTCGTCGCGCGGATTGTCGCCGGGACTGGCGGGAATCCGCTGGCGCTGGTAGAGGTGGCCCGGGAGCTGTCGCCGGGCCAGTTGGCGGGTGCGGAGATGCTGTCCGAGCCGCTGCCCATCGGCGGCTCGCTGGAGAAGGTGTTCGGCCGCCGGGTGGGCCGGCTGGCGCCCGAGGCGCGGCTGCTGCTGGCGGTGGCGGCGGCCGAGCCGGCCGGCTCGCAGGCCTTGGTGTGGCGCGTGGCCGGGCAGCTGGGTATCGACCCGGAGGCGGCCGCGTCAGCTGATCTGAGCGATCTGGCTGAGTTCGGCCCGCAGGCGGAGTTTCGGCATCCGCTGATCCGTTCGGCCGCCTATTACGCCGCCCCGCTGCGGCAGCGGCGGCTGATTCATCGGGCGCTGGCGGCGGCGGGGGACGGAAGTGAGCCGGATCGGGTGGCGTGGCATCTGGGGATGGCGGCGAGCGGGCCGGATGAGGCGGCGGCGGCCCGGCTGGAGGAGGCGGCCGGGCGGGCCCGCGAGCGCGGCGGGTACGCGGCGACGGTGACGTTCTTGTCCCGCGCGGCGGAGCTGTCGGTGGATGAGGGCCAGCGCGGCGGGCGGCTGCTGGCGGCGGCCGAGGCGGCGCTGATCGCTGGCCAGCCGGACCGGGCCGGCGCGCTGCTGCAGGAGGCGACACCGCTCCTGGCGGACGCGCTGGCTCGCGCCCAGGGCAGGCGCC
>Ga0187819_10000126_pt1 | contig 34921 bp, 27 predicted proteins | sample NC_wetland_sal_i_15_FD_132411 | JGI IMG/M metagenome (GOLD analysis project Ga0187819, IMG submission 132411) | Wetland sediment microbial communities from Neuse River Estuary, North Carolina, USA - SO4_4 | ecosystem: Environmental > Aquatic > Freshwater > Wetlands > Sediment | place: USA... | reverse complement strand
AGCCGCGCCACGACGACGGTCATGTCATCAGCCTGTTCCGGCGTCCCGGCCCATTCTTCCGCGGCGGCCATTAAAGACTCCGCCACAACTCTTGGCGACGCCCCTTGAACGTAAACGGCCGCTTGCTGCAACCGCCGTATGCCAAACTCTTCGCCGTAGACGTTCTCCGGTTCAACCAGGCCGTCGCTGTAGCCCACCAGCAGCGAGTCATGCGGCACGCTGACTTTGCCCTCTTCGTAGCAGCATTCCTCGATTACGCCGAGAACCATCCCTCCCTTATCGAGGTGCAAGGCCGCGTCTTTCGAAATGAGAAACGACGGCAAATGACCCGCGTTGGTGTACCGCAGGATTCGCGTGCTGCTGTCGTACACCGCAATAAAGAACGTTGCAAATCGATCGTCTCCGGTATTTCGGACGAGATGCTTGTTGAGCCTCGACACCAGTTCCGCCGTGCTCATGCTTTCACTGCCTTCCACCAACATCTGGCTGCGCAGCGCCGCTTGCAGGCTGGCCATCAACAACGCCGCGGAAATTCCCTTTCCCGAAATATCCGCGACGGCGATCGCCAGATGCGTGGGGCTCAGTTGAATGAAATCGTAGTAGTCGCCGCTGACCGATCGCGCCGCTTTGCAAATCGCCTCGATTTCGACGCCCGGTATCTCCGGGAGCTTCTGGGGGAAAAGCTGATTCTGCACCTCGCGAGCGATGAAGATCTCATTTTCCAGGCGCTGGCGCTTCTTCTGTTCCTCGATCAAGCCGCTGATCGAGCCGGTCATTTGATTGAAGGATTCGCCCAAAACGCCCAGCTGGTCCCGCCGCTCGATGCGCACGCGGTGCGTGAAATCGCCCTTCTGGACGTACTGCGTGGCCTGATACAAATCGGCGACGGCCTTCGTAATTCGCCGCGTAAGGACAACTCCGGTGATGAAGGCTGCGACCCAGATGAGAAGAAAAATCGTGGCAAGGACGCCAAACAGCAAGAGATAGGAGCCGCGAAGCTCGCCCAGCGTGGTGAACATCCTTCCGTTCAATCGCGAAGGCCTGGCGCTGAACACCGCGAAGACGGGGCGAGGGTTGCCGACCGTGCCATCCCGCGCCACGAACGCGGCATCCTCCAGCCGCGAGACCCCGTCCACCGACGGATCCAGCCAAAACCCCGCCGGCTGAAGTTTCCGGTTGCGGGCCGGAATATACCCGGCGGCCTCATATTGCGCCCCGCCCGTCGAGTAGATCACCCCGCGCTGGACCTTCCCTTCGTACGGCTGCGTCAGGTTCAGTTGCACCACCCCGAGGTCCGGCGCAATCGTAGCCAGAAACTCCGGAGTAACGGGAGTCCGCAACCTGATGATGCGCATGCCCTTGGGCATCTCAATCGCTCGCAGACTCACCAGCGAGAGACTTCCGTCCTCTTGCAGCAGGCCTGCGAAGGAATCCTTGCCCTTCGCCACCTTCCTCAGTAGGGTCGAATCGTCGGAGAACTCGATACTCAACCCCAAAAGCTCCCGGTCGTGTACGGCGTGAGATTGTGCCGCAAGAATGCGCTCCGCTTCCTCCTGCGTGATCCCGCGCAGCAAGGTTCCGTGCGCCGCGGCGATGTGCTCGGAAATATCGGCGAGCATTTCGATGCGCCGGTGAAGATCCTCATAAAGCAGATAGGCCCCGAGCTGCTGGTACAAGAACTGCCCGGCGAGAACAGTCAGCGTCACAATCAGAAGAATGGGCACGAAGGCGATGAACATGTAGGCGACGATCAGGCGGTTGCGCAGACTCCACAGCAGCCGGCTGCGCCCCCACCCAATCAGCCGGAAGAGGAGATAAATCCCGGACAGGATCGCCAGGAATTTGATGAAGCTGAAGACTCCGCCTTGCGCCGGGACAGCCGAAGCAATGGCGCCAGCCACCAGCATCGCAAATGCGGCGAGATCAAGGCGCGACAGACGACGCCAGAGTTCCCGAAGTTGTGTGCCAAGAGCAGTCATGAGTTCAGGCGCAGAAAGACTACTTTACCTGAAGAACCCTCCTAGGACCGAGAGGAAGCAAAGTCGCCAATTTCCGATAACGCGACTCACCGTCCACGCGTACGCGGCCGCGCTTGGGGCGGATTTACTCTCAAAAGGGCCACCCACGCGCCTTGACTGGGTCGGCGGTGCCCGTGGTCACAGACAAGCAGTGGTGAGCAGCGTAGGCTTTCTCACAAGGGAGGTCGGTGCAATGAGAAAATGGTTTGTACGTGCAGGAATTACGCTTCTGGCCGTCTTCGTCGCTGCCGGGCTGACCTACCACCTTGCGCTGCGTGGCTGGTGTTTGCGATGGGGCACAACCCCGGCGGAGGTCCGCGCTACTTTGCCCGGAGACGATTTGTTCCCGGTCTACGCGGGAGAGGCAACGCATGCGATCACGATTCAGGCATCCCCACAGCAGGTGTGGCCCTGGCTGATGCAGATCGGGCAGGATCGCAGTGGCTTCTACAGCTACACCTTTCTCGAAAATCTGGCCGGATGCGACATGCCCAAGGTCGAGCGTCTCGTGCCGGAATGGAAGCCGCGGGCAGTAGGAGAGACTGTGTGGTTCGCGACACCCAAGCGGTTTAGCGGGCAGGGTCGGATGATCGCTGCGGTCGTGCAGCCACAGCGATCATTCGTGATGGTCAGCGCGAACGATTGGGATAGGCTGCGAGCCGGAAGGCAGGCCCAGGAAAGTTTTTGGAGCTTCACGCTGGAACCTTTGGGAAACGGGCAAAGCCGTCTGATTGCGCGCCTTCGTGGCGGAAGGCCGCCGACACTTGCGTCGCGCACGGTGGGCAGACTGTTCTGGGAGCCGATGCACTTCATCATGGAGCAGAAGATGCTGCGCACCATCAGAGACCTGTCGGAGCGTGGTTAGCTGAGCTGCAAGAGAACATTCTACGAACAAGGAGTGGCAATATGGGCGACGTCAGGATCCCCGCGGGTACCGGCGACTTGCCGGCATTCGTTACGGTTCCCGAGCAGGGCGCGCCGTGGCCCGGTGTGGTGGTGCTCCACGACGTCGCCGGCATGTCGGAAGATTTGCGTAACCAGACGCGGTGGCTGGCACGGGCGGGATTCCTGGCAGCAGCGCCGAACCTGCTCTTTCGCGGCGGAAAGATGAAATGTCTTTTCGCCATCGCGCGAGACCTGAAGGCCAGGCAAGGTCCGACGTACGACGACGTAGAAGCTGTGCGCACCTGGCTGATTAAGCACCCGGAATGCACGGGCAAGATTGGCGTGATCGGGTTTTGTATGGGAGGCGGCTTCGCGCTACTGCTCGCGCCGGATCATGGATTCGGAGCCGCCAGCGTGAATTATGGCGGGAAGTTGCCGCCGGATGCCAAGACCTTTCTTGCGAAGGCATGCCCGATCGTCGCCAGCTACGGGGCCAAGGACCGCTGGACCCGGGGCGTGGCGCAGCAGCTTGAGCAGCTGCTTACCGCGGCGGATATCGCACACGATGTGAAAGAGTATCCGGAAGCGGGGCACTCGTTTCTCAACAATCCCGGCACTTGGTGGTTCAACGCGCTGCAAGTGATTCACATTGGGTATCACGAACCGTCGGCGGCAGATGCGCGGAGAAGGATTGCCCTTTTTTTTCAGCAGCACTTGAGCAGTTAGGACGGCCAGGACTCGCCTGCGAACCGCGCCGGAATCGTGACGGCGTGATTGTATGAGCTATCCTGTCCTGCTGCCGGACAAGTTGTCCCATAAGCGGACAGTGCCCGGCAAATATGCTAGACCTTAGTGCGTGCTTTCAATAACTTACGATGGTAGGTGGCTTGCACCTTTTGTAATTCGTATGAACACCCTTCTGCGCGATCTTCGTTACGGCTTGCGGACACTGACTCGCAATCCTGGCTTCACGGCGGTGGCAGTCCTGACGATTGGCATCGGCATCGGCGCCAGCACCACCGTCTTCAGTTGGATGCGCTCCTTACTGCTGAATCCGCTGCCCGGCGCCGCCCAACCGGAGCGCGTCGTGGCGATCGAGAACATGGCGCCCGACGGCGAGCCGCTCACGACGTCTTATCTCGACTTCCGTGATTTCCGCGACAACCTGCAGCTGGTCAACTTCGTAACGGCGCGAGCCGGGAACGTATTTTCGGTGGGCGACGCCCCCAATACCGCACGAGTTTGGGGTGAAATGGTGTCGGGCGGCTTTTTCGACATGCTAGGCGTCAAGCCCGAAGCGGGTCGCTTTTTCTCCGGCGCGGAACGCGACGACGCGCAGAACGCGCACCCCGTGGTGGTCATCAGCCACAGCTATTGGAAGAGCCATTACCGCTCAGATCGTTCGGCCGTCGGTGCGAGCCTGCATATCAACCGCACGCTGTTCACGATTATCGGCGTGGCCCCCGAGGGTTTCCATGGCACGCGCTCGGGACTCGATTACGAGATTTGGATGCCGCTTACGATGTACGGTCAGTTGACCCACACGGGCGATTGGATGTTGCGCGACCGGAATACCCGCAACTTCATCATGTTCGCGCGGCTTGCGCCAGGCGTGACCATCGAGCAGGCCCGCGGCGAAGTACAGGCGCTTGCCAACCGTCTGGCCGTGTCCGACGCGGATTCCAATCAAGGGATCGGCGCCACCGTCCTGCCGGTTTGGCAATCGCACTTCGGCCCGCAAGCGATGCTGCTGACGCCGATTACCATCCTGATGGGCGCCTGCGGCCTGGTGCTGCTGATTGTTTGCGCCAACCTGGGAAATCTGCTGCTGGCCCGCGCTACGGGACGCCTGAAGGAGTTCAGCATCCGTCTGGCGCTGGGCGCGCGGCCCGTGCGACTGACCCAGCAGCTTCTCACTGAGACGCTGCTGCTGGCCATCGCCGGATCGGTGTGCGGGTTGATGCTGGCAAACTTGCTCGGCGGAGCGCTGGGCTGGCTTCTTCCCCGAGTCGCCCGGCCGGTCATGTTGCAAGCGCCGCTCGACGGCCAGGTGCTTGCCTTCACGATCGCACTGGCATTTGTCGTCGCCATTCTCGCGGGACTCGCTCCCGCTCTGCACGCGACGCGCGCCAACATCAACGAGATGCTAAAGGAGGGCGGCCGCAGCGCGACTTCGGGCGCTCACTCGCACCGTTTGCGCGGGCTCCTGGTGACCTCCGAGGTAGCTCTTGCGGTGGTAGCGCTGGTGGGCGCGGGACTCTTTCTGAAGAGTTTCCAGACGGCGCGGGCCATGGATCCCGGCTTCCAGCCGGAGGGTGTGGCGCTGGCGCAATTCGATTTTTCCACCACCGGGTATGACGCGCGACAGACCGACAATTTCTGCCGCCGCCTGCGCGAGCGGCTCGAGCGGCAGCCTGGAGTGACCGCGGTCAGTTACGACGATTCCGTGCCTTTGGGATTCAGCGGAGGAAACTGGGAGAGCCTGGAGGTGGAAGGCTACGTCCCGGGTCCGAACGAAAACATGAAGATCTACCGCGACCTCATCTCGCCCGGCTACTTCGACTCCATGAAGATTCCGCTGGTGGAAGGCCGGGATTTCGATCTGCGCGATGACGCCACTTCTCTGAAGGTGATGATCGTCAACCAGGAGTTCGTGCGCCGCTTCCTGGCAAATCGCAGCGTAATCGGCCGCAAGGTGCATGGGTGGGGCGAATGGTTCACGATCATCGGCGTCGCCAAGAACAGCAAGTATCATCGGGTCACCGAGAGTCCCCAGCCCTACTTCTACATTCCCATCCGCCAGATTTTCCGGCCGGAGTATGGTTTGACGTTCCATGTGCGGACCTCGGGATCGCTGAACGAGGCGATTTCGGCGCTGCGCACCGAGACGGCGACGATCGATCCGGGTCTGACGATCTTCGATGCCGAGCCGATGACGGAGTACGTGGCGGCGTCGCTCTTCGGCGCGAAGATCGCAGCGAGTCTGTTGAGCGTGCTGAGCGGGCTGGGGCTGCTGCTGGCAGCGATCGGTCTGTACAGCGTCATGGCCTATTCGGTGGCGCAACGGACCAGCGAGATCGGCATTCGCGTGACGCTGGGCGCGCAGCCGAGGGACATCATGCGACTGGTGATCCGGCAGGGCCTAGCGTTCGCAGTGGCGGGCCTGCTTGCGGGATCGCTGGCAGCGGCGGCGATGGCGCGGGTGGTATCGGCGATGCTCGTGGGGGTGAGCCCGGCTGACCCACTGGTGTATGCGGTAGCGACCGCGTTCACGGTGCTCGTCACGCTGGCCTCGGCAGCGATCCCCGCCTGGCGCGCGCTGCGCGTGGATCCGGCGGTGGCGCTCCGCTGGCAATAGAGTTGGAAGAATTCTTCCCACCAGCCGTTCCAATTTGAGACGATTCGCCAGGCGTAGAAGCACTACTTTATCGGAAGAACCTTCATCGCACCGAGAGGAAGCAAATCCGAACTGGTGGTTACTTACCGGCTCTGCGGCCAAGCTTGACAACCCGATCAAGAGAGTGCATCTTCTGCCCAATACGTTTCCCCGACTAACCTTCAAGCCAACACAGTCATGGGAGGTTCGACATGATTCCGGAATCTGCCGTACAGAGTTTGCGGACGTCTCTTCGAGGCCAGTCGTTCGTTTCTGGCGAGCAAGGCTATGACGCTGCCCGAACGATTCCCAATGCCATGATCGATCGGCGGCCAGCCATCATCGCGCGCTGTGTTGGCGCCGCCGATGTCGTCGTGTGCGTTCGTTTTGCCCGCGAGCACGACCTTCTTGTTGCCGTTCGCGGCGGAGGTCACAGTGTTGCGGGGAAGTCTGTGTGTGACGGTGGCCTCATGATCGACATGTCTGCCATGAAAGGCATACGGGTCGATCCCGCCAGGCGAACCGTGCGTGCGGAAACGGGCCTGACGCTGGGCGAGTTTGACCGGGAGACGCAAGCCTTCGGTCTGGCCACCACGTTGGGTACGGTCTCGAAAACTGGCATCGCCGGCTTGACCCTGGGCGGCGGGTGGGGCCACTTGCATGCCAAGTACGGCCTCGCCCTCGACAACGTGATAGGCGCGGACGTGGTTACGGCGGATGGGCGCCTGCTGACCGCGAATGCATCTGAAAACGCAGACCTTTTCTGGGGCGTGCGGGGCAGCGGCGGTAACCTCGGAATCGTGACTTCACTGGAATACCGTTTGCACGAAGTCGGTCCCCTTCTGGGCGGCGCTGTTTTTTATCCCGTGCCAAAAGCGCATGAAGTTTTTCGTTTCTTTCGGGAATTTGCCGAAAGCATTCCCGATGAATTGGTCATTCAATGTGGTTCACTTACGACGCCGGACGGCGTTCCGGTCTTTGCTGTTGCCGGCTGTTACTGTGGGCCAACATCGGAGGGCGAGAAGGTCTTGATGCCCTTGCGAAGCTTCGGTTCGCCCGTTGCGGATATCTTTGGCGTCATCAACTACATCCAAATGCAGAGTATTTTTGACCCGTTCTTCCCGCCTGGACGTCATACCTACGTGAAATCAAACTTTATCCGTGCTCTGAGCGACGACGCCATGGAGGCCATCGCGGAGTATGCTGGAAAGAGTCCCTCTCGTTATACCTTTGCCCCCTTCATCGAACACTGGCACGGAGCTGCTACTCGCGTCGGAGTCACGGATACCGCCTTTCCCCACCGCCGGTACTCGTACAACCTCATGTTCTGGTCGAACTGGGCGAGTCCGTCCGAGGCGGAGAAGAACGTCCAATGGACGCGCGACGCTTGGGACATTTTGCGGCCGTATTTGGTCGAAGGATCCTATGGCAACTACGTCTCGGACGAGGGAGACCCGTTCGCGCGAGCCGCTTACGGACCCAACTATGGACGCCTAGTCACCTTGAAGAACAAGTACGACCCCACAAACCTCTTCCGTATGAACCACAACATCAGGCCAACTCAGGCTCAGGCAGCGTCTTAGATAGACGGAGATCCCCAACCGGTGAACTGAATTCCCGTTCTCTCGCGCAGGCGATCAATCCGAACCTGGGACGTCGGCTGGGCCGCTATAGCTCGTTACTTCTTTACTTCATTACCTATTATTTCGCAGCCGCGTTGCGTACCCGGCTGTGGTGCCGGCTGTAGGTGAAGTAGATGACTAGGCCGATGATCAGCCAACCGATCAGGCGGGCCCAATTGATCCAGCCGAGCTTGTACATCATGTAGCCGTTGAAGAGTATCCCCAGAACCGGCACCACCGGCACCCAGGGCGTGCGGAAGGGCCGCGCTTGCCCCGGGTTCGTGCGGCGCAGCACCATCACGGCGATGCAAACAATAATGAAGGCAAGCAGCGTCCCGATATTCACCATTTTTCCGATGTCGTCGATCGGCGTGATGCTGCCCACGATGGCAGCGAGAATGCCCACCAAAATTGTGTTCTTGTAAGGCGTTCTGAACTTGGGATGAACGGCGGCGAAGAACTTCTTGGGCAGCAATCCGTCGTTGGCCATCGAGTATAGGACGCGCGTTTGTCCGAGCAGCATGACCAGCATGACGCTGGTTAGTCCCGCCAGCGCGCCCAGCGTAATGACATGAGAAGCCAAAGACAGGCCGCGGTCGAGGAAGGCCTCCGCGATGGGCGCCTCGATGTTGACGTCTTGCCAGCGAACCATGCCGGTGAGCACGCCGGCGACCAGGATGTACAGCAGCGTGCAGATCAGCAATGAAACGATGATGCCGATCGGCAAGTCGCGCTGCGGATTCTTGGCTTCTTGCGCGGTCGTCGAGACCGCATCGAAGCCAATGTAAGCGAAAAAGATATACGCGGCTCCCGCACCGATCCCGGAAACACCCATTGGCGCGAACGTCGACCAGTCATGGCCCCAATTGGCGAAATTCACGTAGTGGATGCCCAGAGCGATGACGAAGAGGACCACGGCCACCTTGATGGTCACGATGGTGGCGTTGAATCGCGCGCTCTCTTTGATGCCGATCACCAGGATCGCGGTGATGACCAGGGCGATCAGAAATGCGGGAAGATTGAAGCCGATTTCCACGCCAAAAATCGTCGGTGCGTTGAGCAGCGCGTGTGCCTGCTGCAGCAAATCCGCGGACTGCGCATGCATGATCGCATCGACCTTGTCCAGGAACGCCTGCGTGCCTGGCAGCAGCGTAGGGTCCGCAGCTCGCGCCATCTGCCGCGCCACGATTTTCGACGCCGTGTTGAGTCCAGTCCAATGGTCGTAGGCTAGCCACAGCGGCATCTTGATGTGAAAAATGTTCAGCAACTCGATGAAATGGTTGGACCAGCCCGAGGATACCGTGCTGGCGCCCATGGCATACTCGAGCGTCAGGTCCCAGCCGATGATCCACGCGAAGATTTCGCCCAGCGTGGCGTATGCGTACGTATACGCGCTCCCGGCCAGCGGAATCATGGCGGCGAATTCCGCGTAACACAGCGCGGCAAACGCACATCCCAGGCCGGACAGCACGAACGAAAGCATCAAGCCCGGTCCGGCGTAATGCGCTCCCAACCCGGACAGCACGAAAATGCCCGCGCCGATCACGGCACCGACACCCAGCGCCGTCAACTGGAACGGCCCCAACGTGCGCTTCAGGCTGTGCTCGCCGGCCTCCTTGGACTCCGCCAGCAACACACTCATCGGCTTCTTGGCGAATAACGGGTTGCCGCCCTGACTCCCGGCGTCAGGAATCGCTGCTTCTAGTTCATTCGGCCTACTCGTCATGAAGCACCTCGTAGGGACGCATCAACTACGCATCAAACTAGAGCCCTTCCATGTGTCCTGTGCTATTCATCTTATGCCGAAATCTTATGCCGCGCGCCCAGCGGGGGAAGCCCGGCGTGACCAAAGCAAATACACCGGCACTCCTAGGAGCACGATCACCAGCCCGGGCCACGTGGTCTGGGTCTTGTACAACAAAAGCACGAACATGATCGCCAGCGCCGCCACTATATACAGCAGCGGCACGAAAGGATAGCCAAACGCCCGGTACGGCCGCTCCGCCTCCGGCCGCTTGGCCCGCAGCACAAAGATTCCCGCGATGGTCAGCACGTAAAAAATCAAGACCGAAAACACCACGTAGTCCAGCAAATCGCTGTACAGGTTGCCGTAGGTGACCCCGCCCGCCGCATCGGCGTGCCGGGTGCGCAGCAAAATCAGCACACTGATCCATATTCCCTGATACATCAGTGCACTGGCCGGAACTCCCTTCTTGTTCAGCGTCCCAGTCGAGCGGAAGAAAAGCCCATCGCGGGCCATCGCGTACGCCACTCGCGCGCCGGCAAGGATAAGCCCATTGTTGCAGCCAAACGTCGAAATGATGATCGCCACGGCCATGATCGCCGCGCCCGCGGGGCCGAAGACCGCGTTCAGTGCCGCGCTCGCCACCCGGTCGTCCGGAGCGTTCTGAATCTGCGCCAGCGGCAGCGCGCAGAGATAGGCAAGATTCGCGAGGCAGTACAGAGTGATGACAATCAGCGTCCCAAATGCCATCGACAGCGCCACATCCCGCTTGGGATTTTTCACTTCGGCTGCCGTAAATCCGATATTGTTCCAGGCGTCCGCCGAAAACAGCGAGCCCACCTGGGCCACGCCGAAGGCCACGAACAAGCCAAACGCACCGCTCGCGGCGGTGACCGTCGGCACCAGCCCGCGCAGGAAATTGGCTCCGGGTTCGATAGGCTGCGCGCCACGAACCGCCCACAGATGGCTGAAATTGTCCGAAATGGCCGCGGCGTTGCGCGCCACAAACACGCACAGGAAAATCAGCCCCAAGAGCGACAACGTCTTGGCGCTCGTAAAAATGTTCTGGATGATTTTTCCCAGGCGCACGCCCAGCGTATTGAGAAACGTCAAAAAGACAATCATCAACACGCCGACAAGCTGCTGCACCGACAAGCTGATCGCATACTTGGAGGAAAGATCGACCGGATGGATGATCCATGCGGTGCCGGAAATGGCCGGAAACAGCACACCGAGATAGCGCGCGAATCCGACGGCGACTGCCGCAATCGTTCCCGTCTGGATCACCAGAAACAGCGTCCAGCCGTACAGAAAGCCCCAGAGCGGTGAATACGCCTCGCGAAGATATATATATTGCCCGCCGGCGTGCGGGAAAAGCGCCGCCAATTCCCCATACGACAGCGCCGCCGAAACCGTAAGCAAACCCGTAATGATCCAGGTCAGCAGCAATCCCCCGGAAGAGCCCGTCTGCCGCCCAATGTCCGCCGCCACAATGAAGATCCCCGAGCCGATCATCGAGCCGACGACGATCATCGTGCCGTCGAACAAACCGATGGCCCGGACGAATCCCGGTTCCTGGGCCGCGGCCTTTTGCTGAACGAGATGAGTAGTATCTGCCATGAGCCAGTGTCCTCAGACGGCAGCGGCGTGATTCGCAGCACCCAATAGGTCCAGGTACTGCCGCGCGCGCCGCCCGCGGTCCGCCGCCCGAAGCACATCGCTGATCACTGCCACGCAATCCGCGCCCGCTTCGACAACGGAGGCGGCGTTTTCCAGCGTGATCCCGCCAATCGCCACGATCGGATTATCCGTGAGCGCGCGAACCCGGCGAATGACCTCCGTGCCGATGACTGGATCGGGATTCGCTTTCGAAGCAGTGGCAAACACGGGTCCTACCGCAATGTAGTCCGCCGAGGTCGCCGCGGCCTTTCGAAACTGCTCGACGGTGTGCGTGGAGACGCCGACCCACTTCTGGTTTCCCACCAGCCCGCGGGCCTGCTCCACTTCCAGATCGTCTTGCCCCACGTGGACGCCGCTCGCCCCAGCGAGTATGGCCACATCGGGACGGTCATTCACAACGAAGGAAATTCCACGGGGAATCAGGAGAGAAGCGAGGTCTCGAGAAGAATTCAGCAGTTCGCGCGCGGACGCGGTCTTGTTTCGGTACTGCAGCAGACGTACTCCAGCATCAGCAAGCTCTTGCGCGCATTCCTGTGCGGGAATCGTCAGCAATGCTGAGTCTAGTATCACATACAGCCTTGGCAGGACAAGCCGCATCGACACTTATTTTCCGTTCGTTCCCAGCAATCCCTCAATGAAATGAGTATCAAACTTCCCCGCTGCAAAATCCGGATCGGCCAGAATTCTGCGGTGCAGCGGGATGGAGGTCTTGATGCCCTCAATGACGAACATCTCCAAAGCGCGCTTCATGCGCCCCACGGCCTCGGCGCGGTCCCGCCCCTTGACGATCAGCTTCGCAATCAGGGAGTCGTAGTACGGCGGAATGACGGCGTCGGCGTAAGCGGCAGAATCCACGCGAACGCCGGTCCCTCCCGGCGCCTGAAACGTCGTGATTCGCCCCGCGGACGGCACAAATGTTTCCGGGTCCTCGGCGTTGATGCGGCACTCGATGGCGTGCCCCGAGAAAGTCATCTCGCCTACCGCATCCTCGAGCCGCTCCCCGGCTGCGATCCGGATCTGCGCCTTGATCAAGTCTACGCCCGTCACCAGCTCGGTGACCGGGTGCTCCACCTGAATCCGGGTGTTCATCTCGATGAAATAAATCGAGCCGTCTTGATCCATCAGAAACTCGACGGTTCCGGCATTCGTGTAGCCGATCTTTTCCAGCGCCCGCACCACTTTCGCGCCAAGTTCCTTGCGCCGCTTCGGATCCATCGCCGGCGAAGGAGACTCTTCCAGCAATTTCTGATGGCGCCGCTGAATGGTGCATTCCCGCTCGCCCAGATGGATGACCTTGCCGTGCTGATCCCCAAGAACCTGAAACTCGATATGCCGCGGATGCTCGATAAACTTCTCCGCATAAACGTCGGGCGTCCCGAAAGCCTGCTGCGCCTCGCTCCGCGCAGTCTGATACATCGCCAGCAACTCGTCCTGCTTCCGGACCACCCGCATTCCGCGCCCGCCGCCGCCCGCCGACGCCTTCAGAATCAACGGGTACCCGATTCGCGCGGCTTCCTTCCCCAGCTGCTCCTCCCCTTCAACGACTCCATCACTTCCCGGAACCGTTGGCAGCCCCGCCGCGCTGACTTCACGCCGCGCGCGATCCTTCTCTCCCATGATTTCGATCACTTCGGCCGTCGGGCCGATGAAGGTGATCTCCGACGCCTCGCAAACCTTTGCGAAGTTGGCATTCTCGGAGAGAAATCCATAGCCCGGATGGATGGCGTCCACGTTCGTAATTTCCGCGGCGCTGATGACTTGGGGGATGTTCAGATAGCTCTCGCTGCTGCGCGGCGGGCCTATGCATACCGCTTCGTCGGCAAACCGCACGTGCAGTGAATTGCGGTCCGCTTCCGAATAGACCGCAACCGTCGAAATTCCCAGCTCTTTGCAGGCACAAATGACTCGCAGGGCAATTTCCCCGCGATTGGCGACTAGAATTTTCTGGAACATAGCGGTGAGGCGCCGGCTATTTCTTCCGGCTCGGCCGGATGCCGAACAGCGGCTGCCCGTACTCCACGGGCTGCCCGTTTTCAACGAAGATGCGCAGTACTTCGCCGCTGATATCGGATTCGATTTCGTTCATGAGCTTCATGGCTTCCACGATACACAGCGTCTGGCCGGTCTCGATGTACCCGCCGATCTTCACAAACGCTTCCGCGCCCGGGCTGGGAGCCGAGTAATATGTGCCTACGATCGGCGACTTCACCAGATGCAGATCATCAGCCGAACGACCCTCGGGCGCCGGCGATGATGACGCCGCCGGTGCCGCCGCGGCTTGGAGTGCCGGTCCGCCCGCAATAATGATCTCCGGGGCCGCCACTGCCCTCGGACCGCTCAACGCCGCGCCCACGGAAGGCTTCTTCAGCCGAATCCTCAGGTCGCCATGCGAGTATTCGAATTCTTCGAGGTTATGCTCGCTCATGAAACGCAGCAATCGCTCGATATGCTCGATTTCAGGGTTCGCAAAGGTCGATTTGGCAGTCTGCTTCGAGGGCTGTTTGCGTTTCATGCCGGTATTAGATCTCAATAAGATCCCGCGGAACGCGGGTGAGTACTTCGGTTCGTTCGGCGTGCACGGCGACGTCGTCTTCGATGCGAATTCCCCCGACGTCCGGCACGTAGACACCTGGCTCGATGGTGATCACGTTCCCCGGTTCCAAAGTCTGCTTCTGCGCCTTGGCCACCCGGGGATCCTCGTGCACTTCCAAACCTAGACCGTGGCCAGTGCTATGGACGAAGTAGCGATCCAAACGATAGCCTGCCAGCACGCGTCTCGCAGCGGCGTCGACCTCCCCACAGGGGACACCCACGTGTACTGTATCGATCGCAGCCGACTGCGCTTCTTGCACTGCCCGGTGCCACCGGCGAATCCGCGCCGGCGCTCGCCCAACGACCACCGTGCGGGTGATGTCGCTGCAATAGTGCGCGAGTATAGCACCCAGGTCCAGGACGACCAATTCATTTTTCCTCAATCGTTTGGCGGTTGCGCGAGCGTGCGGATACGCCGATCGCTCCCCAAAAGCCACGATGGTTTCAAACGCCGGACCGGAGGCGCCGCGCATCCGCATCTGGTACTCGATCTCGGCGGCGATCTCCAACTCTCGAACGCCCGGCTTCAGCATCTTTAGCGCATCCTCGAGGACCTGACCGGCCAGAATGGCCGCCTTGCGCATCTGCGCGATTTCTTGGGCTTCCTTTCGCCTCCGAAGGCGCTCGACGTACCCCGCGGCAGCGATCCACCTTGCGCGTCCCCCCGCGGTCTTCCGCAGCACCCGGAACTGGCCAACGGTAATCTGCGAGGCATCGAAGCCAACCTTGCCTCCGCCCGCGCTCTTCAGGAACTGCCCCACCGACGCGGCCAGAGAGCCCGTTTGCTGCACGATTCGAACGCCAGAAGTCTCCGTACGCGCCTGCGCCACAAAACGGCCATCGGTAATCAGCGCCACGCCTCGGCGCGAAACCACCAAAGCTCCGGCTTCCCCCGTGAAGCCCGTCAAGTAATACCAATTGGCAGGCTGCGTGACTACCAGGCTGCCCACTCGCTCCGCGGCGAGTAGCCTCTGCAGTGCCCGTCTCCGCTGCGCGAACGCTGTCTTCATAAACGAATCGAGGAGACCGGAGTCTCCTCGATTTCGCCCTCAGTTGAATATCTGGTTCCTCGTAAGGTTGTTGGCCCTACGCTGCCGGCACGATCCGGGGCGTCAGGAAAAACAACAGCTCGGAAGTATTCACGCTCGTGCTGTTGCGCTTGAACAGGTTCCCAATCAACGGCAAGCTGCCAAGGATGGGCACCTCGGTGATGTTGACCTGCGTGGAAGTGACGATCACTCCTCCGACCACGATGGTCGCGCCGTCCGCAACCGTAACTTTGCTTTCCGCGGACTGCGTGTCCAAAGCCGGAACGCCCTGAATCCGCGGAATACCTTGATCGATCTGGGTATTCTCGACGAGCACGTCCATGTACACCGTGCCCTCGGCGGTAATCTGCGGGGTGACTTCCAGTTTCAGCACGGCGTCGATGTACTGCACTGAAATCGTGTTGTTGATGGTCGTCTGAATCGGGATCTTGACGCCCTGTTTCACGGTCGCCTTTTCGTTGTTTTGCGTCACGATGCGCGGCTTGGAGAGCAGCTTGCCGACGCCCTTGGCCTCCGCCGCGGTGATGAAGAAGTCCACCGCGAAGTTCGGAGAGCGATGCGAAAAGCCGAAGCCGCTTGTCGGGACGCCCGCGCCGAGGTTGACGTTCAGGGGTAAGCCGCCCAACGTGCCGCTGTTATTGTTCGGCGTAGTCACCGGCGTCGCGAGCACTGGAGAGTTAATGGCAGTGGTGCTCCCCTCGGGCAACCCGGACACGCCCTGGCTCACGCCGACTTGCGGCGAGCCGCTGAACAGAGAGCGTCCCCCGGTGGTCGTGCCGCCAAACCCGAGTTCCGTGCCGATATCCTGTGAGAAAGATCGTGTCGCCGCCACAACGCGAGCTTCGATCTCCACCTGCTGCGACTTGCGATCGAGCTGCCGGATCAGGTTGTCGATCGTGGGGATAACCGACGGAATATCCCGGATAATCAGCTGGTTTGAGCGGGCGTCGGAAAGAATGTCGCCACGCGCGGTCAGAAACTTTTTGAAGGTGTCTTTGAGAGATTCGGCCTTCGCATAGCTGAGCACGCGGGTCACGGTGACCATTTCCTGCGCGTCATTTTCCGCTTTTCTCACATCCCGGGCCGTATCCGCTTCTTTCTTGATGGTGTCCAGCGTTGCGATTCGCAACACGTTTCCGTGGAGCTGCTTATCGAGGCCGTTGTTCTGCAAAACGATGTCAAGCGCCTGATCCCAGGGAACTTCGTCGAGCACGATGGTTAGAGTTCCCTTCACCGCGGGATCAAGGACTACGTTCAAACCGCTGATCTCATGGATCAGTCGGAAGAAATCCCGCAAGTCTACGTCCTTCAGGTTTACGGAGATTGGTTCGCCAGTGTATTTGGAAGGAGTCACTGTTGGTGTTGAGGCCTGCGGCGCGCCTGCAACCGTTGCCGCAGCGTTACCTGCCTGCTGCGTCGCCTGCTGCGCCGCTTCTTGCGCCGCCGGTCGGGCCGGTTCGTCTTTTTTTCCGCTGAACGATGCCAGAACGAAAGAGGGCTGGGTCAGTTCGCTGGGCAACGCGAAGCGAGGAGATGAAGTCGAAACCGTCTTTGTCGCGCGCGCGGTTACGTACCGCGGCGCGGCCATGTCGTAATGGAACGCGGACGGGGTCTTTCCCGTATTCTGCGACGCGACCGCGGTGGTAGCCACGGGTGCGTCCACGGGAGACTCGGGTTGTACGTTGAAAGAAACCACCACCGCAGGGCCTTCCCGCAGAATCTGGTAGGGCGCTGCCGCTGTCAAATCCACCACGATGCGGGCCACGTCCGGGCGGAACTGCCCCAAACGCACCCCGCGCACCGGGGCTGCAACACCGGGAATGACTGTCTTCTGGACCGCCAGCCGGGCGCCGTTGAAGTCCAGCACCAACCGCTCCGGGTTCTGCATGCGTGACGCGCGGACTTCCAGGGGCCCTTCCCCCTCCACACGCACGCTCGCCCGCTGGGACAATTGGGTGATCGCGACGCTGGAGATCACTGTCGCCGCCGCTGTCGCGCCGGCAGGCTCCTGGGTCTGGGCGATCGACGGGCTCACACTAAGCGCCGTCGCCGCGAGTATCAGGCAGCCAATTCGAAAGGCCGGCCGGTTCGTCTTCATTGCTGTTCTCCTGCACTGGCGTAGATTCTCTTGTTTACCTGGCGTTCTACGGGCTTGCCGAACGCATCCTTACCGATCTCGTGGAACGCGACTCCGTCCATGGCAATCTTTTCCACTCGCCCGTCGTACAACTGATCGCCTTCGCGCAAAAAGTACGTGCGCGCCTGCGGATTGGACACCACGGCGATCATGCCGTTCGAGGACTTGACGATACCGTCGAGCCGCAACGTGCTGACCTGCAGGCCCGCTTTCCCCGGAGGAAGATTCTTTGCCGCGCCGCCCTGCTGCCGGCTGAGGAGAGACTCAAACGGATCGCGCCGCGCGAATTTGCTCTCCGCTCCCGCCGGCGTCTCGGTTCCCTCTGCAGATGCAGGCGCAGCAGCCGCCTCGGCTTCCGGCGCCTGCGCTTTGGCCGCGGCCGCGGGTTTAGCCTTGGCCTTTGCCGATGCCTTCGCCGGATGCGCTGGAGCCTTCGCCGTAGCCGGTGGGGCGGTCTTCGCCGCACCTCCAGCTGCCGGAGCGGCCTGCGCATGCAGGCAGGGAGCGCCCATCGCCAACAAAATCCCTATTACGAGTGTGTTCACAGAACGCATAGTTCGCTCATTCCGCTCACATTTTTCCAGCCGGATTGGCCTTCGCTCCCGTCGCAGGAGCGCCGCCTGTATCGGCCGGCTTGGTAAAGAATGTCATCGCTGTAAATACTCCGGACACCGAGGTGCCCGGGCGAAGCGGGTACTTCACACCCTTCGAGCCCGCAGGATCTTCGAAATCCAGGTCGCCCACATTGATGATTCGCGACAAGCGGCTCAGCCGCCCGAAAAAGTCGAGAATATTGAAATACGGGCCGTCCGCTTGCACCTCGAACGGCATGTCGTAGTGGTACTCCCTCGCGACGATGGGCTGCGCGGTCAGCCGCCGCAGTTGCACGTTGGAGGCGGCTGCCGCTCCCTGGACCAGCCGGATAAACTCATCGACTTCCTTCTCTTCGGGAACGATCGTCTTCAACGTTTCCAATTGCTTGGACAGCGCATCCATCTGCGACTTCAATTCTCCGTAGCGCTGCCGGTATACCTGCAATTGCGTCACTTCCTGGTTGAGCTGCGCCCTTTGCCGCACGGCTTTGTCGAATTCATCGCGCTCTTGCGCCACCGGAGACACCGGCACGTACACGCCTGCAAGAACCAGCACGACGGCAATGGCCAGCGCCAGCAAGCCCTGCATGATCACCGACATGTCGCGAAATGGATTGGCCATCGCTCTACCCTACTTTCGCCGGGGCCGCTTTGACCGGCGCGGGCGGCGTCGGAGCATTGGCGGGTTTCGCTTGCGGGTGTGGCGCAGGCGCTACCGCCGGCGGCGGGCTGATCTCGGCAGACAGTTGGAAGTTGAATGTCTGCACGGCCGAATTCTTCTCGTCCTGCTTCGATTCCTTGATCTCTACCTTTTGGAAATACCCGGAGCGCTTCAGTGCGGTAATGAAATTGGCCACCGCGTTGATCGACGCCGACGATCCGTCGATGGTCAGGTTATTCCCCTTGCGGATCATGGACGTTAGCCACAGGTTTTCCGTACGCGCCACGGTGCTGGCGATCTGATCCAGCAATTCTTGACCGCCCGTGCGATCCCGCTGCAACTGCTCGATCGTCGCAACGCGCTGCTGCAAAACTTGCTTCTGCTTTTCGAAAGCCTCGACTTGCTGCTTGATCTGCTCGAGGTCCGTCTTTTGCGCCTGCAATTGTTTGATCCGCGAGTTCTCTTCATTCAGCTGCCGTTGCCACGAGTAATACAAGTAGCCAAGGATCAGGCAGCCGAACAAAAGACCGGCCCCGATAAACAGAGCGGGAAGCGCCGCTCCGGTATCAACCGGCCGCCGCGAGGCTTTGGGTTTCGCTTGTCCGAGAAGATTTATACGGATCATGGCTAGTCAAAGCTCCTCAGTGCCAGTCCCACCGCGATCGCCAGCCGTGGGGCCACCTCGCGAATCTGGTCGTCACTGTACTTCGCCGGATTCACGAGTATTCGACGGAACGGATTCAGCTCTTCGACCGGCATCGCAAACTCTTCGCGCAGCAGATCCACGAGTCCGGGGACGCGCGCGGTTCCGCCCGCAACCACGATCCTCTGAATGTTTTCCCCGCTCGCCGTGGCGCGGAAGAAATCAAACGTCTTCTGGATTTCCAGCGTCAGAATGTCGGAAACGCTGCGCAGAATCTGTTGTTTCTGCTCGTCGGTCACGCTGGGAAGCGTCTCGCCCTTCTTCAACCGCTCCGCGTCCTCAAAGCTCAGGTCCAATTCCTTTTGCAGCGCGTCGGTGAATTGATTGCCGCCCACGCTGACGTCGCGCGTGAACAACGGCACTCCGCCGCGCACGATGTTGATGTTCATCACGCTCGCGCCGATATTCAGCAGCGCCACCGTTTGCCCCGCGTCGGGTTCGTAATTCACTTCGAAGCAGTTCTGCAATCCAAACGCGTCGATGTCCACCACCACCGGCGTTTTCCCCGCCTGCGCCAAAACGTTGGTGTGGTTCAGAATCTTGTCCTTCTTGACGGCCACCAGCAAAACGTCCATCTGCGCGTCCATGGATTCCAGCAGCTGATAGCTTAGGTTGACGTCCGCGATATCAAACGGGATGTGCTGGCTGGCCTCCGACGGAATCCGCTCGTACAGCTCCTCTTCGGTCATCAACGGCAGCGGCACTCGCTTTACGATCACCGAATGCCCGGAAACCGACGTCGCCACATTTTTCGTCTTGATCTTCTCGGCGTCGAAAATCTTGCTGATCGCGTTGGCCACCTGCGGCGCGTCCATGATCGCGCCATCCACGACGGTGTCCTGGGCCAGCGGTTCCATGCCAAAGCTCACCAGTTCGTAGCCCGCCTTCGTGGACTTCAACTCCACGGCCTTGATCGAGCTGGAACCGATGTCCAACCCCACCAGCTGCCTGCTTTTTCGTCCGCCCAGTAACCACATATTCCCGGCCTCTTTCCCTGTCGCGCCCGCCTGACTACCGGCGCCTCAGGTGCGCCTGGCTCATCTTGCGTTCCATCCAGCGATCCAGGATCGTCTTACGTAGTTTCCATCGATTGCCCAGCTTGAATGCGGGAATCTCACCCTCGGTGATGTAACGGTACAGCGTATCCGGGGAGATCCCCAGATACTGCGAAGCCTGACGCACGTTCATCACTTCACGAGACTCAGTCACGAGGAACGCTACCCCGGCGCCCAAACACACGCCCGAACCTTCAACCCACTGGTGCACCCCAACCGACGCTGCGGAATTCGCGGAGGTGCGCCCCGTGTTAGCGTTATGACATCGCATCGCTCCGAGCGTCAAGGGATTCTCTGCCGCAGTTGTCCTAAGAATAGGGGTAGTTTCAGGTAGTTGTTGGGTATTGCGGGCATGCTACGCTACAAATAGGGTAGCAATCCTATCAGTACCACAATTAGTTGTCCCTTCACCACCATCCTACCTGTCCACTTGGACGGTTATCCTTTGAAATCAACCCCGCTTTGCACCCGCATTCTGCATTCTGTCCGACCGAACTTTTCGCCTCGCTTTGATAAAGAATCCGGCGCTGGTACGCGCACCGCGCTTGGCTGCGATATTTCCCTAACTTCTTGCAGCTGTCCGCGATTCGTCCCGCTTGCTCTGCGGTCAGGCCGACAAAAACTTGTGCCGTACCACCGCTGGAGTCCTGCTACCCGCGACCGGCTCCAGCTCGACCGTCTCGCCTACCCTCAGCAGCCCGCTGACCATCGCCGACATGCCGCTCTCGCTCATCTCCACGCTAATTCCGTGCATGGCCACACTACCGGCGGGGCGAATCGTCATCGCCAGGCTGAACAGGTATCGGGGCTTCCGTCTCCTCTCCACCGCGTTCCCCGATGCTTCCTTGAAATCACGCTCCGTGCCCATGGCCGCTCCTACTCCGCGGTTATCGGCACAAACACACTTCTTCTCTAGTCAGCCGAACTTCGTGAACCAAATTGGGCCGCGATTCTTGTAAGTCGCCGCGTCCCCGCAGCCTAGGGACCCACGGGTAATGACTTTTGGTTTAGCCTTTGGTTTAGGCTAGAGGAACGACCGGCCGCTAAGGACATGCAAGCACGGTCCTAGATGTTCAGCGTCTTCCAGATCGCATCGATCCGCGCCTTCGTGTTCTCATCCATCAAAATCTCATCCGGCCATGGCCGCATGAACCCCTCCGCCGCCCACTTGCGCGTGGCATCGATCCCCATCTTGGAGCCGTAGTCCTGCATGCGCGCCGCATGATCCAGCGTGTCCACCGGTCCGAAAACAAATTGCACATCCCGCTCCGGGTCCATCGCGCACAGCGTCTTCCATACCACTTGCTTGTAGTCGTGCACGTCCACATCGTGATCCACCACCACGATCACCTTCGTGAACATCGCCTGCCCCAGCGACCAAATCGCATTCATGATCTTCCGCGCCTGCCCCGGATACGACTTCCGGATCGCCACAATCATCAAATTGTGAAAAATTCCCTCTGCCGGCATCGCTACATCCACGATTTCCGGATATTGCATCTTCATCACCGGCAGAAACACCCGCTCCACCGCATAACCCATAAAATAATCTTCCTGCGGCGGCGGCCCCACCACCGTCGTCAAATAAATCGGATCCTTCTTGTGCGTCACGCACTCCACATGAAATACAGGATATTCGCCCTCCAAAGAATAAAACCCCGTGTGATCCCCGAACGGCCCCTCCGTCCTCATCTCGTTCAAGTTCACATATCCTTCCAGCACGATCTCCGCATTCGCCGGCACTTCCAGATCATTTGTCTCGCAAGCCACCATTTCCACCGGCTCGCGCCGCAAAAATCCCGCGAACATCATTTCATCTAGGTCCGGCGGAATCGGCAGCATCCCCGACAACGCCGTGGCCGGGTCCGCACCGATCGCCACCGACACCGCAATCCGCCCTTCCGGATTCGCCGCCCGCGCCCGGCGAAAATGCTCCGCCCCATGCTTCTGCGTCTGCCAATGCATCCCCGTCGTTCGCTCGTCGTACACCTGCATCCGGTACATCCCCACGTTGCGCTTCCCTGTTTCCGGGTTTCGCGTAAACACCAGCGGAAATGTGATGAACCGCCCGCCATCCTGCGGCCAGCACTTTAAGATCGGAAAATCCAAAAGGTTGACTTCCTTCCCGTGATGAGCGACCTCCTTACATTCTCCCGTCTTCACGCTCTTCGGAAAAAACGAACCCAGCTCCGCCAATTTCGGCAACATCTTGATCTTGTCGAACAACCCTTGCGGCGACTGCATGTCCATGAACCCTCGGATTCGCGCCGCCACCTCGTCCAGTTCCCCTACTTCAAACGCCAACGCCATTCGCCGCACGCTCCCAAACGTATTCACCAGCAACGGCACCCGCGATCCTCTGGGCTTTTCAAAAAGTAATGCTGGCCCCACGCTGTTTGGTGTCCGGCTGGCATCACGCGCCACCCGCTGCGTGATCTCGGTGATCTCCAAAACCGGATCGACCTCCTTCCGGACGCGCTTCAGCTCCCCCTCTTTCTCCAGCTTGCGCACAAACTCCCGCAAATCCCGATACGCCACGCTTTCCTCCTGGACACGTGCAAACGGCGGGCACCCAAAGCCAAAACTGTAGCACGAACACTACCGACACCTGCGTGGCATAGCCATTTCTTGCTGTGCTGCTCGATTCGCGGCAAGATCGCCATCTTCTTCGCGCCCTCTGTGCCTCTGTGGCCAATCCCTTCTTCTCTTTCTAACCTCCACCACCCATCACGCATCCAAGTGCGGGTGCTGCCAATCCAAACCCCGCAAGGAAGAACCAATGCCGAAAATGAAAATCGCCGTAATCACCAAACCCGGCGCCGATTTTGAACTCCAAGAACGCGAAATCCCCACACCCGCCCAAGGCCAGGTCCGCATCAAGGTACAAGCCTGCGGCATCTGCTTCAGCGACCATATCGTCAAAGACAACCTGTTGCCCGGCATAACCTACCCGCGCTCACCCGGCCACGAAATCGCCGGCGTCATCGACGAAGTCGGCCCCAGCGTCACCTCCTGGAAAAAAGGGCAACGCGTCGGCGTAGGCTGGCATGGCGGCCACGATTTCACCTGCCTTCCGTGTCGTCGCGGCGATTTCATCAATTGCGCCCACGAAAAAATCACCGGCATTCACTACGATGGCGGCTACGCCGAATACATGCTCGCGCCATGGGAAGCCGTCGCGTCGATGCCAGACTCGCTCGATCCCGCCGAAGCCGCCCCGCTGCTCTGCGCCGGCATCACCACATTCAATTCCCTCCGGCACAGCGGCGGGCAACCCAGCGACCTGGTCGCGGTTCTCGGAATCGGCGGCCTCGGCCACCTCGGCATCCAGTTCGCCAACAAGTTTGGCTATCGCGTCGCCGCTGTCAGCCGCGGCAAAGACAGTGAAGCGCTCGCTAAAAAACTCGGCGCGCACATCTACATCGATAGCTCGGCCACCGACGCCGCCGTCGAACTCCAGAAACTCGGTGGCGCCAAAGTCATCCTGGCAACCGCTCCAAGCGGCAAAGCAATGACGTCGCTCATTAACGGCCTTGGCGCAAACGGCACCATGATGGTCGTCGGCGCCGGCCCGGATCCCATCGAAGCTCAAACCGGCGCACTCCTTTTCGGCAACAAGGGGCTCCAAGGCTGGGCCTCCGGCATCGCTACCGACTCCGAAGACACCCTGCGCTTCGCCGAGTACACCGGGGTCCGCCCTATGATCGAAAAATTTCCCTTGGACAAGGTCAGCGAAGCCTACGACCGCATGACCAGCGGCAAAGCCCAATTCCGCGTCGTCCTCACGATGTAATCAACCAACCTGGCGTGATCGCCACGATCGATTTCGAAGTCCTTGTAGGGGCGGGGCTTGTTTATCCTGAGCCTCGAAGGGCCCCGCCCGGGCTGAAGCGCCGTCAGAACCATATCCGCCCGGCACCGGCCCACGCCCAAGACAAAACTATCGCTGCCGATCCAACCGAAACGCCGCGCCCTGAAAATCCCCGCGCAACTCGAGCTGCACACCGTGCCGCATCCACCACGCCCCCGACGCGCTCTCCGGCGTCCCCTTCCGCCCCTTGCCCTCGATCCAACCCAGCTTGTATTCCGCATCCGGATCGAGCCCGCGCAGTTGCAGCAAAGGAAACCCCCGCCCTTCCTGCGTCGCATTCGCGAACGCAAAAACGACAGCCTGATTCTTGTCGCTCGAAACCGTCTCTGTCGCCGACATCTGGCTGCCGTCGCGCGGGCTGATCAGCCGGTACAGAGCGCCGCGCACAATCGTTCGCTGCACGGAGTGATACGCCGCCATCAACCTCTTCGCCGTCGCAAAGTCCTCCGCACTCCACTTGTTCAAATTCGCGCCAATGCCCAGCGAGCCCTGCATCGAGCTGAGCATGCGGTAGGTGAGCGAAGTTGATCGGTGATTCAGCCAGTGCGGCGAGTCCGTAACCCAAGCCATCATGATCTGTGGCGTGTATGCATAACTAAAACCATCCTGCATCGATAGCCGGTCAAAGGGATCGGTGTTGTCCGAGGGCCAAACCTCATCCGTGTAGCGCAAAATGCCCAGATCGACGCGCCCTCCGCCGCCCGAACAGCTCTCAATCTCGATCTTAGGATGCTTCTTGCGCAGATCGGCGAGGATCGTATAGAGATTGCGGATGAACTCGACGTACACACCCTTCTGCTCATCGACAGGGACCTGATCCCAACCCGGCTCCGACCAGTTGCGGTTGTAGTCCCACTTGAGGAAGGCAATGTCGTTTTCCGTGAGCAGCTTATCGAGGAATCCCTCAACGTAGTCGCGTACATCCGCGCGAGCCAGGTTGAGTACCAGCTGGTTGCGCGACTCCGAGCGCGGCCGCCCGGGAAAATTCAAAACCCAATCAGGATGCTTCCGATAAAGGTCCGAATCCGGATTCACCATCTCCGGCTCGACCCACAATCCAAAATCCATGCCTAGCGAATGCACCTTGTCGATCAGCGGCTTTAGACCGCGAGGAAATTTCTCCGCATTCACATACCAGTCGCCCAGTCCCGCGTGATCGTCTTTACGCTGCCCAAACCAGCCGTCGTCCATCACAAATCGATCCACGCCGATCGACGCCGCCTTTTCTGCTAGCGTCTCCTGCCCGGCTTCGTCAACTCGAAATTCCGTCGCCTCCCATGAGTTGTAAATCACCGGACGCAGCTTGGGGTCCGGCCCGTGCGGCAAGATGTGAGCAATTTCAAAACCGTGCAGCAACCGTGACGCCCCACCGAGCCCGTGATCGGAATACCCGCCATAAAATACCGGCGTCTCCAGCTGTTCGCCGGGTTTCAACTTGTAGCCAAAATCAAAAGGATTGAACCCGCCCGTGACGCGCACAGCATCCAGTTGAGTTCGTTCGACAGTAAATCGCCAGGATCCCGACCACGCCAGCGCGCCAAACCAAACTTCGCCGTGCTCTTCGTCCGCAACAACCGGTCCTGCGCTGTCTTGGCCACCGTCGCGAGAAATCGCAAACCACGGATTGGCCTGATGCCCGGTCGTTCCTCGCCGGCTTTCAATGACGCGCTCTCCTCCCTGAATCGCTTCCTGATTCAAAGTCCACTCTCCGGCCCAGCGCCCCGTCAAATAGGTCAAGGTATAGCGCGCAGGAGGAAGCGTCCATTGCGCCGCAGCCGCCTGTTCGATCACCACCGGCTGCTTCTCCCGGTTCTCAATGCTAGCGGACCGCGCCAGAATCCCGCTTTCCGCATCCATCGAGTAGCGCAGCGTCACATAAATCTCGCGCGAAATATCCTTCAGCAGAACCTCGTACGCCCCTGCACCGTTCGGCGTAGCCTGCACAAAATGAAGCACCAAATCGCGGTTCCCATCGGCGAAGGTGACTTTGACCGCCGGCTCCGTAAATAATCCCGCCCCCCACCCCGCATACTCCTGCGGCGTAGTCGTGTACGGCGAATCAAACGAAGCCATCTCCGGCAACGAATGCGCAGCAGGAATGCTATCGTGCGCACCAAGCCGCCCTCCCCAGTAAAGCGGCTGCAACTCCCCGCGCTCGTTCACGCCAAACACATAGGTAGAGTCACCGCCATCAAGCCGGAAAACCTGCCCGGTCTGCGCCAGGCTTGGTCTGGCCGCAAGCAGCATCAGCAAAAAAGACGTTAATAGAGCACATAGGATCGAAGAGAAACGCAGTCCCAAAAGGTTTTTCATCGCGCCGTATCCTAGCACCCGCCCCACGCGTCTGTCTCGCGCAGCACCTGAGTGGAACAGGCATTCCTGCCTGTGCTCCTGCGACCTCACCTCCCTCCACCAGCACGCCCGAAGACGGATCGCCCACGTGCATCGGAGTCAGGCACTTTCCGATCTTCCACCACGAGTCGCCGGTCACGGATCACGGGTCACGTCCTTGCCCTGCGCGAAGTCGAGGCCTATCCTAAAGCTAGCCCTATGAACCGCCTCATGAATCGCGTCTATCTCGATCACAACGCCACCACCCCCGTTGAACCCGCGGTGCTCGACGCCATGCTTCCCTTCCTCTCCGTCGAATACGGCAACGCCTCCTCCATCCACACCTTCGGCCAGAAGGCTCGCGCCGCCGTCGAAACCGCCCGCGAACAGGTCGCCACCCTGATCGGCGCCCGCCCGCAAGAGATCGTCTTCACTAGCGGCGGTACCGAAGCCGACAACCACGCCATCTTCGGCATCGCCGAGGCATCCTTGTCCTTTTCTTTAGGAGGTCGGGGCTTCAGCCGTGACGTAACGTCCGCAGACTCAGACCGGCTTCAGTTTACCCAGAGGAACGAAGTGCCGCTGCAGCCTCGCCTCGCCCCTCACATCATCACCACCGCCACCGAACACGAAGCCGTGCTCAACACCTGCCAAGCCCTCGAGAAGCAAGGCGTTGCCGTTACATACCTGCCGGTCGATCGCGAAGGACAAATCGACCCGACCGCATTACGCGATGCTGTGCACTTGCATCCTGAAACCGTGCTGATCACCGTCATGCACGCCAACAACGAGCTCGGCACCGTCCAGCCTCTCGAAGAGATCGGTCGCATCGCCGCCGAAGCCGACGTCTATTTCCACACGGATGCCGTGCAGTCCGCCGGCAAGCTCCCCATCGACGTGAACTCTCTGAAAATCGACCTGCTCTCCCTTTCCGGCCACAAGCTGTACGCGCCAAAAGGCATTGGCGCTCTCTACATCCGCGGCGGGACGCGTTTGCGGCAGCTTCTCTACGGCGGCCACCATCAACGCGGCTTCCGGCCTGGCACCGAGAACGTCCCCGGAATCGTAGGCCTCGGAATGGCGGCGGAGATGGCGCGCAACGCGCTCGCCGAGGACGCCGCGCGAATGTCTGCTTTGCGCGATAAGCTGGAAAATGGCCTGCTCCAACGCGTGCGCGACTCTCGCGCGAACGGCAGCCGCGCGCCGCGCACTCCGAACACGACCAACATCACGTTCCCCGGCATCGAAGGCGAAGCGCTGGTCATCGCACTGGACTTGAAGGGCCTGGCCTGCTCCACCGGAGCGGCCTGTTCCTCGGGCGCCGTCGAGCCCTCCCACGTCCTCACCGCCATCGGCCTGCCGCCCGAAGAAGCCCGCGCCAGCCTCCGCTTCAGCCTCGGCCACCATACCACCGCGGCCGACATCGATTTCGCCCTGCAAGCTGTCCCCGCCGCCGTCGCCCAGTTGCGCGAACTCTCCCCCACCTACCGCAAAGAAGCCGCCACCCACCCATGACTCCCACGCCGACACGCCGCGCATCGCTTCTCTGCGCCCCCTCCGCGCCCTCCGCGTCTCTGCGTTTGGTCCCCTCCCCGCTTCTGGGCGGTGAACAACAAGGCATCCCTTGTAGGGGCGCAGCACTGCTGCGCCCTATTCGAGCAAGATCGATCCCCTACCGAGATTTGGTTTTTCGCTAGAATAAAAGCAGCATGACGCCCCAAGTCCAATTCGACACCCTGCCCGAGCGGACCGAGATCCAGTCTGGCCTCATCGCCGTCGCGATGTCCGGCGGCGTCGACAGCTCCACCGTCGCCGCGCTGCTTCGCGAGCAAGGCCACCCCGTGATCGGCCTGACCATGCAGCTCTGGAATCAGCGCCGTCTGCCGGAACTCCAAGGCGACGGCCCGGCGCAGCACCGCTGCTGCTCGCTGGACGATGTGTACGACGCCAAGCGTGTCGCGCAGCACCTCGACTTTCCTCATTACGTCGTCAACTTCGAGAAACAATTTGAAGATCGCGTGGTGCGCCCGTTTGTCGACCAATATCTCGCCGGGCGCACGCCCATCGCCTGCACGAACTGCAACACGGAGGTGAAGTTCGAGCCGCTCCTGCGCATGGCCCGCCAGATCGGCGCGGAACGCCTGGCCACCGGCCACTACGCCCGCATCCGAAAGAACGACGCTACGCGACGCTGGGAGCTGCTGCGCGCCAAGGACGACAGCAAGGATCAATCTTACTTTTTGTGGGGCTTGACCCAGGAACAGCTCGCGCGCAGCGAATTTCCACTGGGCGAACTGACCAAGGAAGAGGTGCGCGGCGTCGCGCGCCGCGTGAGTCTCCCGGTGGCCGATAAGCCGGAAAGCATGGAACTATGCTTCGTGCCCAACGGCAACTACGTGCAGTTCATCGAAGCGTATTCGCGCGAGCGCGGCGCCCCCCTGCTGGACGGCGGCGGTGACATCGTCAACGAAGAAGGCGCCGTCGTCGGCCGTCACGGTGGCGTGCATCAATTCACGATCGGCCAGCGCAAAGGCCTGGGATTTGCCGCGGGCAAGCCGCTGTACGTCCTCGCGATCGACCGCGAGAACAATCGCGTGGTCGTAGGAGATGATGAATCGCTGCGCCAGACCAGCTGCGAAGTCGAGAACATAAACTGGATTGCGTATGAGAATCCCAGCGAGCCCCTGCGCGCAGCCGTCAAAATCCGCCACAAGCACGTTCCCGCCGAAGCTACCGTCGAGCCGCTCAACGCAACACACGCTCGCGTGACGTTCGACGCGCCGCAGCGCGCCATCACTTCAGGCCAAGGAGCGGTTTTCTATGACGCCGGCGGCGACCGCGTTCTCGGCGGCGGCTGGATCCGCTAGCAGCGGGATGCGGTCGACAGGCGCCGATTGTAAGCGCTGGGCTTCAGTTTACCCAGAGAAACGAAGGGCCCGGCGAATCCGAAACGGCGCAAACAAAAAAGGACAGACAAAAATGTCTGTCCAACAAGGTTGCTCGAAGTCAAAATCTGTACACGCAGATCTATCTGGATGCGCAGGGCTAGATGAACAATTCTTCTTCATGCTCGACGGAATCGTCGGGATGCGAGCTGTGGCGGCTGCGCCGCGATCTCAGCAAGTCGAGCCCCACCTTGATGCCGGTGACCACGGCGGAAACTTTTTGCATCGGCTTCCACACGTTGCGGCGAAATTGCGTGCCGGCCTCTTCCACGGTTTCCAGCGCGCCGGTGAGAATCCGGTCCGCCGCCACCAACTGCCCGCGCAAGCGGTCCGATGCCTCGGTGAACACGCGGTCCATTTTTTGCGCCTGCCCGCGCGCCAAATAGACGACGTGAGCGGCGTCCGCGACCAATTCCGAAATTTTCGGCTGCGTATCGTCGAGCAGGATTTGCACGCGAGTAAGAATGGGGCCGACGCGCGATTGCAGATCGCTGGTGAATCGATCCAGCCGCTCCATCGTGCGCCGCATCTGGAAAAACAGCGCGCTAAGAATCGCCACCTGAATGACGATCGCGACGGCCGCTACGACGACGAACACCGCAATCCAAGTTTGCATGCGCACCCCGGACGCCCCACGCAAGCGTCCCCACTCTCACCAAACTTCTAAGCTCCTACGACTTTGCGGACTCGCGGAGATAAGCTTCGCGCCCGGCCTCAACGGCAGCCGAAACCGAATCCTTTTTGCGAACCGCGACGTCTTTGCTCCGCTCGATCAATTCATCGGCGCGTTCGCGGAGCTCGCGAGCTTTACGCTGCGCGTAATCCTTGCCTTCGTCGGCTTTCTTGGAAAGATAGTCTCGAGTGTCTTCGCCTGACTTGGGTGCGAAGAGAACGCCGACGAGCGCGCCGACGCCGAGGCCAACGAGGAAATAACTAACCTTGGAACCAACATTATCCGCCATGGCAACCTCCATGGGAAACGTAACACAGGCGATGTGGGGGCGCAATACGGGCTAACCGGTATGTACTAGTCCGGACGGTTATTCGAACGGCGATCCCGCGGCGACGCGGATTCCAGATGCGCGAGGATTTCTTCCGCGCTTTTTCGCGGCACGAACGCGCTGAGTTTTTCGATACCCGCGCGATGAATGTTCGCGACGCTGCCGAATTCGCGAAGAAGTTTTTGCGCGGTGCGGGGCCCGACACCGGGAACTTCGCTGAGTGCCGTCTCGGTTTGCCGCTTGCCGCGACGCTGGCGGTGGAAGGTAACGGCGAAGCGATGGGTCTCATCGCGGATTTGCTGGATTAGATGGAGCACGGGCGAGTGGCGATCGAGAATGCACGGCTCGTTTTCCTGGCCGTAGACATAGAGGATTTCTTCTTTCTTGGCGATGCTGGCGAGCGGCTGGTTGATGATTTGCAGCGACTCGAGCGCACTCGCCGCGGCGTGAAGCTGGCCGATTCCGCCGTCAATCAAGATGAGACTGGGCATGGGCTTCTTCTCTTCTTGCAAGCGGCGATAGCGCCGGGTGACGGCTTCGCGCATGCTGGCGAAATCGTCGCTTTGGGCGGGCGCGGCGGCGTTGCCCGCGAATTCGCCGCGGATGATGAACTTGCGGTAGTCGGATTTCTTCATGCGGCCGTTTTCCCAAACGACCATCGACGCTACCGTGTCCGTGCCCTGAATGTGCGAAATGTCGAAGCTCTCGATGCGGCGAGGTTCTTCGAGGAGATTGAGGGCGTTCTGCACCGCTTCGGCGATCGTTTTCGAGCTTGGTTTCAACACGCGGAAGCGCTGTTCGAAGGAATGCTTGGCGTTGCTGTCGACGAGGTCGAGAAAGGCGCGCTTGCTGCCGCGCTGCGGGGTGAAAATCTCCACTTTGTGGCCAGCGCGCTCGGTGAGAGTTTCCTCGAGCAGCGCCCGGTCTTCGAAGTCGATGGGCACGTGAATCGCTTTCGGCAGATACGCTTCCTCAAGATACAGCTGCTTAAGAAGCGACGGGACGAATTCGTGCGGATCAAATTCCTCGAGTTCCTCCCAATAAAACTCCCGGCGATCGACCACGCGCCCGCCTCGCAAGTGAAACAGATTTGCGGCGACCAGAGGAGGTTCGGCGTAGTAGGCGAGGACGTCGGTGTCGTCGCCTTGGGCGGCGGCGATGCGCTGGCGCTCTTCGATGTCTTCGAGGGTGCGGAGAAGATCGCGATAGGCGGCGGCTTGCTCGAAGAGTTCCTTCTCGGAGGCGGCGGCCATGCGCTGTTCGAGACTCTTGATCAGGTCGTGGCGCTTGCCGTCGAGAAAGAGGCGGGCGTCGCGCACGGCTTCGGCGTAGCGCTCGGCGGTGGTAAGTCCGGCGACGCAGGGGCCGAGACATCGCTTGATGTAGTACTGCAGACAGGGGCGGGGATGATTGCGGGTGAGATCGACATTGCAGGAAGGAACCATGAATCGCTTGTGGACGAAGTGCAGAATACGGCGCGCCAGGTTGGCGGGAAAGTACGGGCCGAAATAGAGAGAGCCGTCTTTTTTGACTTTGCGCGTGAAATAGACGCGGGGATATTTTTCCGAGAGGGTCAGCTTGATGTAGGGATAGGTTTTGTCGTCGCGAAGGAGGACGTTGAATTTCGGGTGATATTGCTTGATGAGATTGTTTTCGAGAGCAAGCGCTTCGCGTTCGTTGGCCAGGACGATGGTTTCCAGGTCGGCGATTTCCCTGGCGAGCGAGCCGGTCTTGGCATCCATCCAGCGGGATTCGAGGAAGTAAGAGCGAACGCGGCTACGAAGAGAGCGCGCTTTGCCGACGTAGAGGACCGTGCCGACGGCGTCTTTGAAGAAATAGACTCCCGGGCTTTCGGGAAGTTGGGCGGCTTTTTCGCGGGGTTCCATTGGGGAAGAAATTCGATCTAGCCAGCTTCTCCATCATACTAGATCGTGGCTAGTGACCCGTGGTTCGTGACCCGTATGGAGAGGTTAAAAGTCGGCAGTTGAAGGTTCAAAACAAGACTGAGGTTGCCGGTTTGGCTTCAGTAGGAATTTGGGCTGTGGGACAACAATATGACTCCGCAGCTTAGGCGATGTGCGGGCGCCGCTCGATGCCTTCGAGGGCGCAGAGAAGATCGCGAAAGACGGCAGCTTGCTCGAAGAGTTCCGTCTCCGGGGCGGCACTCATGCGCTCTTCGTGGTGGCGGCCTTCGAATCAGGCGTTTGAAAGCCATCGAGCGCCTGGAAGGTGCAAACTCGGCCCATACTCGGAAGGGATCTGCCACCACAAACCGGGCACTCCGCATCGTCGCGGCGAGGCTACCCCAGGGGCCTTAATTCAGGTACTTCCACTTAGCCCATGATTCCTGCAGGCTCTTTTGGGGACGCCGGCAAACGAAAATCGTAAGCCCGGTCTCTTCTGGCATTGCGTATTGGGACGAAACGCTCGCCCCGGGCGTGACTTCGTCATAAAACTGGCGCAACTGACGTTCGGTAAACCCAATCGCAACGGCAACCTGGCCGGTCATCGCGCCGGGTCCCCACAACCCGTACTGGTTGTGACCGCTGATGGCTTGCGGCAGTCCCAGCTTCGAGCCGAAGTAGTTTATAGCGGAGGCTTCCCCGTAGTTGTAGGCGAGCACGACCGCTTGAGCGCGCTCGGACTCCGGGAGCGCCTGGTACACGCCTGCCACCGCGCGCACCTGTTCCTCCCAGTCGAACATATCGCCGAACAGTTGAGGCAACTTGCCCTGCGGCACGTTTTCTACGTGAATCGCCTGCACATCCCAGAGGCGCGTATACCGAATGGCAGTTTCGACCGGAAGAATCGGCATCGCGAGCGGAGCTGCAATCAATCCGCCGATCAACAATGGCACTGCTATCGCCGGCCGCAACCACGCTCCTACTCGCGGAACCAATCGCAGGTCAATCGAGACTGAGCCAGCCGCCAGTAGCATCACGTACGCCGGCGCGAGATAATAGATTTTCCCGTGCAGGATGAGCATCTCAGACAGAACTGTGAAGTACGCCCAGGCCAGTACGGCATACTTTTTCCCGAGCGGATCTCGCAGCAAAAACCACAGACCGGCCATCCAAATTGGCGCAGCCAGGGGATGTGTCAACAAGGTTTGTTGCCATATGTATTCCCACGGTGAAACGCTCACGTATTTCGTACCTATCACCGCGTGAAACAGCGCCAGCGTTGGCCAGCCATTTTGAATTTCCCAAAGCAAATTCGGAAGGAAGCAAAGGAATGCGATTCCGGCCCCCAGCCAAATCCACGGCTGCCGAAAATGCTTCCTCGCAGAGGTCGCCAGCAGCCCAAAAGCAATCCCCGAACCGAATAAAAGCATGGAGTGTTTGTTCAAAATCCCAAGGCCAGCGACGAGTCCGAACAGAAGCCACAGCTTTGGATTTCCGCCATTCAGAATGCGCAGCACAATCGCCGCGCATGCCATCCAAAACACTGGCTCAAACGCATTCATCGAGAAAAAACTGTCAAACGTCAGGTAGATCGGAGCAAGCAACACGCAGAATGCGGCGAGGAACTGTGCGTACTTCCCGCCGCCCAGTTCGCGGGCCAGCCACCCACCAAGAAGTACCTTGGCCGACGCCGCTAACGCTGGCAATAAACGCAGGGCTGAGAGCGAATCGCCCAGGAGCGCACGGCTAACACGGGCGAGAAACGGAGCGAGAGGAGCGTGGTCGACATAGCCCCAAGCCAGACGTTGTCCACAAGCGGCATAGTAAAGTTCATCACGAAAGTATCCGTAACGGCCGCTGAACGCCATGTGGAGAGCGACCGCAGCAATCGCTAACGCGTACACAGCCCGGCTCACTGGCAGCGAAGCCGCCGCCGCGCGAGCCTCTCCGCCTCGCTCCATCGGGTCACCGGATGTAGCCGAAATTTCCTTTTCGACCTGGAAAACGGGAGACGTGATAGGTCCCAATCGCCTGCTCCGGAGCATCAATTGCGCTGTCTTAGGACTTTATATTGTAAATGCATATTTCAGCTCGCGAATCAAAGCGCGCACAAAACTACGTATTGCTGTGGTTTGATTATCACCACACGGGGACCAGCTTGACAGGGTTTGTCGTGTCACCAGCGGCTATCCGTCGTTCGGCTGAGGTACGGCGTCGGGATGTTCGAGAAAGAAGATGGCAATTTCCTCGTAAACTCGCTCGCCGACATTCACTGCCCGATGGACGTGATCGGATGGCTCGTCCCAATCAACCTGTCCGGGCGCGAGTTTGATGTGGTGGCTCGGCTTTGCGTCACGGTATTCGATCCTCAGGGCATCGCCGCTGAGGATGACCGATACGCGATGGCACGGGTCACGGTGCCACGGAGTGCTCTCGCCGGGTGCGAGACGCAACCGTCGAACCAGCGTTGTCCCGCGTCGGTGGAGGACTTCCTCGGCCACAGTCTTGATTCCTCTCGGGGTCTGACTCTGAACTAGACGGACCTGCTGAACTTCATGGTTAACGCGCTTCGATCGGGTGACTGTGGAGGATACTCCTTCGCTCCTTCCGAGACAAAGGTCTGGGCCGCCAGTCAGCGATCTCGGAACTTTGGAGGGCACCAGGAACGAACGGGTCCTGCCGGTAGCATTTTCTGCTCACTTACGGAGCGGAGCGAAACGGGCCTATTTTCAGACAGATTTTTCTCTTCGAGGT
>Ga0187819_10000125_pt1 | contig 34958 bp, 29 predicted proteins | sample NC_wetland_sal_i_15_FD_132411 | JGI IMG/M metagenome (GOLD analysis project Ga0187819, IMG submission 132411) | Wetland sediment microbial communities from Neuse River Estuary, North Carolina, USA - SO4_4 | ecosystem: Environmental > Aquatic > Freshwater > Wetlands > Sediment | place: USA... | reverse complement strand
GGGTTCAGCAGCGGCTCCAAGCTGGCCACATCCGCGTGCCTGTCCCGCCCGGCCACCGCATCCAGATAGGCGCTGGCCTCACCCAGGGCCGCAACGCGCGGCACCGGCATGGACAGCTCTCACACGCCATTATCCCACCTGCGCCGCACCGCGAGCCCCGAGGCGGTGCGGCTGCTCGGGGCCGTCGGGCGGTGATCCCGCTGGCGGCGTTCGAGGAGATCACCGGCGCCTCCGGCGTCGCGCCGCGGATCGAGGCCATGCTGCCCGCCGGGGTCCGGCACCGGCAGCTGCGCGTCCGCACCCTCCTGGCCGGGATGCTGCTGTCCCAGGCCGACGGTCGGCCCGCGCACCTGACCCGGGTCCGCGACGCGCTGATCGCCCTGCCCGGCACCTGCTGCGACCAGCCAGCCCCCGCCAGCCAGCCCGCACGTCACACCAGGCCCGCCACACCGCGCAGAAACACTCGCTGCCACAACCGGAGAATGTCAGACCCCGGAGCCACAATCGGCCCAGGCCAAACGTGAACAAGGCCCCCACGAAACGTGAAGACCTCGTGGAGCCCCGTTACGGAATCGAACCGTAGACCTTCTCCTTACCAGGGAGACGCGGGCCGTGCTGGCTCAGGCCGCGCTGGCTCAAGCGGCGCGCAACGACGCGGCCAGGTCGGCCAGCGCCCTGGCCGTCGGCAGCGACGTCTCGACCGCCAGCTGCCGGGGCGGCTCGCTGCCGCTAAGCACGGCCTGGATGTGGCGGATAAGGGCGGTGAAGGAGGGCTCGTGGGCCCCGGAGGAGAAGGTCCGGTCCTCGGATGACCCGACGACCAGCTGGTAAGAGTCGGACGGGCGGGGGTGGAACGGATTAGTGATGCGGATCTGGCCGCCCGTCCCCTCCAGCGTCGTGAAGGTGTCATAGCTGCGGCCCAGGCCGCTGGACAGCATGAGCCGCCGCCCGCCCGGGTAGTTCAGCACGCCCCAGGTGTCCACGTCGACACCCTCGCCGCCCATGACGGCACTGGCCCAGGCCGCATCGTAGGTCGGCCCGAACAGTTCCTGGGCGAGGCGGACCGGATAGCAGCCGACATCGAGCAGCGCGCCCCCCTGGAGCTGCCGGGAAAGCCGGATGTTGGCGGGGTTCCTGAGCGAGAAGTGGAAGTTGGACTTGATCTCCATCAGGTCGCCGATGGCACCGTCCTGGAGCAGCTTCTTGATCTCGTCCAGCTGGAGGTGGAAGGGAAAGGCAAAGGCCTCCCACAGCGGTGTCCCCGTCCCTCCTGCGACCTCAAGCACCCGCTCCGTGTCCGGCAGCGTGCCGCAGAGTGGCTTCTCGCACAGGACCGGCCGTCCGGCCTCGAGCGCGCGGATCGTCCACTCGGCGTGCAGGGAATTCGGCAGCGGAATGTAGAGCGCGTCGAGGCCGGGGTCGGTGATGAGGTTCTCGTAGCCGACGATGGATCGCTCGATGCCGTTGTCGCTGGCGAACTGCGCGGCTCGGGCCGCGTCCCGGCTGGCGACTGCCGCCGGGATCCCGCCCGCCTCCCGGAGGCCGGGCAGGAACTGGGCCCGCGCGATGTTCGCGGTGCCGACAATGCCCCATCGCGCGTGGCCGCTGGCACTCATGGTGGCGTCAGGCCAGCCCTTCTGCGTCCGGATCCGGTTCGATACCGCCATCATGGCCGGCATCGTCCGCGCGCGGGTGGCCGTCCAGCGGAAGCGTGACCCAGCGGCGCTCGTGGTGGGAGATCTCCACGGCGTTGATGACCTCCTGGACCCACAGGCCGTCGTCGAAGTTGCCCTCGTTCCCGTCGATCTCGCCGAGTATCTCGCTGGCGAAGTTCGCGGTCAGGTTGGCGTAGTACAGGGTCCGCCAGGACTCCCGCGGGCTGCCTCCGGACGGGTAGTAACGCTCCGGCACCTCCACTTCGCGGAATTCCACGTCGTCGGGCCGGGCCATCTTGAACGTCTCGCAGATGCCGAACTCCTCGACCAGCCGCGCGATCCCGGCGCCGTTGCTCCCGTACACGCGCACCTCGATACCGGGGTAGTTACCGACGGTCACGAAGCTGCTCTGCACCGAGCAGATGGCGCCGCTGGCGAACTCACCGATGAAGATGTCCCCGTCGTCGATGTTCGTGCGCGCCAGCAGGCCGGTGTCGGCGATGATGCGCTGCGGCACGAAGTTGCGCAGCACGCCCACCACGGCGGTCAGGTCGGAACCCATCAGCCAGTGTCCGATGTCGATGACCGGGGCGCCGTAACCCTCCAGCGAGGCCACCTTGATCGGGCCGTCGTTGGCGCGCGCGCTGTTCCGCAGCGGGGTCTGCGGGTTCAGCCACTGCGAGTTCTGCTCGTAGGCGTTGTAGATATAGGGAGTACCCAGGTCGCCCCGGGCGATCAGGTCCTTCAGGTAGCGGACGGCCGGGCTGTAGCGGAAGGTCAGGCCGACCTTCGTCTTCAGGCCGCTCGCGGCGGCCAGGTCCGCCGCCCGCCGGACGTCGTGATGATCGTGAGCGACCGGCTTCTCGCTGAGCACGTGCTTGCCGGCCAGCAGGGCCGCCATGTTGATCTCGAAGTGCTCGCTGTCGCGGGTGACGACGTCGATGACGTCGATGTCGTCGCGCTTGAGCAACTCCCGGTAGTCCTGGAAAGCCAGTGCGCCGTACTTCGCGGCCGCCTCGCCGGCGCGCTGCGGATCCAGATCGCAGACGCCGACGATCTGGCAGCGGTCATCCCTGGCCCAGCCGGGCAGGTGCGCCCAGTTCGCCCACCGCCCGGCTCCGATGACGCCAACGCCGAGTCTCTTCGCTGCCATGTGCTCCGTCCTCCCTGGCTCAGCGGCGGACGCAGCGGCGCGGCCGCGTGATATCGTCGATTGTCGACAGCATTTCTATCGTGGACTAAAACGAACCCACCCGTCAATAACTACAGGTGCAGCCCAGGGTTGACCTGTCGAGGCGACTAGGTAATAGTCGTTGTTGACTATCGACAATTGGCTTGGTGAGGATCGATGAAGCCCGGCGCCGTGCGCGTCCTCGTCGCCACCCCGCTCGAGCCGGAGCTGGTGGCCCGGATTGAGGAAGCGGACCCGCGCGTGCGTGCGCTCTACGAGCCCGACCTGATCCCCGCGCCGCGGTACGCGGCCGATCATTACGGCGTGCCACGCCAGCTCACCCGGGCGGAGCAGGACAAATGGTCCCGGGTCCGGGCGCAGGCCGACGTCAGCTTCGACTTCGACTGGCAGGATCCGGCCGGGATGCCGCGGAACTGCCCGCGGCTGCGCTGGGTCCAGGGCACCAGCGCCGGACTGGGCGGCTTCCTGGAGCGGACTGGCCTGGTCCGGTCTGACCTGATCTTCACCACGGCGGCCGGGGTGCACGGGACGCCACTGGCGGAGTTCGCGCTGCTCGGCGTCCTGTACTTCGCCAAGGGCCTCCCGCAGCTCGCGGCCTGGCAGGCCGAACGGCACTGGGAGCGGCATACCACCTCATCGCTCGCGGGCCGCCGCGTCGTCGTCGTTGGCCTGGGCGGGATCGGCCAGGCGGTCGCCCGGCTGCTGTCAGCGGCCGGCCTGCTGGTGTGCGGGGTTGGCCGGCCAGGGCACAGGTACGACGTATCCGGCGTCACCTCCTACGTCGGCTCCGACCGGCTCAATCAGGTACTGCCCGAGGCGGATGCGCTGATCCTCGCCTGCCCGCTGACCGAGGAGACGGCAGGCCTGATCGGGGCCCGGCAACTGCGGCTGCTGCCGCGCGGCGCGGTGGTGGTGAACGTCAGCCGCGGGCCGGTGGTGGACGAGGACGCGCTGATCGACGCGCTGACCTCCGGGCACCTCGGCGGGGCGTTCCTCGACGTGTTCGCGGTGGAGCCGCTGCCCCCGAGCTCGCCGCTGTGGGCGATCCCGAACGTCGTCATCTCCCCGCACTCGGCGGCCACCGTGGCCGCCGAGAACGGCCTCATCACCGACTTGTTCTGCGACAACCTGCGGCGCTGGCTCGACGGCCGGGAGCTGCGCAACGTCTATGACCGTGCGGCCGGGTACTAGCGGCCGGCGGCGGATGGAAAGGCGGAGGCCATGACAGCAGACCGGGTCCGGGTCGCGGTCGTCGGAACGGGGCACTGGGCGCAGGTCGCGCATATCCCCGGCTGGCTGCGCGATCCGCGTGCGGAGGTGGTCGCGCTCGCCGACGTGAACGAGGCCGCCCTGGCCGAAGCCGCTAAGACATTCGGCATCCCGCGGGCCGTGACCGACTACCGGGAGCTGCTGGACGCTCCCGATATCGACGTCATCGACGTCGCCACCGGCAATCGGCCGCACTTCCAGATCTCCTGGGACGCCCTGTCGGCCGGCAAGCACGTGCTGTGCGAGAAGCCGGTACACGTGGACTACCGGCAGACCAGGGCGGCCGCGCGGCTCGCCGCCGAGCGGGGCCTGCGCACCAAGCTGGGGTTCACCTTCAGGTACGCGCCCGCGATCAAATACGCGAAGGACCTGATCGACTCCGGGTTCGTCGGCGAGCCCTTCATCTTCAACGGATTCGAGCAGAACAGCCAGTGGATCGATCCGGCGACGCCGCTGCGGCAGGTCGACCTGGACGCCGACCCGGCGCAGATCGCGGTGTCCTCGATCGAGGGGTACGGCGCTCCGATCATCGACATCATGCACTGGTGGCTCGGCTCGGCGCTGACCGCGGTGGTGGGCGCGATGCGCAACTTCGTGCCCAGCCGGATGATCCGCGACACCGGCCAGATGACCAGGGCCAATATCGACGACGGGGACATGTGGATCGCCGAGTTCTCCTCCGGTGCGCTCGCATCGATCCAGTCCTCCTACGTCACGGTCGGGAACTACCCCGGCATCGAGGCCCGGATCTACGGCTCCGAGGGCGCGCTGATCGTGCGCCTGGTGGACGAGTTCGGGATCTGCCAGACGATCAAGACCGCCACCAAGGTCGCGGTCGAGTTCGCCGAGGCGCAGATCCCGGCCAGCTACTTCCCGCCTGGCGGGCACTCGGGTGAGCCGTGGGAGTACCTGTTCTACTCCGGCCTGGTGAGCGACTTCGTCAGCGACATCCTCGATCCGGCCCGGCCGGGGGAGGGGGATTTCGCCCAGGGCGCCCTGGTGCAGGAGACGATCAACGCGTTCGAGCGCTCGTTCCGGACCCGGGCCTGGGTGAGCTTCCCGCTCCAGGGTGCGAGCGCGGAGGCCGCCTCGTGAGGGTCGCCTCGAACGCCGCCCGACTCGTCACCCAGGTGCTCGCGGGGGAGGTCTGGCCCGCGCTGGCGGACCGGCACGCCTACCGGGTCGGCCCTGACGGCCAGCCGTTCGCGCTGCCCGGCATGGGCGGGGTGACGCTCGGGGTGCACTGCGGGGATCCCGCCACCGGGTACGCGTCGGACCACCTCGAGCCCGGCGCCTCCGTCCGGCATGCGGACCCGGGCGCGAATATGGCCCTGCAGTTCCTGACCTGCGTCGGGAATGCGGTTGAGGTGGCCACCGGCCCCGCGGCGGGCGCGGTCGGACACGTGTTCGGCCAGCACGCCTACGTCCTGGTCGACTTCCCGGCCGACGCGATGGCGGGCCTCGCCACGGGGGACCGGGTCACGGTCACCGCGACCGGCCAGGGCCTCGCGCTAACCGACCACCCGGCGATCACGGTCAAGAACTGCTCGCCCGAGCTACTCGCCAGCCTGCCCGGCGGCACCACCGACGACGGCCGCCTTGAGGTGCACGTCGCCGCCGTCGTGCCGGCCGAGGCGATCGGGGCCGGCGCGGGCATGGTTTCCGAGTACGCCAATACCGACCTGATGGGCGCCTACGCCGGGCTCGGTCCCGATCTCTCCCTTGGGCTCGAGGGGCTGCGGATCGGCGATATCGTGGCCCTGCAGGACTCCGACCACCGCTTCGGTCGCGGATACCGGGACGGCTACCTGACGATCGGCGTCATCTCCACCGGTCAGTGCATGCTCTTCGGGCACGGACCTGGCCCGAGCACGCTCCTGAGCGGGCCGCGGGAAGCGTTCCGTCTGGTCAGCGACACCGATGCCAACCTGGCCAGCTGGTTCCACGCCGCGCCGGAGGTGAGCCGATGACCGGCCAGGCCACCCGCAACGTCCGGGCCGTCACCGTGAACCTGCTCGGCCTGGTCGAGCACCCGGAGCTGGGCGACACGCCGTACCGGGTCAGCGCCGACGGCCGCCCCTACGTGCCGGCGGGGGACGGCGGCATCGTCCTCGGCCTGCGTCTCGGCGAGTCGACGTCCGGCCGGGACGCCGACCACGCCGCGCCCGGCGCATGCCTGGTGCACCCGGATCCGGCCGCCCGGCACGCGCTGACGATCTATTCCTGCATCGGCAACCAGGCCACCGTTCGGACCGGGCAGGCGGCCGGCGCGCGGGGTATCGTCATCGGCAAGCGCGGCGAGCTGGGACGCGTCGTGGTCAGCTTCGACCAGCACGACCTGGCCAGGATGCGGCCATCGGATCAGGTCGCCGTCCGTACCTGCGGGCAGGGCTGGCGGCCGCCCGGCTTCCCGTCCGAGGTCACCCTGCTCAATACGGACCCCGCCGCCCTCCGGCAACTGCCGGTCAACGTGAGCGGCGACGGCGCGAGCGTGACCGCCGGAGTCCGGGCGGTCGTGCCGAGCAAGCTGGCGGGCAACGGCATCGGCAGGCCCGCGGTCGGCTGGGATCTGGACCTCCAGCTCGGGGCCGATGAGGACGTGCGGCTCGGCGATCTGGTCGCCGTCGCCGACCTGGACGCGCGGTTCAACCTCGGGTATCGTCGCGGCTGGCTCACGGTCGGCGTGATCGTACACGGCGCGAGCCCGCTGCCCGGCCACGGGCCCGGTATCACGCCGATCCTCACCGGCCCGGCGGAGGTACTGCGCTCCGCAGCGGACCCGGCAGGTCATGTTGGCTTGACCGAGGCTGTTGTGCGATTGTTGACTGTTGCCGAGTTACAACTACGGCGACGGGCGACGGCCGCGTGCAGGAAGCAGGTATAGGGCCATTCTCGAGCATGTCTCACTTCCGGAGGCGGTAACCCGCGTACTGCGCCACCGCATCCTCAACAACGAGCTGCCCGCCGAGTCACGGCTGGTCGAGGCCAACATCGCGGCCGAGTTCGGCGTCAGCCGCGGGACCATCCGCGATGCCATGCGCAGCCTGCGGGCCGAGGGCTTGATCGACATCGTGCCGCGCCGTTATAGCGTCGTCACCAGGATGTCCACCGAGGACGCCGAGGACGTGTGCTTCGCCCGGTACGTGCTGGAGGACGCGAGCCTGGAGGGCGACTTCGGCAGCCGTCGCAAGGAACTGGTGAAGGCGCTGCGGCTGGCCCTGGAGCACATGTCGGTGGCCGCCCGGCTCAATGACATGGACGCCCTGGTCGACAGCGATACCCAGTTCCACGAGGTTCTCATCGACGTCTCGGGGCGGCGGCGGCTGAAGGACCTGTGGTGCATGCTCAACAGCCAGATGGGTGCCCTCATGCGGGCCGAACTCGAGCGCCAGGGCATCGATATGGCGGAGACCGTCAGGCGGCACCTCGGCATCGTGGAAGCGGTCAGCGACGGGGACCTGGCCCGGCTGCGGGCCGAGCTCCGGGCCCACTACCTGACCGGCTTCCCGTCGGCCGACAAGTCGTGACGCTGCGGGATGAGACCGGGGATATGGCCGCATGAACGTCACGTATGACTTTTCTGGCGAGGTCGCGGTCGTCACCGGCGCGGCCAGGGGCGTCGGCCGCGCGCTGGTGAGCGCGCTGGCGGAGGCGGGCGGCCAGGTGGTCGCCGCCGACCGGGACGAGCAGGGACTGGCGGAGACCTGCGCCCCGTATCCGGCGTCAGTGCTGCCCGTCCGCGCGGACGTGAGCCAGGCCGACGACGCCGCGCGCATCATCGGCAGCGCGGTCAGCCACTTCGGCGGGCTCAGCATCTGCGTCAACAACGCCGCCGTCGCGCCGCACACGAGCCTGCTGGAGGAGACCGTCCAGGTCTGGGACACGGTCTACGCGGTGAACTGCCGCGGCACGTTCCTGATGACCCAGCGCGCCGGGCAGGCGATGATCGACCAGGGCCGGGGCGGCCGGATCATCAACTTCTCCTCCGGCGTCAGCAGCCGCGGCTCGGCCGGCGCGGCCGCGTACGCGAGCAGCCGCGCGGCCACGGAGAGCTTCACCCGGGTGGCGGCGATCGAGCTCGCTCCCTACGCGATCCTGGTGAACTGCGTCAGCCCCGGCCTGATCGACACCCAGCCCAAGCCGCTGCCGCCGGTGATGGCCGAGGGCCTGTCCCGGCGGATCCCCACCCTGCCGCTGGCCCGGCCGGGGGAGCCGCAGGAGGTCGTTAACCTCGTCCTCTGGCTGTGCTCGAGCGCAGCCAGTTACGTGACCGGATCGGTGTACCACGTCGACGGGGGAGCCGGCGTCGGGGTCCGGTCGGGCGGTCCGATCGTCGATGACGACGTGCGCTACGACTGGGTGACGGGCCGCGAGCGGTCCTGACCCCCCGCGCCCGCTCAGTCAGCCAGCCGGCCGCTCAGTTCCACGCCTACCGGGGTCTGCAGGGGGAAGTGGCAGGCGGCCCGGTGCTCGTCGCCGAACGAGACAACAGGCGGAACCTCGTCGGCGCAGATCTGCTGAGCCCGCGGGCAGCGGGTGCGGAAGACGCACCCGGACGGCGGCTCGAGCGCCGACGGCAGCTCGCCCTTGACGCCCACGCCGACGGCGCGATAATGCCGTGGCACGGGTACCGGGATGGAGGCGAGCAGCCCCGAGGTGTAGGGGTGCGCGGTCCGCTCGTACACGTCGTTGACCGTGCCGATCTCGACGAGGCGGCCAAGGTACATAACCCCGACCCGGTCGGCCATGTAACGCACGACCGACAGGTCGTGCGAGATGATCAGGTACGTGAGCGAGTGGTCGGCCTGCAGCCGCTTCATCAGGTTCAGGATCTGTGACCTGATCGACACGTCAAGCGCGGACACCGGCTCGTCCGCGACGATGAGCTTCGGGTTCAGCGCGAGCGCCCTGGCCAGCCCGATCCGCTGACGCTGGCCGCCGGAGAACTCGTGCGGGAACCTCTCGGCCGCGTTGCGGCCCAGCCCCACCTCGTCGAGCAGCTCCTCTATCCGCCGCCGCTGCTCCGCGCGGGTACCGATGGCCTGGATCGCGAGCGGCTCGCGGAGGATCGCGCCGACGCGCATCCGGGGGTCGAGTGATGCGTACGGATCCTGGAACACCAGCTGCAGGTCGCTGTGGAGCTTGCGGACCTGCTTTGACGAGAGGGCTCCCAGGTCGTTGCCGTCGAAGACGACGCGCCCGGCGGTCGGCTTCTCCAGCGCCACCATCATCCGGCCGATGGTCGTCTTGCCGCAGCCAGACTCTCCGACCAGGCCGAACGTTTCTCCGCCCCGGACCTCGACGCTGACGTCCGTGACCGCCTTGACCGAGCCGGTCCTGCGCTGCAGCACTCCGGCCGTGACCGGGAACTCCTTGCTCACGCCGGTCAACTGCAGCAGCGGAACGAGCCGGCGCTGCCCGTCCGGCACGGCTCCGTTCCCCGGGGGGACGACCCCCCCAGACCCCCCCGCGGCGTTCCCCGGGGGGACGACCCCCCCAGACCCCCCCGCGGCGTTCCCCGGGGGGACCCTGGCCGGCTCGGTGACTACGGCGGCCGCCTCGGTGCCGGCGAGCTTGTCAATCGCCTCAACATCGTCGGCGCTGGTCTGCGTGGGGAAGAAGCACGCGAACTGGTGAGCCGGGTCAGGCCCCTCGAGCTGCGGGTCCTCCTCACGGCAGGTCGCCTGGACGTACTGGCACCGGGGCGCGAACCGGCAGCTAGTGAACGGGCGGGTCAGCTCGGGCGGCAGGCCGGGAATCGAGTACAGCCGGTGCCGGGCGTCCTGGTCCATCTTCGGGATCGAGGCGAGCAGGGCCTCGGTATAGGGATGGCGCATGTGGTCGAACAGTTCGACCGTGGTCGCGTGCTCGACGATCCGGCCCGCGTACATCACGTTAGTGCGGTCGGCCCGCTCGGCGATCACCCCGAGGTCGTGCGTGATGAGGATGACCGCCATCTGGAGCCGGTCCTTCAAACTGTCGATGAGGTCGAGGATCTGGGCCTGGATCGTGACGTCGAGGGCCGTCGTCGGCTCGTCGGCGATCAGCAGCCGGGGCTCGTTCGCGAGCGCCATCGCGATCATCACGCGCTGCCGCAGGCCGCCGGATAGCTGGTGCGGGTAGTCGTTGAGCCGCTCACTCGGCCGCGGCATGCCGACCAGCGCCAGCACCTCGCCGGCCCGGTCGAGCGCGGCCTTGCGGCTGACGCCCTTGTGCTGCCGCACGGTCTCGGCGATCTGCCGGCCGACGGGCATCGTCGGATCCAGCGAGGTCAGCGGATCCTGGAACACCATCCCGATCTCGCCGCCGCGCACCTTGCGCATCTCCGCCGCGGACAGCCGGACCAGGTCGCGCCCGCCGAGGACCACCTCGCCGCCGAGGATGCGCCCGCCCGGCGGAAGGAGCCTGATGATAGACGTGCCCAGCATGGTCTTACCGCAGCCGGACTCGCCGACCAGCCCGAGCGTCTCACCCTCGTCCACGGTCAGGCTGACCTGATCCACCGCGTGCACCGTGGCGTCGCGCAGCCGGATCTCGGTGCTGAGCCCCCTGACCTCCAGCACGCTCACCGGCTCACCTGGCTTCTGCCCTTCACGCAGACCACTTGGACCTACCGCAGCCGGACATCGAGCAGGTCGCGTAGCGCATCGCCCAGGAAGTTGAACGCCACGACGACGATCACGATGAGCACGCCGACCGGGTAGACCTGCCACCAGTAGCCGGCGAAGATATAGCTGGAGCCGTCCGAGAGCATGCCGCCCCAGGTGGCGGCGGGTGGCGGCAGCCCGAAGCCCAGATAGCTGAGCACCGCGAGCACGAGGATCGCGTCGGCGACCTGGAACGTGGCGTTGACCACGATCGTGGACACGGTATTCGGGATGATGTGCCGGATCACCGCCCGGGCTGACCCGCCTCCCATCACCTGGACCGCCTGCACGAACTCGCGAGTGCGCAGCGAAAGGCTCTCGCCGCGTACCAGCCGGGAGGGTACCTGCCACGCGAGGAACGACAGCACGATGATGAGTTCGAGCGTGCTCGGCGGCGAGCTGGTCGCGAGGATCAGCAGGAGGAACAACGCCGGGATGGCGAGGATCACGTCGACGATCCGCATCATCACGGCGTCGATGACGCCGCCGGAGAAGCCCGCGATCGCGCCCCAGATCACCCCGGTGGTGGTCGCGATCACCGCGACCGCCGCGCCGATCTCGAGCGAGCTCTGACCGCCCACCATCAGCCGGCCCAGGATGTCGTAGCCGTTCTCGTCGGTGCCGAGCGGATGTCCCTTTCCCGGTGGCGTGTTCGACGCGGCGAGGTTCGAGGCCACCTGGTCCGTGTGATACAGCAGCGGTCCCACGAAGCAGAACAGGCAGGCCAGCACGATGATCGTGAGACCGATGATGCCGAGCGGGCTGATGTGGACGCGGGTCCGGGACCGCACGGCACCGCCGGCCGGTGCCTGCCCGGCGGTGTCCTGGCCCGCCGCGCCGATCCCGGCGATCTCGGCGGCACCCCGCGCCCGGGAGAACATCGTCATGCGGTCCCCCCTAGCTGTACCTGATGCGCGGATCGAGGACGGCGTAGGCGATGTCGGCCAGCAGGTTGCCGACCACCGTCGTGACCGCGATGACGATCGTGATACCAAGCTCGACCGGGTAGTCCTGGCTCTGCGCCGAGGTAAAGAACAGCAGCCCCGTGCCGGGGTAGTTGAAGATCTGCTCGATCACCAGGCCCGCGGTGAACAGCCAGGGAAGGGACAGCCCGAGCAGCGTGATGATGGGCAGCATCGAGTTCCTGAGCACATGGCTCCAGAGGATCTTGTGCTCGGGCAGGCCCTTCGACCTGGCCACCTTGATGTAGTCCTGGGCCAGGCTCTCGATCGCCGAGGCGCGCATATAGCGACTGAACAGCGCGAAGTTGATCAGTACCAGGGTCAGCACGGGAAGCACGAGCGCGAGCGGATCGGTGAGCACCTGGCTCAGGGTCGTGCCCTGCGGTGCCTCGGGCGGGAAGACCCGGAAACGGGCGGAGAGCAGGTCGATGAGCAGCAGCGCGAGCCAGAAGGTCGGCATGGAGTACAGCAGGAACGAGACGGCGGTCAGGCCGTGGTCAGCGAGCCGGTTGCGGCGGACCGCCTGCGCGATGCCGATCGGGATCGCGATCACCGCGGAGATGAGAAACGAGATGCCGACCAGGAAGAGCGTCTTGGGCAGGTCGAGCGCGAGGAGCGAGTTGACGCTGATATTGAGCTTGTAGGAGTAGCCCAGGTTCGCGTGCAGCAGCTGGCCGACGTAGTTCAGGTACTGCACGAACAGCGGGTGGTCCAGCCCGTACTGCTTGTTGAAGGCGGCGATCGTGACCGGGGTCGCCTTGGCGCCGAGGATGGCGCGGGCCGGCCCGCCGGGCAGGTGATGCAGCAGGAGGAACGCGATGATCGTGACGCCGATCACGACGACGATCGAGTGCAGCAGCCGGTAGAGCAGGTATCGGGTCATGCGATCCGCCCCGCGCCCCGCCGGGCGAACTCCCGCAGGACGTTCCTGGTCACGGCGGCGACATTGTTGGCGTAGCCGTCGTGGGAGAGGCTGGCGGTCCAGGCGATCGAGCCGACGCTGAACACCGACCCGCCGCCCGGTGTCTCGAGATAGGTCATGTCGGCCCGGACGTGCTCCGACTGGGAGCCGCCGGCGCGTGAGGTCATCTCCTCGACCTCCTCCACCGCGCGCTGGTAGGAGTCGTCGTGGGCGCCGCGGGTGGTGGCCAGGACCAGGGTCCCCGGCGGCGTGCCGAGGGCGGCGTCGGCGCGGTCGATCTCGTCCGCGGCGGCTGCGCCCAGCTTGAGGCCGAAGTCGCCGATGACCTCATCCGGCCCGACACCAGCGAAGATGAACGCGACTCGCGGGTCGTGGCTGTCTGGCGTCCGCCGGTACCCGGCTCCCGGCCCGCCGCCCTGGGCGGCGAATCCGACTCCCACCAGCGCCTGCGGCGCCCGGCCGCGATCGACCCAGTGACCGCCAGGCTCGCCCGCCGTGTGATGACCCTCACCGGGTCCGCCGGTCCAGGTTCTGGAACCACTGCGACCACGGCGGACCTCCAGCACGTGCGGCGCGTCCTGCGCGACCGTTGTCACCCAGTAGAAGCCGTTACCGCCCAGATAGGCAAGGTTGCCGCCGGCGCCGACGTACGCGCCTAGCGCGTCGAGCATCTCCTCGCTCACGTATTCGGGGTGCCCGCCGGTCACGACGCCGGCGTAGGGCATCAGCAGGGCCGCTCCCTCGGCGTGCAGGTCGTCGTCGGTGATGGTGTCGTACTCGATGCCCTCGTGCTCCAGCCAGTCCAGCAGGTACAGGTCGCCGCTGAGCTCGCGGCCGGCGTTGCCTCGCGTCGCGATCCGGTGCCAGGGCCGCTGATCGACCATGGGCCGGCGCGCTGACACGTGGGCGACGCCCGATCCGTCGCGGTGCTTGCAGTACAGGGACAGGCCGAGTTCGCGGCGCCCGCCCAGGAACGCGTTCGCGGCTTCGTCCTCGGTGCTGCCGCCGTTCGCCGTGACCCAGCGGGCCGGATGGTAGAAGTTCGCGTAGATCGTGTACGTGAACGTCGGGACGAGCACCGCGAGCGGGGCCGGGCGCGCGCCCGGCGCCGGCCGCACGTAGAACGAGATGACGTCCTCGCGATCGCCCGCGGTCAGCCGGGCGGCGTACATGCCGCTGCGGGCGTCATCGGGTACCCGCCAGGCGAACGCGGGCGGCCAGCGGGCGTCGGCGAGGTCGTCGTCGTGATACCAGACGGCCTGGTACTCGTCCGGGCAAACGCGCCAGTCCAGGGCCCGGCCCGACCAGCCGGGCCCGGTCACGCGCCGGAGCGGAGAGTTCACGTAGGCCAGGGCGCTGAGCGCACCGTCGTCACCGGCACCATCGGCGAGGCCCGCGAGCCCGGCCGCGTCGAGCGCCCGCCCGAGCAGGCGGGGCCGGTCGATCTTGCCGTTGTAGCTGCCGTCCACGACCGAGGTCGGGGTGCCGGTCGCCAGCGGTCCCGTTCCGAGCGCGGCGACGTGCGCGCGGGTCCCGAGTTCCGCGGCCGCGACGTCCGCGGAACTGGTGACGACCGCGGCCATAGGGGCAGCGCGCTCCCGGGAGAGCAGGACCACCCGTCCGCTGGCCGGGCTCGCGCTGGCGGCGACGTGGTACCAGCGGCCGGCCTCGAGCGGGCCCGGCCCGCGCAGGAGGCCGGCACCGCCGTCCGCGTGCCGGTAGGACAGCGCCAGGTACCCGTCACCGTCGAGTCCGAGGCCGAGCGCGGGCCGGCCGTCCTGGCCCAGCCACGTCAGGATGCCCTGCCACCGGCCCAGGGCCGGCAGCGTCGGGTACGCCCACGCCACCAGCGAGCCCTCGCCCGCCGCCGAGGAACGGACCTGGTCACAGGTCCCGTACGACCCCGAGACCGTCTGCTGCACCGCGCCCGGGTACGTGCCGTCCACCTCGCTGGGCACGCGCACGTAGCTGAGCGCCGGGCTGCCGTCCGGCCGCGGCCCGCGGCCGGTAATCCTGACGATCTCGGCCTCGTAGCTGGCCACGTCCGCGCTGACCATGAACTCGACTCGTTCGCCAGCGCGAACGCTCCACTGGCCCGGGTATCCGAGCAGCGGTATCCCCGGGACCTCGGCGATACCCGGTGCCGCCGTCACTTCGTGAAGTACCAGCTTTCAGGGAAGACGGACAGGGTGGTGTTGGCCGGGATCGGGCCGGAGAGGTTCTTCTTGACCGCGATCACCTCGAAATCGGAGTTCGGCTGCCAGATCATGGGCAGCTGCAGCGAGTTGAACTGCTCCCAGGCGTTGTAGCTGGCCAGCGTGGCGCTGCCCGCGGCCGCGGCCGCGTCGAGCTTGTCCTGGGCCGGATCACAGTAGTTCTCGTGGTTGTTGTTCCCGCCGCAGTCGGTGTAGCCGGCCTCGACCGGGTAGCCGTTCGGCGGGGTGTAGACGCCGCCGCCCCAGTCGGCGAGCTGCCAGCTGCAGTCCGACTGGCTCGGCGTGCAGGCCGGCGACGCGGCGAACACGTTCACGTTGTTGACGAGCTTGATGTCGATGCCGACCGTCGCCGCCACGGTCTTGTAGGAGTTCATGGCGATCTCCTGCTGCAGCTGGCCGCTGTAGATCAGCAGGTTGATGGTGAGCGGGAAGCCGGCCTTGATGCCCGCCCCGCACTGGTTCGGACCGGTACCCGGGGTCGCGCAGGTGGTGATGCCGCCGGGATGGACGGCCCACCCGTGCGCGGTCAGCAGCGCCTTGGCCTTCGCCGGGTCATAGGGATAGGCGTTCGGCTCGGCGCCCTCCTCTGACGCCGGCCCGTTGACCACCATGCCGTAGTCCGGCTGGGCGTACCCGCCGAAGACCTTCGAGATCTGGAGCTGCTGGTCCAGCAGGTACTGCAGCGCCTGCCGGAAGTAGAGCTGCCGGAACGCCGGGCCTAGCGTCGGGTTGTTGAAGTTGATGAAGATCGAGTTGAACCCGTACACCTCCCACGGCGCGACGTTGTAACCAAGCGCCTCGATCTCGGGGATCGTCGTGTAGTCGTTGGCCGGGATGTAGCCGACCGTCAGGTCCCCGGCCCGCAGCGCGTTGTACTCGGCGTCCTGGCTCGTGAACGGGATCTCGACGAACTCCGACAGCTTCGGCTTGGCCGGCCCGCTATAGGACTGGTTCGGTACGAACGTGACCTTTCCGGTCAGGGTGTACCCGCTCAGCTTCCACGGGCCGTCCACGGTCTGCCACAGCGGGTTCGTGGCGTAGGTCTTCAGGTCCTTGGCCTGGCTTTCCAGGTAGGACAGCACCTGCACCGCGCCCGCCGTCGTCTGGTCGTAGTCGCCCACCGGGCTGGAGGCGCTCGTCTTATCCCAGACGTGCTGGGGGATCGGCGTGATCTGCGACAGCTCGTTCCCGGTGAAGAAGTTCGCCCCGTACGAGCCGTTGAGCTTCATGACCATCTCGTACGGGCTGACGATCTTGATCGACGTAACGTTGTCCGGGAACTGCTTGGGCGTGTAGTCGGCCCACTGCGTCTTGTTCGCCTTCAGGATGTTCAGCCAGAACATGAGGTCTCGGGTCGTGACCGGCTGGCCGTCCGACCACATCCAGTGCTTGATCGTGAGCGTGACGACGGTGTTGTTGTCGGAGTACACCGGCGGGTTACCCAGGCTGGTGCTGTAGTTCACGCTCGGGTTCTGGCCGTTTCCCTGGTTGAACAGCGGCGGCCACATCAGGCTCTCGAACCAGCCCTGCTCCTGGATGGTGAAGAACTGGCCGGAGTAGAACGGCAGGATCCACGTGGGGAAGTAGTCCGGGGATTCCGCGAAGGTCACGACCCCGCCGCTGGTCGGCGCCGCGGTGGTGGAGGTCCCCGACACTGAAGAACTGCTACTGCTGCTGCTGCCCGAGCACGAGGCCAGGGCGAGCGTGGCGCTGACGGCGATGGCGGCCATGCCGCCGCCTAGCCAGCGAGGGCGGAACCGGTGCGTGCCGCTCGGGAGTGACCCATTCAGATTCGCCATCGCTCTGTCCGTCCTCTCGCCACGGGCTCAGCCGCGCCAGAACGGGCCAGGACCTCCCGACCTGGCCTGGCCGCCGGGCCAGTGGGCTGCCTAAGGTCGAATGTCGACAACCGACCGTGGCCCCATTACAGCCCCGTCGCTCCGTCGCTGTCAAGGGATGTCGCGGTAACCGATGCGTAACTTCAGGCCTGGTAAGAGGCCACTTTGCGGCCTCCCGCCCGCCCGTCAGCGCCCGGCCGGCGTAAGGTCGCGGGCTGGCGCCGCAGCCTGGGCAGCGTCCGGTTTGACCGTTTCCGTAGTTGACGAACGCGCGCGGCCTCGGCCCAGGAAGTGCTGGTCCAGCGCATCGTCGCGCAGGTGGCGAACTTGACAGCGGTGAAGGATAACGGTTAGCTAAGGGCTAGCGGTTATCTTCCGCACGGTTATCTTCGGCACGGGGCTGCGCGGTACGAGGCATCTCGCGGCCCTCGCAGGACTGGAGGTCTCAGCTCATGGGCCGGATCCTGCTCGCCTGTCGGCTGGCCGCACGTGACCTGCGCCGGCGCCCGGGGGAGGCGGCCATGCTCCTGGTCGTCATCGCGGCGGCCACGACCACGCTCACGCTCGGGCTGGTCCTGTACGGGGTGACGGCCCAGCCTTACCAGAGCACCCGGGCGGCGACGGCGGGCCCGGACGTGGTGGCCACCGCCTTCCCGTCGGACAGTGCGCCATCGGACAGTGCGCCATCGGACAGCGCGCCGTCGGCCGGCCCCAGCGAGCTCGCCCAGGTCGCGGCGCTGAGCCGCGCACCCGGGGTCACCCGGTCCAGCGGGCCGTTTCCCGTCGCCTTCCCCGTCCTGCGCGTCGGCGGCCACGCCGACGCGGTGCTGGCCGAAGGGCGCGGCCCGGCCGCCGCCGCGGTCGACCAGCCGGAACTGACCCAGGGCACCTGGGTCCGCAGCGGTGAGGTGGTCGTCGAGCGCAGCTTCGCCGACGCATTCGGCCTGCGCGCGGGGGACCGGGTGACCCTGAACGGGCGGTCGTTCCGGGTGGCCGGGGTGGCCGTGACCGCCGCCCTCCCGAGCGACGGCATCGGCTTCCTCGAGGGCAACCCGCAGTGGCCGAACCCCGGCCTGGTCTGGCTGACCGAGGCCGACACCAGCAGCCTGGCCACCTCCGCGGCACCCCTGGGTTACATCCTGGACCTGAAGCTGACCAGCCCGGACGGGGCCGAGGCGTTCGCCGACCGGTTCACCGCGGGCGGCGACTACCGGAACAACGTCGGCAACCCGTACCTGATCCCGTGGCAGGAGATCAGCCAGCAAGACGGTCAGGCGGTCAGGCAGGAGCGCGGCATCCTGCTGGTGGGAAGCTGGCTGCTGGCCCTGCTGGCCATCGGCAGCCTGGCGATCCTGGCGGGCGGGCGCGTGGCCGAGCAGCTGCGCCGGGTGGGCCTGCTCAAGGCGGTCGGCGGCACGCCGGAACTGGTCGCCGGGGTGCTCCTCGCCGAGTATCTCGCGCTGGCCCTGGTGGCGGCCGCGATCGGCCTGGCGGCCGGGCGCCTGCTCGCCCCGCTGCTCACCAGCCCGGGGGCCGGACTGCTCGGGACCGCCGGCGCGCCGCAGCTATCCGCCGCCACGGTGGGGATCGTCGCGGGCGCGGCCGTGACGGTGGCCGCCCTGGCCACGGCCGTTCCCGTGCTGCGCGCCGCGCGCACGAGCACGGTCGGCGCCCTGGCCGATGCGCCCCGCGCGCCGCGGCGACGGGCGTGGCTGATCGAGCGCTCGGCCCGCCTGCCCGTGCCCCTGCTGATCGCGGTCCGGCTGGCCGCCCGCCGTCCCCGCCGCGTCGTGCTGTGCGCACTCAGCATCGCCGTCACGGTCAGCGGGATCGTCGCCGTGCTGTTCGCCCACGCCACGCTGACCGCGTCCCAGTCGAGCTCGTCCGCCGGCGCGGTCAACCCCGACCTGTTCGACGTGGGCTTCGTCTCGTGGGCGGCCCGGGAAGACCGGGTCCTGCTGATCGTCGCGATCATGCTCGTCGCCCTGGCCGCCGTGAACGCCGTCTTCATCACCCGGGCCACCGCGGCCGATGCCCGGCATACCGCGGCGGTGACCCGGGCCCTCGGCGCCACGCCCCGGCAGCTCACGGTCGGCCTGGCCGCCGCGCAGGTCCTGCCGGCGCTGGCGGGCGCCGTCGTCGGCGTACCCGGGGGCCTCGGCCTGTTCACGGTCGCGAGCCAGGGCGGCAGCGCCAGCCAGCCGCCCGCCTGGTGGCTGATCTGCGCGGTGCTCGGCACCGTGATCGCCGTCGCCGGCCTCACCGCCATCCCCGCCCGGGCGGGCGCCCGCCGGCCCGTCGCCGAAACCCTCCGGGCCGGCACCGCCTGAGGTGATGTGTATCGTGAAGCGCGATGTCCCAGGAGAGCTTGGACGACGAGGCCCGGTGGTGGCGGGCCTACCAGCTGGCCGGCCATGACCAGGTCGACGAGCTTGCCGCGCGGGCCGCGGCCGGAGACGAGCACGCGCGGCGGGAGCTGGCCAGCTGGCTGTCCGACCGGGCCAGGACGCAGGAGGCCATCGAGGTCATCCGCCCGCTGGCCGACGCCGGGGACGAGGAGTCTCAGCTCTGGCTGGCCCGCTGGCTGGCCGAGCAGGACCAGCCCGACGAGCTCCGCCAGCGCGCGGCCGGCGGTGACTACCACGCCCTGGTCGAGCTGGCCGGATGGCTGGCCGCGCGGGATCGCCTTGGCGAACTGCGGGTCCTGGTGGCCGAGGAGCGGGAAGTGCTGGCGGGCTGGCTGGCCAGGCAGCCCGAGGTGAAGCTGGTGCGGCTGGCCGCGGATCTCGGGGACGAGGAAGCCGAACGCCGGCTGGCGCTATGGCTGGACAGAATGCGCGAGCGCGCCGCGGCCGGGGACGAGATCGCCCGGCAGATCCTCGCCGAGTGGCCCGGCTGAGTGGGGAGCCGGGTTCGGGTCCGGGTCAGGAACGCGGGAGGCCGTAGGCGGCGCGGAGGCGCGACTCGGCGTCGGGCGGCGCGCCCACGTGGTCCAGGCCGAGTAGCGCGGCGCCGACCACCGGCGGTACCTCGATCACGCGCACCTGCGCGCGGGGGGCTGCCTCGGCGAGCTGCCTGGCGATGCTGGTCATCAGCAGCGGGTTCCGCGCCGTCACGACGCCGCCGCCCAGGATGACCGGGGTGGCGAGGCCGGTGAGATCCAGGCGGCGCATGGCCGTGATGGCCATCACCGCGATCTCGTCGGCCTGGCGGTTCACCAGCGACCGCGCGACGGGGTCGCCCTCGTCCGCGGCGCGCAGCAGTACTGGAGCCAGGCTGATCAGGTCATCGTGCGGGATCTTGCCCTGGTGCAGGCCGATGGTCACCTGCTCGACCCGCTCCACGCCGAAGTGCCTGGTGACGTAGCCGGACAGCACCGTGTCCTGGCCGCGGCCGTCTTCGGCCCGCGCCGCGTGCCAGAGGACCTCGAGGCCGAGGAAGTAGCCGCCGCCCCAGTCGCCCGCGATCGTCCCCAGCGCCAGGAACCTGGTGACGCGGCCGTCGGGCGCGACGCCGACGCAGTTAATGCCCGCGCCGCAGACCACGGCCACCCCCCAGTGCGGCAGGTCGGTGTCGGTCAGGCCCGAGCGCAGGATCGCGAAGGTGTCGTTGACCACGGTGGCGGTCGGGCTCCACGCCTGGGCCTGCACCGCGGCGGCCAGCTCGGCTTCTTCTTCCGGCAGGTCCGCATTGGCCAGGCAGGCCACGGTGTGCTGGGCGATCCAGGCGATCCGGTTCGGGGACGCACCTGGGGCCGGGAGGCCGGCCTGCCCGGCGGCCTGCCTGACCAGGGCGTCCAGGTTGAGCGCCGTCTGGTCGGCGCCCACGTCCTGCGGGTTGATGCCGGGGCCGCGGACGGAGGCGAGCAGCGTCCCGTCGTACGCCACCAGGGCCACGTCGGTCTTGCTGTTGCCGCCGTCGATGGCCAGGACGGCGGGATCGCGGGCGCGCCCGGCGGCGGTGGGGTCAGCCAAGTTCCGCGCCGAGGGTGAACGCCAGCAGGGACGCGGCGGTGTAGTCCAAGGAGGGCTCCACCGAGGGCCAGGAGACCACGTTGTCCTCGTAACCCGCGGTCGAGGTGTTGAACGGCGCGAAGTGGCCGGCGCTGCACGCCCGCATCCCGGCGACGGTGCCCAGCCCGGCGAAATTGCCGATGCTGCTCGGTCCGTCGGTGGTCGCGCCCAGCTGGATGTCGCCGGCCCCGGACAGCGAGCCGGCCAGGTTGGCGATCTCGCTCTGCATGCAGTGCGGGAATACCGTGCCCGCCCCGACGACGAAGGAACTGCCCCACGCGTTGGCGCCGAGCGCGAAGTTCAGCTGCGCTTGCGCGAACGAGGCGAACTGGCCAGAGCCGCCGTACTCCTGGTACAGCGCGTCGGTGATGAACAGGCCGAACGCGTGCGGTGAGGCGTCCGAGGCGCCGAGCTGGGTGCCGAGCCCGAACGGGTCACCCTTGGCCCAGGCCTCGCCGGTGCGCAGCTGGGCGGCCAGGTCGGCGAGCAGCGTGGCGGGCGCGATCACCGGGCTCAGCCCGGCGCCCGTTGCCTGGTGCAGGGCCTGCAGCAGCTCGCCCTCGGCGACCGCGCCGGTGTCGTAGAGGTTGAACGTGTCGCCGCCGGCCGGGTGCCCCTGCGCGATGTAGGCCCGGGCCCAGCGGGCGGCGGTGGCCAGGTCCGCGCTCAGCTGCGCGACCGGGGCGCCGGTCGCCTCGTCGGCCAGCGCGATCTCAGCGGCGCCCCAGAGCATGTCGCTCTTCCACTCGGTGCCCGGGTAGTAGTCGTAAGGGAACGTGGTGACGATCTGCCCGACGTCGGTCGTCTTGGCCATCGCGTACACGCCGCGGGCCAGGCTCAGCAGGTTCGCGGCCTGCGCCGGGTCGGTGCTCGCGTCGAGCTGCGCGCCCAGGGCGAAGTCGGCGGCGAACCGGCCCGCCAGGTCGGGGCTGACCGGCTTACCGGGCGGGGCCGCCTCGAAGACCGGCCGGTACTTGACGTAGTAGGCGGTCGGACCGGGGTTGCCGCCGGGGCTCACGTTCATCTTGTCCTCGGCCTGGGGCGGGAACCAGAAGTTGTAGTCGCCCTGGATCGTGTTGCTCGCGTTGCCGTTGCCGATCCCGACCTGCGCGTACAGCACCTTGAGGACGGGGTTCCACAGCTTGGTGATCCACTGCAGGCCGAACTCCGCCTCGGGCTGCAGCGCCGGGTACGTCCCCGGGTCGTCCCGCGCCGCGATGAGCATGAGCGCGTCGGTGTAGCTGGCGGTGTACGCGAACTTCTCGTAGCCGCCGCCCGCGTCGAACCAGCCGCCGGACACGTCAACCGGCCCGCCGATCTTCCTGAACGTGCCGAGCAGGTTGTCGTTGCTGTCGTACTTCGGGTCCGCGTAGACGTAGGCCTGCTCGTCGGTCAGGTTGGCCGGCTGGCGACCCAGGACGGAGCCTTGCGTGTCCGGGCCGTCGCGCTCGGAGGTGAAGTACTGCACGGCGTTGTCGACGAGCTGGCCGTAGAGCTGTGGCCCGCTGCCGACGACGAACGAGGGGGAGACCGCGGCAGCGGGGGCGGTGACCCTGACCCGGTAGACGCCGGGGGTCTGGACGGCGGAGAAGGTGAGCCGGTACACGGCGCGGTAGGCGGAGTTCCACGACCCCACGTCGTCGGCGGACGTGCCCTGGTACGCGACGCCGTACGGGGTGGTGACCTCGAAACTCACCGGGTTTACGGGCCGGGCCAGCATCACGTAGGCGACCTTCGGGCCCGACGTCGGGTACCCCACCTGGTTGACGCGGACCTCAGGCGCGGCCGCCGGCCTAGCCGGAGCCGAAGCTTCCGCCGCGGCCGTGACGGCCGGGACGGTGGTGCCCAGCGTGATACCCGCCGCCACCAGGATCGCCGACCATGCGCGTCTCATCTAAAATCTCCTCAGACCTAGCGGGGCTCGGGGGGGCCGACCCATCGGGTGACAACGTCGCGGAGACCACGGCGGTCAGTCGCTGCCAGGCCAGCTCAGCGCCCGATGCCAGGCAGCCGTCCACCACCGCGTCGGTACCCAGCGCACTGACCCGCAGCTCCGGCATGACTGGGGCGAGTCGGGGCAGCACCGCCGCGACCGCGTCAGCGAAACCCGGCGCCTGGCCGATGCCGCCCCCTAGCACCACCAGTTCCGGGTCCACGACGGTGATGATGGCGCACACCGCCCGGGCCACTAGGTCCGCCTCGCCGGCCACGATCTCGGCGGCCCGCGCGTCGCCTGCCGCCGCCGCCTCGAACACCCGCCGCGCAGTCAGCGTGCCGCGCATCCTGGCCTGCCTAGCCGCGCGCACCACGGCGGCCGCCGAGCCGGCCGCCTCCAGCTGGCCGCGCCGCCTCGCGTCGTCCGGGTCGGTGTCATGCCCGCCCGTGATCGGCATAAACGCGATCTCGCCGGCCGCCCCGTGCACCCCGCGATGCAGCTGCCCGTTGATGACCAGGCCCATCCCGATGCCGGTGCCGATCCAGACGAACGCAAACGTGCCCACGTCGCGCCCGTGCCCGTGGTCTCGCTCGGCCAGGGAGGCGGCGTCCGCGTCGTTCTCCAGGACCAGGGTGTCGCCGAAGGCGGCCCGCAGCTGCTTGAGCACGGTCGGCTTGGACAAGCCGGCCAGGTCGCCAGCCAGCGCGATCGTATTGCGCCGCTGATCGTAGACGCCCGGGCTGCCGATCACCGTCTGGGTAACGTCGGTCCGGGTTAGCCCGGCGGTACCGCACAGGCTGTCGGCCAGGCCGATGAGTTCGGTAACGCGACCGGTCACACTGGCGGCCTTGGTCCGCTGGGACGACCGGGCGATAACACTGCCGGTGAGGTCGGCCAGGGCGCCACGCAGATAGTTCCGGCCGATGTCGAGGCCGAGCACGTAACCGGCATCGGGCCGGATCTCGTACAGCACCGAGGACCGGCCGGGCACCCCGGTTCGCTGCCCCGCCTCCCGGACCAGCCCAGACCGCTCCACATTGGCCAGCGCAAGCGAGACCGTTGGCTTGGAGAGCCCAGACATCCGGGCCAGTTCGGCGCGCGAACACGGCCCGACGTTGCGGATGTGCTGCAGCAGCAACTGCTCGTTGAGGGCGCGCAGCAGTTGCGGCCGGGCCGGTTGTAGCCCGCTGGGCTCGGCGGTGGGTGCCCTGATGGCCACGCTCACATCCTTCCCTGCCGCGCGAATACGCGTTTGGCCGGTGCGCCGCGGGTGGACCACCGGACGGCGCCAGGCCGGGCCGAGGCGGACCTTCGGCCCTTAGGTAGGGACGTTCGCCCCTTGTGCCCCCGCCAGATAGTTAGGATACTGTCCTAACAAATTATTACACCATACGCGAACGTGTCCTCCCTGCCGAGGAAGTGAATGAGCCAATTCCCGGTCGTGCTCGGCCTCGATTACGGCGGCACCAAGATCGTCGCAGCAGTGCTCGGCGCGGTCGACGGGAACGCTACCGGGGCAGCACGCGCGGACGCCGGACGCCCCGCACCGGCCGGTCGGCCCGGGTCAGTCACCAGCGCAGATAGCACACCAGAAGTCACTATTACCGGCACCGTGGCATGAGTTGCTACTACGATGCGAGAACCCGTGCCATCGCAATGCCGTCGGCCCGCCGACGGCCCTATCATCCCTGCCGTTGCGCTGGGGCGGGCCAGCCAGACCGCGCCCCGCGCAGGACTCCTCCGTGAAGGGCGAGAACATGAGACCCCCGAAAGCATTCGTGGCCGCGGTGGCAGTCGGCCTGCTGGCGGTCGCTTGCAGCAGCAACAGCAGCAGCAGCCCGGGACCTACCGCATCGAGAGCAGCCGGGCCATCCGGCACGCTGACCATCGACAACGAGAGCGGCGCCACCTGGACGTGTGACTTTAACCCGTTCAACCTGACCTACATCAGCTACGCCCTAGGCCCGGTATACGAGCCGCTCGTGTTCGTCAACACACTGCAGAACGCCAACGAGACGCCGTGGCTGGCCACCAGCTGGGCGTGGACCAACGGCAACCAGACACTGACGTTCACGATCCGACCCGGCGTCAAGTTCAGCAACGGCGACCCGCTAACGCCAGCCGACGTGCTCTTCACGTTCGACATGCTGAAGAAGTACCCGACCCTGGACCTCAACTCGGTCTGGTCGGTGCTGTCCGGTGCCACGCTGTCCGGGTCAAACCAGGTCGTGTTCACCTTTAAAACCCCGGCCGTGACCTACTTCTATTACATCGCCGATCAGATCGGCATCGTCGACCAGAAGATCTGGTCAAAGATCGGTAACCCGGTGAACTACCCGGACAAGAACCCGGTCGGGACCGGAGCCTTCACCACGGGAACCAATGACTGCACGCCACAGAACATCAAGTACGTGGCCAACCCGCACTACTGGCAGCCAGGCGAGCCGAAGATCGAAACGGTCAATTACCCCGCCTTCCTGAGCAACGACACGGCCAATACCTATCTGGCCAGCGGCCAGGCGCAATGGGGCAGCCAGTTCATCCCCAGCATCCAGAGCTTCTACCTGGCCAAGAGCCCGAACTACCACTACTGGTTCCCGCCGGTGGCCAACGTGAGCCTGTTCATCAACCTCACCAACCCGATCCTGAAGAACGTCGCGGTCAGGCAGGCTATGGCCTACGCGATCAACAGGCAGCAGGCCTCCACGATCGGCGAGTACGGTTACGAGCCGGCCTCTAACCAGACCGGAATCGTCACCCCGACGTTCTCCAGCTGGCAGGACACCGCGCAGGCGGCAACGTATGGGTACAGCTACAACCCGAGCAAGGCGATATCCATCCTGGAACACGCCGGATTCCGGCGCGGCTCGAACGGCATTTTCACCACGCCGTCCGGCCAGCCGCTGTCCTTCAACCTCGTCAACAACGGCGGGTTCTCCGACTGGGTGGCTGCGGCGTCGGTCATAGTCAGCGACCTCAAGGCGATCGGCATCCAGGTGACGCCGGAGAATCTCAATGCCACGACGTACGACAGTGACATTTTCGACGGCAAGTTCGACCTCGGATACTACGCCGAGACCGGCGGCCCCACGCCGTACTTCGAACTACGGCAGTGGCTCTATTCCGCTAACTCGGCGGCGATCGGCCAGCCGGCCGGGTCCAACTTCGAGCGCTACAGCAACCCGGCTACCGACGCGCTGATCAACGAGTACCCCGCGACCACCAGCGTCGCCATGCAGCACCAGATCGTCGATCAGCTGCAGCAGGTCATGCTGGCCGACGTGCCGGTCATCCCGATCACCGAGCAGGTCGACTGGTTCCAGTACGACACCGGCTCCTTCGCCGGGTGGCCCACGCCGTCCAACCCGTACGCGCAGCCGGCCGCGTACAACTACCCGGACTGGGGCCAGCTGCTGCTGCACCTGGCTCCCGCGCACTAACACCGCTGGCTGGGCGGCCCGGTTACCGGGCCGCCCAGCACGTAAGCCAGACGGCCGGACCCTTGCCGCCAACAGGCCGGTGAGCGAGCCTTGAGGAGGACGATCGCATGAGCTCGCGGAGGTCAGCATGAGGTTCGTGCTGCGTCGGCTTGGCTTCTTCACGCTGACGCTGTGGGCAGCCGTCACGCTCAACTTCCTGCTGCCCCGGATGATGCCAGGCAACCCGGCGCTCGCGGCGATCGCGGGGCACAGAGGCTCGCTCAGTCCGGGCGCGCTTAGGGTGATGGAGGCCCAGTTCGGTCTCAACACTCATCAGAGCCTGGTAGCGCAGTACGTCAAGTACATAGGCGACATGGCTACCGGCAATTTCGGTGAGTCGCTGACCACGCAGCCGGGCAATTCCGTCGCGCACATGGTCCTTGACGCCATCCCGTGGACCCTCGGACTGGTGGGGGTAACGACGGTCCTAGCCTTTATCCTCGGTACGTGGATTGGCATCGTGTCCGCCTGGCGGCACGGCGGGCGGGTGGACAGCATCATGCCGCCGGTGTTCGTGATCATGACCGTGGTGCCCTATTTCTGGCTCGGCCTGGTACTGATCCTGATTTTCGGCGTGACGCTGCACTGGCTCCCGTACTTCTTCACCTATGACTTCACGCTCACACCCGGATTCAACGGGGCGTTCATCGGCAATGTCCTGCAGCACGCGATCCTGCCCAGTTTCACACTGCTGATCACGACCATCGGTACCTGGGTCCTGACCATGCGCAACAACATGATCACGACGCTGTCCGAGGACTACGTGCGGATGGCCAGGGCAAAGGGCCTGCCCGGGCGCCGCATCATGCTGTCCTACGCGGCGCGAAACGCAATCTTGCCGAACGTGACCGGGTTCGCCATGTCGCTGGGATTCGTGGTCGGCGGGGCGATCCTCATCGAATACGTGTTCAACTATCAGGGCGTCGGCTACTTGCTGCTCGACGCCGTGAACAACGATGATTACCCGCTCATGCAGGCGCTGTTCCTGCTGATCACCGTGGTCGTGCTGGTTGCGATCCTGCTGTCCGACATCGCGACCGCTATCCTCGACCCGCGCACCAGGGAGGCGAGCTAGCCATGGCGATGCCGCGAACGCTAGGAGGCGGGCCCGGTGCCGCAGGCCGGCCTGGTACAGGCGGCCCACAGGTCCTCGTTCCTGCCGGGGGGCTGCCGACGCCGGGCGCAGGGATTACCGGAGCCCGGTCGCTGCGCCGGATGGTCCGCGCGATAACCGCCAACCGCAAGGCCACGACCGGGGCGGCGCTGCTTCTGATCTTCAGCCTGGTGGCGCTGTTCCCAGGAGTCATTGCCCACGACGACCCCACGGCAGAGATCTACGCGTCCAAGCTGGGTCCGTCCGCACATCACCTGCTCGGCACCACGGCTCTGGGCCAGGACATGTTCGCTCAGGTCATCTACGGCACCCGGCCGGTCCTTGAGATAGCGCTTGGCGTCGGCATCGGCGCCACCGTCATCGCGATGCTGATCGGAGTGGCCGCTGCCTATCTCGGCGGGCTGTGGGATAGCGTGCTCAACCTGATCACCGACGTGCTGCTGGTCATCCCGCTGTTCCCCCTCCTCATAGTGATCAGCCGATACCTGGGGGTCGGTGGGGCGGGAACCGAGGTCATGATCGTGGTCATCACCGCGACCGGGTGGTCGTACACGGCCAGGCAGTTGCGATCGCAGGCATTGTCGCTGCGCAACCGGGACTTCCTCGAGGCAGCGCGGGTACGCGGCGAACGCCCGCTGTACATCGTCGTGGTGGAGATCATCCCGACGATGACCTCGCTGCTGGTCGCCAGCTTCCTGACCAACGCTCTCTATGCGGTGCTGTTCTCCTCTGGCCTGCAGTTCATCGGCCTAGGCGACCCCAACGTGATCAGCTGGGGCACCATGCTCTACTGGGCCGAGAACAATGAGGCGTTCCAGACCGGCCAGGTACTCTGGATCATCGTGCCCGGGCTGTGCATCGTCGCCCTCGGCGCTGCCTTCGCACTCCTCAACTACGCGTTCGATGAGATCGGCAACCCGGCCCTGCGGCCGGTCCGGAGCATGCGGGGGAAGCGTGTCCAGCCTGCTCAGTAACGAACAGCCCCAGAGCTCGCCCGGCGGGCGGCGCCCCGGCGCGATCCTCGAGGTCCGCGACCTGTCGGTGGATTACGTCATGGAACGGGGCATCGTCCGTGCCGTGCAGGACGTGAGCTTCGACGTAGCGCCCGGCGAGTTCGTCGGGATCGTCGGCGAATCTGGCTGCGGCAAGTCCACCCTCCTGTTCGCCATCGCCCAGCTGTTGGCCCCGCCAGCTGGCATCGTCGGCGGCACTGTGATCTTCGAGGGTGAGAATCTGGTCGGACTGACTGACAAGCAGTTGACCTTGGTGCGATGGCGGGACATGTCCGTGGTGATGCAGAGCGCGATGAACGCGCTTAACCCGGTCCTGTCCATCGCGGCGCAATTCGCCGATGCCATGCGGGCGCACGGCGTGACCTCGAAGCCCGAGATCGCGGAGCGCTCGGCCGAGGTGCTGAAGATGGTCGGCATCGACCCGGTGCACCTGCACAGCTACCCGCACCAACTGTCCGGCGGGATGCGGCAGCGGTCGATGATCGCGATGGCCATGTTGTTCACGCCGGATCTGGTGATCATGGACGAGCCGACCTCGGCGCTGGACGTGGTCGCGCAGCGGTCGATGATGGTCCAGATCAAGGAACTACAGCAGCAGTTCGGGTTCGCGGTAATCTTCGTCACGCACGATATGTCGCTGGTGCGGCACTTTACCGACCGGCTGATGGTGATGTACGCCGGGCAAGTGACCGAGTCCGGCGGCACCCGGCAGATGTTCGAGCGGCCGCTGCACCCGTACACCGTCGGCCTGATGGAGGCCTTCCCGTCCATCCACGGCCCGCGGGTGCCGCTGACGGGGATTCCCGGCAGCCCGCCGGACCTGGCGAACCCGCCCGAGGGCTGCCGGTTCGCGCCCCGCTGCCCGCAGGTGATGGACCGCTGTCACACCACTGCGGTCCCGATGCAGACACTGGACGGCGAGCAGGTCAGGTGCCTGCTCTACGAGAACGGGGAGGTGCCGGGATGACCGGCCAGCGGACCTCCCGAGTAGCTGGCGCGGTCGCGCCGGCCGGCGCCCCGCTGCTGCGCACCGACCAGCTCGCCCGGCATTTCCGGATCGGCAGCGGGTGGCGCCGCCAGGTGCTGCATGCGGTCGACGACGTGAGCCTGACCGTCGGTGAACGGGAGATCGTCGCGCTGGCCGGCGAGAGCGGCAGCGGCAAGTCCACCATCGCCCGCCTGCTGGCCAGGACATACAAGCCGACCTCCGGCGAGATCTATTTCGAAGGCCGGCCGCTGTCTCAGCTGCGCTCCCGGCGCGACATGCTCCGCTACCGCGGCGACGTGCCGATGGTCTTCCAGGACCCGTTCGCCTCGATCAACCCGGTCTTCCGCATCTCGCACGGGGTGTTGCGCAGCCTCAAGCTGCACCGGCCCGAGCTGTCCGCCCAGCAGCGGCGTGAGGAAGCCGAGCGGGTCTTCACGGCGGTCGGCCTGACCCCGCCCGACGAGGCCCTGCAGCGGTTCCCGCACGAGCTGAGCGGCGGCCAGCGGCAGCGGGTCGGCTTCGCCCAGGCGCTGGCGATGCGGCCGAAGCTGATCCTGGCCGACGAACCGGTCTCCATGCTGGACGTGTCGATCCGGATCGGCCTACTCAACCTGATGACGCAGCTGCGGGACGAGCAGGGCGTCTCGATCCTGTACATTACCCACGACATCGCCAGCGCCCGGTATGTGGCGGACCGGCTCATCGTCATGTATGCCGGGCAGATCGCCGAGCAGGGCACGATCGAGGACGTGCTCGCCGACCCCAGGCACCCGTACACCCAACTGCTGCTGTCCGCGGTGCCCGACCCGAAGGCGGAGCTGAACGTCGGCGCGGAAACCGATCGGGGCGAGCCGCCCAAGGTCATCAATCCGACGCCCGGCTGCAGGTTCCGCTGGCGCTGCCCACTGGCCATCGCAATCTGCCATGAGGTCACGCCGCGGCTGGCGGAGCTGGCTCCCGGGCACGACGCAGCCTGCCACGTGGCGCAGTCCGGCGCGGAAGTAAAGGCGTTCTCACCATGAAGCTCGCGGTTGTCGGCGGCGGCTCGACCTACACCCCAGAGCTGGTCGACGGCATAGCCCGGCTGACCGGCGGCATCAAGATCACCGAGCTCGTGCTCGTTGACCCGGACGCCGACCGGCTGGCCGTCGTCGGGCCGTTCTCGGCCAGGATCCTGGCCAGGTACGGCCACCCGGCCGTGCTCTCCTGGACCTCGGATCTCGACGCGGCGGTCGACGGGGCGGGCGCGGTGCTGATCCAGCTGCGCGTCGGCGGGCAGGCCACCAGGCACCGGGACGAAACCTGGCCGCTGGAGTGCGGCTGCATTGGCCAGGAGACCACCGGGGCGGGCGGGTTCGCGAAGGCGCTTCGCACCGTGCCCGTCGTGCTGAAGGTCGCCGAGCGGGCGCGGGAACGAGCCGAGCCGGGTGCCTGGATCATCGACTTCACCAACCCGGTCGGCATCGTCACCAGGGCGCTGCTGGACGCCGGCCACCGGGCGGTGGGGCTGTGCAATGTGGCCATCGGATACCAGCGGCTGTTCGCCTCGCTGCTCGGCATCGGGCCGGACCAGGTCGAGCTCGATCATGTCGGCCTCAACCACCTCACCTGGGAACGCCGCGCCCTGGTCGGCGGCACTGACCAGCTGCCGGGCCTGCTAGCCGAGTACGGCGAGGAGATCGCCGGGCACACCGGCCTGCCGTTGGCGGTCACCCAGGCCATCAGCGCGGTGCCGTCGTATTACCTGCGCTACTACTGGGCTCACGACGTGGTGGTCGAGGAAGAGCACGCCCTCCCCACCCGCGCCCAGGCGGTGGCGCAGATCGAGCGTGAGCTGCTGGCGATGTACGCCGATCCGGCCCGGGACACCAAGCCTGAGCTGCTCAGCCAGCGGGGCGGGGCGTACTACTCCGAGGCGGCGGTGGCCCTGCTGGCCTCGCTGGTCACCGATGCCCGGGACCGTCAGGTGGTCAACGTGCGCAACCACGGGACCCTGCCGTTCCTGGCCGACGAGGCCGTCATCGAGGTAACGGCTACGATCACGGCCGCAGGTCCGGTGCCGGTTTCCGTGGCTCCGGTGAGCCCTCTGATGAGCGGATTGATAGCGCACGTGTCCGGTTACGAGGAGCTGGCGGTGGACGCCTCGCTACGCGGCGGACGAAACCGGGTGGCGGCGGCGCTGCTGGCCCATCCGCTCGTCGGGCAGTACGACCTCGCGGAGAGGCTCACCGACCGGCTGCTAGCGGAAAACGCGGCGTTCCTGCCTTGGGCCCGTACGTGATGGCGACGGCCGCGGCTGAGCCCGGCCGGGGGACTAACCCTGGAACCTGTGCTCGTTTCGGCGGGCCCCAGATGCGCGACGGTCTGGCAGGATCGACGCGATGGACGTGATCTCGTTCGGCTCGGTGTTCCTCGAGCTGGTGTTCGGGCATGTGCCCGCGCCGCCCGAACCCGGCCAGGAGGTCTTCGCCGACGAGTTCGCCGTCTCGGTGGGCGGCGCGGTGACCAGCGCCACGGCTGCGGCGCGATCCGGGGCCCAGGTCGGGCTCTGCACGGTGCTGGGCGACGACCTGGGCGGCCGGGTGATCACGGGACACTGCGGCCGGGAAGGCATCGACGTGTCGCCGTCCGTCCGGGTGCCGCGCCGGGCTACCGGCATCACGATGGTGCTGAACTACGCCGGGGACCGGTCGTTCGTCACGCACGTGCCGCCACGTCCAGCGCATGAGTCGCCCGAACTCGCCCGGTGGGCCGAGGTGCTGCGTCGCTACCGGCCATCCTGGTGTTACGTGCACGCCGGGGTCGGCGTGACGGCATTCCTGCAGGCGGCCCGGCGGCAGGGTACCCGGATCCTGCTCGATGTGTCACTGAACGCGATCGCCCTAGGGAGCCAGGCCGTGCTGGACTGCGTGCCGCTGGCCGACGTGTTCGTGCCCAACCAGGCCGAGCTGATCGCCCTGACCGCGGCCGGTTCGCTGCGCCCTGCTGTGAGCGCGGCCAGCGGCTGGGGCACGCCGGTCGTGGTTAAACTCGGCTCGGCGGGGGCGCTGCTCGTTGGCCCGGACGGGGTCGCGGAGGTGACCGAAGGCGTGACGGCGGTCGAGGTACGCGACCTGACCGGCGCGGGTGACTCGTTCGCGGGCGCGGTGATCGGCGAATTGCTGCGCGGCGTGCCGCTGGCACGCGCCGTAGTGGCAGGGAACCGGGCTGGCGCCGAGGCAGCCGGGCGGCTGGGTGCGGTGGGCCCGGTGGAGGTAGCCGGATTCAGCCCCGTCCTGCCCGGCACCGCTGGGTCAGATCAGGAGCACGCGCAATGAAGCTGACGATCCTCGGCGGTGGCGGGATGCGGATGCCCGCCTTCGTGCGCGCGGTGCTATCTCAGGAGTCGGCAGCAGGCAGCGCAGCGCCCCGGTTCGACCAGATCTGCCTGCTGGAGCCGGAGCAGTTGCGCCGCGACACGATCGGCCGGCTGGCGGTCGAGGTCGCGGCGGCGCTCGGTAAGGACGGCCTGGTCGCCGTCACGACCGATGCCGAGCAGGCGCTGACCGGGGCGGACTTCGTGTTCTCCGCCATCAGGGTGGGCGGCGACCGCGGCCGGGTGATCGACGAACAAGTGGCGCTGCGCCGCGGCCTGGTCGGTCAGGAGACGACCGGCCCAGGCGGCTGCGCGATGGCGCTGCGCACGATCCCGGTCGTGCTCGGCTACTGCGAGCTGATCAGCAAGGTGGCGCCGCAGGCCATGCTGATCAACTTCACCAACCCTGCGGGCCTGATCACCCAGGCGGTCTCCCGGCACGGCGCGATCCGCGCGGTCGGCGTCTGCGATACCCCCGGCGGCACCGCCGAGCATCTGGCCGCCTTCCTCGGCGTGGGCCCGGATGCCGCGGAGTTCGCCTACGCGGGCCTCAACCACCTCGGCTGGATCACCTCGGTGCTGGTGGACGGTGACGAGCGGATCGGCGAGATCATCCGCAGGTTCGCGGAGCTGCAGGCCAGCGACCATCGGTTCGCCGCCTTCGATCCGGCCCTGATCCGCCGGGTCGGTGCAGTGCCGACCGAATACGTCTACTTCTATTACGACCCGCAGCGGTACGTGCGCGAGGTCGCCGCGGCCGGTGCCAGCAGGGGTCAGGACCTCGAGCGGCTGAACGGCGAACTGCTCGCCGCCGTGGCGAAGGCGTTCGCCGACGGCCGCATACAGGACGCCTGGGCGGTATATGAGCGGTTGCTAGGTGTGCGGCGGGACACCTACATGCGCACCGACATGCACGGCGATAGCGGGCAGGCCGCCGCGCGCGCCCAGCGGGCGGCCGCGCCGCCGCCTGCCATCGGCGCGGCGCAGATCGGCGGATACGAGGCACTAGCGCTGCGCGTCATCGACGGCCTTACCGACGCCAGGCCGGGGCGCGTGATCGTCAACCTGCGCAACGACGGCGCGCTGCCCGCTCTCGACACCGATGACGTCGTGGAGGTACAGGCGCAGGTCAGCGGCGCGGGCCTGGTGCCCCTGCCGGCGCCCGAGCTGCCCAGGCCAGCCCGGGCGCTGGTGGAGCAGGTCAAGCAGTACGAACTTGCCACCGTGGAAGCCGCCATGACGGGGGATGCGCAGCTGGCCGCAGTCGCGCTGGCGCTGCACCCGCTGGTGCCGGGCAGCACCGTGGCCCGCGAGCTGCTGGCCGACTACCGCGAGCAGCACGGGGCGTCGCTGGCGTACCTGCGCTAGCGGGCTCCTAGCTGGTCGAGTGGGCCAGGTAGGTTCCAGGTTCCGCGCCACGGACCTCGATCGGGCACCAGCCGAGCCGCTCGTAAAAGCGCCTGGCGTTCACGTTCACCTGCCTGACGGCGAGGTAGCATGACCCCGCCCCGGCGGCCGCCACGGAGGCAAGGAATATGCTGATCAGCGCCCGCCCGTGGCCCGATCGCCGGTAATCGGCGAGCAGGTTGATGTGCAGGTGCGCTGGGTGCGGTGCGAGCTCAGGCAGCAACCAGCGCTCCGGGTGGAACATCACGTCGAGGCGGTGCTCCTCCTCTGTCACTGGCGGGCCTGACAACGGCTGGTAGCGGGCTCGCAGTCGCGGTAGCCAGCGTTCCCTGTAGGCGGCGACGAAGTCTGGCGTGCTGGCCGTTCCGATGATGTAGCCGACGGCGCGCTCACCGTTGTCCAGCACATATGCGTGCTCTCGCTCCAGGTAAAGATAGGGCCCGGCGAAGATGTCTGGGAGTAGGTCATCGGTGCTGTACAGGCCGCGTACGCCCTGGCCGGCGTTCCCGGTCTCGACGCAGACGTCATACACGGCGGCCCAGTCGCCGGCGCGGTAGGGCCGGATCTCGGCGGTCAAGCCTCCAGCCTAATGCGGGCGGCAGATTCTCCCTAGGACCGCAGGTACGAGGCCCCGTTGAGGTCGAGGATGGCGCCGCTGGCCCACTCCGCCGCATCGGAGGCGAGGTAGACGACCGCGGCGGCGATCTCCTCGGGCGTCGCCACCCGGTTGAACGGGCTCTGCCTCCGGATGTCCTCACCGCGCTCCGAGGCCAGGTCGGCCGCGGCCATCTCCGTCTCCACGTACCCGGGCGCCACGGAGGCCACCGAGATCCCGTACGGGGCCAGGGCACGCGCCATCGACTGACCGAACGAGTTCAGGCCCGCCTTGCTGGCTCCGTAGGCCGGGTTCCTGGGCTCGCCGCGGAACGCGCCGCGCGAGGTCACGTTGATG